>JGI24890J29729_1000039_pt1 | contig 114384 bp, 96 predicted proteins | sample FreactcultureFD7_FD_29729 | JGI IMG/M metagenome (IMG submission 29729) | reverse complement strand
GCGCTGGGGTATCAGGGATCGTATGACCGCGTGGCTGCCTTCGGAAGACAGTGGAAGGTGGGTCAAATAGAGAGGGTCAATTCTGCGAGCAAATCAACAGCCAAGACGTTTAAAGGCATGTAATGACGGCGAAATCCCTTTGGTATGGGTTAAAGACGGTTATTGACGTTGGGTAATATTGACTCATAATCCGTTGGTGCCGTGTTCGACTCACGGGGGGGCATCAGTACCTGAAAGGCTTTCAATGCGTCTCGCATTGAAAGCCCTTTTTCTTTTCTTAAACTAAGTCCACAGTGACATCGCACTGAGCCTTTTGTCGATCACTCTCCGCCGTCGCCACACCGATGTATGGTTGTTGTCTGGATTGTCTTTGAGCAGATCAGGGTCTAGCATGCAACGCACCGTGGAATACACCCAAGCATCTGACTGAGCAGGCGATTGCCTCCGCCAGCGCACGACAAGGAGAATCAATTGGCCAACTTTTTATTAGTCCATGGCGCTTGGCAAGGCAAGTGGATCTGGCCCGCAGTCAGTGCCGAACTGACCATGCGCGGACATGAGGTGCATGCGATCGACATGCCGGGAAGCGGCGAAGACATGACGCCCTTTGGCGAGGTGACTCTCGAAAGATACGCCGACGCCATCCGCAAGGCCATCGTGTCCATCGGAAAACGCGTGACGCTGGTCGGCCACAGCCTGGGAGGCATTGCCGTGGCCGCTGCGGCGGAAAAAAATGCGCAAGACGTGGCGCGCATTATCTACCTGGGTGGCTATGTGCCGAGCGACGGTGAATCCATCGATTCATTGTCGGATGTGGTGCTCGACAAGGAGGCCGTCATCCTGGGCATGCAAGACGATCATCAGATCGTCGATACGCAGGCCGACAAGCGGGTGGCCAGGTTCATGCACGATGCACCCCATGCCATTGCCGCGTGGGCCGCGCCGCAGTTCCGCCCCCAGGCGGTTGCACCCATCGTCAGTCCGGTGCAACTGACCGAAGAACGCTATGGAAAGCTCCCCAAGAGTTACGTCGTCTGTACCAGGGACCGCGTGCTGGATCCGGTGCTGCAGCGGGTCATGGCCGCCCGCGCCGGTTGCAGCCGAGTGAAGGAAATCGATAGCGGGCATTCGCCATTTCTCTCCCGGCCCACTGAGACGGCGGAGACGCTGCATCGGCTGGTGACGGAGTTATAGCTGTTCTTCAATCGGTGAAAGCCGTATCGGGAAAACGGGCTTCATCGAGCGTAAAAAAAATGGAAGCGGCCTTGGTGCTCCACGATGGACTGCGTTCGTCCCTGGGCGCAGCCCACACCGATCCATTCGCCGCCAACAGCGCACCAGCGCAACAATGCGCGTTGTGAATGAACCTACTGGAAGGTAGAATGCGACGATGAACAAATCGACTTCTACCGCTGACGACATCCTTGCCTGCGCCCGTTCGCTGATCATCGCAGGCGGTTACAACGGTTTCAGTTACGCCGACATCGCCGACGTGGTGGGCATACGCAAGCCGAGTATCCACCACCACTTTCCCAGCAAGGCCGAGCTCGTGAAAAAGCTGGTGGAAACGCATCGCGCACAGACCGAGCTTGGCGTGGAGAATCTTGCGCGCGTCATCACCGCGCCGCGCGATCAGCTCCGCGCCTACGTGGATCACTGGAAGACCTGCATCGAAGACTCCAGCGCCCCGTTTTGTGTGGCCGCCCTGCTGGCCAGTGAAATGCCCATCCTCCCGGAAGAAGTGGCGGAGCAGGTGCGCGGCTATTTCCGTTTCCTCTCGGGCTGGTTGACCGCCGTGCTGGAGCGCGGCCTGGCCAACAAATCGCTCAAACTCACGCACGCCCCCCACGTCGAAGCAGAGGTACTGATGGCGACCGTCCATGGCGCCATGCTCTCGGCGCGCGCCTACGGGGACGCAGAGATCTTCGGCACCATCATGGATACGCAGCTTGCCCGCCTGAGCGCAAAGAAATAAAGCCCGGTCAACGCCGGGCATATTCCATGGCGCTTTCAGCAGGCGCTCATTGGCTCCCTCGCTCACTCTCCTTGAGCGCCTTCTTGAATTCGCCATCATCGGCCTGCTGTTCGGCCTCCTTCTTCCTCAGCTTGCGACGCCGTTCTGCTGCATTGACCTCGGACATGATCTGCCATTGTTCCAGATGCCTGAAATAGGTCGAGCCGCTGTCGACCGGCCTGACTGCACCGACCGGGTCAACAGGAAGAACCGGTGTGACTGGATTGCGGGCCATGATTGTTTCCTTGGACGATGATGTGGAGAAACCCTTGGCTTAGCCTATAGCCGGGGCAACTGCCTTGCGCTGCCTTCTCAAGACCGTGACCTGCACGCCCAGGCCAACGATGAGCATCACCAGCAAGCCTGCATGGAATCCCAGCAGTACCGGCGACTTGAGATCAGTCACGAACGGATGGCCGTCCGGCACCCTGCGCAAGGTTTCCGACACGGTCGGCACCATCAGCAAGAACACCGTGACCGTCAGCGTGATGGTCTCTACATAGTCGGCCGCACGACCCAGGAAGGCCAGGGATTTCGCAGCATAACCCAGCAGCAGGAATACCAGCGTCACGATCGCAATGGCGTAACTGATCGGCTGATGCGCCACCAGGAATACGGTGACCGCACCGGTCACCATCGAGGCGAGATAAAAAACGCCTGCGTTGCTCCGCGGCGTGATGCGGCCGTGGCGAGCGAACATGTAGATCGCCAGGGGAATGGCCGGAAGACTTCCAAGGGTGTGAAGCCAGCCTAAAGGGGAGATGCCAAACATTTGATTTCCTTCTCCAAAAACCAACAAGAAAATGCGTATCGAATTAAACAGCCCTACTAGTAGGTAGGGTGCTTTATCAAGAGAAAGCCCTCGAAGGAGGGCAGGGCATGACGGAAAGTAGGCTACCTTCTAATAGGTAGAATGTCAAAGCTTCTTTCACCGATGCTGTTTTCCCGATACGTCTGGCCCGCTTGCACAACCCAGGCCTGGAAGGTATTATTTGGAATCATTCGGTTCCAAATAAATCATGAGTACATCCGATCACTCCTCAGGCCCAGGCCGTCCGCGCGAATTCGAGATCGATGCTGCCGTTGAATCCGCGATGCAGGTCTTCTGGACGCGCGGCTACCACGGCACATCGCTGGTCGACCTGATCGATGGCACGGGCCTTTCGCGCGGCAGCCTGTACAAGGCATTCGGCGACAAGCATGGTTTGTTCCTGGACGCCCTGGACCGCTACATTGCGCAGTCGCTCGAACGCTTGCTGGGCACGCTGCAGCAGCCCGGATCAGCCAAGGCCGCCATCCGCAAGACCCTGATGGGCCTGGCCGAAATGTCCTGCCGCGCGGAAGGCCGCCGTGGTTGCCTGCTGGTGGCCACCGCAACGGAAATGGTGTCCCACGATGAGCTCGTCGCCGAACGCGTCAAGGCCATGATCGACCGCATCCGCAAGGCCTACGCCGAGGCGATCCGGCGCGGCCAGGCCAGCGGCGAAATTGCTGCGCACCACGACCCGCAGGCCCTGGCCACCCTGATCGTCTGCTTCACCCACGGCATGCGCACCCTCGGCAAGGTCGATGCGATCGACAAGCAAATGCGCGCCGTGGTCGACCAGGCGATGCGATTGCTCGACTGAAATTTTTTTGGCTAATTTGGAACCGTTTGGTTCATATATAAATGAATTCTTCCCTTTCATCCACACGCGCCGAGGGCGCTGCGCATCCACGCCGGTGGCTGGCCTTTGCCGTTTTGCTGGTGGGCGCATTCCTGCAGCCGCTGGACTTCTTCATCGTCAACGTGGCGCTTCCCTCCATACGCAGCGGGCTCGGTGCGGACCCGGCTGAAGTGCAACTGGTCATCTCCGGCTATGCGGCGGTCTATGCCGTATTCCTCATTACCGGCGGCCGCCTGGGTGACCTGCTGGGACGCAAGCGGGTCTTTCTCGCCGGGCTGGCCGGCTTCGGCCTGGCTTCAACGCTGTGTGGCGTGGCATCTTCACCGGCGATGTTGATCGCCGGACGGCTGCTGCAGGGCCTGAGTGCGGCGATCATGGCGCCGCAGGGACTGGCATCGATTCAAGCGCTCTTCCCCGAACGTGAGCGGGCACGGGCCTTGAGCATGTACGGTGCGACCATAGGACTGGCCGCAATTGTCGCGCAAGCCTTCGGTGGATTGCTGATCGCGGCCAATCTCGGCGACCTGCAATGGCGCATCATCTTCCTGATCAACCTGCCGATCGTGGCCATCGTGTTCCTGGTCGGCATTCCCCTCTTGCCGGATACCCGCAGTCCCCATGCCGCGCGGCTGGACTGGATGGGTGTGCTCTTGTGCGCGCTCACGCTCGGCCTGCTGGTGGTTCCGCTGGTGAAGGGGCCGGAAGACGGCTGGCCTTGGTGGACCTGCTTGATGCTGATGGCCTCGCCCTTGTTTGCCATGGCGTTCTGGCGCCATGAGCAGCGCCTCACGCAACGTGGTGCAACGCCGTTGGTCAGTCCGCAGCTGGCGCGTGCGCCGGGCCTGGTGGTCGGGCTGGTGGGCGTGCTGTTTTTTTATGTGGTCTCGGCCTTCTTCCTGACCTTCTCCATTTATGTGCAAGAGGCCATCGGGATGAGTGCCCTGGCCACCGGGCTGATGTTCATTCCGTGCGGCCTGGGCTTCTTCCTCGGGCCGCTGATGACCCCCGCTGCAGCCCGCCGCTTTGGCCGCTGGACACCGGTATTGGGAATGAGCCTGGAGGTCATCGGCGCGTTGCTGCTCAGTGCCGTGGTGGCGATGGCGCCGGATGGTCAAGCACCGGCACTTGCGGGAGTCATCGTCGCACTCGGACTGATCGGTGTTGGGCAGGGTATCGCCGTGCCGACCCTGGTGCGGTCGGTGATCGAGCTAGCGCCCGCAGGCGGCTCCGGCATGGTTGCCGGCATCGTCAATTCGGCCCTGCAGATCAGCGCCGCACTGGGTGTGGCCGTCATCGGCAGCGTGTTCTTCAGCCTGGCCGGCCGCAGCCATACGCCGTCTTCCCTGGCGCATGCCTTGAGCTGGGCCATGCTCTGCGTCGCTGCCAGTCTGGCGGTGGCCGCGCTGCTGGTGGCGCGCTCGGTACACACACAACAAGACGCAGTCACAGCAGCCAACTCCGACCCAACCGCATGACACCCTTGGTCGGGCCGGGCAGGCGTCGCCCGGTGCAGGGGTTCATTTTGAACATTCCGATTCAATCAAGAGAGGAACACCCGATGTCTTCGAAATTTCTGAACCATGTCTCCGTCGTCACCGGCGGCTCCACCGGAATTGGCCTGGCGATTGCCCAGGGATTGCTGGCCGAAGGAGCCCGGCGGGTCTATGTGACAGGCCGCTCCCGCCAGTCCCTGGAGGCGGCAGTTGCCGTGCTGGGGGAGGCAGCAGTGGCCGTTGTGTCAGACGTCTCCAGCCTGGCCGACCTGGAATATCTCAGGGCCGAAATTGAGAAGCGCGGCGATCGCCTCGATTCGATTTTCGCCAATGCAGGCATTTGCGAAAAACATCCGTTCGGAAGCACGACCGAAGCCGACTACGACCGCAGCTTCGATATCAATGTCAAAGGCGTCTTCTTCACTGTGCAGACCCTCCTGCCCCTGCTGCGTGATGGCGGCGCCGTGATCCTGACGTCCTCCATCTGCTCCGGCAACGGCATGGCCGAGCTCAGCGTCTACAATGCTTCCAAGGCTGCAGTGCGCTCCTTCGCGCGGACCTGGACCAATGACCTGCGCGAGCGCAAGATTCGCGTCAATGCGCTCAGTCCGGGGTTCACCCGTACCCCCTTGATGGACAACAGCCTCAAACTCGACCATGACCAGATCGATCGCCTCAAAGAGCATGTGGCTCAGATCACCCCGCTGGGCTACATGGCCGACCCCGCAGAGATCGCCAGTGCGGGATTGTTCCTGGCCTCTGCGGATGCGCGCTACATCACCGGTATTGAGCTCACGGTAGACGGCGGCTTGTCCCAAATCTGACAGGACATCAAGCTTGGCCGTGACATCGGGAGCACGCACGAGGGGCGCTCCCGATGTCACGGCTGAAGACCGCCCGAACACCCAGCGTTCTCCCGCTTTCCAGGAAAATGGCGGGAGCGATGCCGCTGTGCCTCCTGTGAAGCGAGAAAAAGGCCTCGTTCTCCGCCTCACCTCGTCTGCTCATCACACAACATCCCGCGCTATAGTCGACGCTGACCCCATCGACCTCCTGCATGCCACGATGAAAAACCAAGCCATGGATTACCTGCCCCGCATGGTGATCTTCTCCCGCGTCGTCGAGCTGGGAGCCTTTTCCAAGGCCGCTCGCGAACTGGGGCTGACCTCGTCGTCGGTCAGCCAGCACATCAGTGCGCTCGAAGCCATCCTCGGTACCACCCTGCTGCACCGGACCACCCGCAAGCTCAGCCTCACCGAAGCCGGCCAGGGCTTCTATGCCCACTGCGCGCGCATCGTCGCGCTGGCCAATGAAGCGCGCGATGCCACCGAGAGCCTGCACAAGGAACTGGTCGGCGAACTGCGCATCGCCTCCTCCAGCTTCATGGCCCCCGAATACCTGGTGCCCGCCCTCGACCACTTCATCCGCAGCCATCCCCAGTTGCGCATCAGCATCCACGTCAGCGATCACAACGTCGACCTCATGGACCACAGCGTCGACCTGGCCTTGCGGGTAGGCAAGACTCCCGGCCCCGGCGATATCCCGCTGGCCCGCATGGGCGCCGTGCTGTGCGCGTCCCCCGATTACCTGCAGGCCAGGGCCGCCATCCGCCGTCCCGAGGATCTGCTTCAGCATCAGATGTTGTTCTTCACCCCGCATGGTCCGGATGCCGTGGTCGATCTCACCCTGACCAATCGCGCCGGGCAATGCGCGCAACTGCGCCTCGGTCCGCGCGTCACCGCCAACCACGCCCGCTCGATCCGGCAGCTGGCCGTGCAGGGACATGGTGTAGGCCGCTTCCTGCGCAGTAAGGTGCAAGATGATCTTAAGTCGGGACGCCTGGTGGAAGTCTTGCCGGACTGGTCGCTGGAAGGCTATTGCGCCTTCATCACCACCCGCCATCGCGACGCCGTGCCCGCCAAGATCCTGGCCTGCATTGCCCAGATCCAGGATTATTTCGCGCGCCGTCATCCAGCCGAGGACGAGGAAACGGCTGCGCGGTAAAGCGTTGCGGCGCTTGCATTGTTCAATTTGATTAACGAGTACGTTCGCAAAACGACGGCTAATCAAATCGCTGCGCTTGTAATACAGTTCCGCTGTCGTTCCCTGCCGGTCATGTGTCGGGGGGCACTGCGGGCTGCAAGCTCGCGCCGGCGTTGCGTTACCGCGGAGGGGGTTTTCGGTGGCGCAACACGGTAGAGGGAAGAGGGCGATGCCGACAAGCGCAGGATGCACCCGCCTTTCCTCTCTGGGACGACCGTCAATGGACAGATCAGCATCTGCTCGGCATCGTGATCGACATTGGCATATCAACCGCATGGGCTGCCCCAGCCCGTCAGCTGGCTTGTGCGCTCCACCCCCGGCTCCTGCCCTTGCATGAGTAAAAGGCATCGAAGCCCCAGAATTTATCGTTTTATTTGCCCCCCGCGCTGCCCTTACCATGAGGCTATCTCATAGTCACCCGGTCAAAGGCACGCAAATGACGATCTCCGCGCAACACAGCAATCTCCATCAACTCCTGCTTTCCCACTACGGCGACGAAGCCCTGGTGCAGCGCCAGTTCGCGCGTCTGGAAGTGCCCGCCTCGACCCTGCGTCCGGCAGCACAAGAGGTCTCGCGCCTGGAACTGGCGCAGGCCCTGAACATGCTGCTCTTCGAAGGCCTGCTGCAACAGGTCGCCACCGGCCGTGACTACGTGGCCGATGCCGAGCGCGAAGGCGTGAAGATCTGCTTCGACCACGGTGCCGTGCGCACCGTGCGCCTGGGCCGCGACAGCGGCTTCCCCGATGGCGAGACGCTCTTCACCAGCGTGCTGTTGCCGCTGGGCTACCAGCAGACCGGCACCTACCCGCTGGCGCGCATCAAGATGACCGGCCGCGTCTACACCCACATTGATGACGCCGAACAGATCGCCCAGTTCTTCGTGAGCGAACTGCATCCTGAACAGTTCTCGCCCCAATTCCAGCAGACCGTGGATGCCGTACTGGCCACGTCGCGCAATCCGCTGTCCGATGAGGTGCTGGCCTTGCTGGCCAAGCTGTCCGCACAAGGCAAGCTGGACATGGACGAGGCCAAGCGCCTGCTGCCCGCCATGCTCAAGTGCTTCGCCCGCCATCACGACCTGCCGACCCTGGCGCAATACGAAACGCTCAAGGCCGAGTCCGCCGAGATGGCCTGGATCTCCACCGAAGGCAATGCCTTCAATCATGCCACCGACCGCGTCTCCGACGTGGTCGCGACCGCCGAACGCCAGCGCCAGCTGGGACGTCCTATCAAGGACCAGGTCGAAGTCTCGCGCAATGGCCGCGTGCGCCAGACCGCCTTCCGTGCAGTCAAGGTCGATTACCAGCTGCAGGGCGAGGATGGCCAGCCGGTCGCCGTCACCGTGCCGGGTTCCTTCTACGAATTCATCTCGCGCGATTATTTCGCCGACGAGGCCGGCCAGCGCAAGCTGGACCTGACCTTCGACAGCGGCAACGCGCAAGGCATCTTCAAGATGACCGAGGCGGTGGCATCGGGCGCAGCCGGCGGCGAGGCGGCCAGTGTCTGCTGAGGCCACGCTGGCGCGTCTGCAGGACCTGCTGGGCAGCGCCGGCCTGATCACCTCCGCGCCCGAGCGCCAGCCCTATGAGCACGGCCCGCGCTATGGGGCCGGACAGGCCCTGTGCGTGGCGCGTCCGGCCAATGTGGCCGAAGCCGCCGAGCTCATGCGCCTGTGTGCCGCCGAAAATATCCGCCTGATCCCCCAGGGGGCCAACACCGGCCTGGTCGGTGCGGCTTCGCCTGATAGTTCAGGTCTGCAACTAATCCTCAGCATGGAGCGCATCAAGGGCGTGATCGATATCGATCCGGTCGATGGCGTGATCCAGGCCTGGGCCGGCACCCGCCTGTCGGACCTGAACCAGGCGCTGGCCCCGCACGGGCTGTGCTTCCCCATCGACCTGGGTGCCGATCCTTCGGTGGGCGGCATGCTGGCCGCCAACACCGGCGGCGCACGCCTGATCCGCTATGGCGACGTGCGCCACAACACGCTGGGCCTGCAGGCGCTGCTGATGCAGCCGCCCGGCGAACTGCTGGAGATGGGCAACCGCCTGCACAAGAACAATACCGGTCCGGACTGGAAGCAGCTCTTCATCGGTACCGCCGGCAGCTACGGCATCGTCACGCAAGCGGTGCTGCGCGCGCATCCGCTGCCGCGCCAGCGCGCCACCGCCTTGATCGTGCCGTCCTCGCTGGAAGCGGGTTTGCGCCTGCTGCAGGATGCCCAGGTGCAGTTCGCCGATTTCCTCACGGCCTTCGAAGGTATCTCGCGCAATGCGCTGGCGTCGGTCTTGCGCCACCTGCCGCAGGTGAACGCACCCTTTGATCCATTACCGGACTATGCCTTGCTGGTGGAACTGAGTTCGTCATCGGCGGCCAGTGAGCACTTCGATCTCGACCAGCTCTTCATGGCCTGGCTGGAACGCCACTTCGACGATGCCATCGTCGATGCCGTGGTCGACAAGCCCGAGACCCTGTGGCGCCTGCGCCATGCCATCAGCGACAGCGTCAAGCAGGAGGGCAGGATCGTGGCCTTCGACATCTCCGTCTCGCGTTCGCGCATGCCGGCCTTCCGTGCGGAGGCACTGGCCCTGGTGGATCGGGACTTCGCCGGGGCCGAGGTGTTCGACTTCGGCCACTGGGGCGATGGCGGCGTGCATTTCAACCTGGCCATCCCGCCGGTGCAGCAGCCGCAGTTCCCGCCGGAGCGCATCGAGGCCTTGCGCACCGCGCTGTATGACTTGGTTGCAAAGAGTTACCAAGGCAGCTTCAGCGCCGAGCACGGCATCGGTCCCTTCAACCAGCATTACTACCAGCGCTACACGCAGCCCGAGCAACGCGCGCTGGCCGGCCGCGTGCAAGACGTGTTTGATCCGCACTGCCTGCTGGGCAATACGCGCTTCACATGACGGGCAGCGTGCAGGGACGTTCTGGAGGGGAGGGCACGCCATTTGCTATAGTGCGGGCTCCTTCACCTTCTGCCCCGCCTTCAGCCAGCGGTCTTCGTCCCATGCGCCGTTTCATCCCGTCAACGTCCTGCCTGATCGCCTTCGATACGTCGGCCCGGCACATGTCGTTCACCAAGGCGGCCAATGAATTGCACATGACGCAGGGCGCGGTGAGCCGCCAGGTGGCGATCCTGGAGGAGTACCTCAACGTCAAGCTGTTCGAGCGCATCAACCGCCGCCTGATCCTCACCGAAGCCGGCCGCGATTATGCGGCCCAGGTCTCCACCATCTTGAAGCAGATCGAGATGGCCACCTTCCAGGTCATGACCTACAACAGCCTGGCCAGCGTGCTCAACCTGGCGATCCTGCCGACCTTCGGCGTGAAGTGGCTGATCCCGCGCCTGGCCAAGTTCGCAGCCGCCTATCCCGATGTGCTGCTGAACCTGAGCACGGAAGTGCTGCCCTTCGATTTCAATACGCGCCAGGTCGATGCCGCCATCCACTTCGGCGAACCCGACTGGCCCGATACCGTGATGGTGCGGCTGATGGGCGAAGAAGTGGTGCCTGTCTGCAGCAAGGCGCTGGCCGAAGGCCTGGGCTCGGTAGGGGATCTGGCCAACGTCACGCTGCTCCAGCACACCACGCGCCCGCAGGCCTGGCAGGACTGGTTCCGCCATGTCGGGGTGGATTGTCCCAATGCCTTGTCGGGCCCGCGCTTCGAGCAACTGGCCATGGTCATCCAGGCCGCTGTCGCCGGCATGGGCGTGGCGCTCATGCCCAAGTTCATGGTCGAGACCGAGATCAGCCTGGGGCAGTTGCACGTGCCCTTCCCGCTGGCGGTCAAGAGCCCGCAATCCTATTACCTCGTCTATCCCGAAAAGAACGCCGGCAAGGCGGCCATCCTCAAGTTCCGCGAGTGGATCCTGAGCGAAGCGCAGGGCGGCTGAGGTCTTCCAACGCGCTGCATCGATTCGGTGCAGCGATTTCCCAGGCTGACTAAAACTCATGGCCGCGCATTTTTCTCTTGCGTGCAGATGCATCTCGTGTCATGCCAAGAGGGGCCCGCGAGCCGCCACCGGCGCGGCCCCGGCACCGTGGCTGGAAGCGCCACGGTACGGGGGCTTGCGGCCGATATGAAGTGATGCGCTGCACCATCCTCGCCCATCCTCGCGCATTCTCGCGCGCCAGGCCAGTGCATTCCAAAAACTCATGATGTGGTGAAATTTTTTGGTTTTAAGAAGTAGGGCGGCTGTCCTTATACTCCATCGTTCCAGACCCATCCCACTCCACTTTTCAAGGGAACCCCATGTCTTCTCCACGCATCTTCTCCACCCTGGGTGCCGACTTCTCGGCCTACGCCGGCAACGATCTGGTGATCCGTTCGCCGCGTGATGGCGAGGTCATCGCGCAACTCAAGGCGCAGACGCCGGCCGACGCCGAAGCGGCCATCGCCGGCGCGCAACAGGCTTTCCTGGCCTGGCGCGAAGTGCCGGCGCCGGTGCGCGGCGAACTGGTGCGCGTGCTGGGCGAAGTGCTGCGCGAGCATCGCGACGAACTCGGTGCCCTGGTCACCCAGGAAGCCGGCAAGATCCTCTCCGAAGGCTTGGGCGAGGTGCAGGAAATGATCGATATCTGCGACTTCGCCGTGGGCCTGTCGCGCCAGCTGCATGGCCTGACCATCGCCTCCGAGCGCCCCGGCCACCGCATGATGGAAACCTGGCATCCGCTGGGCGTGGTCGGCGTGATCACCGCCTTCAATTTCCCGGTCGCCGTGTGGGCCTGGAACGCCGCGCTGGCGCTGGTGTGCGGCAATGCCGTGGTGTGGAAGCCTTCCGAAAAAACACCGGTCACGGCACTGGCCGTGCAAGCCCTGTTCGCCAAGGCCGTGGCGCGCTTCTCGGCACAGCGTCCAAACCTGGTGCCGGCGCAACTGTGCGGCCTGCTGATCGGCGGTGCCGACCTGGGCGAGACGCTCTCGCGTTCGGCCACCGTGCCGCTGGTGAGCGCCACCGGCAGCGTGCGCATGGGCCGCAAGGTCGCCACCGTGGTGGCCGAACGCCTGGGCCGTAGCCTGCTGGAACTGGGCGGCAACAATGCCATGATCGTCGCGCCCTCGGCCGACCTGAACCTGGCGCTGCGCGCCATCACCTTCTCGGCCGTGGGCACCGCCGGCCAGCGCTGCACCAGCCTGCGCCGCCTGTTCGTCCACAGCAGCATTCATGACCAGGTAGTGGCGCAGATCAAGCGCATCTACGCCAGCGTGAAGGTCGGTGATCCGCTGCAGGGCGATACCCTGGTCGGCCCGCTGATCGACCAGGCTGCTTTCGATGCCATGCAGGCGGCACTCAAGCAAGCGCGTGCGCAGGGCGGTGAAGTCACCGGCGGCGAACGGGTGGACGTGATGGGCCAGCAATCCTGGTACGTGCGCCCGGCGCTGGTCACCATGCCCGGCCAGACCGCGATCATGCATCACGAGACCTTCGCGCCCATTCTCTACATCGTCAAGTACGATGAACTGGGCGATGCCATTGCCATGAACAACGCCGTGCCGCAAGGCTTGTCATCGGCCATCTTCACCAATGACATGCGCGAAGCCGAGCTGTTCGTCTCGGCCGTGGGCAGCGACTGCGGCCTGGCCAACGTCAACATCGGCACCAGCGGGGCCGAAATCGGCGGTGCCTTCGGCGGCGAAAAGGAAACCGGCGGGGGCCGTGAATCCGGTTCGGACGCCTGGAAGAACTACATGCGCCGCGCCACCAACACCATCAACTACAGCAAGACCCTGCCGCTGGCGCAGGGCGTGAAGTTCGATATCGACTGAGCGACGGCCACGTCCAAGCGCAATACCCCAAGCAAAAAGCAGCACCGCTGCCGGATCCCGCTCCACCATAGGAATCCGGCATGGCATCCCACGACCCACACCCGCGCAAGCGGGATCCACAACGGCAAACCGGCAAGGAGTGCAGTAATGAAGATGAAGACCCTGGCAGTGACCTGTGCAATCGCTGCGACCCTGATCGCGACCGGCGCGCAGGCGCAGACCAAGACCATTTACGTCGGCATGAACGGCGGCACGATGGAAAAGAACTATACCGCTTCGATCTTCCCCGACTTCGAGAAGGCCAACAACGTCAAGGTGGTGGTGGTGCCCGGCACCTCCTCCGACATCATCGCCAAGATGCAGGCCCAGCGCGACAAGCCGCAGATGCACGTGGCCTTCCTCGATGACGGCATCATGTACCGCGCCATCAACATGAGCCTGTGCGAAAAGGTCAAGGACGCCGCCGTGCTCAAGGATGTCTATCCCTTCGCGCGCCTGGCCAATGACCAGGCCGTGGCCATCGAGATGGGCGTGCTCGGCATCGGCTACAACAAGAAGCTGTTCGCCGAGAAGGGCTGGCCGGCACCGACCTCGTGGATGGATTTCGCTGATCCCAAGTACAAGCAGAAGGTGGTGTTCCAGTCGATCTCGGCCAGTACTTTCGGCCTGTATGGCTTCATGATGTTCAACCGCCTGGTGGGCGGTACCGACAAGAACGTCGACCCCGGCTTCAAGAAGTGGGGCAGCACCGTCGGCCCCAACGTGGTCGAATATCTCTCCAGCTCGGCCAAGATTTCGGAGATGGTGCAGACCAATGAAGCGGCCATCTTCCCGCTGACCGTGACCGGCATCGCCAACCTGAAGGACAAGGGCATCCCCGCTGAATTCGCCACCCCCAAGGAAGGCGGCGTGCTGCTCATGACCGGCGCCTGCCCGATCAAGGGCAACAGCGAGCCGGAACTGGCGCAGAAGCTGCTGGAATACCTGCTGACCCCGGCGGTGCAGGCCAAGAGCATGGCGCTGGCCAATTCGATTCCGGTCAACCGCAACGTGCCGCTGTCGGACGCCGCGCAAGCCAAGCTGGGCAAGAGCGAAGTGCTGACCAAGAACCTCAACACGGTTGACTGGGATACCGTCAACGAAAAGCGCTCCGAGTGGAACAACCGCTGGAACCGCATGATCGAGCAATAAGCCCTGATCCATCATGACCGCAGCCTATCGTTTCAATCCGGCCTTCCAGTCGCCTCAGGGGTCGCCCATCCGGGAGCTGTTCAAGTACACGCAGCAACCCGGCATGATCTCCTTTGCCGGCGGCTATCCGGCCCCGGCGCTGTTCGATACGCAAGGGCTGGCAAAGAGCGCCGCCACCCTGCTCGACAGTGCAGCGGCGGCCTGCCTGCAATACGGGGCCACCGAAGGGGCGGCGCAACTTGCGCAAGTGCTCAAGCAGGTCACGCGTGCGCGCATCGGTGGTGCCGATCCGGGCGAGCTGATTGTCACCACCGGTTCACAGCAAGGGTTTGAACTGCTGTTGCGCATCCTGCTGGAGCCGGGTGATGGCGTGGTCATCGAGCGGCCCTGCTATCCGGCGGCGATCCAGGCCTTGCGCCTGGCGCATGCCGAATTGCTGGAGATTCCCGGTGACGCCCAGGGCATGGATACCGATGCCCTGGAAGCCTTGCTGCTGGCGGGCGCCCGGCCCAAGCTGCTGTACCTGGTGCCGAGTTTCGCCAATCCGACCGGCGCCACCTTGCCGCTGGCGCGCCGCCGTCATTTGCTTGCGCTGGCGGTGCGTTACCAGTTCATCGTGATCGAGGATGATCCCTACGGCCAGCTGCGTTTTTCCGGGCAGGCCGAGCCGCCGCTGCTGCAGGTGGCGCAGGAGATCGAGGGTGCGCGTGACTGGCTGGTGTACCTGTCGAGTCTCTCGAAGATCGTGGCACCGGGTTTGCGTATCGGCTGGATGTGCGGCCCCTCGGAAATCCTGCGCCGTGCCGTCATCGCCAAGCAGACCGGCGACCTGTGCACCGCGCCGTGGATGCAGATGGTGGCGGCGCAGTATCTGCAGGCCGGGCATCTGGAGGCCCATCTGCCGCACATCATCGCCACCTATCGCGAAAGGTGCGCGATCATGTTGTCTTCGCTGCGCGAGGCCTTCGGCGATCGTCTCTCGCTGATCGCCCCGGAAGGCGGCATGTTCATCTGGGCCAGCTGGAAGGATGGCACCGATGCCACGGCGCTGCTGCAGACCGCGGTGCGGCACAACGTGATGTACGTGCCGGGCAGCGCCTTCTATGCCACGCCATCCGATCCGGGCCATTGGCGACTTTCTTTCGCCAATGCCCAGCCGCAGGAGATCATCGACGGCGTGGCTCGCCTCAAGCAGGCACACGAGGAATGGATGCACGTGCAAGCATGACTTTTCTTCATGCATGAAAAACGCCCCGATGCGCAGTGCGGATCGGGGCGTTGTCATTGCGTCGTTGTGGAAACGATTTACAGGTCGATCTTCATGCGCGCCACGACAGTGCGTTCCGCCCCCGGCATCACGTAGAGGTTGTTCCACGAGCCGGGATAGTAGTTGCGGTTGAAGAGATTGTGCACATCCAGCGACAGCCGCACATTCTTGCTCACCTGCCAGTAGCTCAGGAGCTTGACCGTCGCATACGCCGGCAACGAATAGGTGTCGGCGGTATTGCCCGAACGATTGCCGACGTAGTTTACGCCGCCCCCCAGTCCATAGCGCGCGCCATTGGCCGTCGCATCTTCACGCATGACCAGAAGACCTGCGCTGTAGGCCGGGATGTTGGCCAGGCGCGTGCCGGCGGCCAGGGTCTTGTCCTTGGTCACGCGCGCATTGTCCCAGGCGAAATTGGCCGAAAGACGCCAGTGCGCATCGATCTGGCCATAGGCATCGGCCTCGAAGCCGGTGCTCTTGGCTTCGCCGGCCGCCACCTGGAAGCCGGGCGTGTCGCTGGCGGTAAGGACATTGGTCTTGGTGATGTCGTAGACCGCGAAGTTGGCCCCCAGGCGTTCATCCGTGGTCTGCAGCTTGAGGCCGGCTTCATAGGCGGTCGAATGCTGCGGATCGAAGGCGCGGCCGCTGGCATCCACGCCGCTGTTGGCACGGAAGGATTTGCCCGCCGTCACATACACCGAACTCCAGGCCGTCGGCAGATAGGTGATGCCCGCGCGCGGCGACACGGCGCTCTGTTGCTGCGAGGTGGTGGTGACGCCGCCCACGCGGTTCTCGATGCTCTGCTTGTATTGATCCCAGCGCAGGCCCGCCAGCAATTTCCATTGCGGCGACAGGCTCAGCTGGTCCTGCACGAACACGCCCTTCACGCGCTGTCTTTCGTCCGAACTGCTGGTGCGGTTGGTCAGCGGCAGCAACGGGCTGCCATAGACCGGATTGTAGATATCGATGGGGGTATTGGCCGAGCGCAGGATTTCCGTATTCATCCACAGCGTCGATGCTTCTGCGCCGATCAGGAGGGTGTGGCCGATGGCACCAGTGTTGAAGTTGCCCTGCAGCTCCGCCTGAAAGGAGGTATCGCGCGAGGGAAGCTGCCGCCAGGTGCGGGTGCGGTTGAGCGTGCGGTTGTCAGCGGCCAGCGGATTGGAGAGGGCCGCTTCGGTGTAATAGCCATCGAAGCTGCTTTCCTTGTAGCTGGCACCAAGCCTGGCACGCCACTGCTCGGACAGCGTGCGCTCCAGCGTCAGCTGATGCGTATTGCTGCGCATGGCCATGTTGCCATCCGAGGGTTCGTTCAGGACGCGGTCACGCGGCAGCGTGCCCAGCACGCCGCGCACGTTGATCAGGCCGCGGTCCAGCGGTGTGCTGGCCTGCAGGAATTCGGCCTCGTAGTTCAGCAGGGTGTCCTTGTCGATCACCCAGGCTAGCGACGGGGCCACCAGCGAGCGGCGGTTGTTGAGCAGGCTGGAACGGCTGTCGCCTTCCTCGGTCATGGCGATCAGGCGATAGGCCAGGTTCTGGCTCAGGGGACCGGTGCTGTCCACTGTGGCACGGCGCAGGCCGCCGGTGCCGGCACTGAGTTCGGCGCTGTTCTTGCGCGTGAATTGCGGTTTCTTGGTGACGATGTTGATGGTGCCGCCCGGCTCGCTGCTGCCATAGAGCGCGGCGGCCGGGCCCTTGAGGAATTCGATGCGTTCGATGGTAGCCGTATCGCGGCGCGGATTGTAGCCGCGCGAACCGGGGAAGCCATTGACCAGGAAACCCATGTCGGTACTGCTGAAGCCGCGAATGGCGAAGTTGTCCCAGGTGCCGCCGAAGTCATTGAGACGGCTGATGCCGCTGACGTAATCGACCGTGTCGGCCAGACGCACCGCACCCAGGTCCTCGATCTGCTGCGTGGTCATCACGCGTACCGACTGCGGGAGCTCCATCAGCGGGGTATCGGTGCGCGTGGCACCGCTGGTGCTGGTGGCGTTGTAACTGCTGCTGGCCTTGTCGCGGCCAGCAGAGACGCTGATCTCGGGCAAGGCAGCTGCATTGCTGCCGGCGGCCGTGGCCGCATCGTCGGCCCATGCCAGCGGCGCCACCGCCAGCAGACTGGTCAGCAGCCACGCGGCGCTGGTGGCGCAGCGGCAGGGAAGGGAAGTCGCAAATCCTCGGTGCATCATCATCGGTATTCAAACAGCCAGGCAAATAATCGGGCCGATGAATATAAATGATAATCGTTAACAATTGTTGGGAAATTGTAAGTTTATTGTGAAGAAAAGTCTGTTCAAGTTGTTATTTTGCAATGAGCGTCATTTCAGCGCCGAGATCTGCCCATTGCGGATCAGCCTTGCCCGCAGCACGTTGCGGCTGATGTCGAGCAGGCGCGCGGCCTGTACCTGATTGCGTTCGCAAAACTCGAAGGCGGTACGAAATACCGTGTCTTCGATTTTTTCAAACAGGCCCGCCTGCGCTTGATCGAACAGGTTTTGCAAGGCCTGTTCCAGCGCTTGCAGGGGATCGTTGCTGCAATCGATGCCGCCATGCGCGGCGTATGCCGGGCGCCGCTCCACATGGGAGAGATGGAAGTGCTCGGCGCGCAGGCTGTCCTCCTGGCAGATCAGCAGCGCATGGTGGATGGCGTTTTCCAGTTCGCGGATATTGCCCGGCCAGTCGTGCTCGCGCAGCTTGCGTTCGCCTTCGGCATCGATGCGGGGCGCGCCATAGCCCAACCGCTGGCGATATTCATGGAGGAAGTGATAGGCCAGCGGCAGGATATCCGCAGGCCGCTCGCGCAAACGCGGAATGGCCAGTTGCACTACCTGCAGCCGGTAATACAGATCCTGGCGGAAATGCCCGGCCGCCACCGCATCCTGCAAGCGCACGTTGGTGGCGGCGATGACGCGCACGTCGATGGGGATGCTGCGCCGTGATCCCAGTCGCACCACCTCGCGCTCCTGCAGAACCCGCAACAGTTTGACCTGGATGGCCAGCGGCAGGTCGCCGATTTCATCGAGGAACAGCGTGCCGCCGTTGGCCGCCTCGAACCAGCCGGCCTTGTGCGCGATGGCACCGGTGAAGGCGCCTTTCTCATGGCCGAACAATTCGCTCTCGGCCAGGCTCTCCGAAAACGCACCGCAGTTCACGGCCACGAAGGGCGCATCCCGGCGATGGCTCAACGCATGCACGTGACGCGCGATCAGTTCCTTGCCGGTACCGGTAGCTCCGATGATGACCACGTTGGCATCGCTCGGTGCCACACGCTGTACGCGTTCCAGCAGGGCCACCGAGACCGGATCATGGAACACCTGCGCCGTGGCGCGAATGGACGTGCCCAGCTTGCGCGCATGCGGCAAGGTCAGCAGCGGCGATGCGGTGCGCGCGGCAACGTCGCCATCACCCTCCGGCGAAGAGGGCAGCGCATACAGATGGGCAGAGCGAGGGCTGGCATGCATGTCAGGCTCCGGGCTTGTGGAATCTCCTGCTCCGGGGGGAGAGGGAGGAAGGGAAGGTGAATTGATTCTAACAATATGCAAAGAGCGAATTAACGATCAATTCAGCATAAGCATGCTCGGTATACGTTGGGTGATCGCCTGAAAAAGCTTGTCTGACAAGGGACTGACGAAGATGCGTCGCCGTCTGGCGACAGCATCGGCACACGAATGCAAAGCTGTCATACAGCTTGGAAAACTTAGTAAATAAAGAGAAACATCAGGGCGACTTTCCTGCTGCTCCAGCAGCAGCGCGTGAGCAGATTGCTGCTGCAGCAGTAGTCCGGATTTTTGCAAGTCCTTGATTTGAAAGGCTTCGCAGGGTGGCACGTTCTTCGCTGAATGAGGAGGGCGGATGCGATCGCGTCCTTCCTTCAGTCATCCAAGGAGAGCCTTCTTCATGAGCCGTCCCCTGCAAGTCGTCATCGTCGCCGGAAGCGGCCGCCGTCCCTCCCGTACGCTGGGCCTGCTCAATGCCATTGCAGCGCAGCTGGGCCAGCACGTCGCCATCCAGACGGAAGTGGTGGCGCTTTCCGACCTGAGCGGCCAGTTGCTCAGTGTCACTGAACTGGCGCAGTTGTCCGACCCCGTACGCCAGAAGATCGCCACCATTGAAAGCGCCGATCTGCTGCTGGCGGGCAGTCCCGTCTATCGCGGCTCCTATTCGGGTTTGTTCAAGCATCTGTTCGACCTGGTGCCGCAGGAGTCGCTGTTCGGCAAGCCCGTGCTGCTGGCCGCCACCGGCGGCAGCGACCGCCATGCGCTGGCCATTGATCACCAGTTGCGTCCGCTGTTCGCCTTCTTCCAGGCGCTCACGCTGCCGCTGGGCGTGTATGCCAATGCCCAGGAGTTCGACAACGAAACCATCATCAGTGCTGCCCTGCAGGAACGCATTGCCCTGACCGTGCAGCGGGCGCTGCCGGTATTGCAAGGCCTTGCCGCATCGGCGGCACCGTCCCGCGCCGCCCGCTGATCACCGCGCGCCATTTCATTTTCGATCACCCGATCACCCTCTTTTTCACAGGAGTTTTTTCATGAGCCAAGCCCCCGCTACCACGACCTCCACCACCCCGCGCACCGATGCCGTCAAGTTCGCCTATTGGGTTCCCAACGTCAGCGGTGGCCTGGTGGTGAGCACGATCCCGCAACGCACCGACTGGAGCCTGGAATACAACCAGCGTCTTGCCGTGGCCGCCGAACAGGCCGGCTTCGAATACGCCTTGAGCCAGATCCGTTTCACCGCCGGCTATGGTGCCGAATACCAGCACGAGTCGGTCTCCTTCAGCCAGGCCCTGCTGCACGCCACCACCAAGCTCAAGGTGCTGGCCGCGATCCTGCCCGGTCCGTGGCATCCGGCCGTGGTGGCCAAGCAGATCGCCACCATCGACCACATCTCGCAGGGCCGCATCGCCATCAACGTGGTCAGCGGCTGGTTCAAGGGCGAGTTCCAGGCCATCGGCGAACCCTGGCTGGAACATGACGAACGCTATCGCCGTTCCAATGAATTCATCCGCGCACTCAAGGGCATCTGGACCCAGGATGACTTCACCTTCAAGGGCGATTTCTATCGCTTCAACAATTACACCCTCAGTCCCAAGCCGGTGCAGAAGCCGCACCCGGAAATCTTCCAGGGCGGCAGCTCCCGTGCGGCGCGCGACAACGCGGCCAGCGTCTCGGACTGGTACTTCACCAACGGCAATACGGTCGAGGGCCTCAAGGCACAGATCGATGACATCCAGGCCAAGGCCGCGCAGAACGGCCACAAGGTGCACATCGGCGTGAACGCCTTCGTGATCGCCCGCGATACCGAAGAAGAAGCGCAAGCCGTCCTGCAGGACATCATCGACCACGCCCACGTGGAGGCGGTGCATGCCTTCGGCGACGCGGTCAAGCAGGCGGGCAAGGCTTCGCCCGAAGGCGAGGGCAACTGGGCCAAGTCCACCTTCGACGACCTGGTGCAATACAACGACGGCTTCAAGACCAACCTGATCGGCACGCCGCAACAGATCGCCGAACGCATCGTCGCGCTCAAGGCCATCGGCGTGGATCTGGTGTTGACCGGCTTCCTGCACTTCATCGAGGAAGTCGAATATTTCGGCCAGAAGGTGTTGCCGCTGGTGCGTGAACTGGAAGCGCGTCAGGCCACGGCAGCGGCTGCACCACAGCAGGCGCAGGCGCTGGAAGCGGTGGCATGAGCATGAGCGGCACGCTTGAGCTCGCGCTGCCCGCCCATGCGGGGGCAGACGCCGGCGCATCGGCGCAGGCCGGCGTCGCGCCGGTCCTGCAGCTGGAGGGCATCAGCCTGTCCTTCGGTGGCGTGCAGGCCTTGCGTCATGTCGACCTGGCCCTGCATGAACGCGAGATCCTGGCCGTGATCGGTCCCAACGGCGCGGGCAAGAGTTCGCTGGTCAACGTCATGAGCGGGCTGTACCGGCCCACGCAGGGCACGGTCAGCCTGGCCGGCAAGCGCTTCCGGCAGGTGCCGACGGCACGCCTGGCGCGGCTGGGCGTGGCGCGTACTTTCCAGAACCTGGCCCTGTTCAAGGGCCTGAGCGTGCGCGACAACATCGTGCTGGGCCGTGTCGATGCGATGCGGGCCAGCTTCGTGGAACAGATCGCCGGTCTCGGCCGCGCCCGCCGCGAGCGCAACGAGGCCCGTGCACTGGCCGCGCAGATGATGGACTTCCTCGACCTGCGCGCGCATGCGGAGCGTCCGGCAGGCGGCTTGCCCTACGGCCTGCAGAAGCGCGTGGAACTGGCGCGCGCACTGGTAGCGCAGCCCCGGCTGCTGTTGCTGGATGAGCCGATGGCCGGCATGACCGTCACCGAAAAAAGCGAGATGACGCATTTCGTGCGCGCCGCACGCGATCAGTTCGGGACCGCCATTCTGCTGATCGAACATGACATCGGCCTGGTCTTCGGACTCTCCGATCGCGTGGTGGTGCTGCAGCATGGCAGCAAGATTGCCGATGGTGCGCCGGCCGAGGTGCGCCAGGATGCCGCCGTGATCGAGGCCTATCTGGGCGTCGCCCAGCCTGGGTATCACACCACGCAGGAGGCCGCGTGATGGCTGACTTCGATTGGGTGTTCTTCGCCGAAGTGCTGACCGGTGGCCTGCTCTCGGGGGTGATGTATTCGCTGGTGGCGATCGGCTTCGTGCTGATCTACAAGACCTCGGGCGTGCTCAATTTTGCGCAGGGCGCGCAACTGCTGTTTGCCGCGCTGACCTTCGTGAGCCTGGTGGAGCGCGGTGTCCCCTTCGCGCTGGCTTTGCTGCTGACGCTGGCGGCGATGATCCTGCTGGGCCTGTCGATCGAACGGGTGGTGTTGCGGCCCTTGCAGAACCAGTCGCCGATGACGCTGTTCATGGCCACGCTGGGTCTGTCCTACGTGATTGAGGGCGCGGCGCAATTGCTGTGGGGCACGCAGGTGCATGCGCTGGAGCTGGGCATCGCCGATACGCCCCTGCAACTGGGCGGGATGATGATTTCTTCCTTCGATCTCTTCGCCGCTGCCACGGCGGCCGTGATGGTGGCGCTGCTGTCGGCCTTCTTCCGCTACACCCGCCTCGGACTGGAATTCCGCGCGCTGGCCGATGACGGCTTTGCCGCATTGGCAGTGGGCTTGCGCCTGCCGCGCATCCTCGCCGCCGTGTGGGCCACGGCAGGATTGATCGCACTGATCGCCGGACTCTTGTGGGGCGCGCGCCTGGGCGTGCAGTTCTCGCTGTCGCTGGTGGTGCTGAAGGCCTTGCCGGTACTGGTGCTGGGCGGTTTCGATTCGGTGCTGGGTGCCATCGTCGGTGGCCTGCTCATCGGTGCGCTGGAAAAACTGGCAGAAGTCTATCTCGGTCCGCTGGTGGGCGGCGGCATCGAAGGCTGGTTCGCTTACGTGGCCGCCTTGGCCTTCCTGCTGGTCAGGCCCAGTGGCCTGTTCGGCCTGCGTGCATGGCAAAGGGCCTGACATGACGACTTCTCTCGCTTCATCGCCGCGCGTGCTGCCCCTGCGCGGGCTCTCGTGGCGGCGTGCCGCACCCTGGCTGCTGTTGCTGGTGGTGGCCTGGGTGATCCTGCCCCTGTTCGCCTCGCCCTATGTCATCGATGCCTTGCTGATTCCTTTCCTGGCACTCTCGCTGGCAGCGGTCGGGCTCAATCTGCTGACCGGTTACGCGGGCCAGCTCTCGCTGGGCAGTTCGGCCTTCATGGCGGTGGGCGCCTTTGCTGCCTACAACCTCAACCTGCGCGTGGAGGGCCTGCCGCTGCTGGTCTCCATCGCGCTGGCAGGCTTGGCCGCGACCGCCATCGGACTGGTGTTCGGCTTGCCCAGTCTGCGCCTGCGCAGTTTCTATCTGGCCGTCTCGACGCTGGCGGCGCAGTTTTTCGTGCAGTGGGTGCTGGTCAAGTTCAGCTGGTTCAGCAATGACAATCCGTCCGGCGTGATCGATGCGCCGCCGCTGGTGGTGGGCGGGCTGGCCTTCGATACACCGGCGGGCCGCTACCTGTTCGCGCTGGCCATCGTCACGGTGCTGACCTTGCTGTGCTGGCGGCTGGTGCAGAGCCAGACCGGCCATCACTTCATCGCCGTGCGCGACAACGAACAGGCGGCCCGCGTGATCGGCGTGCCGGTGCTGCGCACCAAGCTGCTGGCCTTTGCCGTGTCGTCCTTCGTCATCGGCGTGGCCGGTGTGCTGTGGGGCTTCGTCTACCTGCGCACGGTGGAACCGGCCGGCTTCAATCTGGATCGTTCGCTGCAGATTCTCTTCATCGTCATCATCGGCGGGCTGGCGACCATTCGCGGGGCCTTCCTGGGGGCGGCGCTGATCGTGGTGTTTCCGCTGCTGCTGTCGCGCCTGGGCAGCCTGCTGCTGGGGCAGTGGTTCGACTCCGGCGTGCTGGAAATGAGCCAGCGCATCGTGCTCGGGGCGCTGATCATTTTCTTCCTCATCGTCGAGCCGCAGGGCCTGGCGGCCCTGTGGGAACGCGCACGGCGTCGCCTTCACAAGCGCGCGTCTGCGTCATAACTATTTACCTTCACTTCCACCCTCACCACGGAGAAGCTCTCTCACCATGCTGCACTCAAAAATATTAAAAACCTTCATTCTCTCCGCAGCCCTCCTGTCTGCAGGCCTGCAACATGCCCATGCCGATGAACAATTCTTCCCCCTGCAGAGTTACCGGGTGGGTCCGTATGCGGCTGGCGGGACCGGCTTCTTTGGCGGCTTCATCGATTACCTGAACCTGGTCAACCTGCGCGATGGCGGCGTGGGCGGCGTCAAGCTGACCTGGGAAGAAGGCGAGACCCAGTACGAAGTGGAGCGCGGCGTGGAAGTCTACGAGCGCCTCAAGCAGCGTCCCAACATCGCCACCTGGAATCCGCTCTCGGTCGGTATCGCCTATGCGCTGCTGGACCGCGTCACGGCCGACAAGGTGCCGCTGCTGACCATCAATCACGGCCGCACCGATACCACCGATGGCCGCGTCTTCAAGTACATCTTCCCGCTGCTGCTGAACCCTTACAGCGAGACCTCGGGCATCGTCAACTACATCGCCGGCAAGGAAGGCGGCAGCGACAAGCTCAAGGGCAAGAAGATCGTGGTGCTGTATCACGGTTCGCCCTATGGCAAGGAAACCATCCCGATCTACAAGCTGCTGTCGGAAAATATGGTTTCTCGCTGCAGCAGATCGAAGTGCCGCACCCCGGCAATGACCAGCAGGCGCAATGGCTGGCGATCCGCCGCGCCAAGCCCGACTATGTGGTGCTGCGCGGCTGGGGCGTGATGAACCCGGTGGCGCTGAAGACGGCGCAGAAGTCGGGCTTCCCGGCGGATCACATCATCGGCAACGTCTGGTCCAATTCGGAGGAAGACGTGATCCCGGCTGGTGACGCGGCCAAGGGCTATGTGGCCATCACCACCGTGGCCGCAGGCGCGCAGTATCCGGTGCTGCAGGAAATCCAGAAGACCGTCTACGGCGCTGGCAAGGGCAACCTGCAGGATCCCAAGCGCATCGGCAGCGTCTATCACAATCTCGGCGTGCTCAACGGCATCCTCAATGTGGAAGCGATCCGCATCGCCCAGGCCAAATTCGGCAAGCGCACGCTCACCGGGGATGAAATCCGCTGGGGTCTGGAGAACCTCAATATCGACCAGGCCCGCACGGCTGCACTCGGTGCCAAGGGTTTGTTCCACTCCATCCACGTGACCTGGGACAACCACGAAGGCGATGGCCTGGTGGCCTTCCAGCAATGGGATGGCAAGCAGTGGAACGTGGTCTCTGACTGGATCGCCCCGGACTGGAAACTGCTGCGTCCCATCATCGAAAAGTCCGCCCTGGCCTATGCCAAGGAAAAGAACATCAAGGTGCGCAAGAGCATCGATGACTGAGGGCAGGGCGGTCCTGCGCTGATGCAGTGATGCACTGATGCGGGACCGCCAGCCGCCTTCTTCCACTACCCTATTTTTTCTGAAAGGTCCGACCATGTCTGCCGTGCTCGCCCCCTCCACACAGTCTTATTCTCCCGCCAGCGGCCCGGTACCCGGCTTGCCGCGCGCGGCACAACCGGCGCACGTCATCCGTGATGACGCCGAAGCCATCGCCGTCGCCCACACGCTGGCCAAGCGCCTGGCGCAAGGCGCTTCCGAACGCGACCAGCTGCGCCGCTGGCCGGTGGAAGAGATCGAGGCCTATTCGCAAAGCGGCCTGTGGGCCATCAACGTGCCTCGTGCCTTCGGCGGGGCCGAAGTCTCTTATGCCACGCTGGCCGAAGTGATCGCCATCATTTCCGCGGCCGACCCGTCGCTGGGCCAGATCACGCAGAATCACCTGGGCTTCGTGGCGGCGGTGCGCACCGTTTCCGATCCGGAACAGCAGCAGCGTTTCTTCGCCGATTTCCTGCGCGGCGTGCGGTGGGGCAATGCCTTCTCCGAGGCGGGATCCAAGCGGGCTGCGGACTTCGAGACGCGCTTCGTCGATGCCGGTGACCATGTCATCGTGAGCGGCAAGAAGTTCTACTCCACCGGCGCGCTGCTGGCGCACTACGTGCCCATCGTCGCCAATGATGAAGAGAACCGCACCTGGTACGTGGTGGCCGAGCGCAATGCACCGGGATTGACCGTCATCGACGACTGGTCAGCCTTCGGCCAGCGCACTACCCTGAGCGGGACCGTCATCATCGATCAGGTGAAAGTGCCGAAGACGCATCTGATCCCGGCCTACAAGGGCTACCTGGAACCCTCCGCCGACGGCGCCATCTTCCAGATCATCCAGGCCGCCGTGGACGTGGGCATCGCCCGCGCCGCGATTGCCGATACCCAGGACTTCGTGCGCACCAAGTCGCGCCCGTGGATCGACAGCCAGCGCGATCACGCCTGGGAAGATCCGTATTCGATCCAGGCCGTGGGCGACCTGCAGATCCGCTTGCATGCCAGCGAAGCACTGCTGGAACGCGCGGGCCGCGCCATCGATGCGGCCGTCGCCGCCCCCGATGCGGAGAACGTGGCGCGTGCGCAGATCCTGACGGCGGAAGCCAAGGTACTCTCCACCGAGATCGCCATCCACGCCACCAACAAGCTGTTCGAACTGGCGGGCACGCGTTCCACACTGGGCCAGTACAACCTGGACCGTCATTGGCGCAATGCGCGCACGCATACGCTGCATGATCCGGTGCGCTGGAAATATGCCATCGTCGGCAATTACTACCTCAATGGCGTCAAGCCGCCTTTCCACGCATGGAGCTGAGATGAGTGCGCCGCTGTTGCAGATCGAGTCCATCGAGGTGCGTTATCAGGGCGCGCTGCTGGCCTTGCAGGATGTGAGCCTGGACGTACAGGCGGGCGAGATCCACGCCCTGCTGGGGGCCAATGGCGCGGGCAAGTCGACCACGCTCAAGGCGGTCTCCAATCTGCTGGCGGCGCAGCGCGGGCAGGTGCGCGGCGGGCGCATCCTGTTCGAGGGGCGGGAGGTGGCGCGCAGCAGTCCTGCCGAGCTGGTGCGGCAGGGACTGGCGCAGGTGCTGGAAGGACGGCATTGTTTTGCCTCCCTCAGCGTGGAAGAGAATCTGCTCACCGGCTGGCCCGCGCACTTCACGCGGCGTGCCGTGCTGCGGGAGGCACTGGATCGCATCTATGCCTTCTTTCCGCTGCTGCATCAGCGCCGCCGCAGCCTGGCCGGGCTGTGCTCGGGCGGCGAGCAGCAGATGCTGGCCATCGGCCGCGCGCTGATCTCGCGGCCGCGCCTGCTGGTGCTGGATGAGCCCTCGATGGGGCTGGCGCCGAAGGTGGTGGCGGATATCTTTGCGCAACTGAGCCGGCTCAACCGCGAGGAGGGCGTGGCCTTGCTGGTGGCCGAACAGAATTCGGCGGTGGCGCTGCAGTACGCGCATCGCGCCACGGTGCTGGAGCACGGGCACAGTGTGTTGAGCGGCGAGGCAGGGGCGTTGCGGGAGCGCGCCGATATCCGGGCCTTCTATTTCGGCCCTAATCCTGAAAGGCCTTCATGCGCGTGCTCAGGTGCTGCAGCAGCCGGTTGGCCGCCGTCGACAGCTGCCGCCCGGTGCGCGTGATGAGATGCGCCTCCGAGCGCGTCAGCAGCGTGTTGCGCACCGGTATCGCGTACAGTTCACGCGCCGCCAGTTCGGTAGTGACCGCGAAGAGCGGCAAGAGCGTGAAGCCCAGCTCGGACTTCACGAAATGCTTGAGGATGGCAATCGAGTTGGTGGTGATGGTCGGCGTCAGGCGGGTCTTCTCGATCAGCGTGGCGGCTTCCACCAGTTGCCGCGTGCCATAGGCCAGATGCGTGAGCGCCATCGGATAGGCCGCCAGCTCGCGCAGCGTCACCGATTCCACCTTGCCCAGCAAGGGAAACTGCCGTCCCACGATGGCATACATGGGCTGGCGCGCCACCGCGCGGCTGACGATCTTGGCTTCCACCGGCGGATTGAAGACCAGCCCGATTTCCGCCTCATCGGCCGCGACCGCACTGACGACCTCGTTGGTGCCGGCCAGATCCAGCACCAGTGAGATCTCCGGATACTTCTTGCAGAACTGCTTGATGGGTCCGCTCACCATGTCCGAGATGAATCCTTCCCCCATGATGATGTTGATCGATCCGCGCTTGAGTCCGCGTATCTCCTGCAGCTTGGCCAGCACGTCGGACTGGTGCGAACGCTGCTCGCGGTAATACTCCAGCAGCAGGGCCCCGGCCTCGGTCGGACTGACGCCGCGTTTGTGGCGTTCGATCAGCGGCACCGCCAGCTCCTGTTCCAGCAGGCTGATCTGGCGGCTCACCGCCGAAGGGGCGATGTCGAGCGCGTCCGCCGCAGCGCGCACGCTGCCGCTGCGTACTGCCTCGTGCAGATAGGCGATGCGGTGGTCGTTGAGGGTCTCCCCCATCGGATTCTCCGTGTTCTCGAAATTAGAACAATAAACATGATCTGTGCGGATTGATTGTAGTGATCAAAGCCGCCAAACTCAACGTCCATCAAAGGCAAGTTCGCGCAAAACACAGTGAACACCGTGCATCTTGTGGTGTATTTCGGTGATTTTGCTGCGATGCGCAAAATCGGTGCGAGGCGCGCATCACGCTGGCGCAAGTCTGCCTCGATTTGGTGAAGATGAGTTGATCGCAACAGAACGCAGAGGACGAGGATGAAGAAAATCGGAGTGATTGGCCTGGGCAACATGGGCCGTGGGATGGCATTTTCCCTGCAGCGCGGGGGCTATGAGGTGACCGGCTATGACGCCCTCGCAGCGACCCGCACGGAGCTGGCGCAGCAGGGATTGCATTGCGTGGAGACGATTGCGGCCCTGGCCGCGGCGGTGGAACTGGTGGTGCTGTCGCTGCCGACCTCGGACATCGTGGAGCAGGTCGTGCTGGGTGAAGGCGGGCTGTTGCGCAGTGGCAAGGCCGGACTGGTGATCGTCGATACCACCACCGCCGACCCCAACAGCACGCGCCGCCTGGCGGCCGAGTTGCAGGCAGCGGGGATGGAACTGGTCGATGCGCCGGTCAGCGGCGGCCCCAAGGGCGCGGCCACGGCCACCATGGGCATGGTCATCGGCGGTAGCGCCGAGATCGTGGCGCGCATCGAACCGGTGCTGGCCGTGATGAGCGCCAAGCGCGTGCACGTCGGTCCGGTGGGCGCCGGGCATGTGGCCAAGCTGCTCAACAATCTGGTCACCGGCACCCATCTGCTCATCGCCGGCGAGGCCGCGCGCATCGCCGCTGCTGCCGGACTGGATGCGCGCCAGATCTTCCAGGGGCTGGCCGCCGGCTCGGCCAACAGCAAGGTGATCGAGCATTTCTATCCGACCTGGATCTTCAATGAAGCCTTCGATTCCGGCTTCACCATGAAACTGATGCGCAAGGACCTGCGCCTGGCCATGAACCTGATCGAACAGACCGGGAGTGCCACGCCGCTGGCGCAGGAAGCCGGGCGGCTGTGGGCCAGGAGCGTGGAGCGCCTGGCCGATGCGGAAGATTTCAACCGCATCGTGACTTACATCGAACCTTCCCAACATTGATTGCCGGAGCACGCATGCAGCCCCATGACACAGACCAACTGATGCTGGCCTTCGGCCATTTCTTCCCCGCAGCCAAGGAAATCGGCTCCTGGATCAACGGCGAGCTGGTGGCCGGGCAGGGCGAGAGCATCCAGCTCTACAACCCGGCGATCGGCCGTCCTTCGCTGAGTTACCACGATGGCGGTGGCGCCGCAGTGGAGGCCGCTGCCGCTGCCGCCCAGCGTGCGCAACGTCAGTGGTGGGCACTGAGCCATGCTGCCCGTGGCCGCGCGCTGTACGCGGTGGGCGCGGTCATCCGTGCCGAGGCCGAAGCCCTGGCGCGGCTGGAAGCGATCTCCTCCGGCAAGCCGATTCGCGACTGCCGTGCCGAGATGCAGAAGGTCGCCGAAATGTTCGAGTATTACGCCGGATGGGCCGACAAGTTCTATGGCGAAGTCATTCCGGTTCCCAGCTCGCACCTGAACTACACCCGCCGCGAACCTTACGGCACGGTGCTGCAGATGACGCCGTGGAATGCCCCGGCCTTCACCTGTGGCTGGCAGCTCGGTCCGGCGCTGGCCACCGGCAATGCGGTGCTGCTCAAGCCCTCGGAGCTGACGCCGTTCTCGTCGCTGGCCATCGCGCGCCTCGGTGAGCAGGCCGGTCTGCCGGTCGGGCTGGTCAACGTGCTGGCCGGCCTCGGCCAGAGCATGGTGCCGCAGGCCATGGCGACCTGGTCGGTGAAGAAGGTGATCTTCGTCGGCTCGCCCGCCACCGGTGCGCTCATCGCCAAGGCCGCCGCCGAACGCGTGATGCCCTGCGTGCTGGAACTGGGCGGCAAGTCGGCCAACATCATCTTCGATGATGCCGACCTGCGCCTGGCTGCCTTCGGTGCGCAGGCCGCCATCTTCTCGGGAGCCGGACAGAGTTGCGTGGCGGGTTCGCGCCTGCTGGTCCAGCGCAAGGTGTATGAGCAGTTCGTCGAGACGGTTGCGGCCGGCGCGGAAAAGATCCGGCTCGGCGCACCGCTGGAGGACAGCACCGAGGTCGGTCCGATCAACAACCGCCGCCAGTACGAACACATCCAGCGCATGGTGGCCAGCGGACTGGAAGCGGGCGCGACCCTGGCCGCCGGTCACACAGGCTATGGCGATGAGGGCTACTTCGTGCGGCCGACCCTGCTGGCACAGGCCAACAATGCGATGGAGGTGGCGCGTGCGGAGATCTTCGGTCCGGTGGCCGTGGCCATTCCTTTCGAGGATGAGGCCGAGGCCATCGCCATTGCCAACGACAGCGAATTCGGCCTGGCCGGTGCGGTGTGGACGCGCGACGTGGCACGTGCGCATCGGGTGGCTGCGGGCGTGAACGCCGGTACCTTCTGGGTCAACAGCTACAAGACCATCAACGTGGCCTCGCCCTTCGGCGGTTTCAATCGCAGCGGCTACGGGCGCTCCAGCGGCATGGAAGCGCTCTACGACTACACGCAGACCAAGAGCGTGTGGGTCGAGACCGCAGCCCATCCGGCCACGCCCTTCGGCTACGCCGGCTGACGATTCCGTTCCAGGCAGCACCACACCGACCGATCCACCATCACAGAGGGCTGCCCGGCCGATGCCGGGCGGCCAACGTCACGAGGGAGAAGCAAGATGCAAGCAAGCTACGCAAGCCATGTCGCGCAACCACAGGGAGAGCGAACCCGCTTTCCCTTCCTGAAGCTGTACTTCTTCACGGCCATCGTGATGTTGCTGGCCGACTGGATCGGTTCGGTCACGCTCAATGTCGGTCCGGGCAAGGTGGTGTTGCTGCCGATGGTGTGGGCCATCATCATGGGCGGGTTGCTGGGCTTGCTGCACAAGTCCATGCCCGCGCCCTTGCGCCTGGATACTTCCCTGCAGTTTCGTGCCGCTTCGGTGCTGCAGCCGGCGCTGCTGCTGTTCATCGCCAAACTCGGCCTGATGGTCGGCAGTTCGCTGCCCAAGCTGGCCGCCGCCGGCTGGGCGCTGGCCTTCCAGGAGCTGGGCCACTTCGTCGGCACCATCCTGATCGGCCTGCCACTGGCACTGCTGCTGGGCATCAAGCGCGAAGCCATCGGTGCGACCTTCTCGGTGGGGCGCGAACCCAGCCTGGCCATCATCGGCGAGCGCTATGGCATGGATTCTCCCGAGGGGCGCGGCGTGCTGGCCGAGTATCTGACCGGAACCCTGTTCGGTGCCGTGTTCATCGCGATCCTGGCCGGTTTCCTGGCCAGCCTCAACATCTTCCATCCCTACGCGCTGGCCATGGGCGCAGGTGTCGGATCGGGCAGCATGATGGCCGCCGCCGCTGGCGCCGTCGCCGCCCAGCAGACCGCGGAAGTGGCCAAGGATGTCATGACCTTCGCCGCCGCCAGCAACCTGATCACCACCACGCTGGGGACTTACTTCACGCTGTTCATCTCGCTGCCGCTGGCGGTGTATGGCTATCGGATTCTGGAGCCCATCCTGGGCCGCACCACGCGTGCCTCGACCGAGCAGAGCCAGGTCACGGCCAGCGATCATGCCGAAGTTCCGGAACTGAGCGAACTGCAGAAGTGGGGAGCCTGGGGCGTGGCCGCAGTACTGACGCTGGTGAGCGACTGGATCCTGTATGGCAGCAAGCCCGTCGAGACCTTGCCGGGCATGCTGGTGATCGTGGCCGCAGTGGCCGTGGGCGACATGCTGTGCCGCCTGACCGGCCGCAAGGTGCCGGCGGTGTGCTGGGTCTCCATCGTGGCCATGGCGCTGACTTCGCCGCTCTGTCCGTGGGCCGCACAACTGGTGGCGCTGACCGGCAAGATCAATTTCCTGTCGGTGACACCGGTGATGCTGACCTTCGCCGGTCTGTCGCTGGCCAAGGATATCCCGGCGTTCCGTCGCCTGGGCTGGCGCATCGTGCTGGTGTCCTTCGCAGCCAACGCCGGTACCTTCATCGGTGCCACGCTGGTGGCCGAGATCTTCCACTGAGGGACCTTAAAACTGGCGCTTGGCTGGCCCAGATCAAAACATCGGCAATGAGCGCAACAGCGCACTCACCCGGCTGACTATACTTGGCACCAGGATGGCCGCACGGCAACAGGCTGTGCGGCCATCTTGCTTTTACAAGTCTTCCAGGATGATGCGATGTTCAATCAACTCAAAGCCACCTTCAAGTATTTCAACGATGCCGTCCCGTTCAAGCTGGGTCCGGCCCTGATCGCCACGGCGGTCCTGATCCTGCTGCTGCTCACGCCCTGCCCGGCGGGGCTGGAGCCCAAGGCATGGGCGCTGGTGGCGATCTTCCTCACCACCATCGTGGCCATCATCCTGAAGGTCATGCCCATCGGCGTGATGGCGATGATGGCCATCGTCATCGTCTCGCTGTCGCAGGTCACCTCGACTTCCTCCAAGGGCGCGATTGCCGATGCGCTGGCGAGTTTTTCCAATCCGCTGATCTGGCTCATCGTAGTGGCCATCCTGATCTCGCGTGGCTTGAAGAAGACCGGACTCGGCCGCCGGGTCGGGCTGATGTTCATTGCGCTGCTGGGCAAGCGCACGGTGGGCATCGGCTACGGGCTGGCCATCTGCGAACTGGTGCTGGCGCCCTTCACGCCCAGCAATACGGCGCGCGGCGGCGGCATTGTGCATCCCATCATGAAGTCGATTGCCAACGCCTTCGATTCCGATCCGGCCAAGGGCACGCAGAACAAGGTCGGCACCTATCTGGCGCTGGTCAACTATCACGCCAATCCGATCACCTCGGCCATGTTCCTCACCGCCACCGCGCCCAATCCGCTGGTGGTCAACTATGTGGCCAAGGCCACCGGCCATGCGCTGCAACTCTCATGGACCACCTGGGCGCTGTGCATGCTGCTGCCGGGCCTGGTGTGCCTGCTGATCATGCCGATGGTGATCTACCTGCTCTCGCCGCCGGAGTTGAAGTCCACGCCCAATGCGGTGGACTACGCCCGCAGCGAGCTGGACAAGATGGGTCGCCTCGGGGCCAGCGAGAAGGTGATGCTGGGGACCTTTGCGCTGCTGCTGCTGCTGTGGGCCAACGTCCCGGCGATGTTGCTCGGTGCGGCCTTCACCCTCGATCCCACGGTGGTGGCGTTCGTTGGATTGTTCGTGCTCATCATCACCGGCACGATTGACTGGGATGATGTGCTCTCGGAAAAGAGCGCGTGGGATACGCTGGTGTGGTTCGGTGCCCTGGTGATGCTGGCCGAGCAGTTGAACAAGACCGGGGTGGTGGCCTGGTTCTCGGAAGGCATGAAGGCCGCCATCGTGGCCAGCGGCATGGGCTGGATCGCGGTGGCTGCAGTGCTGCTGCTGGTGTTCGTCCTGTCGCATTACTTCTTCGCCAGCACCACCGCGCACATCAGCGCGATGATGCTGGCCTTCCTCACGGTGGGCGCGCAATTGCTGCCGCCGCAGTACGTGGTCCCCTTCATGCTGATGATGACTGCAGGCTCGGGCGTGATGATGACGCTGACGCATTACGCTACTGGCACTTCGCCGATCATCTTTGGTAGCGGTTACGTGTCCATGGGCAAGTGGTGGGGCGTGGGTTTCGTGATGGCGGTGGTGGAATTGCTGGTGTTTGCTACCGTTGGGATGGTGTGGTGGAAGGTGTTGGGGTATTGGTAAGAGTGCGGTGAGATCGAAGCGAAGCCAGATTGTCATCAGTTGTTCGCGATGCTGCTTCGCCTCGTGATTCGGCTCGGGCAGAATGCTGCTCCCTTCGTTACTTCCGAGAGACAGGCATCATGCGAGAGATCAGGGCTGTATCGCCCGGCGAATTGCTCAAGATCGAATTTCTGAAGCCCTGCGGTATTACCCAATACCGCTTGGCCAAGGAAATCGGCGTATCGCAATTGCGCATCAGCGAGATCGTCAATGGCAAGCGTGCCGTAACAGCCGATACTGATTTGCGGCTCGCACGCTTCTTCGGCCTCTCCGACGGATACTGGCTGCGCGCGCAAGTCGCGTATGACACCGAAGTCGCGCGTGAAAAGATGCGCGATGTGCTCGCTGGTATCAAGCAATGGCAACCCAGGAAGCCGAGCCCGGTTTGAGCAGGCAGCGGCTTCAACGAAAATGACGGCTTCCGGAGAAGCCGTCATTTTTTATTGCGTCAAAGTTCTGCGTACGCCGGGACTGCTTACTTCAAGTCCAGCACAATCCGCCCATCAATCTTGCCCTCTTCCATGCGCGCAAAGATGGCATTGATGTTGTCCAGCTTGTCCCAGGTAAAGTGCGCCGCCACCTTGCCTTCGGCCGCAAAGACCAGCGACTCTTCCAGATCCTGGCGCGTGCCGACGATGGAGCCGCGCACGGTGATGCGCTTCAACACCGTATTGAACACCGGCAGGCTGATGTCGCCCGGTGGCAGGCCCACCAGCGCCATGGTGCCGCGTGCACGCAGGAAACCGAACGCCTGTTCCATCGCCTTGGGCGACACGGCCGTTACCAGCGCACCATGCGCGCCACCGATGATGCGCTGGACTTCGGCCACCGCATTGTGGTCGCGGCCATCGACGGTCAGGTCGGCGCCCAGTTTTTTGGCCAGCGCCAGTTTGTCTTCGTGGATGTCGGCGGCGACTACATGCATGCCCATGGCCTTGGCATATTGCACGGCCATGTGGCCAAGGCCGCCGATGCCGGAGATCACCACCCATTCACCGGGGCGCACCTCGGTTTCCTTCAAGCCCTTGTAGACGGTCACGCCTGCGCACAGCACGGGGGCTGCCGGGCCGAAGTCCAGGCCAGCGGGCAGGTGGCCGACGAAGTTGGGATCGGCCAGGCCATATTCGGCAAAGCTGCCGTTGACGGAATAGCCGGTGTTCTGTTGTTCGGCGCACAGGGTTTCCCAGCCGGTGCGGCAGGGCGAGCAGCAGCCACAGGCCGTATGCAGCCAGGGCACGCCGACGCGGTCGCCTTCCTTGACGTGCTTCACGCCCGCGCCCAGCGCAGCGACGTAGCCGGTGCCTTCGTGGCCGGGAATGAAAGGGGGTGTGGGTTTGACGGGCCAGTCGCCATGGGCCGCGTGCAGGTCGGTATGGCAGACGCCGCTGGCTTCGAACTTGACCAGGATCTGGCCCGGACCCGGCGTGGGGACGGGCACTTGTTCAATCGACAGGGGCTTGCCGAATTCGCGGACGACGGCCGCTTTCATCATTTGCGTCATATGCACTCCTCGGGGGGATCAACGGGATGCCAGGGCAGGAGCGCGGCCTTGTGCTGCAATGGCCAACTGTTGTTCCTGCCAGCAAGCGTCAATATCCTCCGCGTACCGCACGACGACAATCGATGATTGCGCATGGATTGATCCATGTCGCCCATCGTTGAAAAACAAGGTGGGTGCAGTTGCGCATGCCCTTGCTGCATGCGTGCGCGGCCGGCTTACTTCGCGATCACCACTTCCACGTCCGTCTCCGCCAGCAGGGTAGCCAGTTCCGGTGGGGGCGGGGCATCGGTGAAGAGCACATCGATCTGCGAGAGGTGCGCCATCTTCACCAGCGCCTGCCGCCCGAACTTGCTGGCATCGGCCACCAGCCAGACCTGGCGCGACTGCTCGATAATGGTCTGGGCAACTTTGACTTCACGGGCATCGAAGTCCCGCAAGACCCCATCCATCTCGATGCTGGAAATGCCGATGATGCCGATATCCACCTTGAACTGCCGGATGAAATCGATGGTGGCCTCGCCCACGATGCCGCGATCCCGCGCGCGCACCACGCCGCCGGCAATGATGACCTCCAGCGCCGGATTGCTGGCCAGCGAATTGGCCACGTTCAGGTTGTTGGTCACCACGTGCAGGTTCTTGTGCTGCTGCAGGGCGCGCGCCACCTCTTCCGTAGTCGTGCCCAGGTTCAGGATCAGCGAACAGCCATCCGGCACCCGCGCCGCCACCGTGCGGCCGATGCGGCGCTTGGCGTCGGCATGCATGACCTGGCGTTCGGGATAGGCAATGTTCTCGGTCGAAGACAGCAGCCCGACCCCGCCGTGATAACGCGCCAGCAAACTGGCATCGACCATCGCCTTGACGTCGCGGCGCACGGTCTGGGTCGTCACGTTCAGCTGCTGGGCCAGCTCTTCCACTGAAATGGTGCCGTGCTTGCGAACGCATTCCAGCAGCGTCTGTTGCCTGGGATTGAGCATGGAGGTGATCGAAATCCGTTGATTTTTGGGAAACAATTTTGATTGGATATGAACATTAAAAAACATAAACGAACATAAAACAACAAATAATTGTTGATTTACTTTCGGGATGTCGCTTATCTTACGGTGCATTGGCAACTCCCGGGAAAGTGCGGGGTTGCCCGGCAGCTGTTGCACGCAAACACAGCGGAACCGCTGAGACGGCAATACGGTTACCGCACACAAGCAACACGGCGCCAATACGGCACCAATACGGCAGTAATACAGCGGAAACACGACAGCAATACAGTGGCGGCCCCGACAGCAGTACGGTGTCATTGGCGCGGCCAGTACAGTTTTGCTACGGAACCAATACAGTTACAACCCGGAACCCATACGGATCCAATACGGAGAAGCGGCGAATGACGCTCGAATATGATCTCTTGGTGGTAGGCGGCGGCATCAACGGCGCAGGCATTGCGCGCGATGCGGCCGGGCGCGGCCTGCGCGTGCTGCTGTGCGAGCAGCATGACCTGGCCCAACATACCTCCTCGGCCAGCACCAAGCTCATCCACGGCGGCTTGCGCTACCTCGAATATTACGAATTCAAGCTGGTGCGCAAGGCCCTGCAGGAACGCGAAGTCCTGCTGCGCTCGGCACCGCACATCATCTGGCCGCTGCGCTTCGTCATGCCGCACGACGCCAACCAGCGTCCGGCCTGGATGATCCGCGCCGGCCTGTTCATGTACGACTACCTCGCCAAGCGCGAGATCCTGCCCGCCTCCGAAGGCGCGAATCTCGCCCGCCATCCGGGCGGACAGCCGTTGAAGGGCGACTATCGCAAGGGCTTCGTCTATTCCGATGGCTGGGTCGACGATGCGCGCCTGGTGGTCTTGAACGCCATGGACGCCCAGGAACGCGGTGCCCGCATCCTCACCCGCACCAAGTGCATCAGCGCCCGCCGCGAAGGCGATACCTGGCATGCGGTGCTGGAACACCAGCACGCCAGCGGCGTGCAACAGGAAGAAGTGCGTGCCCGCGCCATCGTCAACGCCGCCGGTCCCTGGGCCGCGCGCTTTGCGCAGTCGGTGCCGCAGGCCAAGACCGGCCGCAGCCTGCGCCTGATCAAGGGCAGCCATATCGTGGTCAAGCGTCTGTTCGATCACCCCTACGCCTACATCTTCCAGAACCCGGACAAGCGCATCATCTTCGCCATTCCCTATCAGGAAGAGTTCACCCTCATCGGCACCACCGACCTCGAATACCACGGCGATGCCGGCAAGGTCGAGATCGATGCGGAAGAAATCGATTATCTCTGCGAGATGGCCAACCGCTACTTCAAGCGCCAGATCGGCAAGGAAGATGTGGTCTGGACCTACTCCGGCGTGCGTCCCCTGCTGGACGACAGCGCCGAGAATGCCTCGGCCATCACGCGCGACTACCTGCTCGAATGCGATGATGCGGGCGCGCCCATGCTGAACGTCTGGGGCGGCAAGATCACCACCTATCGCAAGCTGGCCGAAGAAGCGCTGTTCATGCTGGCCCCGCACCTCGGTGCATCGAGCCAGCCGTGGACGGCAGGAGCGCCGCTGCCCGGCGGCGACCTGGAACAGCCCGGCAAGATGGTGGCGCGCTACGACTTCGATGCCTACCTGCGCAAGCTGCAGGCACGTTATCCATGGCTGCCGGCCGGGCTGGCCCATCGCTATGCGCGCAGCTATGGTTCCCGCGTGGACCAGATCATCGGCCAGGCCGACAGCCTGGCGGCGCTGGGCGAAGAACTGACACAGGGCCTCTACGAGGCCGAGGCGCGCTACCTGGTGCAACACGAGTGGGCGCGCGATGCGGATGACATCCTGTGGCGGCGAAGCAAGCTGGGCCTGCACTGCGGGCCGCAGCACAGAGGACGGCTGGAGGCGTGGCTGGCAAATCTGCCGGACGCCACGCCCCTCTGAGCCAGGTCACCGCATACCAGATCAATCAAAAAAGTAGCGAGGAGACAGCGTGACCCTGGAATTGAAACAAGTGGCCAAGACGGTCGGTGCCGAAACGCACCTGTACCCGCTTGACCTCAATCTTGCCAAAGGCGGCATCAACGTCCTGCTGGGCCCGACCCAGGCCGGCAAGACGTCCCTGATGCGCATCATCGCCGGGCTCGACAAGCCCACCGCAGGGCGCGTGCTGGTCGATGGCCAGGACGTCACCGGCGTGGGCGTGCGCGAGCGCAACCTGGCGATGGTGTACCAGCAATTCATCAACTACCCCGGCCTGACGGTGTTCGAGAACATCGCCGCGCCGCTGCGCCTGCAGAAGCAGCCCGAGCAGGAGATCAGCAAGCGCGTCAAGGAAATTGCCGACAAGCTGCACATCACCCACCTGCTGCAGCGCCTGCCGCTGGAACTCTCCGGTGGCCAGCAGCAGCGTTGCGCGCTGGCGCGTGCACTCATCAAGCGCGCCCCGCTGGTGCTGCTCGATGAACCCCTGGTCAACCTCGACTACAAGTTGCGCGAAGAATTGCGCAGCGAATTGATTTCGCTCTTCGCCACCGGCGACACCACCGTGGTCTACGCCACCACCGAGCCGCAGGAAGCGCTGCTGCTGGGCGGCCACACCGCCGTGATGCACGAGGGCCGCCTGCTGCAATTCGCGCCGACCCTGGAACTGTTCAACAGCCCGGCCTCCACCCGCGTGGCAGCGATCTTCAATGATCCGCCGATGAACCTGCTGGACGCCACGGCCATCTCCACCGCCCACGGCGTGGCCGCCATCCGCATGAACGATGGCAGCGTGCTGGAAATCGCCGGGCGCAGCTTGTCCCTGTCGGAAGGCCAGCCCTGCAAGCTGGGCATCCGCTGCAACGACGTGCGCCTGGAAGCGCTGAGCGCGCCCGGCGTGAGCCTGGGCTGCAGCGTGACCCTGGCCGAACTCTCCGGTTCCGAAACCTACCTGCACCTGCGCCATGGCGATGTGCCCCTGGTGGCGCAGCTGTCCGGCGTGCATGAAGTGGCCATCGGCAGCACGGTGCAAGTGAGCATCGCCGCCGCCAAGGCCTTCCTGTTCGATACACAGGGACGCCTGCTGAGCGCCCCGCTGGAGACTCGCTGACATGGCCCGCATCGAATTCAAGAACCTGGGCCACGCCTACGGTAGCAACCCGGCCAGCCTCAAGGACTATGCCCTGCAACCCATGAACATGGTGTGGGAAGACGGCGGCGCCTATGCGCTGCTGGGCCCCTCGGGCTGCGGCAAATCTACGCTGTTGAACATCATTTCCGGTCTGCTGCAGCCCTCCGAAGGGCAGGTGCTCTTCGATGGCCGCGACATGACCCGCATGGCCACCCGCGATCGCAACATCGCGCAGGTGTTCCAGTTCCCGGTCCTGTACGACACCATGAGCGTGTTCGACAACCTGGCCTTCCCGCTGCGCAACCGCAAGATCGCCGAGCGCGAAGTGCAGGCCCGCGTGCGCGAGATCGCCGAGATGCTCGACCTGACCCGCGACCTCAAGCAGCGCGCCGCCGGCCTCTCGGCCGATGCCAAGCAAAAGATTTCGCTGGGCCGTGGCCTGGTGCGCAAGGACGTGGCGGCGATCCTCTTCGATGAACCGCTGACGGTGATCGATCCGCACATGAAGTGGGAGCTGCGCCAGAAGTTGAAGGAAATCCATCACCAGTTGAAGCTGACCCTCATCTACGTCACCCACGACCAGGTCGAGGCGCTGACCTTCGCCGATGAAGTGGTGGTCATGACCGAGGGCAAGGTGGTGCAGCAGGGCAAGCCGGAGGCGCTGTTCCTGCGCCCCGATCACACCTTCGTCGGTTACTTCATCGGCAGCCCCGGCATGAACTTCTGCCCGGTGCGCGTGGAAGGCGATGCGGTCCTGCTGGGCCAGCAGCGCCTGCAGGTCGAGGCCGCGCAATTGCAGGCATTGAAGAACAGCAGCGGTGATCTGAAGCTGGGTATCCGTCCCGAATTCGTCGAGCTGGCCGCACCCGGTACGGCCGGTGCCGTCAGTGCCGAGGTCACCCAGATACAACATCTGGGCACCAGCCAGCTGGTGACCGCACAGTTCGAGGGCATGAGCGTGAAGGCGCGCGTGGCGCCCGAACTGAAGATCGCCACCGGCGCACAGTGGCTGCGACTGGCCAAGCCGGAGACGATCTACTTCAGCAACGAAGAGAGAATTGGACGCTAAGCCATGAACAAGCCCTACAACAACAAGGCCTGGTTCTTCATCCTCCCGGTCTTCCTGACGGTGGCCTTCTCGGCCATCATTCCGCTGATGACGGTGGTCAACTATTCGGTGCAGGACATCATCAGCCCCGAACAGAAAGTCTTCGTGGGCCTGGACTGGTTCCGCGACGTCATGCGCGACAGCGAGCTGCACGCGGCGCTGCTGCGCCAGCTGATCTTCTCCTTCTGCGTGCTGCTGGTGCAGCTGCCGCTGGGCATCGGCCTGGCGCTGGCCATGCCGCACAAGGGCTGGAAATCCTCGGCCACGCTGGTGATCCTGGCCATGCCGCTGCTCATTCCATGGAACGTGGTCGGCACCATCTGGCAGATCTTCGGCCGTGGCGACATCGGGCTGGGCGGCCACGTGCTGAATCTGCTGGGCGTCGACTACAACTACGCGTCCAATCCGCTGGACGCCTGGCTGACCGTGCTGCTCATGGATGTGTGGCACTGGACGCCGCTGGTGGCGCTGCTGGCCTTTGCCGGTCTGCGTTCGATTCCGGACGCGTATTACCAGGCGGCGCAGATCGACGGTGCCAGCCGCTGGGCGGTATTCCGTTTCATCCAGCTGCCCAAGATGCGCGGCGTGCTGGTGATCGCGGTGCTGCTGCGTTTCATGGACAGCTTCATGATCTACACCGAGCCCTTCGTGCTCACCGGTGGCGGTCCCGGCAACTCGACCACCTTCCTGAGCCAGTACCTCACGCAGAAAGCCGTGGGCCAGTTCGACCTTGGTCCGGCTGCCGCCTTCTCGCTGATCTACTTCCTCATCATCCTGCTGTTGTCCTTCGTGCTCTACAACTGGATGCAGAGTGCCGGCAACAACGCCAATGCTTCGGGTGGCCAACATGAATAAGACTCAGGACAAGACCCTCACCCGCACCCTGGTGATGCTGGTCTACATCGCCTTCACGCTGGTGCCGTTGTACTGGTTGCTGAACACGTCGTTGAAGACCAACGAGGAGACGCTGTCGGTCTTCACGCTCTGGCCCAATGCACCGACGCTGAACAACTACAAGACGATCTTCACCGATCCGTCCTGGTATTCGGGCTACATCAACTCCATCATCTACGTGGCCATGAACACGGTCATGTCGCTGCTGGTGGCCTTGCCGGCCGCGTATGCCTTCTCGCGCTATCGCTTCCTGGGCGACAAGCACATGTTCTTCTGGCTGCTGACCAACCGCATGACGCCGCCGGCGGTGTTCCTGCTGCCGTTCTTCCAGCTCTATTCCACCATTGGCCTGTCGGACACGCACATCGCGGTGGCAATGGCGCACATGCTCTTCAACGTGCCGCTGGCGGTGTGGATCCTGGAAGGCTTCATGTCGGGCGTGCCGCGCGAGATCGATGAGACGGCCTATATCGATGGCTTCTCCTTCCCGCGCTTCTTCCTGCGCATCTTCCTGCCGCTGATCAAGTCAGGCGTGGGCGTGACGGCCTTCTTCTGCTTCATGTTCAGCTGGGTGGAACTGCTGCTGGCCCGCACCCTTACCTCGGTCAACGCCAAGCCGATCAGCGCCATCATGACGCGTACCGCGTCGGCAGCAGGCATGGATTGGGGCATCCTGGCCGCGGCCGGCGTGCTGACGATTGTTCCGGGAGCCCTGGTGATCTGGTTCGTGCGCAACCACATCGCCAAGGGCTTCGCAATGGGGAGAGTGTGATCATGGGAAATGCTTTGTCGTGGATGTCGTGGACGCCACCGGTTGCGATCTTTTTCGTCTGCGTGGTGCTGATGCTGATCGGCATGACGGTGTGGGAGATCCGCTCGCCGACCATCGAGCGCAAGGGCTTCCTGCCCATGCGCACCACGCGCGGTGACCGCCTGTTCATCGGGCTGCTCACGGCCGCTTACATCAACCTGGCCTGGGTCGGACTGACCGATATGGAACAGTGGTATGCAGCGGCGCTGGGCTTCGTGGCGCTGGTGCTGATCATGCGCAAGGGCTAAGACGAATTTTCAGGCAGCAGGCAACAGATCTGTAATCACAATGGACGTCCGGGGATTCTCCTTCCCTACCCGGCACGCCAACTCAGGGGAAGGTGACGAGGAGACATGATGCAGAACATGCGGAAAATCAAACTGACCGTGCTGGCCGCCGCCATGGCCATGGCCGGTATCGCGGGCAATGCCTGGGCCGACATCAAGGCCGCCGAGAAGTGGGTGGATGCCGAATTCCAGCCCAGCACGCTGTCGCGTCCACAGCAGGTCACCGAGATGCAATGGTTCATCGACGCGGCCGCCAAGCTCAAGGCCAAGGGCGTCAAGGAAATCCACGTGGTCTCCGAGACCCTGGATACGCACGCCTATGAATCCAAGACCCTGGCCAAGGCCTTCGAGGAAATCACCGGCATCAAGGTCATCCACGACGTGATCCAGGAAGGCGACGTGGTCGAGAAGATGCAGACCTCGCTGCAATCGGGCAAGTCCATCTATGACGGCTGGGTCAACGACTCCGACCTGATCGGTACCCACTACCGCAACGGCCAGACCGTGGTGCTGAGCGACTACATGGCCGGCCCCGGCAAGGAATACACCAACCCCGGCCTGGACCTGAAGGACTTCATCGGTACCAGCTTCACCACCGCGCCGGACGGCAAGCTCTACCAGTTGCCCGACCAGCAGTTCGCCAACCTCTACTGGTTCCGCGCCGACTGGTTCGCGCGCAAGGACCTGCAGGACAAGTTCAAGGCCAAGTACGGCTATGAACTGGGCGTGCCGCAGAACTGGTCGGCCTACGAAGACATCGCTGCCTTCTTCACCAACGACGTCAAGGAACTGGACGGCAAGAAGGTCTTCGGCCACATGGACTACGGCAAGAAGGATCCGTCGCTGGGCTGGCGCTTCACCGATGCCTGGCTGTCCATGGCCGGTGCCGCCGACAAGGGCCTGCCCAACGGCTTGCCGGTCGATGAATGGGGTATCCGCGTGGCCGATGACAAGTGCACCCCGGTCGGTGCCTCGACCTCGCGCGGCGGTGCCACCAACTCGCCGGCTGCGGTCTATGCCCTGACCAAGTACCTGGACTGGATGAAGAAGTACGCTCCGCCCGAAGCGCTGGGCATGACCTTCTCCGAAGCCGGCCCGGTGCCTGCCCAAGGCCACATCGCGCAGCAGATCTTCTGGTACAGCGCCTTCACCGCCAGCATGACCAAGCAGGGCCTGCCGGTGGTCAACGCCGACGGTTCGCCCAAGTGGCGCATGGCCCCCGGCCCGCACGGTCCGTACTGGAAGGACGGCATGCAGAACGGCTACCAGGACGTCGGCTCGTGGACCTTCCTGAAGAGCACCCCGCCGGACCAGATGGCCGCAGCCTGGCTGTATGCGCAGTTCACGACCTCCAAGACCGTCTCGCTGAAGAAGTCCATCGTCGGCGTGACCTTCATTCGTGACTCCGACATCCGCTCCGACTACTTCACCAAGAACGCCGCCAAGTACGGTGGCCTGATCGAGTTCTACCGCAGCCCGGCTCGGGTGGCGTGGACCCCGACCGGCACCAACGTGCCTGACTATCCGAAGATGGCGCAGATCTGGTGGAAGAACATCTCCTCGGCCATCTCCGGCGAGAAGACCCCGCAAGGTGCCATGGACAATCTGGCCGATGAAATGGACGGTATCATGGCCCGCCTGCAGCGCGCCGGCATGAAGCAGTGCGCGCCCAAGCTGAACCCGAAGAAGGATCCGGCCACCTGGCTGTCCGACAAGGGCGCACCGTGGGCCAAGCTGGCCAACGAAAAGCCGAAGGGCGAGACCATCCCCTACGACAAGCTGCTGCAAGCCTGGAAGGATGGCCGCGTTCGCTGATGCAGCCTGATCGCCATCACGCGTGAGATGACGCCATCCCGGCCGGTGTCGGGGTGGCGTCTTCACGTTGATCGGGTGCGTGTTGACTTGGTTTCGGGTTGAACCTTAGTCTCTCCCGAGAATGGCCGCATCTGGATTGCGGTTGCGGCCCGCAGGAATGTGTTATTCCATTTTCAAACTTTAGTTTTTCAGTCGTCTGCAAGGAATCATCATGGCCTATCTGCTCGCCCTCGACCAGGGTACCTCCAGCTCGCGCAGCATCATCTTCGACCAGAGTGGCGCCATCGTCGCCACGGCCCAGCAGGAATTTCCGCAGATCTTCCCGCAGCCGGGCTGGGTCGAGCACGACCCCATGGACCTGTGGCAGAGCCAGTTGCAGACGGCACAGAAGGTGCTGGCGCAAAGCGGCATCAAGGCCGAAGAGCTGACCGCCCTGGGCATCACCAACCAGCGTGAGACCACCGTGGTGTGGGAGCGCGCCACCGGCAAGCCCGTCTACAACGCCGTCGTCTGGCAGGACCGCCGTGCTGAAGTGGTCTGCGCGGCGCTGCGTGACCGTGGCCTGGGCGAGGCCATCCAGAAGAAGACCGGGCTGGTGCTCGATCCTTATTTCTCCGGCACCAAGCTGCGCTGGATCCTCGACAATGTCGACGGCCTGCGTGCGCGTGCCGAACGTGGCGAACTGCTGTTCGGCACCGTCGATTCCTGGCTGGTCTGGAACCTGACCGGGGGCCGCCTGCACGTGAGCGATGTGTCCAATGCCTCGCGCACCATGCTGTGGAATATCCACACCGGGGCGTGGGATGAAGAGCTGCTGCAATGGCTCGATATTCCCGCCGCGATGCTGCCGCAGGTGCATGCCTCGGCCCACATCTATGGCGAGATCGATGCGCAGCACCTGGGTGCGGCGGTCAAGATCGGCGGCATCGCCGGCGACCAGCAGTCGGCGCTGTTCGGCCAGGCCTGCGTGCGTCCCGGCATGGCCAAGAATACTTACGGTACCGGCTGCTTCATGCTGCTGCATACCGGCGACCAGTGCGCCACTTCGCACAACGGCCTCATCAGTACCGCCGCCTGCCAGGTCGATGAACGCAAACAATATGCGCTCGAAGGCAGTGTCTTCATCGGCGGTGCCGTGGTGCAGTGGCTGCGCGATGGCCTCAAGGCCATCAAGACCTCCACCGACGTCGAGGGACTGGCCTGCACGGTGGAAGATTCGGGCGGGGTGGTGTTCGTGCCGTCCTTCACCGGACTGGGGGCGCCCTACTGGAATCCTGGTGCCAAGGGCGCCATCGTCGGCTTGAGCCGGGGCAGCACGGTGGCCCACATCGCCCGCGCGGCGCTGGAATCGATTGCTTTCCAGAGCACTGCCTTGCTTAACGCGATGGTCAAGGATGCGGTCTCGCCCATCACCGAATTGCGCGTGGATGGCGGGGCGGCGGCCAACAATCTGCTGCTGCAGTTCCAGGCCGATCTGCTGGGTATTCCGGTGATCCGTCCGCAAGTGACCGAAACCACCGCGCTGGGTGCGGCCTATCTGGCCGGGGTCGCCACGGGTGTCTATCGTGATTTGTCGGAGCTGTCCGCGCAGTGGCGCATGGAGCGTACCTTCGAGCCGCGTTTCACGCGCGAGCAGGCGCAGGAGCGCATCCACGCGTGGGAAGCGGCGATTCGTCAGGTCAGTGCAGGCTGAGGCGCACTCAGAGCGCGGGCCTTGGTTCTATTGGTTTCAACTGAAACAGGGCGCTCGCCTTTTGACACAGGACGATAACAACACGGCGCCATGATCCTCTCAAGCCCGGCGCATCCCGCTGCCGGGCATGAGACGAGGAGCGGATCATGGAACACCTGCTGCTGGACGCGATGCAACTGGCCGATGGCTTCATCGAGGCTGCCACCACCTTCCTGATGGCATGTGACATCAGCGTGCCCGCGGCCTCGCACGAGGCGCACGGGCGTCACTTCATGACGGTGCTGGGGATGGCCTGAACAGGCCGGATCTGACCGGTCAGCGGGCTCAGGCTCAGGAGGGTGTGCCCGTACTGAGCATGTGCATGGTATCCAGATGGCTCAGGCGCGCCCATTCCTCGCCGCCACGGGCAACGATGGTATCGGCTTCGGGCGTGGCCATGAGGTCGAGGATCTCGGTGTCGCTCATTTCCATGTCGTCGTTGTAGCGGAACACCTTCAGTACCGGCCGCGTCAGGTCCTGCGCATTCTGGCGGATCACGAAGCCGGAGCGGCCGGATTCCAGCTTGACGATGGAACCCACCGGATAGATGCCGAGGGTCTTGACGAAGGCCAGGAACATGGCGCGGTCGAAGTGGCCGGTCCAGGACGCCATGCTGGAAATCGCTTCGGCCGGGTCCCAGGCACGCTTGTAGGGACGGTCCGAGGTGAGCGCGTCATACACGTCGCAGATCGCCGCCATGCGCGCATACAGGCTGATCTGGCCACTGCGCAGCAGTTCCGGATAGCCGTGGCCATCCATCTTCTCGTGATGGTGCAGGCAGACATCGCGCGCGTAATCGGGCACGTTGGGGTCCTGGCTCAGGTATTTGTAGCCCAGCTCGGGGTGCTTCTTGATCTGGGTGAATTCTTCGTCGGTCAGCTTGCCCGGCTTGTTGAGCAGTTCATGCGGCAGGAAGGCCTTGCCCACGTCGTGCAGGAAGCCGCCCAGCCCGGCTTCGCGGCAGGCCTTCTCATCCAGGCCGAGGGTGCGGCCCAGGGCCACCATCAGGGCGCAAACCGCCACCGAGTGCAGGTAGGTATATTCATCGGCCAGCTTCAGGCGCAGCACGCTGAGCGTGCCATTCGGGCTTTGCAGGACGGCACCGGCGATTTCTTCCACCACCGTGACGCAGCGCTCCATGTCCAGCGCCTTGCCCAGCCGGGCTTCGCTGAACATGGCCTTGGTCGCCTTCTTGGCGTTCTCGCGCAGGGCTTCGGCTTCCATCAGGGTGGTGTCGATGTCGGGACCGGGCGGCAGTTCGGGGCTCGGCTCGGCGGGCGCTGCGGCTTCATCCGTCCCGGCCTCGGCAGCCGCTTCGGCCACATCCAGGCCGCGCTCCGGATCGATCCAGCAGTGCTCGATGCCACTGCCATGCGCCTGCCTGAGGTCGGCTTCGTTCTTGAGCAGGAACTTGTTCTTCCAGAACGGATGGTCCAGCCAGGCCGCTTCGAAGCCGCAGAAATACATCCCGAGGACCAGATCCTCCGTTTTAATTTTTTTCAACATTTCTCGTACATATTTCCGGCGCACCGGGGAACGGGTTGGCGTGGCATCCCTGGGCCGCAGGCGGTGGAGCGCCGAGGGCAGTGCGGTCAGGATTGCCGGTCGTTAATGATCTCATATGCATGACCATATGTGAAAGATTCTGCTTGTTGCAATTTCGCTAATTTCGCCCCGGACGGGCCGCTCAGACCACCGCCGGCTTGATCAGCGGCTGCTCGGCGAGGGTGCTGCGGATCAGGCCCAGGGCGTGCTGCAGGTCACTGCGGCTGGCGATGCCGCCAATGCACACCCGTACCGCCTGCAGCGGGGCCGCCGTCACCGAGAAGGCGTCCACGCCCACCACGGCCACGCCGTTGCTGCGCATCTGCGCCGAAAAGCTGCTGGCCTGCCAGCCGCCGGGCAGCTTGAGCCACAGATGGAAGGCCTCCGCTTCCGAGGCATAGCTGTGCTCGGGGAGGATGCGGGCCACGATTTTCTGCCGCGCCATCGATTCCTTGCGGATGTTGGCCAGCGCCAGGTCGGCCACGCCGTCGCGGATCCAGTGCGTGGCGAGGGTCGAGGTGAGTGGCGAGGCCATCACCGTGGTTGCGCGCAGGGCTGCGGTCAGGCGCGCAGCAGCGGCAGCGTCGGGGGCCACCATGTAGGCAATGCGCAGGCCTGCGCCTACGCTTTTGGCCAGGCCGGTCACATAGTAGGTCAGCTCGCTGCCGATGCTGGCGATGGCCGGCGGCGCTGCGCGTGGCAGGAACCCATAGGCGTCATCCTCGATGATGGCCACTTCATAATGGCGCGCAATGTCCACCAGCGCCTGGCGGCGTGACAGCGAGGTGGTGCAGGTGGTCGGATTGAGCAGGGTGGGATTGCAGTACAGCGCCTTGGGCGCATATTGCGCGCAGGCACCGGCGAAGGCCACGGCATCGATGCCTTCGTTGTCCATCGGCAAGCCGACCAGCTTGATGTTGAGATGGCCGGCCAGCGCCCGCAGGCCGGGATAGGTCACGTCCTCGCAACAGAGCACGCCGCCCGGCCCGACCAGCATGGTCAGGATGGCCAGCAGCGCACATTGTGCGCCCGGCGTCACCAGCACCCGTTCCGGTTCCACTACCAGCGCGCGCCGGCGCAGCCAGAGCGCGCCGGCCTCACGATCCTCAGTCGAGCCGCCGAAATCCTGATAGCGCAGCAGATCACGCAGGCGGCCGTTGACCTTGTTCCAGCCCGCCTGCATCAATTCCATCAGCTCCGGCGACTCCGGCTCGGGCGGCATGTTCATCGACATGTCGACGTTGGGCCGGCCTTCGGTCACGCGCGGAATGCGCGGCCGGCGCTTGCCGCAGACGAAGGTGCCGCGTCCCACTACCGAATCCACCAGGCCGCGCCGATGCGCTTCCGTATAGGCGCGAGCCACGGTGGTGAAGTCCAGGTCCAGCAACTCGGCCAGCTTGCGCTGCGGCGGCAGACGCTGTTCGGGTTGCAGGTGGCCGGTGGCGACATCCTCGGCAATCGCATTGGCGATGGCCAGATAGAGCGGGCCGCCGCCCTTCTTCAACTTGGGAACCCACACGCTGCTGTGCTTGGACATGGTGCCTTCCTTGATTGCCGGCGTTCAATATTGACTGCATCGAAACATCTCATTGAATGCAAGTTGCATTCCATCCAATCGCGGCCCGTGGCACCGCGAATTGCACCGTCGTGCATCACGTCGCGGGCCCTTGCGCACCAACTCAACACACCTCGCCGCGCCAGAGTGCAAGCGGGTTTGCGCGGTGTTGGCGAATTGTATGGAGCGATTGAATGGATTGCTTCGCCAGGGTCAAAAAACACCTCGCCGATCATGATTCGCCAAGCCGCACCGATGCTGGCGTGCGGCTTCGCGCGCAGAGATTGACGGGATTTTTATGCAGTCAATTCCTGCATTGACGGGGTGCCGGTGGCACGCCTGATGCATTCAATGCCAGCGTCGCGGCGAGGTCGCCGGACCACTTCCCCAAGTGCCGACCCACAGCAATCGAGAGGAGTATCACCATGCCCGCAGTCACCAAAGCAGCCCACGCCCCCGGCGATTTCCTGGTGGATTATGAAGAGAAGGTATTCGAAGACGTCAAAGCCCAGCCGGGCGAAAAAGCGCTGGTGACCTTCCACACCGTGGCATTCGAAGGCTCGATCGGTTTCGTCAATCTGTTGCAGGCCACGCGCCTGAAGCGCAAGGGCTTCGAGACCTCGATCCTGCTCTATGGCCCCGGCGTGACCCTGGGCGTGCAGCGCGGTTTCCCGACCCTGGGCGATGAGGCTTTCCCCGGTCACCAGAACTTCAACAAGCAGATCGTCAAGTTCATGGAAGAGGGCGGCAAGGTCTACGCCTGCCGCTTCGCACTGCAGGCTTTGTACGGCCATGGCGAGCCCTCGCTGATCCCGGGCATCCGTCCCATCAATCCGCTGGACGTGCTGGACCTGGTGCTGCTGCATCGTCGCGACAACGCCTTCATCCTCGATACCTGGACCCTGTAAGCGGAAGGGCGGCCCATGAGCATGCACAAGAGAACGGTACGGGCGGCGGCGGTGCAGATCGCGCCCGACCTCGACAGCGAACACGGCACCGTGGCCAAGGTGTGCCAGGCCATCGCCGATGCTGCGGCCCAAGGTGCGCAACTGGTGGTCTTTCCGGAGACCTTCGTTCCCTACTATCCGTACTTCTCGTTCGTGCGGCCGCCCTTCGCTTCGGGGCCGGAACACCTGCTGCTCTACGAGCGCGCCGTGACGGTGCCCGGTGCGGTGACCCAGGCCGTATCGGCCGCCGCCCGCCAACACGGGACGGTGGTGGTACTGGGCGTCAATGAACGCGACCACGGCACGCTCTACAACGCGCAACTGGTCTTCGATGCCGATGGCACGCTGGTGCTGAAGCGCCGCAAGATCACGCCGACCTATCACGAACGCATGATCTGGGGCCAGGGCGATGCCAGCGGCCTGAAGGTGGTGCCGACCGCCGTCGGCCGCCTCGGTGCGCTGGCCTGCTGGGAACACTACAACCCGCTGGCGCGCTACAGCCTGATGGCGCAGCACGAGGAAATCCACTGTGCGCAATTCCCCGGCTCCATGGTGGGGCAGATCTTTGCCGACCAGATGGAGGTGACCATCCGCCATCACGCCCTCGAATCGGGCTGCTTCGTCATCAATGCTACCGGCTGGCTCAGCGATGAACAGATCGCCGCCATCGAGCCCGATCCCCAGGCGCAGAAGGCGCTGCGCGGTGGCTGCTGTACCGCCATCGTGTCGCCCGAAGGCAAGCTGCTGGCCGAGCCCCTGCGCAGTGGCGAAGGCATCCTGGTGGCTGACCTCGACATGGAACTGGTCACCAAGCGCAAGCGCATGATGGATTCGGTGGGCCACTATGCGCGTCCGGAACTGCTGCACCTGGTGATCGATGATCGCCGCACGTCTCCCATGTCCTCGCTGTTCCCGGCGGAACAGCCTGCTCCCGTCATTCATCCTTCCGCGAGGTTCCCTCATGCAGACAGCCGTCATCCAGTTGCATCCCCAGCGTCCGAGCCGCAAGGCGGCCGTGGAGCTGATCTCGGAACTGCAGTCCCTGGGACTGCGTCTTGACGATCCCGCTGCCGGCGCGCAGAGCCGCCGGGGCGGGGCAGGGCCGTCGGATCACAAGGCGGTGACTGTCGATGGCCACACCGTGATGATCCCGGTGCATACCGCCGGGGCCTGGTCCTCGCCCTACGTGGCCACGCAGCCGGGTGCCGATGGCGCTGCCCGCATCCTGCGCGATGGCGTCGAGGTGGGCGTGGTGTCCTTCCCGCACCAGCCGCGCTTCTACAAGATGCAGACCTTCGATGGCATCCCCTACGGCAAGATCGCCACGCTGCATGGCGCCGATGTGCTGGCCACCACCATCCTGCAGAGTTGCATCCGTTACGAGAGCCGCCGCAAGTCCTGCCAGTTCTGCGCGATCGGCCAGTCGCTGGCAGCCGGACGCACCATCCTGCGCAAGACGCCCGAGCAATTGGGCGAGGTGGCGCGTGCGGCGGTGCTGCTCGATGGCGTCAAGCACATGGTCATGACCACCGGCACCCCCAATGCCACCGATCGCGGCGCGCAGCTGCTGTGCGAAAGCGCCTTCGGCGTGAAGTCGGCGGTGAACCTGCCGATCCAGGGCCAGTGCGAGCCGCCGGACGACAATGCCTGGTTCCGCCGCATGGCCGATGCCGGCATCGATACCCTGGGCATGCATCTGGAAGCGGTCACGCCGGAAGTGCGCAAACGCATCATGCCCGGCAAGGCCACCGTACCTGTGGAGCGCTACATGGAAGCCTTCGCCGCTGCCGTCGAGGTCTTCGGGCGCGGGCAGGTCAGCACCTACATCCTGGCCGGCCTGGGCGACAGCGACGAGGCCATCCTGAAAATGAGCGAGCAGCTCATCGCGCTGGGCGTGTATCCCTTCGTGGTGCCGTTCGTACCGATCTCGGGCACGCCGCTGGAAGACCATCCCTCGCCGGATGCCGTCGCCATGCGCCGCCTGCTGGCACCGCTGGCGGCCATGCTGGAGCACGCCGGCATGCGATCGGGCGATGCCAAGGCCGGGTGCGGCAAGTGCGGTGCCTGCTCTTCGCTGTCTTCGTTCGAAAGGAAGTGAGATGAGCGACGTCGCCGAACACGCATCGCTGGCCCCCGAGATCCTGGCCCGGGGCGTGCGCATCAAGCTGGCGCTGGACACTGGGGAACGCGAAGCAGCGCGCCGCCTGCGCCGCGCCGTATTTTGCGCCGAACAGAACGTATTTCAGGAGGACGATGGCGACGCTACCGATGCCATCGCCATGCCCATCGTGGCCGTTCTGGAGCGCGATGAGGGTTGGCGGGAAATCATAGGAACGGTGCGAATCCATGAATCTTCGCCAGGCGTGTGGCATGGCTCGCGGCTGGCCGTGGCACGGCAGGCGCGCCGCGTCGGCTCGGTCGGCAGCGGTCTCATCCGGCTGGCCGTCTGCACCGCGCATGCGCATGGCTGCCACACCTTCCTGGCCCAGGTGCAGAGCCAGAATGCGCCGCTGTTTCACCGCCTGCACTGGCATACGCTGGCAGAGATCGAAGTCCATGGCCTGCCGCATCACCTGATGCAGGCCGACCTGTCGTTCTATCCACCGATCAGCGATGGCGATGTCGGTTTCGTCGTGGGCCGCGAGGAGCGCACGCCATGAATGCGCGCGACAGTTCGCCCACGCTGGCGCAGATCATCGAGACCCTGCGTGCCTCGCGCGGCATCGCGCACAAGCGCGATATCGATGCCGTGATGCAGGCGCTGCCGCCGGCCCCGGCCATGCAGCACCAGGGCCATACGCTGGCCGTAGGCGACGACTGCGCGGCCATTCCGGATGGCGACGGCTATCTGCTGTTTGCCATCGAAGGTTTCCTCAATGAGTTCGTCGACCAGCAGCCCTGGTTTGCAGGGTACTGCGGCGTGATGGTCAACGTCAGCGACATCTACGCCATGGGCGGGCGTCCGCTGGCGGTGGTCGATGCCCTGTGGAGCCGTGGTGGCGAGGCCGCGCGGCCCATCCTCGACGGACTGGCCGAGGGCGCGCGCGTCTATGGGGTGCCGCTGGTCGGCGGCCACAGCAATCGCCGCAACGACCGCGAACAGCTTTCCGTCTCCATCATCGGCCGGGCCACGCGCCTGCTGACCAGTTTTGATGCGCGCAGCGGCGAACACCTGGTGGCGGCCATCGACCTGCGCGGGCGCTTCCAGGAACCGTATGCCTACTGGAATGCCAGTACCGGCGCACCCGCCGAACGTCTGCGCGGCGACCTCGAAGTGTTGCCCGCTCTGGCCGAAGCGGGGCTGGCGCGTGCCGCCAAGGACATCAGCATGGCCGGCGTGATCGGCACCGCCTTGATGTTGCTGGAGTGCTCCGCCAAGGGCGCGGTGATCGATCTGGAGGCCATACCGTGTCCGCCCGGTGTCGATTTCCAGCGCTGGCTGAGCGCCTTTCCCAGTTATGGATTCCTGTTGAGCGTGGCCGATGATGACCTGCCGGAGGTGCTGGCCCGCTTCGCTGCGCGCGGCATTGCGGCAGCGTCCATCGGCCGCATCGATGACAGCCGCCAACTCGATCTGTGCTGGCACGGACAGCGTTTGCCCTTCTGGAACCTGGCCGAGGAAGCGCTGATCGGTTGCGGTCCGCGCAGGGAGGCCTGAATGGCAACCTCACGCACACCGCTGCGCATCGCCATGCTGACCCACTCCGTCAATCCGCGCGGCGGCGTGGTGCATGCCCTGCAACTGGCCGAGGGGCTGCAGGCGCTCGGCCATGAGGTCAGCCTGTTTGCGCCGGATGCGCGCGGCAAGGGCTTGTTCCGTCCGGCAGCCTGCACCTTCCATCCGGTGCCGGGGCCGGTGCAGTGCGAGGGTGTCGTCGGCATGGTGCGCCAGCGCATCGAGGACTACCTGCGCTGCTTTGAGCAGACCGATATGCACGCCTTCGATCTTTGTCACGCCCAGGATTCCATCAGCGCCAATGCACTGGCCACGCTGGTGGAGCGGGGCGTGATCCCGGGCTACGTGCGCACCGTACATCACCTCGACCAGTTCGATGATCCGCAGTTGCATGCCTGGCAGGAACGCGGCTATCGCATGGCCGACCGCCTGCTGGTGCGTCAGCCGCACCTGGCAGGACATCCTGCAGCGCGAGCATGGCGTGCGCGCCGAACTGGTGTCCAATGGCGTCGACATGCTGCGCCATTCGCCCCGGCCGGATCCGCGCGACCAGGCCGTGCGGCGCTCGCAGGGCCTGACCGGCAAGCCGCTGTTGCTGGCGGTGGGCGGCGTGGAGCCGCGCAAGAATACGCTGGGCATCCTGCAGGCATTCGTGCGCCTGCGCCGCGTTTATCCGCAGGCGCAACTGGTCATCGCCGGGGGCGCGAGCGTGCTGGATCACGCCGGTTATCAGCGCGCTTTCCAGACCGAGCTGGCGGCCGCCGCCTTGCCGGCCGACGCCGTGCGCATTCTCGGGCAAGTAGACGATGCCGACATGCCGTCCCTGTTCCGTTGCGCCGATGTGCTGGTCTTTCCTTCCCTGAAGGAAGGCTTCGGGCTGGTGGTGCTGGAGGCCATGGCCAGTGGCGTGCCGGTGGTGGTGTCGCGCATCGCGCCCTTTACCGAGTATCTCGACGGCGATTGCTGTGCCTGGGTCGATCCGCACGATCCGGCCTCGATGGCCGCCGGCATCGCGCATGCGCTGGCGCCGGCGGCGCGGCCTGGGCTGATCGCGGCAGGACTGGAAGTCTGTGCGCGTTTCTCGTGGCAGCGCTCGGCACGCCGGCATGTGGAGCTGTATGCAGATTTCATCCGCTGTCAGCCCATGGCAGCGTCATTCCAAGAGGAACACCATGCCTGAAATGCACTTTCGTGTCCGCTGGCCGGACGACACCGTCACCGACTGCTATTCCCCCTCTCTGGTGGTCAAGGAACATCTGGAGGAGGGACGCAGCTACGCGCTGGCCGACTTTGTCCAGCGCAGCGCCACGGCATTGAACATCGGCAGCGAGCGGGTCCGGGCGAAATACGGCTTCGCCTGTTCCTCGGCGCTGGACCAGCTGCGTCGCATCGAGGAGCTGGCGGCCCGCTTCGAGGCCAGTGCCGATCCGGTGGTCCGGGTCGAGTCCTTCACGCCCTGATCGCTCCATCATGCCTTATCCAACACGACATCACTGCACGAGGTACACCATGTCCACCCAAGTCTCAGGCGCGGCGCGCCACCATAGCGTCATCATCATCGGCGGCGGCCAGGCCGGCCTGTCGATCAGCTGGTACCTGAAGCAGGCCGGCATCGATCACCTGGTACTGGAAAAACACCAGGCCGGCCACGCCTGGCGGCATGAACGCTGGGATACCTTTTGCCTGGTCACGCCCAACTGGCAATGCAACCTGCCCGGCTATCCGTATCGCGGCGACGATCCCTATGGCTTCATGAAGAAGGACGAGATCGTGGCCTACCTCGATGGTTTCGTGGCCAGCTTCCAGCCACCGGTGCGCGAAGGCGTGACGGTCGAGAAGCTGTGGCGTGCGGGTGCGCGCTGGCATCTCAGCGCCAGCGATGGCGCCTACACGGCGGACCAGGTGGTGGTGGCGGTCGGCGGTTACCACATCCCGGTGGTGCCGCGCGCGGCCGAGCGCCTGCCGGCCGATATCGTGCAGATCCATTCCAGCCAGTATCTCAATCCGCAGTCGCTGCCCGAGGGCGAAGTGCTGGTGGTCGGCACCGGCCAGTCAGGCTGCCAGATCGCCGAGGACCTGCACCTGGCCGGCCGGCGCGTGCATCTGGGCGTGGGTGAAGCCCCGCGTGTGGCGCGCACCTATCGCGGCAAGGATGTGGTGGAATGGCTGGACAAGATGAAGTATTACGACCTGCCGGTCGACCAGCATCCGCTGGGCACCGGGGTGCGCGAGAAGACCAATCACTACGTCACGGGCCGGGATGGCGGACGCGACATCGACCTGCGCAAGTTCGCCCTGGAAGGCATGCAGCTCTACGGCAAGTTCGACACGCTGGAGGGCGAGGTGGTGCGTTTCGGTGGCGGCCTCAAGGGCTATCTCGACGAGGCCGATGCAGTCTCCGAGAGCATCAAGGACAGCATCGACAAGTTCATCGCCGCGCAGCAGATCGAGGCCCCGACGGAGGCCCGCTATGTGCCTGTCTGGCAGCCGCCCGCTGAGGAAGTGCGCACGCTCGACCTGCGCGCACGGGGTATCTCGGCCGTGGTGTGGTGCATCGGATTCCGTACCGACTTCAGCTGGATCGCCGAACCGATCTTCGACGGGCGCGGCTACCCCGGCCATGTGCGCGGCGTGACGGCTGCACCGGGTTTGTATTTCCTCGGCCTGCCCTGGCAATACACCTGGGGTTCGGGCCGCTTCTCGGGCATCGACCGCGATGCCCGCTACCTGTTCGAGCACATCAGTGCGCTGCGGGCGCAGGCCGGTCAGCCGGTGCTGTCGCAGGCTGCCTGAGCGGCCGCGGAACACTGGCCAAGCGAGCCATGACGAAAAAAAGCCCGTCCGGGGGAGGGACGGGCTGAAAGATCCGCTGGATGTCGTCGCAGCGGACAAGGGGAAAGAGGAGATCCCGATGTGCCTACTCTAGGCCCCGAAAATTAAGCCAGACTTAAATCGCAAGAAAAGTGCAGCGCCCGCCGTACTGCAAGCAGGGACGGTGTTTCCGCATGGCAACGTGGCATGCGCGCATCACTTCATCTCCATGTGCCGGGAACTTCACGATTTTGTGAAACGCCCGCGTCGCCCGCTGTTACGCTTGCAATCAATCGGATCGCGTGACTACAGCTGGGGAACGATCCGACATGGCGTCTTCCGCATCAGAACGGGGCGAGCCACGGCAGGGGCCGGGCTCATGACTGCGGACGGCACCATTCCCTGCACTCCGGCCAGACCGGGGTCATAACGACATTCCATCTGCCTTCAGGTCCGACCGCAGCCTTGCTGTGGCCGGGGCAGGCGTTTGCCCGATCATCCACAGTTTTTCCAGATCCACACATCATGACATCTTCCTCCCTGCGTACCCGACTCATCGCCCTCTGTGCCGGCATCGTCGTGTTGGCCATGCTGGCCATCGTCCTGACCAACTTCCTCACGGCACGCTCGCGCACCATGAGCGTGCTGGATGGCCAGATGGCCCAGCTGGCGCAAAGCCAGGCGTCCGCCATTGCCGAATGGGCCGACGCCAGGAAACTGGTGGTGTCTTCCATCAAGCAGGCGGCCGATGCCGCCGAGCCCTTGCCCTTCGTGAAGGCGGCCGAGACCGCCGGTGGCTTCGACCTGGCCTACATCGGCTATGCCGACAAGCACGCCGTGTTCTCGCAGCAGCGCAACCGGGCCCCGGACTACGATCCGACCAAGCGTCCCTGGTACCAGCTGGCCGCCTCCAGCAAGGGACCGGTGCTGACCGCGCCCTACACCAGCGCCAGTACCGGCAAGCTGCTGGTGACCTTTGCCGAAGCCATCAGCAAGGATGGCCAGGTCACCGCAGTAGCCGCAGCCGACGTGCTGCTCGACAGCGTGGTGGCCGACGTGGTGGCCATCAAGCCTACCCCCAACAGTTACGCGTTCCTGGTCGACCTGGGCGGCAAGATCATCGCCCACCCCAATGACAAGCTGCGCCTGAAGCCGCTGTCGGACCTGGATGCCGCCATCACCCCGCAATCGCTGGCTGCCGCCATGGCCGCCAACAGCCATCAGGAACTGGCCCTGGATGGCCGCCAGCAGATGCTGTTCGCTGCCCGCGTGGCTGGCACCGACTGGCTGCTGGTGGTAGCGGTGGACCGCGCCGATGCGCTGGCTTCGCTGACCGCCATGCTGGCCAGCTCGGGCGTCATGGCCGTGCTGGTGACCATCCTCGCCGCGCTGGTGCTGGGTGCCCTGATCTCGCGCGTGTTGCGCCGCCTGTCGGTGGTGCAGCGTGCGCTGGAAGAAATCGCCGATGGCGATGGCGACCTGACCCGCCGCCTCGATACCCACGGCAGTACCGATGAGCTGGGCCGCATCAGTGCCGCCTTCAATCGCTTCGTCGACAAGGTCGAGCACGTCATGCTCGACATCCGCGAAGCCAGCCACACCATCCACGCCGCCACGCGCGACATCGCCAGCGGCAACATGGACCTGTCGCAGCGCACCGAATCGCAAGCCAGCTCGCTGGAGCAGACCGCCGCCGCCATGGAGCAACTGACCTCCAGCGTGCGCCAGAATGCCGACAACGCCCAGGAAGCCAATACGCTCTCGCAGTCCGCCTCCGAGATCGCCGGCCGCGGCGGTGCCATGGTGGAGCAGGTGGTGCAGACCATGAGCGCCATCAATGCCTCCTCGCAGAAAATCGTGGACATCATCAGCGTGATCGACGGCATCGCCTTCCAGACCAATATCCTGGCCCTCAATGCAGCGGTGGAAGCGGCCCGCGCCGGCGAGCAGGGACGCGGCTTTGCAGTGGTGGCCTCGGAAGTGCGCTCGCTGGCCCAGCGTTCGGCCACGGCCGCCAAGGAGATCAAGGTGCTGATCGGCGATTCGGTGGAGCAGGTGCGTGCCGGCGAGCAGACCGTCAGCCAAGCCGGCAGCACCATCCGCAGCGTGGTCGAAAGTGTGCGCAAGGTCAGCGACGTGGTGGCCGAGATCACCTCCGCCAGCCGCGAGCAGAGCCAGGGCATCCAGCAGACCAACGACGCCGTGGCCCACATGGATCAGGCCACGCAGCAGAACGCGGCACTGGTGGAAGAGGCCGCCGCCGGGGCGCAGCAACTGCAGGAGCAGGCGGCGCGCCTGGCTGAAGTGGTGGCCTTGTTCCGCTTGCGGGATGTCGCGCGGCAGTGATTCACGCTGCAGGCCGGTTCTAAACCGAAGTCATCTTCATGAAAAAACCGCGCTGGCCTGACAGGCCCGCGCGGTTTTTCTTTGGGTAAAAGGGCAACTCTTTTTCAGCGCTCGCGCACATCCGGCAGCAGCACCGTCAGCACGCCCGCCAGCGGCAGGAAGGCGCACAGGCCATAGACCCAGGCGATGCCGTACAGGTCGGCCAGATGGCCCAGCAGGGCCGCGCCGATCCCGCCGAAGCCGAACATGAGGCCGAAGAACACGCCCGCGATCATGCCAACCTTGCCCGGCACCAGTTCCTGCGCATAGACCACGATGGCGGCGAAGGCCGAGGAGATGACCAGTCCGATCACCACCGACAGCACCGCCGTCCAGAACAGGTTGGCGTGCGGCAGCATCAGGGCGAAGGGCGCAGCACCCAGGATCGAGATCCAGATCACCAGCTTGCGGCCGATGCGGTCGCCAATCGGGCCGCCGACGAAGGTGCCCACCGCCACCGCGCCCAGGAACAGGAACAGATACAGCTGCGAGGAGGCCACCGACATCTGGAAGCGTTCGATCAGGTAGAAAGTGAAGTAACTGGTGAAGCTGGCCATGTAGAAGTATTTGGAAAACACCAGCAGCGCCAGCACCACCAGCGCGCGGCGCACGGTGGCCGCCGGCAGCGCCTGCGCCGCACGCGGCCTGGCCTTGCCCTTGTTGGCGGCGAGATGGCCGCGATACCAGGCCGACACCCGCGACAGCACCACGATGGCCAGCACCGACAGCAGCACGAACCAGGCCACGTTGCCCTGGCCATACGGCACCACGATGGCCGCCGCCAGCAGCGGGCCGAAGGCCGAACCGGCATTGCCGCCGACCTGGAAGGTCGACTGGGCCAGGCCGAAGCGGCCACCGGAGGCCATGCGCGCGATGCGCGAGGCTTCCGGGTGGAAGGTCGAGGAGCCGATGCCGATCAGGGCGGCGGCCAGCAGGAAGGCAGTGAAGCTGCCCGCCAGCGCCAGCAGCACGATGCCGACCAGGGTCGCCACGGCACCGGTGGGCAGCAGCCAGGGCTGGGGATGGCGGTCGGTATACATGCCGATCCAGGGTTGCAGCAGGGAGGCGGTGACCTGGAAGGTCAGCGTGATCAGCCCGACCTGGGTAAAGGTGAGCCCGTAGCCGGTCTTGAGCATGGGATAGATCGACGGCAGCAGCGCCTGGATCATGTCATTGATCAGGTGCGCGCCGCCGCAGGCCAGGATGATGCTCATCACCAGCGGCTGGGCGGCGATGGCCGCAGGAGAATCGGTGGAGGCCGTCGCGCCGGAAGGCTGGGTGGCGTTGGAGTCGGTGGCACTGGTCATGGTGTCGGGGATGGCAAGCACGAGGAAGACCCGAAGCGTATCATTGGCACCTATTCATGCTGATGACACTTGTTGTCGATTAAATGCCATGCGTGCCCACCTGACTTCCGTCTGCCCCAGCGCCGAAGTGGATGCCTTCCAGCACCTGCCCAGCAGCGTGGTGGCCTTTGCCCGCGAGCTGTCGGCGCGCGACCTGCTGACGGCGCACTCGCACCGGCGTGGCCAGCTGCTCTATGCGGTGGACGGCGTGATGCAGGTGCGCACCCCGCAAGGCGTGTGGCTGGTACCGCCGCAGCGGGCCTTGTGGGTGCCGCCGCAGGTGGAGCACGAGATCCTGATGCTCACGCGCGTGAGCATGCGCACCCTCTACATCGATGAGCGGCAGGGCCAGGCGCTGGGCGCGCAATGCCGGCTGCTGGAAGTGTCGGTGCTGCTGCGCGAATTGATTCTGGCCTTGCTGGCTGAGCCGCGCGAGTATGCGCCGCTCAGCCGGGCCGGCCATGTGGCCGAACTGATTCTGTCGGAACTGGCCCGTGCGCCGGCCATTCCGGTGGCCATCCCGTGGCCGCGCGACCGCCGCCTGCAGGCCATCTGCGAAGCCATTCTGGACGATCCCGGGCGGCAGTTTTCGCTGGCCGACTGGGCCGGGATGGGCGGGGCCAGCGTGCGCACGGTGATCCGGCTGTTTCCGAAGGAAACGGGTTTGCAGTTTCGCCACTGGGTGCAGCAGGTGCACCTGAGCGAAGCGCTGGTGCGGCTGGCGCGCGGGGATGCCGTGGGGGTGGTGGCGCAGGCACTGGGCTATCGCAGCCAGAGCGCGTTTTCCAACATGTTCCGCAAGGCCTTGCGCAGCTCGCCCAATCATTACCTGCCGCGCCAGGACCGGCGGCGCATCACGCTGGCCTCACCCGTTCAGTAGTTGATGACCACCACCTTGGGCCCACGCCGGAGCGCAGGCGGGGAAGCCTGTGCGCGGTCTGCCCCTGCCGCGCGCTCGGGACGCTGCGGGTCACGCTCCAGGAAGTAGGGATCATCCTGCGGGGCGAGGGCCGTGATGGCCCCCATGATCTGCTGGGCGCGTTCATTGGCTGCGCCCTCGCCGACGGAACAGACCTGGAAGAAATCGGCGCTGCCCTCGGAAAAATCGACGCGGCACTTCTCCGCCACCACTACCGAGATATCAAGCGCACCGGCATTGGCGGCCATGGCCCGCTCGGTGCGGGCTGCTTGCCAGGTCAGCATCAGCGCCAGCAGCGCGACGACGGCATGGGTCTTGTTCATGGGATTCTCCTGTTCCGCCCTAATGTAGCGCTTCGCCATGCACCTGCGCATCGGAGAAATCCTGAGCCGCCACGCTCTCCACGTTCGCCTCAATCGCCCGAGACGCCACGTCCCGCCTGGATGATGCCGGTTTGCAAGTGTAAAGATTGCCGATCTTTTACCGTAATCAAGTCATGAGAACTCCGAACCAGGAGAGTGGACATGGCAATGGAAACCGATCTGGCCATCACGGCGCGTGATGCGCTCACACAACTGGCCCAGCAACAGCAGCCGCGCAATGAGGCCAACGCTGCGCCGCCGGGCGCGCCCGTGGCGACCGTCACCGCGCTGCCTGAAGAAGGCGTGACGCTGTCGCTGTCGGCCCAGGGTAAATTGATGGCGGCACTGGCCACGGCGGTCGATAGCGTGACCACGGCGGCGGTCGATTCGACCGAGGCGGCCCAGGCCAGTCCCATGCAAGGCGTGGTGAAGACCCTCATCGATGCCGCGCGCCCGATCACGCGTGACACGCTCTTTGCCATCGAAGCACGGCTGGTGGCCGCGCGCCGCGGGGCCGATGCGATTGCGGCCGCCGATGCCGAGCTGCCGCCGTCGAATGATCCGCAGCGGCTGCGTCAGGCACGCCAGGCCACCGAGTCCTTGTATGGACGTGCGGACAACCCGTTTACCTACATGTCGCGCGCCGAGCTGTCGGCCATCGTCTATGACGAGAGCGGTGCCTACACCACCAACGAGCGCTACGCGGCGGCCAACCAGCGCACTGCGCTGGATCAGAAATACTGGGCACCGGTGTTCCAGCGCGCGTTGGAGAGCGGTGACTGGAAGCCGGTGATCACGGCGGCGCTGGTGTTCTATGCCAGCTTGTCTGCATTGGAGCAGACCGCCTATCCGGACAACTACGCGCAGTTGCTGCAGCAGTATCTCGATCTCTACCAGTTGCAGTCGCCTTCCTCGCCGAATGCTTTACCGCCGCAACAACAAGCCGACCTGGCGCGCATGCTGGAAACCCTGGTGCTGCCGCTCGGTCCGCTGGCGCTGGCCGGCGGCGTGATTCGCGGACTGATGCTGCCCCGTCTCGGCCCCTCGCTGGCCGAACTGATCGCCGCCGCACCGCGCCTGGCCGATCTGGTCCAGATCGGCAACAGCGCCCACGCGGCACAGGACAGCGCCTATCTGGTACTGCTGCAACGCGTCTTCGGCGTTACGCGCCGGGAGGATGAGCCGGCCCCGGTGCGCCGTGCTGCGGCAGGGACCAATCCACGTGACTTCCTCGCCTATGGGGATCGCCGCCTGTTGGCCGAGGCCTACGCCTATGCGCAGTCGCATGCAATGGCCCTGGAAGACATCGATGCCCTGGCGCGCGACCTGGCGGCCTATCGCCGCTGGCGTGCCGCAGCGGCGGGCTTGGCGGCCGTGGGCCAGTCGGGAGACGGCGGCATGGAGGCGGTGGAACAGGTCTTGTCGCATGCCGCGCGCATGAGCAGCGAAGAGGCCGTGATCGCGCGCCGCCTGCTGGCCAGCCGTGCGGCCAGCCAGACGCAACTCGATCATGGTTTCCTGGCCTGGCTGCTGGACCCTGCCGGCGGTGGCTGGCGCGATGGCGACCTGAGCGGCCATGCCAGCAATTTCAGCGCGCTGGAAAAATTGCTGGCTGGTCTGGCCGGGGTGGCCATCGGCGACAGCCTGGGCGAATCCGGCGAACTGGAGGCGTCCTATCGCATGGTGCTCGAACGCATCGCCTTGCAGGATCAGGAGCCGCAGTGGCTGCGCCAGCCTGCGCAAGCCGCCGCCGACGGCACGCGTACGCTCACGCTGGCGGCGCAGATGGCGGCGCTGGCGCGCAGCGATGCTGCCGACAATGCCTTCATGAACAATGCCCTGATGCTGCTGCGCATGTATCGCATGTCATTGACCATGAGCCCGGCCGAACAGCGCACGCTGGCCGAGCTGGTCTACTCCGCCATGAAGAAGCGCCGCGTGCGCGCACGCCGTGGAAAACTCTTCGTGGCGTGGGCCGAGCGCAGTCCGTTGATGCCCTCGCTGCCGGGCTGAGACAGTCGCCTCATGCGTCGGGCCAGGCGCGCTGCAGGATGGCTTCCTGCGCCGCCAGGCTGGTGCCGCCGAGGGTACCGTAGACACGTCCGCCATCACCGTCGGCGCGGCTGGCCAGGAAGGCATCGGCCGATCCGCCCGGGGCATGGCGCGCCATCAGCATGCCCTGCAGGGCCAGCACCAGTTGCTGTACCAGACGCCGGGCACAGGCTTCCCGTTCTTCCTCCGCTGCCGACAGCATCTGCTTGAGTGAGCGCACCCGCTGTGCCAGCGCAGGATGGGTGCTGGCCGCATCATCCAGTGCCATCAGCAGTTGCGCGAAGCCTTCGGTCTCGCGGCTGATGGCACGCAGGACGTCCAGGCACATCACATTGCCCGAGCCTTCCCAGATCGAATTGACCGGCGCTTCGCGATAAAGCCGCGCCATCGGACCGGTTTCCACATAGCCGTTGCCGCCCCAGACTTCCATGCATTCACCGGTGAATTCCAGCGCGCGCTTGCAGATCCAGAACTTGGCGGCGGGCGTGACGATGCGCTTCCACGCGCGTTGCAATGGATCATCGGGCGCATCGAAGGCATGGGACACGCGCAGCATGAGCAGGGTGGCGGCCTCGCTCTCCAGCGCCAGGTCGGCCAGTACGGCGCGCATGATGGGCTGTTCGGCCAGCCGGCGGCCGAAGGCACTGCGGTGGCGCGCATGGTGGAGGGCCTGCACCAGGGCCTGCCGCATCAGCGCGGCGCTGCCGATGATGCAATCCAGGCGCGTGTGGTTGGCCATCTCGATGATGGTCGGAATGCCGCGCCCATCCTCGCCGACCATGATGCCCAGGGCTTCCTCGAATTCCACTTCGCTGCTGCTGTTGGAGCGATTGCCGAGCTTGTCCTTGAGGCGCTGTATCAAGATGGGATTGCGCGTGCCATCCGGCAGCCAGCGCGGCACGAAGAAACAGGAGAGGCCGTTCTCGGTGCGCGCCAGCATCAGGTGCGCATCGCACATCGGTGCCGAGAAGAACCACTTGTGACCGGAGAGCAGGTAAGCCTTGCCGCGCCCGTCTTCCAGGGGATCGGCCGGCATGGCGATGGAGGCATTGCTGCGCACGTCGGAACCACCCTGTTTCTCGGTCATGCCCATGCCGATAAGGATGGAGCGCTTCTGCGTGATCGGCAGGTCGCGCCCGTCGTGCTCGCGCGAGAAGAGGCGGCTGCGCAATTGTTCGAACAGCGCCGGTTCCTGCTGCAGCACCGGGATGGCGGCGAAGGTCATGGTGGTCGGGCAGAGCGAACCAGCTTCGATCTGCGCATGCAGGAAGTAGCCGGCGGCGCGCGCGGCCTGGGCACCATCGCCCGGCTGCATCCACGGCAGCGCATGCAGGCCGGCGCGCCGCAGCTGTTCCAGCAGCGTATGCCAGGCCGGGTGGAATTCCACCACGTCGATGCGATGGCCGGTGCGGTCATGCGTGTGCAGCACCGGCGGCTGCGTGTTGGCCAGCGTGGCCAGTTCACGCATCTCGGCCCGGCCCAGCAACTCGCCCTGGCTGGCCAGGGTGCAGTCGTGCCAGTGCGCGCCTTCGCGCTGCACCGCTTCGCTCAGGGCGAGGTCACTGCGGTAGAGGTTGTAGTCGCACAGGTCGGGGACCTGGTTGGTGATGTCATGGGTGTGCATGTCGTCTCCATGGTTGCGCAGCCGCTTGCCGATGAGTACGCCCTGTTGGAGTTGTGATGGGGACGTGTTCACTGCAGTTCACTACAGTGTAGGGCATCGTCGATGGGCAGGCAGGGCAACATTCCTTTAAATGATTTGGCTATATCCTTATAAGCATCTTGTTAGGTCACGCCGCCGGCACATGCGGTGGAGTCATATTAGAATGCCCCTTTCGACCAAAGATCGCCCCGTGCCCGCGCACGGCTGCGCAAGGAAGCCAAGCAGATGTCTTATCCGACCATCGAATCCACCATCGGCAATACCCCGCTGATCCAGCTGCCGCGCATCGGCGGCGAAGAAGCCAAGCGCCGCAACAACCTCATCCTCGGCAAGCTCGAAGGCAACAATCCTGCCGGTTCGGTCAAGGACCGTGCCGCCTACTCGATGATCACCCGCGCCGAAGCGCGCGGCCAGATCAAGCCCGGCGATACCCTCATCGAAGCCACCAGCGGCAATACCGGCATCGCCCTGGCGATGGTGGCGGCCATGCGCGGCTACAAGATGGTGTTGCTGATGCCGGAAAATCTTTCCGAAGAACGTCGCCAGAGCATGGCCGCCTATGGTGCGAAGATCGTGCTGACACCCAAGAGCGGCGGCATGGAATACGCCCGCGACCTGGCCGAGCAGATGCAGAAGAACGGCGAAGGCCTGATCCTCGACCAGTTCGCCAATGCCGACAATCCGCTGGCGCACTATGAGACCACCGGTCCGGAAATCTGGCGCGATACCAAGGGCAGCATCACCCACTTCGTCAGCGCCATGGGCACCACCGGCACCATCATGGGCGTGTCGCAGTACCTCAAGGAACAGAATGCCCAGGTGCAGATCGTGGGCGCGCAGCCGGAAGAAGGCTCGTCCATTCCCGGCATCCGCAAGTGGCCGGAAGCCTACCTGCCCAAGATCTTTGACCGCTCCCGCGTGGACCAGGTGGAATCCGTCAGCCAGGCCGATGCCGAAAACATGGCGCGCAAGCTGGCCGTGACGGAAGGCCTGTTCTGCGGCATCTCCGCAGCAGGGGCCTGTGAAGTTGCGGTGCGCCTGTCGCATCAGCTGGAGAATGCGACCATCGTCTTCATCGTGTGCGATCGTGGGGATCGTTATCTGTCCACTGGGGTATTCCCGGCTTGAGGCGGTGAAGGCAGTGCGTGGTCCGCAGCAGCGGACGCGCACGATGCGCACAGCAGGTTGCAATGAAAAACGGAGCCGATGGCTCCGTTTTTTTATATGGTCCGGCACAAGGAAAACTTAGTTTTTTCTGTGCGGAAACTAAGTTGGCCTCAAGCTTTGCCTCAGCAACAGCACCGCGAGGGCAATGCTGCCGGACAGAAGCCGATTACTCCGGGGTGCCGCCAGTCGGTGCCGGTGCGCCGGGCGCTGCGCCTGGCTTCGGCTTGAACTGCTTGTCGCTGATGCGGAATTTTTCGCGGCGGTCGCCCATCAGTTCGCGCAGTTCGCGGATCGACAGTTCGCTCACCTCGTGCATGCGGATCAGCAGCGATGCGCCCACCGGCAGGCGACGGTGACGGATCTTGCTGATCACCGGCGGTGCCACTTCCAGTGCGCGCGACAGGGCGGCATCATTCTTCAGATGCAGCTTTTCGATCAGCGCATCGAGCAGATGGTTGGGATCGTAGTTGACGTGATCGGTGATCGAGTTGGATTCAGCAGTATCGTGGGTATTCATGATCGGGACGTTCCATTATGCAGATGTTTGTGGAAGGCATTGCGCCTATGCATTAATTGTTTGTAAAACTGCAAAACGCGACTGACGTTATCCGAGAAGGCGTTGCCTCTTTCTGCAAGATATCGAAAGCCCTATCAAAGAACGGCTTCAAAACAACACGGTTCAAGTTCTCTGTTCTCTGACCTAGTGCGCCTGAAGCAGCAGCACAACAATAATTCTATGTCTATATAGAAATAATTGCACATTTTTCATGCAGTCAGAAAATTCTATTCCACAATAGTTGCAGAAACTCATTTTCGAATTTGTAACAGATATTAACAGGATTTTTTGCGCAGTTGCTATTGTTGTTCTTTTGATACGACAAATGGAAGCATATTCCAGCCACTTAGCCCCAGATTGCGCAAGGTAGCCATGTTTTTCTCAAAGATGGCGGCCGCGTCGGGGTAGGCTGCCACCGCCCGGTCGATGCTGCTTTCTCGCAACAGATGGAGGATGGGAAAAGGCGAGCGATTGCTGTGGTTCTCGATATCGTCCGGTCCCGCGTCGGCAAACTGGTAATCCGGATGGAAGCTGGCGATCTGCAATTCCCCGTCCAGCTCCATTCTTTCCAGCAGGCGATCGGCCCAGTCCAGGAAATCGTTGTACTCGTGAAAATCAGCTAATGCGAGCGGCAGGATGAAGAGGGTGGTATCGACCTGCTCCGGGTCGGCTTTTGCCAGAAAGCTCAGTTCTTGTTCCAGCTCGACAGAAAGATCATTCCAATCCTGCTGCCGGCTGACGTGGTATCTGACCTGATTCTTCACATGCACGGACTTGGCAAATGGACAGAGATTCAGGCCGATCACGGCCTGCTCCAGCCAGGCGCGTGTCAGCGCCACGACAGCGTCGTCGCTCGGAGTTGTCAGGGAAGGGGCAAGGGAAGGTGAAGAAGTGCTCATACAGGCATTGTCGCACGGCCATAGCGGGGGCAGCCACGGTGAGAGGCCACCGGCTTGATCTGTCCCATCACAAACGCGCACAGCCGAGCCAGATCGGCTATGCTTGCCAACCTTTGACGGCAGCCCGCCACGCTGGGCCGCCTTTCCCTTGCACGAACAGATTCCCATGGCGCTCAAATCCACCATCTTCAAGGCCGACCTGCAGATTTCCGATATGGATCGGCACTATTACCAGCAGCACGCACTGACCATCGCCCGCCATCCCTCCGAGACCGACGAGCGCATGATGATCCGCGTGCTGGCCTTCGCCCTCAATGCCAGCGAGGCGCTGGCCTTCGGCAAGGGCTTGTCCGATACCGACGAGCCGGACCTGTGGCAGAAGGACCTGACCGGTGCCATCGAAGTGTGGGTGGAAGTCGGCCAGCCGGATGACCGCGCCATCCTCAAGGCCTGTGGCCGTGCCGACAAGGTGCTGGTCTACAGCTACAGCAGCACCTCGCACATCTGGTGGGGCCAGACCGGCAGCCGCGTCGACCGCGCCAAGAACCTCAAGGTCATCAATATTCCCGCCGAAGCCAGCCAGGCCCTGGCGGCGCTGGCCCAGCGCACCATGCAGCTGCAATGCACGATCCAGGATGGACAGATCTGGCTCGGTGCCAATGAGAACATGGTGTTGATCGAGCCGGAAACGGTGAAGGACTTTGCCTGATACCTTGCCTGATGCAACGGGTCAGCAAGTAGCACAGCAGTCTCGGCAGACAAAAAACGCGTCCGAAAACTTAGTTTTCCGGACGCGTTTTTTTAATCTGCAGCAAGCAAAAACTTAGTTTTTTTCCAGCGCCTGCGCGCGTCGTTCCAGATGCCCGAGCAGCCGCTGCCCTTCTTCGGAGTGGAACCAGTCGGCATGGCCGAGGAAGTAGGTGTCATAAGCCAGCGAGGCATTCTGCGGCGACTGCGTGACGCCGTGGAAATAATCCAGTTCGGCCAGCGCGAACTCGGCATGCACCAGGGGCAGCAATGCCGCCAGGGCGCGCAGCTGGCGTGCCGTCAGAGGCAGCGTAGCGGCATAGCCATCGAGCATCGCATCCAGCAGATCGAGGTGGACCAACTGCACGGCACGTTGCGGAATGGCCAGCCACTCAACGATGTTGCGCTCGATCGCCGTGGCCAGGTCGTGCAGGGCGCAGGTGCGGTCACACAAACCGAAATCGAGCACGGTCTGCACCTGCGCTTCAGGCGTGGCATCGCTCCACAGCAGGTTGGAGGCGTGCCAGTCATTGTGCGTCCACAGCGGGACGAATTCATCCAGATAGGGCTTGAGCGCGGCATGCCAGGGCAGCAGGTGCTGTGCCACTTCGCCGCGCCACGGACGGTTTTCCAGATAGTCGGCAATGGCCGGGCGCTGCTCGATGTAATGCTGCAGCGGACGGACCGGATCTTCCTGCGAGAAGATGGTGAAGCTCGACACCAGCGGGCGCGCCGGGCGTGCCGGCGCATCGTAACCGGCCGAGGCCAGGTGCAGGCGGGCCAGCATCTGTCCCGCTGAGCGCGCATGGGTGCAACTGGTGAAGGGCGTCCACGACATCGCTTCCCGATACAGATCCACGCCCGGTGCCAGCGGGAAGACTTCATAGGTCCAGTACTCATCGGCCAGTGCCGTCGCGCCCTCACGGGTGGCCAGCGCACTGCTGACCGGCAGCCCGCGCGCCTGCAGGTGGGCGACGAAGCGATGTTCTTCGGCCAGCGCCGCCACATCGCGCACGCGCGCATGATGGCGCTTGACGATGATGGGGCCGCTCTCGGTCTGCATCACGCAGGCCGCCGAGAACGGGCGCGGGCTGTGCCACTCCAGCCGCAGCGGCTGGCCCACGTCGGGATAGTGGCGCAGCACGCGCGCCACCTCGGCCGAGGTCAGCGCGGGCCAGTCGGAGATGACCGGCTCCACGCCCATGCCGTGGCTGATGACGCGGGTGAGATGATGGGAAGCGGCGTCCATGGTGACTCAGCAGGGCGGCAGATCAGAAATCATATTGCAGCGACAGCCGCGCGGTACGCGGCGCACCGAGGTGCACATAGCCGTCGCCCAGGTACTGGCCGGCATCCTTCCAGTAACGCTTGTCGAAGACGTTGTCGAGGTTGGCGCGCAGGGTGGCGGTGTGGCCGCTGATGCGCAGCTTGTAGCGCAGGCCGGCATTGAACACATGCACCGCCGGCAGGCTCACGCTGCCGTCGCGGGTGGCCGGCTTGCTGGCGCTGTAGAGCCAGCTGCCCATCAGGTTCACGCCTTCCACGCCCGGCAGGGCATAGTCGGCATAGACGCTGCTGCGCAGGCGCGGCACATTGACCACTTGCTGGCCATCGTAGGCGGCGGTGCCGGTATCGCTGGCGCGCGCGCGGGTGGCCGTCACGCTGGCGCCGACGGCCAGGCGCGGGGTGAGCTTGCCGCTGGCACCGAGTTCGAGGCCGGTGTTGGTTTGCTGGCCTTGCTGGACATAGGTGAAGCCACTGCTGCTGTTGTCCGGTTGCTGGTACTCGTAGGCTTTCCGAATACGGAATACCGCAGCGGTCAGCGCCAGGTCCGGCGAGACATCATATTTCACACCAGCTTCCAGTTGACGTGCCACGGAGGGCGGCAAGGTGGTCGGGAAGTTGCTGACCCAGAAGGGCGCGGATGTGCCCAGCGTCAGCGTCTCGGCATAGCTGCCGTAGAGCGAGACGTTCTGCATCGGCTTGAAGATCAGCGCCAGTTGCGGCAGGAACAGATTGCGCGAAGTCGCACGGGTGACGCTGCCGTCCGAAGCGAAGGCCTGCTCGTTGAGCCACACCTGTCGGCCCCCGGCAATGGCTTGCCAGCGCTCGGAGAATTGCAGGCGGTCGCTGAAGAACAGGGCTTTCTGGCGGCTGTCCAGATTGCGATACGCCGCGCCGGGGACATCGGTGGCCGGTGCCAGTGCAGGCGTGCCGGTATAAATGTTGCCACTGCCGACCAGCACGCTGATGCCATCCGATTTATCCACCACCCGGCGCGACATGGCCACGCCCATGGTCAGCTCATGCTTGAGCCAGCCGGTCGCGAACTTGCCGATCATGACGGCTTGCGCTTCATCATTGCGGCGTTCGTCATTGGGCACGCGATAGTCATACACATCGAAGTCGCCATTGGCCGCAAAGGTCGAAGACGCTCCGCCACCGCTGCCATAAGGGAAGGCCAGGTAGTCATCGATGACCGCCCGGCTGCGGCCCGCCTGCACGTAACCATGCCAGTTGGCATTGAAATCGGTATCCACCCGCAGGCGATAGTTCAGCGAGCTGTCACGCACCGGCTGCGCCCACGATTTGGGCGTCAGCATGGTCCTGGGCGAGACGCCCGAGGGCAGCGTGGTGCCGCCCAGCAGCTGGTAACCGGCCACCGAGTGCTGGGCCTTCTGCTGGTATTCGGCATCGAACTGCACCAGCGTCTTCGACGACAGCGCCCAGCTTGCCGAGAGCGAAGCGAAGTCACGCCAGCCATCGCCATTGTTGACGTAGGAGTGGATGTCTTCATGCGCGGCATTGATGCGCAGGCCGAACTGTTTATGTTCACCGAAGAGCGTGCCCAGGTCGGTGGCCAGGTAGCGCGATCCATAGGAGTCGGTCCCCAGCGTGATCGAACGCACATCGGCCGGACGCTTGGTCACGTAGTTGACGAGGCCGCCCGCGCTGCTCACACCGGCCTGCAGGCCGGCTACCCCCTTGAGGAATTCGACGCGCTCCTTGTTTTCCAGCGCGATGGTCTGCTCGCCGGCCACGGTGAGGCCATCGATGCGATAGGCGCTGGCCGGGTCCAGCGTGATGCCGCGGATGCTGAAGTTTTCGTAGTAACCGACCGGCGCATAGTTCTCGTTGATGGAGGCATCATTCTTGACCACATCCGAGAGCAGGCGCGATTGCTGGTCCTGCATCTGCGCGGCAGTGACCACCGCCACCGAGGCCGGCGTATCGATCAGTGGCGCATCGTCGAAACCGGCCACGCCCGCCGAGCGCACGCGGCCGGCGTCGCGGCCGGTACCGCTGGCGGTGACGTTGACCGTGGGCAGGGACTCGCCCTTGTCGTCGGCGGCGTCAGCCGCACGGGCGATGGCCGGCAGGCCGAGCGAGGTGCCGGCCAGCGTCAGCATGAGCGTGGAGGCCAGGGGTGCAATGCGTTTCATCGTGGTTCTATCGTGGAAAGAAAGGAGCAGGAGCACGCAGAGCGCGCTCCCTCATCAACAGTGCCATCAAGGGTGAATCTGAGTGGGCGGGACGGAAGGTCAGCGGTTGCGTGCCGCCGCGACCGCACGGCCAAGATCGGCCACCGACATCGCATAGAAGTAGCTGCGATTGTACTGCGTGATGGCGTAGAAGTTGTTGGTGGCCACCCAGTACTCGGTCGGGCCGGTGCCGTTCTGCAGGTCGACCAGGCCATAGCGCAAGCCGGCCGGCAGGGAGGACGTGGAGATGCCGGCCGCTTGCAGTTCCTCGACGGTGTACTTGGCTTCCAGGCCCTGGTTGAGCATGGCTTCCCACTGGCGGTTGTCGTTCGAGACCGTGACCGGGAAGGCCACCGGTTCGCCGCGCTGCCAGCCGTGTACGGCCAGGTAATGGGCCACGCTGCCGATGGCGTCCACCGGTGAATTGCGCAGGTCGATCTTGCCATCGCCATCGAAGTCCACCGCGTATTCGCGGATGCTGCCCGGCATGAACTGCGGCCAGCCGATGGCTCCGGCATAGGAGCCACGCAAGGACATCGGATCGATGCCGGCCTCGCGCGCCAGCAGCAGGGTGTTTTCCAGTTCGCCCCGGAAGAAGGCCATGCGCGCGTCACGGTTGGGGGTGTTGGGGTAGTCGAAGGCCAGCGTGGTCAGCACATCCATCACGCGGAAGTTGCCGGTGTTGCGGCCGTAGACGGTTTCCACGCCGATGATGCCGACGATGATTTCCATGGGCACGCCGTATTGCGCCTCGGCGCGGGCCAGCGCGACGCCATAGGTGTTCCAGAAATCGACCCCCGCATTGATGCGCACCGGTTCCACGAAGCGCGCGCGGTAGGCCGCCCAGTTCTTGGGCTTGGTGCTGGGCGCCGGCTTGATGAGCTGGATGGCGCTGTCCACGTAGCGGGTCCGGGCGAAGAGGGCGTTCAGATCGCTGCGCTGGAACTGGTTGCGTTCGGCCATCTCATCCATGAAGCGGGCGACGTCCTTCCACTCGTTGAAGTTGACGAACTCGCCCTGGTCGTCAGCGGCCACTTTTTTCTTGGCCTGCGGCTTGGCTTTCTTCTCTGCTGCCTTCTTGTCTTTGTTGTCCACCGCCTTTTTCTGGGTTTTCTTTTCCACAGGCTTGCCGTCCTGCGCCTGCACGGTCATCGGCAAGGCACACAGTGTGGAGATCAGCAGGGTGGAGACGAGGGCGGTCAGGCGAGGCAGGGAGATGGGCATGAGCAGGATGAGCAGCAGGGGAGGCCAGACAAGCGGGCAAGTATACCGCATCGGCCGCCGCGCCCTGCGCTGGTGCATGATGCCGACGCGGCTTTGACCACGATAGGCGACAGCCAATGTACACTAGTCCGAGGAGACGACCCGGCCAGCCTGGTGTTTGCCGGGTGGCAATATCATCGCAACAAGATCGCAACAAGAGCAAGAATGACTACCGCCATCTATACGCACGCCGATTGCCAGCGCCATGAAATGGGTGACTGGCACCCTGAGACGCCTGCTCGTCTCGAGGCGATCGAAGACCAGCTGATCCTGAGCCGCATCGATCAGTTCCTCGACCGCCGCGAAGCCCCGCTGGCCGATCCGGCCGAACTGGAGCGCGTGCATACTGCCGCCGCTGTCGATTACGTGCGCGAGCACAGCCATGCCCTGAGCCTGTCGGGGCAGTCGTATCACTCCGTCGATGGCGACACGCTGCTCAACAAGCACAGCTGGAAAGCCGCCCTGCGCGCGGCCGGCGCGGCGGTGGCCGCGACCGATGCGGTGCTGGCCGGCGAACTGGACAATGCCTTCTGCGCAGTGCGTCCACCGGGCCATCACGCCACGCCCGCCAAGGCCATGGGCTTCTGCCTGTTCAACAACGTGGCGGTGGCGGCGCGCCATGCCATCGACGTGCACGGGCTGGAACGCGTGGCGGTGATCGATTTCGACGTGCATCACGGCAATGGCACCGAAGACATCTTTGCCCATGATCCGCGGGTGCTGATGGTGAGTTTTTTCCAGCATCCCTTCTATCCCTTCTCGGGTGACGGGCCGACCGAATCGCACATCGTCAACGTGCCGGTGCCGGCCTATTCCGATGGCAGCGCGGTGCGCCAGCTGGTGACCGAGAAATGGCTGCCGGCGCTGCATGCGCACCAGCCGCAGATGATCTTCATCTCGGCCGGTTTCGATGCCCACCGCGAGGATGACATGGGCCAGATGGGCCTGGTGGAAGCCGATTACGCCTGGATGACGCGGCAGATCATGAAGATCGCCGACCAGTACGCCAAAGGCCGCATCGTCAGTTGCCTGGAGGGTGGCTACAACCTCTCTGCGCTGGGGCGCAGTGTGGTGGCTCACTTGAAGGTGCTGGCCGACCTGGAATGAAAGTTAGATTTTCCACAGGCGTTTTTAAGAAATGGCGCGATAAAAACTAAGGTTTTTATCACGCCATGTTTTTATGCACAGGGCACAGTCTGTCCGCCGCCCGCCGCATGCTTCATCAAACCTCGGCAGGCGCATTTGCCTCATTTGCCTCATGGGCCTCATGGGTCTCATAGGCTTCATAGGCCGCAATGATCGCATCGGCCACCGCCCGCACCCGTGCCGTGCGGTTCAGGTCGCTGTGCAGTACCAGCCACATGTCGTAAGGCACGGCCCGCTGCGGCCAGATGCGCACCAGGCCGCTGGCCTTGTCGCCCACATGCGTGGGCAGTTCGCCGATGCCGAAACCCGCCTGCAGGCTGTCATACATGACCAGCCCGGTACTCACTTCCATGGCTACGTTGGCGTGGGCGATGGATTCGCCGCAGATCTGCTCGGACTTGCTGGGCGAGACGCTGCGCGGATAGATCACCACGTCATGTCCCTTCAGGCCGGTGCCGGCGTCGGGCAGGCCGCGCTTTTTCACATAGGCTTTTGAGGCATACATGCCCTTATGCAGCCGCTTCAGATGGCGCGCGATCAGGTCCGGCGCATCCGGGCGCACGGTGCGCACGGCGATGTCGGCCTCGCGCTTGGTCAGGTTGGTGATCTGGGTGGAGGTCGAGAGCACCACTCGGATTTTCGGATGTTCCTGGCGCAGCCGGTGCAAGGCCGGTAACAGAAAATGGCGTGCCGTGATGTCGGTGGCCGCCAGCCGTACCACGCCGCACAGGCGTTCATCCATGCCCTGCATCTGGCGTTGCAGCTGTTCCGCGCCTTGCTCCATCTGCGTAGCTGCAGCCGCCGCCATCTCGGCCGCCGGGGTGGGCACATAGCCGCTGGGCGTGCGCAGGAACAGGCGCGCACCCAGCGAGCTTTCCAGTGCGGCCAGGCGGCGGCCTGCGGTGGCCTGGTCGATCTCCAGATATTCGGCGGCCCCGCGCAAGGTGCCCACGCGATAGATGGCCAGGAAGATGCGGGCGTTGTCCCAATCCATGATGTGCCTTTGCTGCAAGAAGGAGTCAGAGAGGTCGTGATGCAAATTTGCATCAGCGCGCTGATTTTATACCTCTTTATTGCATCACTGCCCAAGCCTAGAATCTGCCCCATTCAACCCGCCCCGGTCTTCTCCGGTCGCGGGATTGCGGTTCTCCCTCGCACCCTGCGTGCAGAAAGTCCTGTTGCCATGTCTTCCACACAATGCCCTCGTGCGCCAGCCTCGGTGCTGACCCCTCCCCTTGCCGATGCCGCCCCGCATGCCGGCATGCTGCCGCTGGTGGCCTTGGCCATCGGTTTCGTCATGGCCATGCTGGATGTGACGGTGGTCAACGTCGGGCTGTCCAATATTTCCACCAACCTGGATGCACCCTTGTCGATGCTGGTGTGGATCGTCGACGGCTATACGCTGACCTTCGCCGCCATGCTGCTGGTAGGCGGCGCGCTCGCCGACCGCTTCGGTGCGCGGCGCCTTTATCTGACCGGGCTGTTCCTGTTCGTAGTGGCCTCGCTGCTGTGCGGGGCTGCACCCAATGGGCCCTTCCTGATCGCGGCACGCCTGCTGCAGGGTTTGGGCGCGGCCTTCTTCATGCCCAGTTCGCTGAGCCTGCTCACGCACGTGTATGAGGATGACCGCGTGCGTGCCCGCATGCTGGGCGTCTGGTCGGCCACCGTCGGCCTGGCCGCTGCTGCCGGACCGCTGCTGGGCGGGGTGCTGATCCACTGGCTGGGTTGGCGCAGCGTGTTCCTCATCAACGTGCCGGTCGGTCTTCTGGGTTTGCTGATGGCGCGCAAGCTCATTCCCCAAGTTGCCGGACACGCCCGTGCGCTGCATCTGTTCAGCCACCTGGCCGGGGTGGTGATGCTGGCCGGGATTTCCTTCGTGCTGATCCAGGGGCCGGTGTATGGCTGGGCTTCTCCGCGCATCCTGGCGGCGCTGGCAGTGGCGGTGCTGGCCGCCGTGGCGCTGGTGCGCCATGAACTGCGCGGCATTGCGCCGCTGCTGCCCAAGGCGCTGTTTGCCACGCCGCAGTTTGCGGCGGCCAATGGCATTGGCTTCCTCATCAACTTCGGCGTCTATGGCAACCTGTTCTACCTGGCGCTGTTCCTGCAGCAGGGACGCGGCGCGGATGCCCTGCAGACCGGGCTGCAACTGGTGCCGATGATGGCCGTGGTCTTCTTCGGCAACCTGATGTCAGGCCGCATGGCCGCGCACTGGGGGCCGCGCGTGCCGCTGCTGCTGGGCCTGTCGGTGGGGACCGTCTTTACCGCGGTGGCCATGAGTTTCCGTCCCGAGACGCCGTACTGGCTGCTGGCCCTGGTGTGCGCGGCGGCCAACCTGGGCATCAGTACCGCCATTCCTTCTATGACCACGGTGGTCATGCAGGTGGCCGGCAAGGCCCACGCCAACAGTGCGGCGGCGGCGCTCAATGCCAATCGCCAGATCGGTGCCCTGGTCGGCGTGGCCCTGATGGGCGCGATCCTGCACAGCGTGGCGGGCTGGAGCGTGCGCAATCCGCTGGCGTTCGGCGTGATGGCGCTGGCTTATGGCGTCGCCCTGTGGCTGGTGTGGCGCTTCGTGGGTGTTGTCAAGGAGCAATGGGTGACGCGCCGCGCGTGAGCGCGGGTGTTGTTCCCCGTCCAACGGCCTGCCCCGACTTGTGCGCGGCAGGCCGTTTTCTTGGGGATTTGTTAGGGATTGGCGGGGCAGGGCCGTAAAATAGCGCCTTCAACGAAATACGCATCAGAAAGAAGCTCCGCATGTCCATCCAATGGTTCCCCGGTCACATGAACTCCGCCCGCCGCAAGGCCGCGGAGAGCATGGAAAAAGTCGATATGGTCATCGAAGTGGTCGATGCCCGCCTGCCGCAGGCCAGCTGCAATCCCATGATCGAGCAGCTGCGCAATGCACGCCAGCGTCCTTGCCTGAAGATCCTCAACAAGACCGACATGGCCGATCCGGTGGCCACCCAAGCCTGGATCGACTACTACAACAGCCAGAAGGGCGTCACCGCCGTGGCCCTGTCCTGCAAGAAGCCGTCCGATGTGGCGCGCGTGCCCAAGCTGGCGATTCAGGTGGCACCGCATCGCGGTACTGCCCTGAAGCCGCTGCGCATGATGATCATGGGCATTCCCAACGTCGGCAAGTCGACCCTGATGAATGCGCTGCTGAAAAAGCGCGTGGCCGCCGTCGGCGATGAACCGGCCGTGACCAAGACCCAGCAGCGTCTCTACCTGGGCAACAACATGGTGCTCACCGATACCCCCGGCATGCTCTGGCCCAAGATCGAGCATCCCAGCGATGGCCTGATGCTGGCGGCCAGCCATGCGGTGGGCAGCAATGCGCTGATCGAAGAAGAAGTGGCGACCTTCCTGGCCGACCTGCTGCTGCAGCGTTATCCGCAGCTGCTCAAGGCGCGTTATGGCTTCAATACCGAAGGCATGGACGGCGTGGCGGTGGTAGAGGGCGTGGCGGCCAAGCGCGGCTTCCGCCTCAAGGGCGGCGAGTACGATTTCGAGAAGGCCGCGCACACCTTCCTGCAGGATTACCGCAGCGGCGCACTGGGCCGCATCTCGCTGGAAACGCCGCAGTCGCGTGCCGAGCTGCTGGCGACCTATCAGTCCACCGACAATCCCGATGCCCTGCAGGCCGAGGATGAAGAGGAAGACGACGAGGACTACGACTGGCGAGACGCTCCGGATCACCGGGGGCGTTGAAACTAAGTTTTGCTTTCCGGAAAACTTAGAAACCGGATGTCAGAAACTAAGTTTTTGAGGGATCACCGGTTGGCGGAAAATTCCCGCCCAATGAAAAAGGCCAGCTCGATGAGCTGGCCTTTTCGTTGATGCAGGCAAGTCAGGCGTTGCGGATTACCAGGAGGTGATCACGGAACCCTTGTACTTTTCCAGCACGAACTTCTTCACTTCCGGGCTGTGGTAAGCCTTGACCAGCTTGGCGACCCAGGGCTTGTCCTTGTCGGCGATACGCACGGCGATCACGTTGGCGTAGGGACCGGTGGAGGCTTCCACGGCAATCGCATCCTTGGTCGGCGACAGGCCGGCCGATTCAGCGTAGTTGCCGTTGATGACGGCAGCATCGAAGTCATCCAGCGAACGCGGCAGCTGGGCGGCATCCAGTTCGATGATCTTGATCTTCTTGGGGTTTTCCACGATGTCCAGCGGGGTTGCCTTCAGGCCGGCATCGGCTTTCAGCTTGATCACGCCCTTGGCTTGCAGCACCAGCAGGGCGCGGCCGCCGTTGGTCGGATCGTTGGGCACGCCCACGCGCGCACCTTGTTTCAGGTCGTTGAGCGACTTGATCTTCTTGGAGTACACGCCCATCGGGAAGGTGATTGTGCTGCCCACGCTCACGAACTTGTAGCCACGGTCCTTGATCTGCGCATCCAGGTAGGGCTGGTGCTGGTAGGAGTTGGCGTCCAGGTCGCCGGCGGCCAGCGCGGCGTTGGGCTGGATGTAGTCGGTGAATTCGATGACCTTCATCTGCACGCCGTCTTTTTCCAGCAGCTTCTTGACCTGTTCCATGATCTCGGCGTGCGGACCGGCGGTCACGCCCATCTTGATCTGGTCTTCGGCCATGGCGGGAGCACAGGCCAGGCCGGCGGCCAGGCCCAGGCCTGCGATGAATTGAATCAACTGACGACGCTTCATGACTTTCCTTTCGAGCTTTGAGGTGGGCAGCGGATAGCTGCCGTTTTTTTGTAGTAACTGCGCTCAGCGGTGGCTGAGCTTGCGGACCAGCAGGTCTCCCAGGGATTGCACCAGCTGGACGAACACGATCAGGATCAGCACCACGGCCAGCATCACTTCCGGCAGGAAGCGCTGGTAGCCGTAGCGGATGCCCAGGTCGCCCAGGCCGCCGCCACCGATGGCACCGGCCATGGCCGAATAACCGACCAGGCTGACGAAGGTGATCGTGAGACCGGCGACGATACCAGCAAATGCTTCAGGCACCAAGACCTTGTAAATGATTTGCCAGGTGGTCGCACCCATGGCTTGCGCCGCTTCCACCAGGCCGTGATCGACTTCGCGCAGAGCGGTCTCGACCAGGCGCGCAATGAAGGGGGCGGCGGCGATGGTCAGCGGCACGATGGCAGCGGCCGTGCCGATGGAGGTGCCCACGAAGAAGCGCGTCATCGGGATCACCGCCACCAGCAGGATGATGAAGGGCGTCGAGCGCACCGCATTGACCAGCAGGCCGGCGATGCGGTTGAAGGCGACGTTGGGCAGCACGCCCTTGGATTCGGTGATGTGCAGGGCGATGCCGAGCGGAATGCCGAGCAGTGAGCCGACCACGCCCGAGATCACCACCATCATCAGCGTCTCGCCGAAGGAGCTGACGAACAGATCGATCAGTTCAGATGACATGGTTGAGCTCCTCGACGACCACGCCCTGCTCGCGCAGGTATTGCATGGCCTGGTTGATGTTGTCCTGGGTGCCGTTGGCGAGGATCGCCAGCGAACCGAATGCCTGGCCCTGGATCTCGTCGATCTGGCCGTGCAGGATGTTGAAATTCAGGTTGAAGCGACGCACCGCTTCCGACAGGTGCGGCTGGTCCACATCGTTGCCGGTGAAGGCAAAACGGAACAGGTGGTCGGTGCCCTGGCCGGCGTCGGCACGCGCCAGGCGCTCGCGCAGGCGCGCCAACACGCCCTTGGGCAGTTCGTGGGCGATGACGTCGCCGATCAGCGCGCGGGTGACTTCATGGCGCGGCTGGCGGAACACCTCCAGCACTTCGCCCTGTTCGATCACCTGGCCGGCTTCCATCACGGCCACGCGGTCGCAGATCTGCTTGATGACTTCCATCTGGTGCGTGATCAGCACGATGGTCAGGCCCAGTTCCTTGTTGATCTTGCGCAGCAGATCGAGGATGGAGCGGGTGGTTTCCGGGTCCAGCGCCGAGGTGGCTTCGTCCGAGAGCAGGACCTTGGGTTCATTGGCCAAAGCGCGGGCGATGCCCACGCGCTGCTTCTGGCCGCCGGAGATCTGTGCCGGATAGCGATCGCGCAGGGCGGTCAGGCCGACCAGCTCCAGCAAGGGTTCGACCTTGGCGGCGATCTCCGACTTGCTCTTGCCGGCCAGTTCCAGCGGCAGCGCGATGTTGTCGTAGACGCTGCGCGAGGAGAGCAGGTTGAAGTGCTGGAAGATCATGCCGATGCCACGGCGCGCTTCGCGCAGTTGGGAGGACGACAGCGAGGTCAGGTCCTGGCCATCGAGGACGATACGTCCGGAAGTGGGACGGTTCAGCAGGTTCAGGGTGCGCACCAGGGTGCTCTTGCCCGCGCCACTGCGGCCGATGATGCCGAAGATCTCGCCCTTGCGGATCGACAAATCGACATTGCGCACCGCTTCGACATTGCCGAACCGCTGGGTGACAGCTTGTATTTCGATCATGATGGAAAAGAAGAATGGCAGCGGCCCCCGGGTGCCGACGCCAGCGCGGCATCGTGGGACGCTGCGGGCGGGTCAGGACCTCAGGTCTCCACTGCCATCAATATTTTTATAAGAAGGCGCTATTTTAAGGCGGCAAGGTTATATAGGGAAAATAAATTTTCGCCTATGCATATAACCGGCGCGTCTTAGCATGCGGCGGGAACCCGCGTGCAGAGCGGCTTTGCGGGGCGATTTTCGCAGGGGAGCCGGTCCGGGGGAGCAGCGCTTGACTCGATGTTGAGCGAGAAAGTTGTCGAATAAGTTTTGTCGTTCACCTCATTTTTTCACTGAATCCCATCAGTGGCGATGCCAGGGCTTATCTTCCTGAATTTTTTGTCCGGCGTGCTGCAGCGCGCCGGATCCAGCCCCGGAATCCTCCCCATGTATGCCTTTCCTGTCACTGACCTGGCCGAGCGCCTCGACGCGCTGCTGGAGCTGGCCGATATCGATGAAGTCATCCTCACCCGAGCGGGTGCCGACAACCTGGTGCTGGTGCGCGAACCGGTCTGGCGCGGGGTGCAGGAAGCCCTGCACCTGCTGGGCAACGATCTCAATGCCGAACGCCTGCTATGCAGCCTGTTGCAGCTGCGCGCCGAACTGCTGCCGCTGAAGGAGCAGCCTTGACCCCGCTCTGGATGACCCCGCTGGCGCGCGAGGACCTGGCCTGGTGGCGTCGCCATGACCGCCGGGTTGCACGTCAATTACTTCATTTGATGCGACGACTAAGTGAAGGAGCTTGCATTCCATCGGCCCGCCGGGTGGCCTTGCCCCTGCGCTTGCCCGGACTTTACGCGGTGCGCGTGCAGGGTGAACACCGGCTCGTCATCGAGTTGGTGGCGGGCAGGCTGGTGATTCATCAGTGCCGGTTTCATTACTGATGGACAACAAAATGTGCTGACCTCTATGCGCGACATTGGTTGCTATAAAGCTACAGAAAAGTCTTATAAAGCATTGCAATTCAAGGAATGATTCATTTGAGAAATAAAAGTCGGTTTAGATTTGCCGTGACTTCTTGATGTTTCTTTCGGAAGCCTGGGTGGTGCCCTCGTCGCAAGGTGATGTCCACCCTCCAATCAACAGCAATCAAACCACTACGGAGTACTCTATGAAAAAGTCCATCCTGGCCCTGGCCGTGTTGGCTGCCTTCGGCGGCGCGGCGCACGCGCAGAGCAGCGTGACCATCTACGGTGCGGTCGACGCCAGCCTGTCCTACACCAACAAGATCTCCACCGGCGGCAAGGATACGGGCGGCCAGATGGCGCTCGATTCCGGCCTGATGAAGGGTTCGCGCCTGGGCGTCAAGGGCGTGGAAGACCTGGGCGGCGGCATCAAGGCGCTGTTCACCATCGAGAACGGTTTCAGTGTCGATACCGGCGAGGCGGGCCAGGGCAAGCTGCTGTGGGGCCGTCAGGCGACCGTGGGCCTGTCGGGCAACTTCGGTACGGTGCTGGTCGGCCGTCAGAACGACATCCTGGGCGAGATCGGCGCCATCAGCTCGGCTGGTGACTTTGGCGGCGTGGTCAGCCGTGTCCACTCGCAGAACCTGGACCGCACCAACGGCGAGCGCGTCAACAATTCCATTCGCTACAACACCCCGAACTTCGGCGGCTTCAGTGGTAGCGTCATCTATGGCTTCGGTGAGCAAGCCGGCAATACCGGTGCCGGCCAGTCCTTCGGCCTGGGCGGTACCTATGCCAACGGTCCGCTGAACATCGGCCTGGGCTACTTCCAGAGCAAGATGGGCGGCAAGTCCGCCAGCGATGTCAACGGCGCGGCAGCCTGCAACGGTGGCGGCAAGTACGGCGACACCTGCTTGAAGACCTGGACCCTGGCTGCTGCCTATCAGTTCGGCCCGGCGCGTGTGTATGGTTCGTATTCGCGCGTGAAGCTGCCGCTGACGGCAGCGCGTCGCAGCTTCGATCCGAAGTTCGACAGCTTTGCCGCCTGGACCGACCCGAACAAGAAGATCGAGCGCTACGACGCTGTCGAGAAGGGCGACTACACCATCGGCGGTGCCAACAACGAGTCGAGCCAGACACTGGACCTGGGCGTGAACTATCGGATCTCGCCGTCGCTGTCCTTGATCAGCAGCCTGCAATACACCCGTGCCAAGTTCGTTCGCACCGTCGATGGCCGCATGGTGCAGATCAACCTGGGTGCCAAGTATGACGTGTCCAAGCGCACTTCTACCTATGCCGTCATCCGCAACCTGCGTACGTCCGACATGTACAGCGTTGGCCTGGCCAGCGACCGCGTACCAGGTAGTGATCGCAGTCAGACCGGCATCAACGCCGGCCTGATCCACAGCTTCTAAGTTCTGGCACTGCATCGGGCTCGTGGGAGCCCGTTGTTTTGGCCCGCATCTGCAAGGATGCGGGTCTTTTTTTATGCAGAAACCTTTGTGAGGTTGATGCTCGGTCAACTCAGCTGCGCGAGCTCGGAGAGGAGGCCTTGCACTCCGGATCCGCTCCGATCGCCGCCCAACAAAAAACCCGCATCATCGCTGATGCGGGTTTTTCACTTGCAGCACAGGCCATGCAATGCATGGCCCGCAGCCGGAAGGCCAATTACATCATGCCGTCCATGCCGCCCATGCCGCCCATACCACCCATGCCGCCAGGCATGCCGGCCGGCTTGTCCTCGGTCACTTCGGCCACCAGGGCGTCGGTGGTCAGGATCAGGCTGGCCACGGAGGCAGCGTTTTGCAGAGCCGAACGGGTCACCTTGGCCGGATCCAGCACGCCCAGTTCCACCAGGTCACCGTAGGTGCCGTTGGAGGCGTTGTAGCCGAAGTTGCCCGAACCTTCCAGCACCTTGTTCACCACCACCGACGGCTCGTCGCCGGCGTTGAAGACGATCTGGCGCAGCGGCTCTTCGATGGCGCGCAGCACGATCTTGATACCGGCTTCCTGATCCGGGTTGTCACCCTTCAGGTCCTTGACGTTGGCGCGAGCGCGCAGCAGGGCAACGCCACCGCCAGGCACGACGCCTTCTTCGACAGCAGCGCGGGTAGCGTGCAGGGCGTCTTCGACGCGGGCCTTCTTTTCCTTCATTTCGACTTCGGTGGCAGCGCCAACCTTGATCAGTGCAACACCGCCGGCCAGCTTGGCCACGCGTTCTTGCAGCTTTTCACGGTCGTAGTCGGAGGTGGCTTCGCCGATCTGGGTACGGATCATTGCCACGCGTGCTTCGATGCCAGCGGCTTCGCCGTTGCCGTCGATGATGGTGGTGTTTTCCTTGCCGATTTCAACGCGCTTGGCTTGGCCCAGTTCAGCCAGGGTAGCCTTTTCCAGGGTCAGGCCGACTTCTTCGGCGATCACTTGGCCACCGGTCAGGATGGCGATGTCTTCCAGCATGGCCTTGCGACGGTCGCCGAAACCAGGAGCCTTGACGGCAGCGGTCTTCAGGATGCCACGGATGTTGTTGACCACCAGGGTAGCCAGGGCTTCGCCTTCGACGTCTTCAGCCACGATCAGCAGCGGACGGCCAGCCTTGGCGACTTGTTCCAGCACCGGCAGCAGGTCACGGATGTTGGAGATCTTCTTGTCGAACAGCAGGATGAAGGGATTGTCCAGAGCGACGATCTGCTTCTCTTGGTTGTTGATGAAGTACGGCGACAGGTAGCCACGGTCGAATTGCATACCTTCGACGATGTCCAGTTCGTTTTCCAGCGACTTGCCGTCTTCCACGGTGATGACGCCTTCCTTGCCGACCTTTTCCATGGCCTTGGCGATGATGTCGCCGATGTCCGCGTCGGAGTTGGCCGAGATCGAGCCGACTTGAGCGATTTCCTTGGAGGTGGTGGTGGGCTTGGCCAGGTTCTTCACTTCACCGACGATGGCGGTGACAGCCTTGTCGATACCGCGCTTCAGGTCGGTCGGGTTGAAGCCGGCGGCGACGTACTTGAAGCCTTCGCGCACGATGGCTTGAGCCAGCACGGTTGCGGTGGTGGTACCGTCACCGGCGTTGTCGGAGGTCTTGGAAGCGACTTCCTTGACCAGCTGGGCACCCATGTTTTCCAGCTTGTCCTTCAGTTCGATTTCCTTGGCGACGGAAACGCCGTCCTTGGTCACGGTCGGGGCGCCGAAGCTGCGCTCCAGCACGACGTTGCGGCCCTTGGGGCCCAGGGTGACCTTGACTGCGTTGGCCAGGATGTTGACGCCGTTGACGATCTTGGCGCGTGCTTCATCGCCGAAAATAACTTGCTTTGCTGCCATGTTGGATTCTCCAGAAATTCGGTTCAGTTCATGTCGCCGGGCTCGGGCCTGAAGGTTCAGGGAGCGCCGGTTGCTGTCTTGTTGCCGATGGCCTTCACGTTTTCTCTATCTATATAGAAGGAAAAGGAAGGCCGGATGCCGAATTACTTCTCGACGACGGCGAACAGGTCTTCTTCGCGCATGACCAGCAGTTCCTGGCCATCGATCTTCACGGCCTGGCCGGAGTACTTGCCGAACAGAACGCGGTCGCCGACCTTCACGGCCAGTTGGCGGACCTTGCCATCTTCCAGGATCTTGCCGTTGCCGACGGCCAGGACTTCGCCTTGGTCCGGCTTTTCGGTCGCTGCGTCAGGCAGAACGATACCGGAAGCAGTCTTGGTTTCCTGGTCGAGGCGCTTGACGATAACGCGATCGTGCAAAGGGCGAAGATTCATGAGAACTCCTTAATTTTCAATAAGTTAGCATTGATTGCGGCGATGCCTGCAACGGTTTTCTTCCAAATGCAGCAGACGTCACCGCATGAAAAAGGGGATTGCGCCCGGCGGCGCTGTTAGCACTCTGCCGTGACGAGTGCTAAGTATAGGGATGGGTTGGGGAATTTTCAAGGCGTCAATTGCCGTGTTTGCGCGCCTGGTCTGCGCACCGGCACTCAAAAAAATTCGAGGTCAGTTAAGAGAAATGCAGGCATGGCTCTGAATATGTAAAAAATAGAATGCGAATCATTATTATTGCGGCTCTTTCGGATCACTCCGGAAGAGCCTTTTTTATAAGAAATGAACGGCGGAGGTTCGCCAGAATTTTTATTGGACCGAAATGCAATGAAGAACAATCAGGCCCCTTTCAACCATGCACGCGATCTGCGTATCGCCACTTCAACCCTTGCCTCGCTCGTGATGCTCGGCTTCCCGCTGGCCGGCATGGCGCAGCAGTCCGCGGCGTCCGACGGGCAGTCCGGGCTGGAGCCGATCCAGGTCAGCAGCGACTGGCTAGGCACTGGCCTGGAGAGCAGCGTGAAGACCTATCCCGGTGCCCGCACCGTGGTCAAGAAGCAGGAGATCGACAGCACCGGTGCCGTCAGCATCGGCGAGGTGATGCGCCGCATTCCCGGTGTGCAGTCCAGCGACAGCGCCGGTACCTCCGGCAGCGCGATTGCCTTGAACATCGGCGTGCGCGGTCTGACCGGACGCTTTTCGCCGCGCTCCACCGTCCTGCTGGATGGCATCCCCTTGTCGGTGGCACCCTATGGCCAGCCCCAGCTTTCGTTTGCGCCCCTGAGCCTGAACAACATTGAATCGATCGATGTCATCCGTGGCGGCGGCGCGGTGCGCTTCGGCCCGCAGAACGTGGGCGGCATCATCAATTTCAAGACGCGCTCCATTCCCGCCAGCGAGGGCATTTCAGGTGATGCCTCGGTGCGCTACAACAGCTACGGCAAGGGTGGCGGCAATGCGCAGTACACCGCCTTTGCCGGCGGCCAGAGCGACAATGGCCTGGGCATGGCCTTCCTGTACTCGGGCCAGGACGGCAGCGGATGGCGCGACAAGAGCGATGAACATCTCAACGATTTTGCGCTGAAGATGCGCTATGAGATCTCCCCGCGTTCCGAACTCCACGCCAAGTTCAATTACTACGACGTGCTGAGCCGCACGCCGGGCGGCCTCACCACCGCGCAGTACGCCGCCGATCCGTTCCAGAACACGCGCCGGCGCGACAACTGGAGCGGTACCCGCAAAGGCTTCGACGTGGGCTACCTCAATACGCTGTCCGATCATCAGGAGCTGGAGATCCGGACCTACTTCAACCAGGCGACCCGCCAGAGCAGCTTGATCAACGTGACCGGCGTGCGCCTCTCGCATCAGCCGCGCAACTATGAAACGCTGGGCATCGAACCCCGCTACACGCAGCGCTTCGCCTGGGGCGGCACTACGCACGATGTCACCGTCGGCTATCGCTATATCCGCGAGCGCGGGGATGACAACATCTATAACGAAGCGGTCCGCACCGGTGTGCTGAGCGGATTCACCCAGTTCCAGAACAGCACCGATGCCCATGCGGGCTACATTGATGACAAGATCGCTGTCGGCAAATGGCGCATCACGCCGGGCCTGCGTTTCGAACAGGTGCGGTCAAGTCGCTACGAAATGGGCAAGAAGGATCCTTATGAGGTGGCCAACGACAAGCTGCTGCCCTCGATCAACCTGGCCTATCTGCTCACGGAGCAATTGACCCTGTTCAGCAACTACAACACCTCCTTCGGCGTGGTGCAGAATTCGCAACTCAACACCATGTCTTCCGCCAATCCGCTGTCGCCCGAACTGGCCCGGACGATGGAAGGCGGCATGCGCTGGAAGAGCGCACAGGCCTCCGCCGAAGCCACGGTGTTCCACATCAATTTTGACAACCAGATCGTGTCGGTGCAGGGAACGACTCCCAACGTCTTCCGCAACATCGGCCGCACCCAGCATGATGGCGTCGAACTGGCGATGGACTATGCCTTCGCTCCGGACAGCCCCCTGAAAGGCTGGTCGGTCTTCGCCAACTACACCTACACCCGCGCCCTGCAGAAGTCAGGCAGCAATCCGGGCAAGGACTTGCCGTTCTATGCACGCACGACCGATACGCTCGGGGTGCGCATGCAAACCGGTCCCTGGACGCTCAACCTGTCGACCACGCATCAGGGCAGACAGTTTGCCGATGAAGCCAACACCGTCGCCGAAAGCGCCGACGGCAGCATCGGAGAAATCCCGGGCGTACGCCTCTGGAATGCGCAGGCGAGCTGGAAGGTGCCGGGCAAGAAGGGATTCGACCTCACCGCGGGCGTCAACAACCTGCTGGACCGGCGCTACTTCACCCGTACCGTGGATGGCAATCTGGGCAAGCTGGTCGGTGCGCCGAGGACTCTGTATGTGCAAGGACGTTACACATTCTGACCGTACTCCGATGAACGAAATCGCGCAAAGTCCACTGCATGCATCGTTCATCTCTCCCTTCCGCAAGCAGGGCCACGAATCCGTGGCATATGAAGAATAATTCTCGCTGAGCGGGAATTCGGCTGGAGAAATGAGGCTGGCACCCCGAGCCAGCCTCGTTACAAGTGCAGCTTTCTTCTATTTCCCCACCCTTATTGGTGCACTCCTTCGCATCCCGATTCAAAAAAGTGCATAAAACGTGCGATATGAATGAAGCGCCGCGTTGGCACGGAACTCGCTCTCCCAGCCGCACCATTACGGTGTATTCTGCCCGGCGGGGCGGTGTAATGGAGGAACTGCCCCGCCTGGCCTGGCGCTGCGGCCGGGCCGCTTGCCTGCTGTGGCTCCGTCCCTTTTTATCCGGGGATGCCCCTGGGGAAAGCGCCCGAGTGGCGATGCTGCAAGGCATGGCTCGGTTTTTGCAGTAGCAGAGTCCGCAAGCAAGAACCGGTCAGCGACTGGGAGGCGCTGCGGTGCTTTCCGATCAGGTTGCCGTCCACACGGTGGTCAGAATCGGTCAGCGCACATAACAAATGGCACAACGAACTGCGTTTTCAATCTTTCATTGGAAGTAATAGGAGCAATTCATGCAAAAAATCAAAATGATTCCTGTCGCTACGGCACTGGTGGCAGCGTTCTCGTTCGCAGGGGCAGCGCAGGCACAAGAGGTCATCAAGATCGGTCACGTCGCTCCTCTGACCGGTCCCAACGCGCACATCGGCAAGGACAATGAAAACGGTGCCCGCATGGCCGTGGACGAACTCAACGCCAAGGGCTTCGAGATCGGCGGCAAGAAGGTCACCTTCCAGCTGGTCCCCCAGGATGACGCTTCCGATCCGAAGCAAGCCACTACCGTGGCCCAGGCCCTGGTCGATGCCAAGGTCAAGGGCGTGGTCGGCCACATGAACTCCGGCACCACCATCCCGGCTTCCAAGATCTACTTCGACGCCGGCATCCCGCAAATCTCGCCGTCGGCGACCAACCCCAAGTACACCCAGCAAGGCTTCAACACCGCCTTCCGCGTGGTGGCCAACGATGGCCAGCTCGGTGGCGTCCTGGGCCGTTATGCCGTCAATGAACTGAAGGGCAAGAACGTGGCCGTCATCGACGACCGCACTGCCTACGGTCAAGGCGTGGCTGAAGAATTCCGCAAGAGCGCCCTGGCTGCCGGTGCCACCATCGTGGCCACCCAGTACACCACCGACAAGGCTACCGACTTCAACGCCATCCTGACCTCGGTCAAGTCCAAGAAGCCGGACCTGGTCTTCTTCGGCGGCATGGATGCCGTGGCCGGCCCGATGCTGCGCCAGATGGATCAGCTGGGCGTGGCTGCCAAGTTCATGGGCGGTGACGGTATCTGCACCACCGAACTGCCGAGCCTGGCCGGTGCTGGCCTGAAGGACAGCGAAGTGGTCTGCGCCGAAGCCGGTGGCGTGACCGAAGCAGGCAAGAAGCCGCTGGAAGACTTCAAGGCTGCCTACAAGAAGAAGTTCAACCAGGACGTCGTGATCTACGCACCGTACACCTACGATGCGCTGATGACCCTGGCTGATGCCATGAAGCAGGCCGGCTCGTCCGACCCCAAGGTCTACCTGCCGGTTCTGGCCAAGATCAAGCACAAGGGCGTCACCGGTGAAATCGCCTTCGACGCCAAGGGCGACATCCTGAACGGCACCCTGACCCTGTACACCTACAAGGGCGGCAAGCGTACCCTGCTGAGCGTGGTCAAGTAATTTTGCATCAAGCTTCACCTCCGGGACCGTCACGGTTCCGGCGGGAGCAGCAGTGACAAGCCCCGGCCTTCGTGCCGGGGCTTTTTCTTTCATATCGACCAAAAGCCGCATCGACCCGCCGCCGCATTTACAGATTATAATGAGACACGTTCTCATTACATCATGCGGTCATGGCCGACCTCGCTCCCTCCCGTCCTCACGACATCGCTGGCATTTACACCGGGCATCACCGGTGGCTGCTGGGCTGGCTGCGCCGCCGTACCGACAATGCCGAGCTGGCGGCCGACCTGGCGCAGGATACCTTCGTGCGGATGATGGTCTCGCGCCGCGATTTCATCGTCGATGAAGTGCGCACCCTGCTGGCCACCATCGCGCGCGGCCTGATGATCGATCATTTCCGCCGCTGCGCGCTGGAAGCTGCCTTCCTGGAAATGCTGGCGCAGATGCCCCCCGAGCACCTGCCTTCGCCCGAAGCGCAACTGCTGGTGCTGGAAACCCTCAACGAAGTCGACGCCATGCTGGCCGGCTTGCCGCCCAAGGTGCGCAGCGCCTTCCTGCTGTCGCAGCTCGATGGCCTGGCCTATGCCGAGATCGCGGCGCGGCTGGAGGTGTCGCTGAGTTCGGTGCAGCAATACATGAAGCGCGCCTTCACCGCCTGCTACCGGCTGCAATATGGGCTCTGAACGCACGGCCCCCAACGACGACATCGTCATGGCCGCCATCGACTGGATGGTGCGGCTGCAATCGGGCAGCGCCAGCGATCACGAGCACGAAGCCTGCCGCCGCTGGCGCGCCGAACAGCCGCAGCACGAGCTGGCCTGGCAGCGGCTGCAATCGCTCAGCGAGCGGGTCGCCACGCTGCCGCGCGCGCTGGCCCACGGCAGCATCGGTGCCAGCGAAGCCCGCACGCGCAACAACCGCCGCTTTGCGCTCAAGACCTTGTGCGTGGCGACCGGCGCGGGGATGCTGGCGGCCAGTGCAGCACGATGGACGCCGTGGCAGGCCTGGATGGCCGGCTACACCACCCGCACCGGAGAGCGGCGCCGGATCACGCTCGCCGATGGCACCCTGCTGCAACTCAACAGCGCCACTGCGGTGGACGTCAGTTTCGACGAGCAGCAGCGCCTGATTCGCCTGCATCGCGGCGAAGTGCTCATCACCACGGGGCATGAAGAGCGCCCTTCCTATCGTCCCTTCCTCGTGCAGACCCGGCTGGGACAGGCACGCGCACTGGGCACCCGCTTCCAGCTGCGCGATGCGGAGGAGGGCATGCGTCTTGCCGTTTATGAGGGCGCGGTGGAATTCCGTTCGCAAAATGAGAATGCACCCGTCCGCGTGGATGCCGGGCGTCAGGGACTGTTCGATGCGCAAGGCCTGGTCGGCCGCCTCGTTGCCGCCAATGAACAGGCCATCGCCTGGACCGATGGTGTCATCGTGGCCGACCGCATGCCGCTGGGCCAACTGGTGGCCGAGCTGGATCGCTATCTCCCCGGCAAGCTGCGCTGCGATCCGGCGGTGGCCGGCCTGACCATCTCCGGCGTGTTTCCGCTCGACCAGCCGGCACGCATTCTTGCCGCGATTGCGCGGACCTTGCCGGTGCGGGTGGATTCCTTCACGGATTACTGGATCACCTTGCGGCCACGTACCGCCACCTGAGGCCGGCATGGATATAAAACATTTTTAAAATTTTTCTGCAGGTTTTTGGATCTCGTTCGGTTTACCAGATAGCAAGCCCTCTGAAGCTCACCATCGAACGACATCCATGACCATCCGAACCCGCTTCCCCTCGCGTCCGACCCTGTCCCGACTGGCCATCCTGGCCGCCTTCGCCAGCCCCATGGCCGGTGTGCAGGCGCAAGCCACCGATGCCCAGCGCCAGACCTACGACATTCCCGCTGGTCCTCTCGACCAAAGCCTCAACAGCTTCGCCCGCCGTGCTGGCGTGCTGCTCTCCTTCGATCCCGCCATCACGCGCGACCGCCAGAGCGCGGGTCTTTCCGGCCGGTATACGGTAGCGGAAGGGTTTGCCGCGCTGCTCAACGGTACCCCGCTGCAAGCCATCCGCAACGCCGACGGCGGCTACACCGTCGCGGCACCGGCGGCCACCACCGGCAGCAATGCCAATGCCGTCCTGCCCACCGTCACGATCACCGAAAGTGCCGACCCCACCGCGCCCTACGCGGGTGGACTGGTCGCGCGCGGCGGCAGCCTCGGCGTACTGGGTACGGCCAGCGTCATGGACACGCCCTTCAGCACCACCAACTACACCTCGCAAGGCATCGAGGATGTACAGGCGCGCTCCATCGGCGACGTCATCGCCAACGATGCCTCGGTGCGCAACACCAATGGCAATGGCGGTTTCGGCGACAGCTACCAGATTCGCGGCTTCACCATGTCGGCCAATGACGTGGCCTTCAACGGCCTGTATGGGATGGTGCCGCTCACGCGCATGCCCATCTCCATGGTCGAGCGCATCGAAGTGCTCAAGGGACCGGGCACGCTGATGTATGGCATGGGCCCGGCCGGCGGCGTGGGCGGGGCGGTCAACCTGATCCCCAAGCGGGCGCACGAAGATCCGATCTCCAGCGTCACCGCCACCTATCTTTCCAACTCGCAGTTCGGATTGAAGGCCGACCTCGGCCGCCGCTTCGGCGAGCAGCAGGAGTGGGGCATCCGCGTGAACGCGCTCTATGCCGATGGCAACACCGGCCTGTCCGGCAGCAACCAGCAGCAGAACATGGGCTCGGTCGGACTCGACTACAACGGCGGTCGCGTGCGCTGGAGCCTGGACGCCTACACCCAGCATGAAGACGCGCGCAACTTCCGTCCGCAATTCAGCATCAGCAGCCTGGTGATGCCGGAAGCGCCCTCGGGCAAGACCAACCTCTATCCCGGCACCACCCTGCAATCGGATGACAAGGCCGTCGCCACGCGCCTGGAATACGACATCAACGACCACCTGACCGCCTACGGTGCGGTCGGTTATCACGAGGCCACGTCTTCCCAGAGCTGGCCCAGCGCCACCATCCTCAATGCGGCCGGTGATACGGCCGCGCTCTACAACGGTTACTACGACCAGAAGGTCGTTTCCACCTCGGCCGACGTCGGCATGCGTGCGCGCTTCAACACCGGCGGCATCAAGCACACCGTGATGCTGGGTGTGAACATGCTGGATCAGCAGACCGATTACTTCTTCCTCTCCGAGAGCAGCAGCGTCACCTCCAACCTGTATCGTCCGGTCGCCTTGCCCGTGGTCAGCGGCGCACGCGGCGAACCCACGCCGCAGAGCCAGATCCGCCTGACCAGCGTGGCGCTGACCGATACCCTGTCCCTGGCCGATGACCGCCTGCGCATCACCGCCGGCTTGCGTCGCCAGCAGGTGTATTCGCACAGCCTGGTCGATGCCACGCAGACCTCCAACAAGACCGCCATCTCGCCTGTGCTGGGCGTGGTCGTCAAGCCGGTGCAGAACGTTTCGCTGTATGCCAACTACACGGCGGCCCTGAGCGCCGGTGGTTTCACTTCAGCCAGCGACGGCAATCCCAACCAGCTCTTCCCGCCCTACAAGTCCAAGCAGGTGGAGACGGGTGCCAAGATTGACTGGGGCCGTATCACGACCACGGCGGCCGTATTTCAGATCGAGCAGGCCAATTCCAGCACCACGCTGGTCAATGGCGTGAGCACCACCACCCAGGATGGCCGCAATCGCGTGCGCGGACTGGAACTGGCGGCTTATGGCGAACTGCAGCGCGGCCTGCGTTTCAATGCCAGCGGCACCTTCTTCGATGCCAAGCAGTACCACACCGACAATGGCACCAATGACGGCAAGGATGTCGGCGCCATCCCCAACAGCAACTTCAACCTGGGACTGGATTGGGATGCGCCGTGGCTGCAGGGCCTGGCCTTGAATACGCGTGTCACCCGCACAGGCTCGATGTGGTACAGCAACGAGAACAAGCTCAAGGTGCCGGGCTGGATCCGTGTCGATATCGGTGCGCGCTACATCACCCGGGCGGCCGGGCAGGTCGTCACCTATCGTGCCAACATCGAGAACCTGTTCGACAAGAATTACTGGCTGATGCAGAACGGTTATGTGGGCACGTCATCCGGACGCACGCTGGTGCTGTCGGCGCAGGTCGATTTCTGATCTGAGTACGTCACTCACGCGAGTGAGGAATGCCCTGCTGCTGAAAAGCGGCAGGGCATTTTTTTGAAGAAGCGCTTAAAAGATTTAAAGGATTTATAAGTTTTAAAATTGATTCGATCAAAACCTGATGAATCCATCAGGTTTTGATCAGGCCACTTTTTTATCCATCTCCCGCGCACTTTCCAGAAACACCCGCCGCAACCATTCGATCCCCGGATCATTGGTGCGATAGCGATGCCACTGCATCATCTGATGCATCTCCGCCAGCGGCAGCGGACTTTCCTTGAGCACCACCGGCAATTGCGTGGCCAGCCTGCGCGCCAGCCGGCCATGTACGGTGGCGATGCGGTCGGTCCCCTGCACCAGCGCCACGCAGGAGGCAAAGCTGAAGCTGGTGATCTCCACCCGCCGCGCAAAGCCCAGCTTGCTGGCCATCCACGCCTCCACCGAGGAGGCATTGGCACCCGGCGGCACCATCACCACGTGACCAGCCTCCATGTAGCGCTCCAGCGTCAGCTTGCCTTTGGCCAGCGGACTGTCGCGCCACACCACGCAGACGTGACGTTCGCGAAACACCTCCTCCGCCGGATGATCGGGCGTACAGAATTCCTGCGGCAGCACCAGCAGATCGACCTCTGCGCGATCCAGCGAACGGGTCGGGTCCTGCACCTGCGGCATCAGCGCAAAGCGGATCTGCGGCCCTTCGGCATGCGCGCGTGCGATCACGCGCGGGATCAGCACGTTGAGGCTGAAGTCGGAGACCGAGATGCGGAATTCCCGATGTGACTCCGCCGGGACGAAAGCGGGCTTGGCGGAGATCGATCCTTCGATGCGTCGCAATACGTCATTGACCGCATCGCGCAGCACTTCGGCGCGCGGCGTGGCTTCCATGCGGCGGCCCACCTGGATCAGCAATTCGTCATCGAAATATTCGCGCAGGCGCGCCAGGGCATTGCTCATGGCGGACTGGCTCAGGTGGATCTTCTCGGCGGCGCGGCTGATGTTGAGTTCGGTCAGCAGCGCGTCGAGCGCGACCAGCAGATTGAGGTCGAGCTTGTTGAAGCGCATTGGATAAGTCTCCGTTGTCGGGTGCCGGCCTTTCTTTTGTGCAAGGGTTGCAGGGCGCGGTCATGTATTGATCCCGTCCATATCATGAATCAAAACAATCCATTTGATCAATATCAACCTCGACCTTAACCTTCATCCATCCGCTGCACGGCCTCGCAGAAACATCCAAGAAAAGGCCGGCACGGCAAGCCGGTGGCGCCCTGCGCCATTGATCGGCCTGGCCCCGACAAGACGCCGCGACGGCGAAACAACAAGCCAGGCAGGGTAGGAGACAAGGAGACAGAAGTGAAGAGAGGAACCGTACCAGCCCGGCGGCTGGGGAATCGTGCCGTCCTGGCCGTCGTGGCCATGATCGGGAGTGCCAGCATGCAGTCTGCGCAAGCCTTCGAAGGTGGCGTTTCGCCATTCCCCACCGGGTCCACCAGTGAATACATCGCCGCGCTGCCGCCCATCCCGGGCCTGTTCGCGGTGGAGCAGTTCAACTACAGCAGTGCCGACGGCCTGTACGACAACAAGGGCAACAAGCGCCCCATCCCCTTCAAGACCGATGTGTTCTCGGCCACCACACGCCTGCTGGCTTCCTATGGCGTCGAATGGATGGGTGCCAAGGTCTATTCGCAACTGGTGTTGCCGGTGGTCTCGCTGCATACCGAAGTGATGGGCCACGGCGAGAACCACAACGGCCTCTCCAACGTCACTGTCACGCCGCTGCTGCTGCGCTGGGATGTGGCCGCGCATACCAACGTCACCTTCGGCTTCGACTTCGCGCTCAAGACCGGTTCCTACGACCCCAATCGCACCAGTGTGGCGGTCGGTTACACCTCCTATCAGCCGGTGCTGGCGATCCGTCACAACGATCCCAACGGGCTGGACCTGGGCATCTCCAACCGCCTGCTCTTCAACGACAAGAACAGCGATACCAATTACCGCTCCGGCACTGCCTACGTGGCGGACTTCATCGGTGGCTGGAACTTCGGCAAGTGGAAAGTCGGCGTCACCGGTTCCTATCTGAACCAGTTCACCGATGACCGCCAGAACGGCTCCGACATCACCGGCAACCGCATGCGCAGCTTTGCCATGGGGCCGACCGTGGCCTACAACGCCGGCACCTACAGCATCAACATGAACGTGCAGCGCGGCCTGTACGCCGCCAACACGGCCAAGAGCGATGCCATCTGGATCAACTTCGCCATGCCGCTGTGGATGGGCGGCCCGCACTGAGGCCGCGCAGCCGTCCATCCGTATCACTCATCATCAAAGGAGTTACACCATGTTCCGTTACTTCCCGACGAACTATGTCTGGAATCTTTCCGTCGATCTCGCCATCGAGATGGGCGCACGCATCGGCGAAATCGAAGCCATGTGCGCCCCCCTGCAGGAGGCGGCCAAACAGCCTGACGCCGAAGGCACCGCCGCCTTCCGCGCCACCTGGGCGGACATGGCAGAAAAGCTCTGCAGCCTGGCCGCCGAGGATGAAGCGCGCGGCCGGCTGCTCTCGGCCGGTGCCAAGTACAAGCGCGCCGCCAGCTATCTGCTGACCTGCGAACGCCTGCAGGGTCACGGTGCACCGGGCCGGCTGGAGCTGTATCGCCGCTTCCTGGAAGTGTTCCAGCGCGGCATCACGCTGGCTGGTGACAACTGCGAGCGCGTCGAGATTCCTTACGAAGGCAAGGTCATCTCCGGCCTTTATATCCGCGCCAATAACGTACAGGGGCCTGCCCCGATTCTGGTCCAGCTCAATGGCCTGGATTCGACCAAGGAAATGAAATACCTGGTCGGCCTGCCCGGCTGGCTGGCCGAGCGCGGTGTCTCGTCGCTGGTGATCGACCAGCCCGGTACCGGCGAGGCCCTGCGCCTGCACGGCATGACCGCGCGTTTCGATGCCGAGCACTGGGCGCGCCACGTGGTGGACTGGCTGGAACAGCGCGACGATGTCGATGCCAGCCGCATCGGCTGTGAAGGCGTCTCCCTGGGCGGCTACTACTGCCCGCGCGTGGTGGCCATGGAGCCGCGCTTTGCCTGTGGCGTGGTGTGGGGGGCCAATCACGACTGGCGCGATGTACAGAAAAAGCGCCTGGAAAAAGAGGGCGATTTCCCCGTGCCGCATTACTGGCAGCACGTCTGCTGGGTGTGGGGTGCCAAGGACATCGACGACTTCATGCGCATCGCTGAAGACGTGCATCTGGACGGCGTGGTCGAGAAGATCCGCGTGCCTTTCCTGGTCACCCACGGCGAGAAGGACACGCAGATTCCCCTCAAGTGGGCGCACCGCACCTACGAACAGCTGGTCAACAGCCCCAAGCGTGAATTGAAGATCTTCACCGACCGCGAAGGCGGCGCCCAGCACGCCAGCTTCGACAACTCTATCAACGCCGGCCATGTCATCGCCGACTGGGTGGCGGAGACCCTGGGCGGCCGCACCAAGCGCTGATGCGTCCCGTGCAGCAACGAAACACCGAGTCAATCACAAGGAAATCCGCATGAACATCATTGGACCCGATGCCCTGGTCTTTGGCGTGGACGATCTGCCCGCCTGCCGCCAGTACCTGCTCGACTATGGCCTCAAGGAGGGTGGTAACGATCGTTACGAAGCCCTCGACGGTACCGCCATCGTGCTGCGCGCCAAGGACGACGCCACGCTGCCGCCCCCCATGGGCACCGCCAGCCTGCTGCGCGAAACCGTCTATGGCGTGGCCGACATCGCCACCCTGGATGCCATCGAAACCGAACTGCGCCGCGACCGCGAAGTCAGCCGCCGCGATGGCGTGGTGCGCAGTGTTGACGACATGGGCTTTGCGCTGGCCTTCCAGGTCACCGTGCGCCGTGCGCTGGACATCAAGTCGGAACGCGTCAACGGCCCCGGCGATGCCCAGCGCGCACCGAACCAGCTGGGCTTGCCCGCCGAGGGCGAAGCCCTGCCGCGCACGCTGTCGCACGTGGTGTATTTCGTGCCGGATGCGGCCAAGGCCGAGGCCTTCTATCAGCGCCTGGGTTTCGTCTGCACCGACCGCTTCACTGGTGTGGGTCCCTTCCTGCGTCCGGCCGGGACCCTGGATCACCACACGCTGTTCATGATTCAGACCCCGCCCTTCATGAAAGGCTGCGAACACTTCACCTTCCACATGGGCGGTCCGACCGAGGTGCTGCTGGCCGGCACCCGTTTCGTCGAGAAGGGTTACCAGAGTTTCTGGGGGCCGGGCCGCCATCGCTTCGGCAGCAACTGGTTCTGGTATTTCAATTCGCCACTCGGCTGCCACGTCGAATACGACGCCGACATGGACCTGCACGACGATCAATGGGCCGCGCGCGAAGCACCGATGGGTGCCGATGCCTCGCAATTGTTCCTGTTCCAGTACCGCGAGAAGTGGGCACCGGGCGGCCCGCCGCCGCCGGGCGCTGCACACTGATTGCCGGGCATAGCGGGAGAGACGGCCATGTACCTGTGCCATGTCACGCAATTGCCCGAGGACGGCGCGCGCGGTTTCGATACCAGCGGGGCAGGGCAGGCCACCATCTTCCTGCTGCGCCGGGGCGACCAGGTGCGGGCCTGGCACGACAGCTGCCCGCACCACGGCACACCGCTGCCATGGCGGCGCGATGCCTATCTCGATGCCAGCGGGCAGCACGTGGTCTGTGCCGCCCATGGTGCATTGTTCGATCCGCTCACCGGCGAGTGCACGCTAGGTCCTTGCCTGGGCGACTCGCTCATGCCGGTGGCGCTGCGCATCGATTACGACGGCGGCCTGCACCTGGCCACCGGCGAAGACGATCAACTCATCAAGAAAAAGATTCAGGAGACACCATGACACTCGCAGCCCAACGCATCCTTATCATCGGCGGCGGTTTTTCCGGCGCATCGGCCGCCATTGACCTGCGCCGCCGTGGCGCCCAGGTCGACCTGGTGGAACTCGATCCCCAGTGGCGCAACTACGGTGCCGGCATCAGCCTCGGCCCGGCCACGCTGCGTGCGCTCAAGCAACTCGGGGTGCTCGATGCCTTCCTGCGCGAAGGCGCGGCCGGTGACGGTGTGCGCCTGTGCCTGCCGCACGGTCCGCAGATCGCCGAGCTGCCCACCCCGCGCCTGGCCTCGCCTGATGTGCCCGGCGGCGGTGCCATCCTGCGTCCGGTACTGGCGCGCATCCTGGCCGATGCCACCCGCGCCTCGGGCACCGATGTGCGCCTGGGTTGTACTTTCACGGCGCTGCGCGAGATCGGCGACGAGGTCGAGGTTGACTTCACCGATGGCCAGACCCGCCGCTACGACCTGGTGATCGGTGCCGATGGCCTCTATTCCAAGCTGCGGGCCCATCTTTTCCCCGACGCACCCAAGCCGCGCTACAGCGGCCAGGCCGTGTGGCGCGCCATCCTGCCGCGTCCGGCGGAGATCACCACCTGCACCATGTGGATGGGGCCGCAAATCAAGCCCGGCGTCAATCCGGTGTCGAAAGACGAGATGTACCTCTTCGTCACAGAGCCGCGTCCGGTCAACGACCACGTCGATCCGGCCACTTTCGTGGCGCGCCTGCGCGGCCTGCTGGAAGACTTCAGCGCCCCGGTCTTGAAAACCATCCGCGACCAGCTCGACGACAACGCCCGCATCATCTTCCGCCCGCTGGAAGGCTTGCTGCTGCCGCGTCCGTGGTATCAGGGCCGCGTCGTGCTGATCGGTGATGCGGTGCATGCCACCACGCCGCACCTGGCTTCCGGTGCCTGCATCGGCATCGAGGATGCGCTGGTGCTGGCCGACGAACTGGCGCGCAACGGCAACGTAGCGCTGGCCTTGTCGGCCTTCGAGGAACGCCGCTGGGAACGTTGCCGCATGGTGGTGGAGAACTCGGCCCGGCTGGGCGAGATCGAGGTCGGGGGCGGTGACAAGGACGAGCACTCGCGCATCATGCGCGAATCGCACGCGGCGCTGGTCCAGCCGATCTGAGTTTTTTAAACAATATAAAAAATATAAACGACTAACGCTTCTGCAATCTGCGTACGACGCGAGGAGACAAGATGATCACGACCTATTCCAAGCGCGCCCTGGCTGCGCTGATGCTGGCGCACTGCGCCGGCATGATCGACCTGGTCGCGCTGCCGGTCTGGGTCGGCACGCTGGTGGCGCATTACCACTTCGATGCCCGCCAGGCTGGCCTGCTGGCCTCGCTCTTCCTGGGCGGCGCGGTGCTGGCCAGTGCCGTGCTGGCACCCCGTTTCGATCCCGAGACGGCGCGCTGGAAGGCGGCCATCGGCTTCGGCCTCTCGGCCCTGTTGTTCGCCGTGGCGGCGCAGACCCAGCACTACCTGCTGCTGGCCTTGCTGCATGCGGCGTGCGGCATCACCACCGGGCTCTCGCTCAGTGTCACGCATGGCACCATCGCGCGCGGCAGCAATCCGCATCGCGGCTTTGCGCTGGTGGGTATCGCGCTGGGCGTGTTTGCCATCCTGTTCCTGGGCAGTGCACCGCCGATCATCGCCAGCGTGGGTGGTCCTGCTTTGTTCTATCTCTTCGCGGGGGTGATGGCCATGGGTGCGCTGGCTTGTGCACTGGCGTTTCCCCGTCCGGAGACGGATGGCCTGCCGCGTGTCGCCAAGCCGCGCGAGCCGGTGCCGCGCCAGGTCTGGTACGGCATTGCCGGCATCGCCTGCATGGGGCTGGTGCAATCGATGACGTTCAGTTTCCTGGAACGTGTGGGCAGTGATCGCGGCTTCGGGCTGGAAGCGGTCACCGGTGTGCTCATCGCGCTGGGCTTCGTCAACCTGCTGCCCGCACCGCTGGCCGCTCTGCTGGAGAAACGGCTGCCCGCCCGCAGCGTGCTGATGGCCGGTCCGCTGGTGCAGGCGCTGCTGGTGGTGGTGATCATGAGTTCGTTGCGTTTTGCACCTTATGCGGCGGCGGCTTCGGTGTTTGCTGCCGTGATGATCTTCACGCACACCTTCGCCTTCGGCCTCATGGCCCGTCTGGACCGCAGCGGCCGCGCCATGGCCGCCACGCCCGCCATGCTGATGACGGGGGCGGCCATCGGTCCCATCCTCGGCGGCACGCTCGTGCAGGGCTGGAGCTATGGCAGCCTGGGTCCGGTGGCGGTGGTGCTGGGCGTGGGCGCATCGATCTGTTTCTCGCGGCTGCCGCGTGCAGTCGCCGTTCAACCTCAAGAGGCTCTGGCATGACCGCATCCCTGCAGACGCGTCGCCGTCATCGTTTCGTCGACCTGTCCATCTATCTTGAAAACGACGTGCTCTCCGACCCGCCCCCGCTGGCCCCGAAGATCACTTACCAGAAGCATGCCGACACCTTGCCCGAATTCATGGCCATGCTGCCCGGCACGCAGCCCGAGGATTATCCCGATGGCGAGGCCGCAGCAGCCGAGTGGGTCACGCTGACCACGCACAACGGCACGCATCTGGATGCTCCGTGGCATTTCCATTCCACGCAGGATGCAAAGAATGGCGGCGCGCGCCCCTCCATCACCATCGATGAAGTGCCGCTGGAATGGTGCTTCCAGGCTGGCGTGAAACTGGACTTCCGTCACTTCCCCGATGGTTATGTGGCCACCGCCGCCGATGTGGAAGCCGAACTCAAGCGCATCGGCCACGTGCTGCAGCCACTCGACATCGTCGTCGTCAATACCCGCGCCGGCTCGCGCTACGGTCATCGTGACTATCTCGGTGCCGGCTGCGGCATGGGTTACGAAGCCACCATGTACCTGCTCGAACGCGGCGTGCGCCTGACCGGCACCGATGCCTGGAGCTGGGACGCACCGTTCTCCTATACCGCGCAACGGGTAGCGGAGACCGGCGACAAGTCCCTGATCTGGGAAGGCCACAAGGCCGGCCGCGATATCGGCTACTGCCACCTGGAAAAACTGCACAACCTCGAAGCCTTGCCCGCGCATGGCTTCACCATCAGCTGCTTCCCGCACAAGATCCGTGGCGCCAGTGCCGGCTGGACGCGCGCGGTCGCGATCTTCGACGAAACCTGATACCCGCCGCCGCGCGGACAGCCATCAGCAGATTCAAGCAATACAAGCAATACAAGCGATTCAAGCGATTCAAGCGATTCAATGGAGCCCATGATGTCCTTCCCCCCGATACACCGCGTGGTCACCGGCCACGATGCGCAAGGCCGATCCATCATCAGCAGCGACGGTCCGCTGCCGACCGTGGTCGAAGTGGCCGCTATTCCCGGTACGCTGTTCCATGAAGTCTGGAGCACCAGCGCCACGCCCGCGCGCGTGGACAATGGCCTTGATCCCAGCCTGGGAGCACTGGTGCTGTCGCCTCCGGAGCGCGGCACGCGCATGCGCTTCGTCGACATCCCGCCCGACACCGAGGAGTTTCTCGCCAGCGCCAACAGCAAGATGCACGAGGCCTTCAGCCAGATCGGCGAAGCTTCGGCATCCACCGTACAGACCGACTCGCCCCATCCGCTCATGCATCGCACGGAATCAGTGGACTACGGCATCGTCATCGAAGGCGAGATGACGCTGGTGCTGGATCGTGGCGAAGTCGCCCTGAAACCCGGCAGCGTGGTCGTGCAACGTGGCACCAATCACGCCTGGGCCAATCGCTCCGGCAAGCCTTGCCGCATGCTGTTCATCCTGGTCGATGGCGAGTATGACCCGGCCATTGCCGCCCAACTCGCCAAGGGAGCGTAAGCCATGAAGTTCGCCACTCTGCGCGACGGCACGCCTGATGGCGCGCTGGTTCTAGTCGCGCGCAATGCCGCCACCGCCTTGCCGGTGCCGCGGATCGCGCGCACCCTGATCGATGCGCTGGCGCGCTGGGACGAGGTCACGCCCGCCCTGGCCGAGCGCTATCAGGCCCTCAATGAAGGCCGTGCCGATGGTGCCATCGCCTTCGATGCGCAGCTGTGCATGGCGCCGCTGCCGCGCGCACCGCAATGGCTGGACGCGTCCGCCTTCCTCAATCACGGACGCCTGATGGAAGAAGCCTTCAAGACACCGCCGATTCCGTATTTCGATACCGTGCCCGTGATGTACCAGGGGGCCAGCGATGATTTCCTCGGACCGCATCAGGACGTGCTGCTGCGGTCGGAAGCCGAAGGCATCGATTTCGAAGGCGAGTTCGGGGTGGTGGTCGGGCCGGTCGCCATGGGCGCGACACCGGACGAAGCCCTGCAGGCCGTGCGCCTGGTAGTCCAGCTCAATGACTGGAGTCTGCGCGCACTCGGCCCGCATGAGATGAAGACCGGTTTCGGCTTCCTGCAGGCCAAGCCCTCGACGGCTTTTGCCCCGATTGCCGTCACCCCCGATGAACTCGGCGATGCCTGGCGCGATGGCCGCGTGCAGATGCGCTTGCAGGTGCAATGGAATGGCGCGCGCTTTGGCGAACCGCACGGCGGTGAAATGAATTTTTCCTTCGGACAGCTGATCGCGCATGCGGCGCACAGCCGCCGCCTCACCGCGGGCTGCATCATTGGCTCGGGTACGGTCTCCAATGTGGCGCGCGTGGCGGGTTCAGCCTGCATCGCCGAGCGGCGCGTGATCGAGACGATCGATCACGGCGAGATCCGTACCGGCTTCATGCACTTCGGCGATGAGGTGCGCATGCAGGCGCATTACGAGGATGGCCGTCCCGGTCCCTTCGGTATCGTTCAGCAACGCGTGGTGCAGGCAGCATGAAGGTCCTGGTCACCGGCGCGGGCGGCTTCATCGGCGCGATCCTGCTGCAGCTGCTGCAGCAGGTGGGGCAGGTCGGCCAACAGCGTATTACGCGGCTGGCGGCGCTGGATCGCAAGTTGCCTTTGCTGCCCGAGTCCGTCGAATGCATCGAGGGTGAATTGCAGGATGCGCAGGTGCAGTCACGCCTGGCACAGTTCGGTGCCGATCTCTGCTTTCATCTGGCAGCGGTGCCGGGCGGTGCGGCCGAAGCCGATCCGGCCTTGAGTCGCCGCGTCAATCTGGATGCCACGCTGGATCTGTTCAACTTGCTGGCCGAAGGCAGGGCAACGGGGAGTGCGCTGCCGGTGGTGGTGTATGCCAGCACCATCGCGGTGTATGGCACGCCCTTGCCGGACCCGGTCACGCCGGCCACGCCCACGCGGCCGGCGCTGATCTATGGCGCGCACAAACGCGCTTGCGAAATCCTGCTGGCCGATGCCACGCGCCGTGGTGTGCTTGATGGCCGTTCGCTGCGGCTGCCGGGCATCGTGGCGCGTCCGCGTGCTGCCTCGGGATTGGTCTCGGCCTTCATGAGCGAGCTGTTGCATGCGCTGGCGGCGGGCGAGTCCGTGACGCTGCCGGTCGGACCGCAGGCCACTGCGTGGTGGATGTCGGCACAACGTTGTGCGGAGAACCTGCTGCATGCGGCGGTCATGGATCCGATGCTGGATACCGAGGGCCACATGGAACGCACCTGGGCCTTGCCCGTATTGCGGCTATCCATGCAGGAAGTGGTCGCAACGCTCTCGGCCTTGTATCGCGTGGATGGCCATGCGCTTGTGCGCTATGCCCCGCAAGAGCCGGTGGAGGCGGTGTTTGGCCGCTATCCCGAACTTGATGACCGTATCGCGCGCCGACTTGGCTTGCGTGATGATGGTTCGCCTGCCGAACTGGTACGGCGCGCCTTGTCTCTCTATTCCTGATCTCTCCGGACGCGCAGTTGTGCTGCGCGTCCCGGCATTTGTGCTGCGCTGAATTATTTGCGCGCCGGCCCTCCTTCCTGCCCTCAGGGCATATAGCTCCCTGCTGATCCATTGAGGACAATCAGTCCGTTTCCGTTGCCATATGGATTCATTGAGTTCACATCTCAGGGACTATTGGTGACTTTGCATCAATCAACATGATTTGCAACAGCCGAACAAATTCTTGTTTGGCGAGACTGTAAAGTTGGGTAAAATTGCCGCTCGGCATATTTTCCTTGTGGAAATGTCGCCACAAACAGGCAGACGGACCATCAGGGGTGACAGGTCCGCACCCGTTCAGCACCGCCCGAACCACAACTAAAAATCATGAAACAAGATCCTCAGGGAGTCTTGCGGGGCCCTTCGCGCCCACGCAGGCTGGCGACCGCTTTGTCCTTCGCTTTCAGTCTTGGCCAGTGGGGCCTGGCGCACTACGCGCAGGCACAGACCGACCCGGCCACGCAGCAGTATCAGCGCGAGCAGGAGCGCGAACGCGCACTGCGTCGCCAGCAGGAAACCACGCCGGACGTCCGCCTGCCCGCAGAGTCGGCCGCGCCCGCACCGCCGCTGCCTGCGCAGGAGACACCGTGCTATCCGATCCGGCGTGTGGAGCTGCGGGGGGAGGAGGCGGCGCGTTTCGCCTGGCTGCTAGGGGACGAGGCCTCAGTGGACGGGCGCTGCCTGGGCGTGCAAGGCATCAATGCCCTGATGACACGCCTGCAAAACGCCATCGTCGCGCGCGGGTACATCACCACGCGGGTGCTGGCCGAGCCGCAGGATCTCAACAGCGGCGTGCTGATGCTGACCTTGTTGCCGGGCCGCGTGCGGCAGATACGCTTCGCCGCCGATGCCGATCCACGCGGTACGCAATGGAATGCCTTGCCGGTCCGTCCCGGTGAGCTGCTCAACCTGCGCGACATCGAACAGGGTCTGGAAAATTTCAAGCGGGTCCCCACCGCCGAAGCCGACATCAAGCTCGAACCTGCGCAGGGCGAAGGCGCACTGCCCGGCCAGAGCGATCTGGTCATCAGTTACCGGCAGGCCTTTCCCTTGCGGCTGGCGGTCTCGGTCGACGACAGCGGCTCCGATGCCACCGGCAAATACCAGGGCAGCATTACCCTGTCCTATGACAATTGGTGGACCCTCAATGACCTGTTCTACGTCAGCGTCAACCATGATCTGGGCGGCGGCAATGCCGGCCCGCGCGGATCGCGCGGCAGCACCGTGCATTACTCGCTGCCCTTCGGCTACTGGAACCTGGGCTTCACCACCAGCAGCAGCGACTACCACCAGACCATCGCCGGCCTGACGCAGACCTATCTCTATCGCGGCCAGAGCGAGACCAGCGAAATCAAGCTCGCCCGCATGGTCTATCGCGATGCCTCGCGCAAGACGTCGGTCTCGGCCAAGGCCTTCCTGCGGCGCGCCAGCAATTTCGTCAACGATACCGAGATCGAGGTCCAGCGCCGCCGCACTGCCGGCTGGGAGCTGGGCCTGGCGCATCGTGAATTCATCGCCGATGGCGCACTTGACCTGAGCCTGGCCTACCGGCGCGGCACCGGTGCATTCTCGGCCTTGCCGGCACCGGAAGACGTCTTCGGCGAAGGCAGCGCGCGCTTCTCGCTGGCCACACTCGACCTCAACCTGAGCCAGCCCTTCAGCCTCGATGCGCCATGGGGACGACAGGCACTGCGCTACACGCTGGCCGCACGCGGCCAATGGAATGGTACCGCCCTGGCACCGCAGGAACGCTTCTCCATCGGCGGCCGTTACACCGTGCGCGGCTTCGACGGCGAGATGACCTTGCTGGCCGATCACGGCTGGTTCGTGCGCAATGAGCTGGCGGCCGCACTGGGCAGCAGCGGCCAGGAATTCTTCATCGGCCTCGACTACGGCGAAGTCGCCGGACCCTCGGCGCAACTGCTGGTCGGCAAGCACCTGGCGGGCGCGGTAGCGGGCCTGCGCGGCGGCTACAAGAGCCTGTCGTGGGAAGCCTTCGCCGGCACACCGGTTTCCAAACCTGAACGTCTTGAGACGGCGCGCCTCACGGCCGGCTTCTCCCTCACCTGGTCCTACTGATGCTCATGACACCCGCTCCCCGTTTCGAGATCCTCGCGCCGCGCCTGCTGGCGGGCGAATTCAACGAAGCCACCGCCTTCGGCTCGCGGCCTGGCTGTGGCTGCATTCAGCGCGTCACCGCAATGTGCCGCTGCATACCCTATCCACGCTGCTGCTGCCGGCGATCAAGGAAGGCCGCTTCGTGCTGGTCTCCGAGCGCGGCCAGCCGGTGTTCTACATGAGCTGGGCCGATCTCGACGAGGCGGCGGAAGCGCGCTACCTGCAGCACTCGCCGGAACAGATGCGGCAGGAAGACTGGAGCAGCGGCGAGCGCCTGTGGATCCTCGACTGGATCGCGCCCTTCGGCCACACCAACCTGATGATGCAGCTGGTACGCAAGCGCCTGATGGCCACCCGCATCATGCGCACTCTCTATCACCGTGGCGCGGAGCGCGGCATGCGCATCATGGAGCTGCACGGCATGGCCGTTCATCCGCGCGAGGCGCGCGCCTGGTTCGCGTTGCATCCGCCTGCCACGCCTGCCATTGCTAGCGCCGCCGATCCACTTGCCCTCTCTGCCTGAACCATGAACAAGCTCTGTTATCGCGTCATCTTCAACAAGACTCGCGGCCTGCTCATGGCCGTGTCGGAACTGGGCCGCAGCCATGGCGCGGCACCCGGTGCGGACGGCATGGCCACCAGTGCCGTGCCGCCGCTCAACGCTGCGCGCCTGCAGCCGCTGGCCTTCGCGGTGCTGGTGCTCGCCGGGGCGCAACTGCTGACGCTCCCTGCCGCGCAGGCCCAAATCGTGGCCGATCCGTCGGCACCACGCTCGCAACAGGCCGTGGTGGTGACTACCGCCAACGGCCTGCCGCAGGTCAACATCACCACGCCCAGCGCGGCAGGCGTGTCGCGCAATACGTACAGCCAGTTCGACGTCAACAAGCCGGGGGCCATCCTCAACAATGCCCGCAATGACGTACAGACCAGACTGGGCGGCTGGATCCAGCGCAATCCCAACCTGGCCACCGGCACTGCGGGGGTGATCCTCAACGAGGTCAATTCGGCCAATCCCAGTTTCCTGCGCGGATACGTGGAAGTGGCTGGCGACCGTGCGCAGGTCATCATCGCCAATCCGTCCGGCGTGACCTGCGATGGCTGCGGTTTCATCAATGCCAGCCGCACCACGCTGACGACCGGCACGGCCATCATGAACAATGGCAATCTGGATGGATTCGTGGTCCGGCGCGGCACGGTCACGGTGCAAGGCGAGGGACTGGACAGCAGCCAGTCCGACTACACCCACATCATCGCGCGCGCCGTCCGCATCAATGCCGGCCTCTGGAGCCGCGACCTGCGCATCACCACCGGGGCCAACCGCGTCAATGCCGACAACCAGGTCGTCGAGAAACTCGACGGCGAAGGTGGCACGCCCTCACTCTCCATCGACGTGGCGCAACTGGGCGGCATGTATGCCAACAAGATCGTGCTGGTCGGCACCGAAGCCGGCGTGGGCGTGCGCAATGCCGGCACCATCGGCGCAGCCGCGGGCGAGGTGCGCATCAGCGCCGCCGGCCATATCGAAAACACCGGCAAGATCCAGTCCACGCAAACCGCCAGCATTGCGGCCACCAGCCTGGACAACCGTGGCGGGAAACTGCAGGCCACCAGCGATCTCGACGTGACACTGGGCAGCGGCGACCTGGACAACCGGGCCGGCCTGCTCGACACCAGCGCCAACCTGCGCCTGCAGGCCGCCGGCATCGACAACCGCGACACCGGTGCCAGCGACCAGGGTCTCCATGGCGCGACCATCAGCGTGCAGGCACAGTCGCTCGACAACCAGCGCGGCAGCGTGCTGGCCAGCCAGGGCCAGACCCTGCGCACCGAACGCAGCCTGGACAACAGCGGCGGCGTGATCTCCGCCGCCGGTGACCTCTCCATCAGCGGCAGCAATCTGTCACTCACCAATACGGGCGGCCAGATCCAGACCAATGCGGCATTGCAGGTACAGGCCGCCAGCATCAGCAATACGGGGACGAGCGGCGCTTCGCAAGGCCTGCTCGGCAAGCGCCTCACGCTTGATGCAGACGTGATCGACAACCGCCGTGGCAAGCTGCGTGCCGAGGAGGCGCTCGCCATCCGTGCCGCCACGTCCGTGGACAACAGTGCCGGCGCAATTTCTGGCAGTGCGGGTGTGAGCATTCAGGATCGCGTGGATGCGCCCCCGGCGCGCCGCCTCAGCGTGCGCAATGATGGCGGCCTGATCGAAACCGCCAACACCCTGGACATCAAGGCGGCCGGCCTTTCCAACACTGACACCGGCGGCACCAGCCAGGGCCTGCGAGCCACCCGCATCAGCATCGATGCCGATCGCATCGACAATACGCGCGGTGCCATCCTCGCCAATGACAGCACCACCGTCAGCGCCAGCGGCAGCCTCGACAACAGTGCCGGCACCGTCTCGGCCGGCGGCGCACTGCGCATCGCCGACCGCAATGCCGATAGCGCCAGCGGCAACGGTGCGGTCAACAACAGCCGCAGCCTCGCCATCACCAATACCGGCGGCAAGCTCGATGCCGGTACCACCAGCATTGATGCGGCTGCATTGGGCGGTGATGGCCAGGTATTGAGCCAGCAGGCCACGACCGTCAAACTGACCGGAGGCTTCAGCAACAGCGGCACGGTGCGCAGCAATGGCAGCATCGATATCGACAGTGGCGGCACGCTTGCCAACGATGGGCTGATGCAGGCGGCAACGCTGCTCAGGATCAAGGCTCCTACCATCATGAACGGTGCGGGCGGCACGCTGGTCGGCAATCGCCTGCAGCTCAATGCCACTGATGCCCACACGCTGGTCAATCGTGGCCTCATTGACGGACAGGAGACGGTGATCGTCACCCAGACCCTGCGCAACCTGGGAAGCGGGCGCATCTTCGGTGACCACGTCGCCATCGCTGCCACCACCGTGGACAACGAAGCTGAAACCGTCAATGGCGTGACATCCGCGCCGGTGATCGCCGCCCGTGACCGTCTGGACATCGGTGCAGAAAACGTCAACAACCGCGAACACGCCATGCTCTTTGCCGGTGGCGACATGGCCATCGGCGGCGCGCTGGACGCCGGCAACCGGGCTACGGGCCAGGCGGGGACGGTCAACAACAACAGTGCCACCATCGAAGCACAGGGCGCACTGGACCTGTCTGCGCGTACCATCAACAACACCAATGAACATTTCAGCACCGAGGTGGTGGAGGTCTCGCGCGAGGAGAAGCGCGAGTTCCAGTATTCCGGATCAGCCACGCGCTATGACAACAGCCAGGTCGCCATCATCAACGATGAAGCCGACGACATGTGGCTGCGCGACGCCAACGGCAACCCGTCGGTAAAGCTGGGCAATGACTTCAACCGCTATGACTACACCCGCGTCATCCAGGAAAGCCGCGTCAGCCAGAGCGATCCGGCACGGATCTGGTCGGGGCAGGGCCTGCGCATCCGTGCTGACGTCCTGAACAACGACAAGAGCCAGATCATCGCCGGCGGCACCCTGACCGGTGCCATCGGCACGCTCAACAATACGGAAGTGCCGGGCCAGCGCATCATCACCGACAGCGGCACCGCCTTCCACTTCTACAACATCGAGAAAAAAGGCCGCGACGAACAAGGCGTCTCCGCTATTACGGGACGTCGATTCTGAAGCGAAGATCCTAAATAATATTGCGGCTCAGATCGGAGATAACACATCTGTTAGTGGAAGTATTAAATTACTTTCTGAACGAGCCCCCTGTTTAAGTTGCTCCAACATAATTGAGAAATTTCAACAGAAATATCCAAACATAAAAGTAAAGGTTGTTGATAACGGCGGCGTTGTGTCGCCTACAAAAAAGGAACCGTGAAATGTATAGAAGCGAAGAACGTGTAACTTATCAGACATTAAAATTATGGGCGTTAGACGCATATTTTGATTTTTGTAGAGATAGCGGCTTGGTAAGCCAGTGGTCACACGAGCAAGTGATCGCGAGGGTTGATTATAGTTTTGACGAGGGGTTTGAACGCCCGATAGAGGATTTGATGTGGCGAGTCATTGTCCTGATTTTGTCAGGAGGTTGGCATGTGGAATTTGCAGAACGTAACCGAGCATTGATTGCTGATTTGATTGTCGAAAATGGTCTGCAGAATATGCTCTCTGATTTGCCTTTAGAAGAGGCAGAGATATTCGAACATGATCTAAAAATTCTTAAGTTAATTTGATAAAGAGATTATTTAAATAATAGGAAGGCAGGAGTGATTAAGTGACCTTGCCATGGGACCAAATTATCGGCTGTATGGGACATGCGGAAACTGCTCCCGAGGTTATGGATTTGCTCAGGAAAATCGATGGTTCAGTTACGATCTCCGAGACGCCACCGGAGTATGGAGATAATCTTAATCATACGAAATACTATCAATTTCACGATGCTGGTATTGAGTGCGGTATTCGCCATGAAAAGCTTTGTTATCTGGCCCTTTTTCTTGAGAGTAATGATAGTTACAAAGCTTACGATGGCGAAGTCTGCGGGAAAAAAAGCGTGAATTGGAGTTTTGAGGATGTTATTGCTCATTGGGGTGAGCCGGATATAACTGGAGGCGGTACAACTGATCCTTTACTTGGGTACGTTTCCTCTTGGATTAAGTACGTGTTTGATGGCTATGCTTTGCATATGGAATTTACAAACGATAAGAAATTGTCGCATCTAACTTTTTTATCAGTCTGAGGCAACGCTGAACAGGTAAGCGAACTAGTTTTTCGGCCGGTTTAAAAGTCGCTGTTAATTTTTTTAATTTTCTTGTCGACAAGGATAGCAATTCGTCCAATACGATTTCGTGAGGAAATTTATATCTGGTTTTTCTCTTAGGAAATTCCTCATTTCCAAAGAAGGTTGAGTACCAATTTATTAAAATTTCAGCGCAGAGGCGATTTATCTAAGAGGCAGTGGAGGTTGAGAATGTATTTGGTAATTCGTCTTCCTGGTAGTCTCCGCGCGGAGAGCTTGTTGAAGCTATCCCACGTACCTTGCCTTTGTAAGATAAAAGGCGGGGTATTTGAATTATGCTTTTTAGATCCTTTGCCGGAAGCAGTAGGGATTGTTCACGATTGGGATACTGAAAAAATTAACGAGAGAGCTCTCGCAGGAGGAGGGGGAGCCTATCTGTATTATTGCTTTGGAACAGTCACAATTCGACGGGAAGAAAATGATATTTACAAGATCGTTGATCTGTCGTTTTTCCAAGCTAGCTATCCCGGATGGTTTCCAATAATTGAGAATGAGGTGTGGTCTCATCCTGTGTGTAGATACACTCAGGAAGAGCTCGATGAAATCGAAAAGATCGACTCTATGCTGCCTCCATTAAAACTATCAAAAAAGAAGAGACGCCTATTGCGTCTGTTGGAGGAGGCGCTCCAAACAAAGGAACCATGAAATTTAAAAAAAGCGAAGAACGTGTAACTTATCAGACATTAAAATTATGGGCGTTAGACGCATATTTTGATTTTTGTAGAGATGGCGGGTTGGTAGACCAGTGGTCACACGAGCAAGTGATCGCGAGGGTTGATTATAGTTTTGAGGAGGGGTTTGAACGTCCCATAGAGGATTTGATGTGGCGAGTCATTCTCCTGATTTTGTCAGGAGGTTGGCATGTAGAATTTGCAGAAGGTAACCGAGCATTGATTGCTGATTTGATTTTCGAAAATGGTCTGCAGAATATGCTCTCTGATTTGCCTTTAGAAGAGGCAGAAATATTCGAACACGATCTAAAAATTCTTAAGTTGATTTGATAAAAAGTGGTGTTCGAGAATTTTGAAAAGACCATTCGCTGGTCCTTGCTGCTGCCGGTGTAGTCGACAACATCGCTGGCTCGAACTCCTGTATGTCGGCATCACCATCCCGGATCGTGCGTATATGCCCTTCGCGAAAGCAGATAGTTGATGAAGGCTTTAACAAATAGTGATTTGATAGATCTACAGCAGAAAGTGGAAGCCTTGTCGGACGAGGCGGAGCCTCATGCGACGCTAACAGTTCTGTTGAGATGGATAGAGAGTCATCAGGAGAAAATGATGAGTCCGCCTTTCAGCGACTATGGTCTTGATAAATTTTCTCAGTTCAGATTGGAAGATTATCCCGTATCGAATTCATCGTTACGGGGGAGAGAGTTAGAGCATTTTAGAAGGACAGTGAGCAAACTGAGTCTGAAAGATCTCGCCTTTGTAGCGATGTTTATTCGCGATTCATTAGAAGCGTTGCTTATGCCTGAAGTTGATGGTGAGTGCCCAAGATGTAACGGTTATTCCATTGCGGTCTTCAAGAATAAATGCGATGGAAAACTTCTGCTTCTATGCAAGACATGCGGATTTGGCTGGTATTTTGATGCAGCACAAGATACTGGCGGCAAGCGGGAATACGAATTTGCTACCGAGAGGGGGCTTCGCGAATACGGACTAGTTTAAGTCGCGAGGATGTCATAGGTATGAGGTGCTGGAAGTTGCTATAAGCAACCGACGAGAGGTTTGGAAGTAAGCTAGAGATCGAGTAAGACATATCATCTTGCTGGCGGGCTATACATCAATTGCTCAACCGATGTTTTTTGAAAAAGCAGATATAGAGTATGGAATACTGGCATGGCACCTGCCCCATTTGTGATCAAGGGCGTTTGTTCATTACGCTGAATGACGATGCAGGTGAGCTTTTCCTCCTCTGCGAAGAGTGCGAGTCAGCTTGGCGCAAGCCAGAGGAGATTGATGTTCGAAGTCATCATGGTTTCGAAGGAGCGAAAATTCGTCGCGCAAATTCGGCGGAGATTGAAAGTTTCGGTTGGTCTCGCTACACATTGAATCAGATCGAGTGATTAAAGCACGAATGCCACTTTAGTATTGAGCGGCTACAAGGACGTGATTGCCGCACGTGAGCGCTGGACAAAGAAGCAATTTGGCGAAGAATAATATTCGGCACGCACCAGATATGTTTGAGTGTTGGAGGGATTGGTGGATTCTGAGAGCCATGAGAAAAGTTTGATGAGTTGGCAGAAATTGCTAACAGCCGATCTCGAAGAGATTGCTGCAGGATCGGTTTTTCGCGTGAAGGCACAATGGCCTTACGAGGAGTTCGTAGATCTCATGCTGGTTTATCTTCCGGGTGAAAACACCGCGCATGCACTCATTGTTTGCACAGGAATGAAAGCAGGTCGGGTGTTGGTCAAGCTGCCTCTGGCCTCTG
>JGI24890J29729_1000038_pt1 | contig 115969 bp, 202 predicted proteins | sample FreactcultureFD7_FD_29729 | JGI IMG/M metagenome (IMG submission 29729) | reverse complement strand
AGTAATATTCAATTTACTGTTCCTACATTAAACAGTAGCTGGCATCATCTTATACTTGTTAGAAAAGGTGCAGCACCAGGACCTGGAAATCTTGGGGCTATGGCCATGTGGTATGACGGTGTTAGAGTTGGTAGTTTTAATGATGTAACAGTATTTGATGGAATTACAAATTCAATTGGCATGTGGGATGCTACTAATATGCATCTTGTAGGTTCAATAGCAGGGCTGCGTATAACTAACACTGCTGAATATAATGTCGATGTTGAAACTTATCCAATTCCTAGATACGTTGCTCCATTAAAAAATGGAGTAAGATTATTACTAAGAGTTCAAGATGCTGGTGATAATGCTTATATTGATAGCAGTCCATATCATTATGCTCTAACTCCCGGCAGTGATACAAGCGCAGGTGGTATAGTAGATATTCCTCAATCAAGCGGAACATATTTGTTAGTAGAAGTTGATCAAAAATGGAACTTTGGAATAGACGGCTTACTAACACTACCAAATGGTGCGCAGATATCATCTAAGCTAGTAAATCCTATTATCAACGGTATTTCAACGATTAGCAGTTATAACTATGATGCTTCATCATTGACTATTAATGCTGATATTGGAGATGTTGTTTCGTTTCCAGGATTCTCAGGTCAGATATTAATAAACGACCACATTACAGGACAAGTTGAATTATGGTTATGTGGTGGTGGATCAGGTAACACTTTCCTAGTAGGAACAAGTAAAAATAATTCAACCCCAGATACCTTAGGTCAACTTGATTATAATGTAGGAATAAACGGATATACTTGGACTTGTTCGTCACAAGGTGAGTATGTGTTCGTTGCTACACGTACAAGAAACACAGCCTAACAATAATTATGTTACACAATGACTTTAACATTCACCTGGCGAACATAAACATAAATCAAAGATAAATAACATAAAGCGGAGATCATTATAATGGCAACTAAAATTCAACTCAGAAGAGATTATGCTGCTAACTGGCAAGCTACAAACCCAGTGTTATCACTTGGTGAGCCCGGAGTTGAGCTCGATACACACGCAATGAAAGTTGGTAACGGAGTTACTGCTTGGAATGATCTCGCATATGTACAGACTAGTGGTGATACTGAAACACTAACAGAAAATATGTTCGTTAAGCTCAACGGAATGGATAACGACATAGGTCCACCGTGGGCTGGTACTGTATCAGTTAGTACAGATGGAATTAACTGGACACCATCTTTTCCAAATAAACAGTTTACAAGTTACCAAAAATGGGATATTAACGGACTAGCAGTTGGTGGCGGCTATATAGTTTATAGGACCTACGAATATGCTGAATTCAGCGATCAAAATGTTAGTAGATATGAACTACGTTTTGCACACAACCCATTTGAGCAACCACAGAAGCCAACTAGTGATAATGTACGTCGCGGCCCGTTAGGCGAAGAAATTCACTGGTGGAACGTTCGCTATGTTAATGGTTATTTTATAGCAGTTGGTAGTTATTATGATGACGATCGCGATGATTATCGTTATCCAGTTGCTGTATACAGCACAGACGGAGATAACTGGACTAATATTAATATTGATCTATCTTATATGAATACTTTAATCGAAGCAGAACGCGGAGCACACAGCAACGATGTTAGTGGTATAGCAATTGGTGATGTTGCTTACGGTACTAATGGTTGGTTATTTGCAATGCATTGGGATTATGATGGAACTGGTATTTCACGCAATCCAGCCGGCGCATTTTATATCACTAGTATAACCGCAGCACTCAATGTAAGCTCAAGGATCGCGCAGATCCCAGGTTCATATTTTGCAGCATTTGACGGACATGGTTGGGTAGCCTGGGCAAACTACGATGCAGTAACTGGCGGGCCTGCTGCTTACTTCAACAGCAACAGCGATCCGCGAACTGGATCTTGGCGTACAGTTGATCTACGTGAAAAGTTTAGGGCTATAAACGGCGATAACTTCTACGACTGCATACAAGACGTAGCTGCTGGTCAACTTGGCGACACTAACTGGATAGTTTTCAGTGACGGACAATATGGTGTGTATGCAACTAGCGATCAAGGACTAACTTGGAAGATACTACAGACAACACCAAACAATGTAAAAATATTCAATACAGTAGCAAATACTCCAGTTAGAATTAGCAACTGGAATAATAGTCAACCTTACGATGGTGAGAGAGTAACTATTGAAGGTAGCAGAATAGCAGAACTTAATGGTACATTCCACACAAAATATAACAACGGTGGATATATTGAACTCTATCACGACACTGATCTAACAGATCCAGTAGTATCGGTAGGTAGTAATGGTCTTTATTCAGACGTAGACGTTACTGGAAGATTTGGTGATTATACTGTTATCGTAGACGATGCTAGCGATCTAAGAGTAGGAATGGTAGCAGAAGGTTATAACGGATTAACTAATTGGGAAGTTGATAATACTGGTAGTAGTACTACAGGTGCAGTAAACAAAATCCTAAGTATTGACGGTAATAATGTTACTATGCAGTTTCCTTGGAACGGTGATGATGGTGACACAGTAAACATAGAATTTACTCCAGTAATGTATCGCAGTCGTGGAGATGGTATTGCTAATATCTGCTACGGTGATGGAGCATTCATTGGCTTTAGCTGGGACAACCTAGAGAGAGCATATAGGACTACAGATCTAAACACTTGGCAGTCAACTACACTAGGTCGTGCAGCTCAGAATACTTGGATACAAAACGTAGACAATACCTTTAGCGTAGCATACGGAACTGTTACTACACACGGCGCTCTACTACGTTCACACAGCAACACTGTACCAGGTTATACCAACTTTCTAAGCGTAAGTGATATTTTCACTCTTCAAATAGCAAACGGTGATCCACAGTGGACTAGAAGTGGACTAAGTGAAGATCAAGCGTTTGGTACCGGTGGTATAACTATTGATCCAAGCAACAGTCAATGGGCTATTAGTACAAGTGTAACTGGTTCTGAAGGGTTCTATGGCTTTGGCAGCACCTATACTAACGCTATCGCTACATACAACGACGGCGAAGGATACTGGGACGATAATCAATCTCATAACAGTGTAGTTATTAAGTCATATGATTATTATTGGAACTTTGAAAACGCCGGCGGTTATTTCTATAGCGAACGTATTGCAGTAGGCCAAGGTGAAGGCTACGACAATGAGATATATGGCGACTCAGTAATACACGGTATTTACTTATATGACGAAGCCAGTGATGATACTAATAATAGTGATCAGTTTGTCGATAGAGGTATCTATGTAAACAACGGTACATTTATCATCGATAGTGCATCTGGTACAGGACTACCAAATACACCAAACTTCTCCGGGTCCACTCCTTTTACCACTGGCGGCGCATTGCCAGCTGCAATTTATACTATCTATATAGTAGCATTTGACGATTCAGGTCGACAGGCATATCCAAGCAATTCAGTTACTGTAACAACTACAGGTGCAACTTCAAGGATAGAGCTTAGTTGGAATAGTTATTCAGGAAACCAACTGCAATACGTATATGGTAACTCTGTCAACTATTACAGAATATTTTTCAGTAACAATCAAGGCCTTTCACAGCGATATCAGCAGGTTAATGGGGACATTACTAGCTACACCATTTATAATAATGGCGGCACTGTACAAAATATACAGTTTATTGATCAAACCGGTAATGATGCAGGGTTTACTCGTCTAAGTTATGATGGCGGCACAAACTATACCCAGGTAGACTACTTTGGTACACACATCAACACTGAAGATTATCAGTGGAACTTTAGCAATGATTGCAATGGTGATGACTACGGTGTAGTATATCAACCAGATTCAGCATTATTACAGACACCTGGCTACTGGAAGATCGGCGATTATCAAGGCGATTGGACAGAACAATCATTTATCCAAGGTTACAACTATTACGGTGGCCCGGGTGATATTAGATTATATACTTACGGACAGGGTGATGGTTACCACAACTTCTACTTCACACGTTATGGTGAGTTGGATATGGATTATGATGGCTATGTCCAAAGCATAGGCTACTGGAGAATGGGTGACGGCGAAGGATATGACAGCTACACTTATATTGGTGCAACTGATTATGTAGATGGCGATCCTTATGATATTGAAATAGCAGCAGACGACACATATTTCTATTTCACACGCGAAGGTAAGATTGTATTACCACCAGGCGGCGACATTGTTGACAACAACGATATTAGCGTCCTCGGTAAAGAAATGGCTCAAACTAAAGTTACATCAGGAGATTACACTTTAGTATATAACGATCGCGGCGGGCACATTTATAACACAGGAACTGGTAAGATTAAGATTCCAACCAACGCCGGTGTAGCTTTTCCAATAGGAACTGTAATAACTATTATTAGCGCAGACAACTCATTTACTGTAGAACCATTATATAGCGGTACTACTACTATTATAGTAAGCAACAGTGGCGCAAGTACTAGTGTTCCAATCCCAGCTAATACATATAGTACTGTGTTAAAAATCGACACTGACAGATGGATCATTGAAAGAGCTAGCTAATAGCTGTTTATAGACAAGGAAATAAAAAATGACAAAGAACGCCACAGTATGGACAAAGAAAGGCAGTCAAGAATGTTTGGCTGCTTTAAAAGCTCTAAAATCTCTAGGGTATACAGTTGAAGAGAAGGCTCTAAAAAGCAAAGAAGATATAGATGCATTTAAGGCAGCTTATCCAAATATAAAGACAGTTCCATTAATAGTAGTTGACGAAACTGTTGTTGGTGGATTAGCTTCTATTAGTAGTCTACCAGAAGCACTAACTGCTAGAGCAGCTAAAGCATCTAAGGCATCAGCACGTACCCCACACGCAACTAGAGCTGAAAGATGGGATACTAAAAAGGCTGCTAGTGCAGCTAAAAAAGAAGAAAAACTAACAGATAGAGCAGCACGTAAAGAAGCTTGGGCAACTAACCCAAATAATATTAAGATGTTTAAAGCAACTACTCCAGAAGAAAAAGCACAAAGAGCAGCTATTAAAGCAGAAAAAACCGCAGCATCAAAAGCAAGGCGCCGCGCGGCACAACCTGTACGTGAAGGCGCACCTGGAACAAGAACATTAGCAGCAGCTAGCCTACGTACACCTGAAGAAGCAGCAGCTTACCAAGCTGAAAGAAAAGCAGCACGTATCGCAGACTCAGCAGCAAATCGTGAGGCAACAGCAGAAACACGTAATGCTCGCAGAGCTACAGAAAAGGCACGTATATCCGCCGCAATAGAAGCAAGGAAAGCAACCCTAGCTTAAATACTCTATATTTTTATTTTATGGAGTATTAATGATAACATTTAACGAAACACATTTAAGGACTACAGTTAAATCTGTACTTTATAGATTTTTTTCTGTCACACTAGCAATAAGTCTTACATTAGCGTTTGGTGGAACTACTGAACAAGCGTTTAAGTTTGGTATAGCTAGTTTACTAAGCGGTATAGTTATATTCTATGTTTATGATAGGATATGGGTAAGAATATCTTGGAAAAGAGACATCTTAGGAAAAGACGCTAAGTGGCGGACTATGATAAAATCCGTATTGTATAGGTTGATTGCATTATCGGTATCAGCACTGTTTGCTAGAGCAATATGGGCCTCAAGTGATTTAGAAGCTATCATAATGGCTACAACACAATTTGTTTTAAATCTTTGTATGTATTTTATAACTGAACGTATATGGAATGTTGTCTCCTGGGGCAAGGTAATAAAAGACGAACCGATAAATACAATATGAGCCAATTAGACGATCTAAAACAACAAGTTTATGACTACGCGACTGCTATGCTCGGCGGCGGAATGATAGATCTAGAATTAGATCCTCTACATTATCAAACCGCATTAGATCGTGCTCTAAGCAAATATAGACAGCGTGGGGACAGCTCAGTTGAAGAAAGCTATATGTTCCTCACACTAGAAGTCAACACTAACACTTATAAATTACCTAAAGAGATTATCAGTGTACGTCAACTATTCCGTCGTAGCATAGGTTCAAGATCGGGCATGGGCGACGGTGGAACTACATTTGAGCCTTTTAATATGGCCTATACTAATACCTACTTATTATCTAGTTCTAATATGGGAGGCTTAGCTACATACGAAATGTTTGCCCAATACCAAGAAATGGTAGGACGTATGTTTGGTAGTTTTATTAATTACAACTACAATCAAAGCACACATACATTAACTATCACGCAGCGTCCTATGGGCAATGAACAGATATTACTATGGACTTATAACTATCGTCCGGACTTTGTTATACTACAAGATGTGTTTGCTAACCAGTGGATTAAAGATTATACACTAGCTAATTGCAAGTTAATGATAGGTGAAGCTCGTGAAAAGTTTACCCAAATTGCTGGGCCACAGGGTGGTAGTTCACTAAATGGTACTGCTCTAAAAGCCGAAGCAAAAGCGGATATTGAAAAGTTAGAAAAAGAATTAATGGAGCAAGTAACCGGCGGTCAAGGTTATACACTGATTATAGGTTGACAAAAATCTATTTCTATATTAATATTAAATTATGATTATTGGCGTAGTTGGATTTATAGGTTCCGGTAAAGGAACCGTAGCAGATATTTTACAAAATGATTATGGTTATCAGAAGATTAGTTTCGCTGATAGCCTAAAAGACACTGTAGCAAGTGTTTTCAGTTGGCCCCGAGAACTATTAGAGGGTGACACAGATGTTAGCAGGATGTGGCGAGAAACTAAGGACACTTGGTGGGCAAATAGACTAGGTGTACCTAATTTAACTCCTCGCTGGGTCTTGCAGCAGTGGGGAACAGAAGTATGCCGAGATGGTTTCCATAAAGACATATGGATAGCCAGCATAGAACGTAAGATACACAAAGGAACTAACTATGTCGTACCTGATACTAGATTTCCTAATGAAATAGATATGATTAACAAGCTAGGTGGACAGGTCTGGCAAGTTAAGAGAGGCCCTAATCCTAAATGGTTTGATCAGTATAAGCTGGGCGGCTCGGCTCCTACAGACATACATCCAAGCGAATGGCAATGGATTAGAGCCAAGTTCAACCAAACAATCGAGAACAACGGAACGCTAGAAGAACTACAAGCTACAATTAAAAATCTGGTGTGACATTAGAAAAAACAATATCTGATAAGCATTCACAGTTTAAACACACTGTTTTAAAATTCTCTTTATAATTAACGACAGTTAGTTGATCAGGATGCTTAGGTATAAACTTGCAAGCTTCACAAGTCATTTTTTTCTTATAACCTTTTTTAATCCACGCATTCCTGTGGCGTTTAGCTGCTTTAACTAAGCAAGCATTGCACATACTCCTAAAATAGACCTTGTCGTTTTTCTTATAATTTACTGCTCTAGGATTTGATTCGCATCTAATGCATACGGGTCTATCTGTCATACTACCACCTTTTATCACCTTTATATTTATTAGCTATCACCTTTTATCACCTTTAATACATCCTACGAGACGTTTTTTAGTAAATGTAACTAAATATTACTAGGATCGGTGATAATAGGAGATAGAATATGACATTAGTTTCGCCCGGCATTGACGTACAGGTAATTGACGAGAGCTTTTACTTACCAGCTGGACCAGGTACAGTACCACTCATCGTAGTAGTTTCTAAAGAGAACAAGACCAACACAGCTGGATCAGGTATTGCAGTTGGTACGCTAAAAGCAAATGCTGGAAAAGCATATCTGCTTACTAGCCAGAGAGATTTAGGCAACACATTCGGCGACCCATTCTTCCAGAAAGATAACAGTCAGAATCCAGTACACGGCGGCGAACTTAATGAATACGGACTACAAGCAGCTTACAGCTATCTAGCTGTTAACAATGCGGCTTGGGTAATACGTGCAGATATTGATACAACACAGTTGCTACCGAGCACATCTGAACCATCAAGCTATCCAGCAGATGGAACATATTGGTTAGACACACTTAATAGCCATTGGGGCATATTCCAGTGGAACGGTGAAGCAAGCAACACTGCTGGTGGACAGCAATTTACAAATGTTCATCCTGTTGTAATCACCGATGAAACACAACTAGATCCAATGACAGGATTCCCAAGTGGAGCTGTTGGGGTTATTGGTGCATATGCTATAGTGGCAGTATCAACTAGCCTAGCTGTTTACTTCAAGAATTACATGGGTGCCTGGGTAGAAGTTGGCAGCAGTGATTGGTATATGAGCTGGCCAGCAGTAAAAGGAACTAAGAGCAATCCTTCGATTGGTATTGGTGATACATTCTACATTAACGATATCCTCATTACAACAAGTGGAACTAGTCTATCAAGCCTAAAGACTAATATTAATAGTCTCACAGACGCACACGGCGTTACAGCAGACATAGTAAACGCTAGACTACAGTTATTCACTAATGGTAACACATCTACTAATGTTGAAACAACAGCATCTGGTAGCCACACAGTTAATCCTACACACATTACAGTAGGTAGTTCAACTGGCATTGTTATAGGAATGACAGTAACCGATACTAATGGTCATTGGTTTAATAATGGATTAAGCCAAAATGTTCCAGGTACTGTAGTAGATATTAACGCAAACGTGATTACACTAAGTTACCCACTGAGCCAGAATATTAGTAGCATTACTGTTATCTTCCAGGATTACTATGTAGAAACTACTGCTACTGGTTTTATTGGCGACGATTATATTACTGTTGACAGTATTACAGGCGTTACAGTAGGAAACAATGTATTTGGTGCAGGCATCACATACGGTTCTAAAGTTACTGCTATTGATCCAATAAACAACATCATTTATATGAATACTAGCAATAGCGCATTAGTTAACGGAGCTGTCGAGTTTTCAAATCCAGCTGCCAATGCTATTGAATTAAGAGCAGGAACAACTACTGCCGGTCACACAGCAATCGTAGCATCAACAGTTGGTGATAGTGCAGTTGGAATAGCAACTGGAACATATTACGGTCCAGAATTAAGTATACAATCACATACTGCGATTCCTCGTTATAAGACTAGGGATTTATTCCCCCGTCCGTCAGGCAGCTTATGGCTAAAGACTACTAATGTAAATCTAGGAGCATACTTAGATGTTAAATCTTGGAGCTCATCAACTACTAGTTGGAATAGGATCACTTGCCCAGTTTATGACAGCAATCAAAGTGCTACATATAAGCTCGACCTAGCAGGCGGCGGTAAGAATATAGCAGCTGGTACACTATACGCACAGTTTAACGTTAGCGAAGAAATACAGGTAGACGGTAGTCCATCATATGGCGACTATAAGATCTTCCGCAGGATGCGTCCAGATCCAACTAGTTTTGCTAGTAAAGTAATAGACGCTACTACATTCCCAACAGCTAGTGAAGGATTTACTTTCAATGGATATATTGTTGGTGCACAGCTACACGTTACTACAATAACTTTAGGAACAGTAGCAGCTAATCAAGTAATCACAGGACTTGGTGTAACAGCAGGAACTACAATCGTTTCATTTGTATCAGGATCAAATGGTGGAGTTGGCATATACACTGTATCAGTATCACAGACAGTTGCTAGTTCAGGAAGTCCAATTGAACTTACTGCAACTGCATATGCTAGGAAAACTTATCAGTTTAGCATGGCAGAAACTCTAGTAGGCCAAGCAGCATTGGATGTTGATAGAGTGATAGAATTTACAGCAGATGCTGCAACAACTGACGCAGCATTACTAGCAGAAACTATTAATGCAGCAGGATTTACTAACATAGAAGCTAAAGTTGATGCTATGAATAGAGTTATCATACAGCACAACAGAGGCGGAGAAATACGCATCGGACAAGGTCTCCAGAGCGGTACATTCCCTAATGAAACAGACGATGCACTAGTCCAGTTGGGCTATTCTGCATACGATATGAATTTAGGAACAGGTACAGATAGTCTATTTGCAGCACCTGCAGGTGATACTGCACACAATTTTGTAGCTACAAACTGGGAACCACTAATGTATACAGCAAGTGATGTTGCTCCAAACAACAAACCATTGCCAGGAACACTGTGGTACAACAACATACTTGATCAAGTAGACATCATGGTACACAATGGACACACTTGGGTAGGTTATAGAGACCCAACTAGCCCTTACTATAGTGTGAGCGGAGCAGATTTCTTAACTGATCCTGCAGGTCCTCTAGTACAAGCATCTAAGCCAACTAGCCAAAGCGATGGAACACATCTACGTACTGGTGATATATGGATTGACACTAGTGATATCGAAAACTACCCAATAATAAATATTTGGGACAATTATAGCCTATCTTGGGTACCAGTTGATAATACAGATCATACAACAGAAAGTGGTATCATATTTGCAGATGCTCGTTATAATACTAACGGCGCAAATAGCGATATGCCAGGGGATATTGCAGATCTATTAACCAGTAACTTCATAGATTGGGATGCTCCAGATCCGGACCTCTATCCACGTGGTATGTTACTATTCAATACACGCCGTAGCGGATTTACTGTAAAGAAATATGCAGAAAATTATATTAACGTAACTAACGGTGCTATTAACTTGAGATTCAACAGTGAGAGCATGGAAAGCTATTATCCAAATCGTTGGATATCAGGAAGCGGATCAGATGAACACTTCGTTGCAAACTTTGGCCGCAAGGCTCAGCGTGCAGTAGTAGTACAACATCTTAAGGCACTTGTTGATACTAACCAGGATATACGTGACGACGAAAGAAGGCTCTTCAATCTAATCGCAACACCAGGTTATGTAGAACTAATAGCAAACATGATAGAACTTAACTTAGATCGTAAGCAGACTGCTTTCATAGTTGGTGATACACCTTTCCGTCTACCAAGCGATGCTACATCACTTGTTAACTACTTCTCAAACGCAGAAGTAGCAGTTGATAACAACGAAAAAGGACTAGTATCATTTGATGACTATCTAGGTGTTTACTATCCAAGCGGTTACACAACTGATAACTTTGGTAATAGCATCGTAGTTCCTCCGAGCCATATGGCGCTAAGGACTATTAGCCTAAGCGACAGCGTAAGCTATCCTTGGTTTGCTCCAGCAGGACTACGTCGTGGTATTGTACACAATGCTACAGCAAGTGGGTATGTAGAAGCAGCTACAGGCGAATTTAAGAGTATAGCACTTAATAATGGTCAGCGTGATACACTTTATCAACAGGCTATTAATCCTATAACATTCTTAGTTGGAAGCGGTCTAACAGTATTTGGACAGAAGACTAGGGCACCACTTGCTAGCGCAATGGATAGGATTAACGTAGTAAGGCTTATCGTTTATCTACGCACACAGCTTTCAATACTTGCTAAGCCTTATCTGTTTGAACCAAACGACAAGACTACAAGAGATTCAGTCAAGGCAACAGTAGAAAGCTTAATGCTAGAACTAGTTGGACAACGTGCGCTTTACGACTACCTAGTAGTTTGTGACACGTCAAACAACACACCGAGCAGGATCGATGCTAACGAATTGTATATCGACATAGCTATCGAACCAGTTAAGGCTATTGAGTTTATCTATATTCCAATAAGGATTAAGAATACTGGAGCTATAGCTGGGTTATCAAGTAAATAACCCAGCCAAAAATTGACGGTGGTTTGATAATAAATAAAGTATAACTAGGAGTTTAGAATGGCGATTTCAACACTAACAAAATTAAGCGTTCCGCTAGCATCGGACCAGAGCTCTAGCAACCAGACTCTGTTGATGCCTAAGCTGAGTTATCGCTTTAGGGTTACCTTTGACGGTTTCGGGGTAACTAACCCAACTACCGAACTATCAAGGCAGATAGTTGATTGCACAAAACCAAATGTAAGCTTTCAAGAAATAACTATGAATTCATACAATTCACAAGTTTATCTTGCTGGTAGACACGCTTGGCAACCAGTTAGCGTCAACATACGTGAAGATGCTACAGGCATTGTACAGAAGCTTGTTGCAGAGCAGATGCAGAAGCAGTTTGATTTCTATGAGCAGTCATCGGCAGCAAGTGGTGTTGATTACAAGTTCCTAACACGTATCGAAATACTCGATGGCGGTAACGGCGCTTATACACCAAATGTATTAGAAACTTGGGAACTATATGGTTGCTTCCTAGTTTCAGCTAACTATGGACAGCTTGCTTACAGTGCAAACGACGCTATACAGATTGGACTAAGCATACGTTACGATAATGCTATACAGGTTCCACAGGGAAGTGGTATTGGTGTTAATGTTGGACGTACTGTTGGTGCTATCTCAACTGGTGCTGGTTAATAGGTACTAAATTGATATTCAAAAAGACCAGACTGTCTGGTCTTTTTTTGTGGCATAAATAATTACATGGCAAATAAATTAGATGGTTATCTTGGAAATACGCTCACAGGCAACAAAGGCGACCTAGGAGACTATCAACACGCGGCTAGACTCTATATAGACGACAACTTTAGACTATCACCTAAAGTTAAATTCCTCTATTATGTTGTTTTCAATATTAATCCTAGGGTAGCTGCTAATTTACAATCAAAGATAGGCCTAGAATTAAATTATCTAGTACGTAGCACAGATCTTCCAAAGTTCCAGATCGATACCGAATCTCTCAATCAATATAATCGAAAAACACACGTATATAAAAAGATAACATACATGCCAATCAACATGGTTATGCACGATGATAACAATGGCAATGTTAATTCATTATGGGCTAATTATTACGGATATTATTTCGCTGACAGGAACAATAACGCTGGACCATATGATGATGTTTTTCCAGCAGCTTATCAATCACATACCTACCATAATAAAGGAAGATGGCCTTTCCGTTATGGATTAGATAACGATTCTAGGAGCAAAGAACCTTTCTTCCATAGCATACAGCTGTTTACTATCAACAGACATCAATTTAACAGCTATCTATTATGCTTACCTAAGATAACACAATGGGACCACGACAGTGTAAATCAAGACGAACCTGCTAGCACTATAAATCACAAACTCAGCGTTGTATTTGATTCTGTTATATATAACAATGGCTATATGGATGTAGATGATCCTGCAGGATGGGCAGTGTTACATTATGATAATATCCCTAGTCCGTTAGTAAATGATAATGTACATACGAAGGGGATAGAAGGTATTTACGGAGAAGGTCGTCTAAGCAATACACTTAATCCAATAGATAAAATGATATCTGATCCAAGGCGTAAAAGACCATTTGATATTAATCAAGGAAATAGGATACCGTTTGGATATGGGTCACAGTCTTTCTATGGATATCCACAGAACAGACAAATGGGTGGGCTAAGAGGTTTAGAATTTGGCCTAGCAGCTGGAGCAGCACAAGGATTAGTTACTGCTGGTATCGGGTTAATTGGCGGACTATTTACTGGATCAAGGAACGATCAAAATCAAGAAACTACTAATGAGAGTGGAGTAGCTTCAGAAACAGATCCAGGTGGATCAAGTAATGATAAAGCTCCTGCAAAAGACGCTTATAATAATACAGGAGATGCTGGAGGAGAAGTACAGGGTCCACCAGCACCACCAGCACCAGAACCAACTGACGTTAATACTTCTACAGCATCTCTAGATTTTGATGCTGCAGGTGCCGATACAGTAATCGCATAGGATCAAACATATGAACACTAGTAACACGAATTTACCAGCTAATAATACAAAAGATAGCAGCTCAAAGATGAAGCAATTTTTTGATACTTACTATCAACAGCCTCTTACATTTTCAGCAAACGAGAGCGATGCTGTTATAGGATTCTTTACTAGTCGAGGATATGAAAAAAGTGCTGCCGGTGCGCTAGCAGCTACACTACAGAAACAGGCTAGGGCAGAAAGCCCACCAATTAGTGTTTTCCAGTTGCTTGACAAACTTAAAGGTCTTAACTCTCTACAGTTAAGCCAGATAATAATAGAGATATTAAACTACAATAGAGTGCCTATCAGTGCATTAGCTAATAGAGTTAATCAGGACAATGAGCACGATTTTGAACTGAGGAATATTTTAGTCTAATGGGCAAGTTCGCACAAGGCAAGTTCACTATGAAAAACCAACACAAATATGTTGGTACTAATCATCCCCACTACAGGAGCAGTTGGGAATTTATGTTTATGAAAACCTGTGACGAGCATCCAAACATACATCATTGGGCTAGCGAAAGTGTTAAGATACCCTACAAGTGTCCAGTAACAAACAAGCATACAGTATATGTTCCAGATTTTATGATCGTATATACTGATAGGAATAGCAAGCAACACGCTGAACTAATCGAAATAAAACCTAGCAACCAGCAGCTGATAGAAAAAGTTGGTAGCAACGTTGTTAATCAAACACAGTATGTTAAGAACATGGCCAAATGGGAAGCAGCACACGCTTGGGCTAAACAAAAAGGTATCAAGTTCCGTGTGATAAATGAGAATGATTTATTCCATCAGGGCAAGAAAAAAAATAAGTAATGTATGACGAAAAAACTAGAGGATCTGCTAAACCTTCCTGAACATAAGGAAGAGATCAAAAATATACAAAAAGAAATTAAATCTGCTAGCAGAGAACTCGCTAAACAAGAAGAGATCGAGTTAGCATTACAGCAGTTTGACAAAGTCGCATTTGCGCTTCCCGCAGTAGAAGGTCTAGGATCTACTAGCGATAAGGAATTTGATGACTTAGCTGAGAAAGCTACTAAAGCATATGAAGATCTAATGGATCTAGGTATGAATGTTGAAGTACGCTACAGCAGCAAGATATTTGAAACTGCGGCTAATATGCTTAAAAACGCGATCGATGCAAAAACAGCTAAGATAGATAAGAAGCTGAGGATAGTAGATCTACAGCTAAAGAAACAAAAAATAGATCAAGATCTCGCTAATAAGAGCGGAGACGATAACACGCTAGACATGACTGACTACGTGATCAGCGATCGCAACAGTTTGTTAGAAAAACTCAAAAAGATAGATAAATAGTTTAAGGATCACGAATTATGAAAAATTTTAGTCAATATCTTTATGAGACCAAAGTAACAAGAACATATGACTTTAAGATCAAGGTAGTCGGAGATTTACCCGAACAATTTGATAAGAAGTTGAGGAGTAGCCTAGAGAAGTACAGCTGTCTTAGCATGGACAAGACCAGCACACCCGTACAGAAGCTACCATTAGATTTTCCAGGACACGAAAACGCAACTGTTCATATATACGAAGTTAGCTTTGAATATCCAGTCATTAGTCCAGTACTAAGAAATTATGTAAGCGAAATGATAGGTATAAACGATTCTAGGATCGTAGTACGCACTGCTTATGAGCCAACTGAAGAATATCAGAAGCTAATGGATGATAGAGACAATGCGGCAGCATTTCCTAAGAACGGAAAGTACGACATTAAGCTAATGGATCCAGAACTAGAGGATTGCGGTTGCGGTACTGACATGGTTGGTGAAAAGCACCTAATGACTTTCCTCAAAGAACTAAACAAAGAAACGCACTCATTGACACAATGGAAAGGTGTTAATGACGAGCTGCTTGCTAAATCAGTTCCAAACGATTCAAATATAAAAGAACAATCAAATAAAGACGCAGATTCTAACAGCCCATTTGCTAACAGGAAGATGCCTAAACCTAAAGGTATGAGATAATGAAGCCAAATCATATTAGAGAAACTGTCAGCGTAAACATGAGCGCCAGTGGCGATAGTCCAGATGACATCATTACAATGATGAATAGGATATTTACTGTAGGTGGTCAGAAACCAGTTACACAGGATATGATGCCAAAAGTTGGTCCTTCTATGCCAATGGTAAAGACACTTGATGTTATAAAGAATGCTGATGTAGATGAAGGTCCTATGGATCATGAAGGTACTAAGGGAACTGTAACGGTTGGCGGTAAGGATTACATGGATCCTGTAACAGCTAACAATCCTCATATGCAAGCTTCAGAACCTAAGGCATCTGTTCCTACTCCACCAGCTCGTCCTGATCCGATTGGTGATCTAATCAGTTCACCAGGTTTCGGAAAAACTTCAAAGCCAATGACATTGCCTTCAGCAGATGCTAAAGATCCTATTGGTGATATGATTAAGAGTACAGACGAAGAAATGAATAATATGAAGAAGTTAGCTGGGCTAAAGCACGATTCTATAGTAGATGAGATAGGAGACGGTAGCCCTGATCCACAAGCTGGAACTCCGGCAGCAGGAGGAAATACTACACCACCAGCAGCAGCTCCAACTCCACCGCCCTCAACAGCACCGGGGGGGTCATCATCAATTCCGAGTGGTGGACTCGAAAATCCGGCTAACCAGACACCGGGAGGTGCTCCACCGCCTTCAACTGTTCCTTCTTCATCTCTAGGATCAAACACAGGAAATAGTGGACCAGTAGGACAAGATACAAGAGGAAGTGCGACTCCATCATCACCAATTCCAAGTGGCCCTAGCTCAGCTGCACCTAATGCCCAAGCAGGTCAACCCCCAGCTAGTAACAAATTAGAACCTTCAACGCCAGCAGCGGCAAATACAGGTAGCAGTGGTACTCCTAAGCCAGAAAAATTTAGCGGAACTATCAAGGACTTTCAAAAAGCCAATCCTGGAGCAAGTGTTGGACAGGCAATGAATGCTATCCAAGGTAAGACTGCTATCGCTGGCGGAGCAAATGATCCAAATTCAAAAGGATTTAAAGGAGCAGCTACAATAGGAGGAGCAGCACCAGCAGTAGTACCTAAAGGAGGAGCAGCACCAGGAGCAGCACTAGCAGCACCAGGAGCAAAGCCAGTTTCACAAGGGGGTCCGGTACCAACTCCTACACCTCGTCCTGCAGGATTAGGAGGAGCAGCACCAGCACCAGCAGCAGGAGCACCTAAAGCACCAGGAGCAGCACCAGCAGCGCCAACTACTATTAAAGGTTTTCAAGCACAAAATCAAGGGGCTACTGTTGGTCAGGCGATGAACGCTATCCAAGGTAAGACTGCTATCGCAGGTGGTGCAAATGATCCTTCAAAAATTGCAGCTTCGAGAGATTTAAAAGGTGCACAAGGACCAACACAACCAGTTTATGATCCAGGTAAGCTAGCACAGCCAAAAGCACCAGCTGCGGCACCAGCTGCGGCACCAGCAGCTAAAACAGCAGCACCTTCGGTTGCTCTACCTTCAGCACCTGCAGCACCGGGCGGTACTGGCGGAGCAATGAGTTTTGCTCCAGCAGGTTTTAAACCAACAGCACCTGCTGCATCAGCTGCCGTTACTAAGAAGAATAATGATGCTAGTGGACCTAGCAGCACAGCAGTCGGTGAAAGATATGCTGCCAAGAAAGCAGAATATGACAAGCTATTGGCAGAAGTTAATGAGCTAAGGGCTATGAAAAAATTAGCAGGCAATCCTGATCGATTAGATGAACGTTATAACATGGGCGGCGGCAGAGGAGGCGGACCTAACTTTGGACAGCCTTCTTTCCGCAATAATCCAATGGCCAGTCTAAACCAACCACGTCCTTATTGGCAACGCGGTGGATACAATGGCGGTTACGGATATGGTCGTCCAGATAACGGTGTTGGAATGATACAATCCCTATTACCATTAATTGGTGGAGCATTGGGCGGGTTAAATCGTGGTCAAGGACAAAGTCAAGGTCAAGGACAATCACAACCTGGAAAAACAATATCAGGCCAAGGACAAGGCGCAGAACCAAAAACTCCACCAGCAGGGTCCGGAAATGATCCAGATTCAATAAAGAAAATACAACAGTCTATAATAGACAAAGGCGGCACACTTCCAAAATTTGGTGTTGATGGGAAAATGGGACCAGAAACTAGAGCTGCTGCAAAGGCCGCCGGAATAGATATAAGTGGCACATCTCCTGCTAAACCTGCTGCAAACACTCCAGATCCAAAAATGACAAATGCAAATTATCAAGATGCAGCTAAAAAACTAGGAAATTCAGATGCATCTTCAGGCGAACTACGAGGAGATAAAGATGCAGCAGCCTCAACAGGAAAACCGGCACTTGTACAACCTGACAGTACAAAACAAACGCCAGCTAGTAGAGACGACTGGTTGAGAAGAACTGGTCAACTTCCAAATACACCACCGGCAGCAACACCTGCACCAGCAGCAACATCTGCACCAGCAGCAACACCTGCACCAGCCGGAGCGACAACTACCCCGGGTTCCGGCACACCTAATCCAGGAGCTTCAGCAACACCTGCACCAGCGGCAACTCCTCCTAAAGCAGGAGTAAATCCTCCAATACCGGCAGCCGAACCCGAAAGTGGTGGGAATGGTCGTCCGGACGGAAGTATGGAAGAAGAAGCATGGGGCAATGAGCCAAAACAAGAGTATAGTAACATAGACTATATGAACATGATGCTATCCGGTGGGTTAAACAAACCTAAGAAGACTTTTCCAAAAGTAGCCAAGGGCGATAATCCGATGCAACCGGTTAGTGAATTTGTGCTTCGCGATCTAAGTACAGAGTATGCGAAGTTTAGAAATGACAGACTTTCGTAAGTTAATAAATCTAATAGATACTGCCTCAACTACTAAAAGGCAGTATCTTTCTGAAGCTTCGACACCACCTGTTGTGTTAAGTATAGGAACCAATGACTATAATAATGATCCTAAAAATTATGCAGCGCAAATGGATGCTGTTATAGCTAATCTAAAAGCCCGTGGTCATGATGTGCATCTAATAGTTCCGAATGCTTCTATATACGGAAAGTATTCTGCTCCAAATCAGATAGCTAATAACCTAGCACAAAAATACGGATTAAGGACATATAATTTTAATCAAAGTAACGACGGAGTACATCCAACAACCGCTGCTTATAGAGATATAGTTAACCAGATAAATCAAAACACTAACGGACAAGCTAACAATGCTATCTATGCAGGAGATAGCATTGCAGTCGGAGCGGGACAAGCTGCAGGTGCAAAGATCAATCCTAACATAGCCAGTGGTGGAAAAAATAGCAGTTGGATGCTAAATCAACTAGGTGGACCACCTCCGGGTTCCGACTATCGACCGCAAGGGCAGCAGTCACAAGGTGATGTTAGTAATTTAAGGCGATATAGCGCAGCAGATGCAGCTGCATTAATTAGGCAGGCCGGTGGAACTGAACAGGAGGCAATACGATTAGGTGCTATAAGTCAACCTGAATCAGGCGGTGACCCTACAATATACAATCCAAGAGGAAGAGATAAATCTTGGGGATTATGGCAAATAAATTTGCACGGACCATTGTATGCAGATAGGATGAAGAGATTAGGACTAACAGACCCACGCCAATTACAAGACCCAATGACCAATGCTCAAGCAGCTCTTAAACTATTAAGAGGGGAATTAGGAGGAAGGGGCGGATACCAACATTGGACAACTTGGTCAAGCGGTGCCAGTAGACGACATGAAAGAGATGCTGCTCGAGGAGCAGCTGGGGATTATGCTCTACCAGCTACAGCTGTAGCAGGTGCCGCTGCAGGAGCAATGGCAGCAAACGGTGGAGTTGGCACTGTTGCTAAAACAATCGAACCGCTATCACAAAGCAGTATAGATGCAGCTAATAAACACAGGGTCAGTATTGGATTAGAACCAAAAAGTAATGACGAATGGAATGAATGGTGGAAACAACAAGATCCTAATAGTTCTTTTGCAAAAACAGTAGTTGATCCAAAAAAAGCGTATGCGGAGATAAATCCACAAGATCAAAATGAAAAAACAAATGCTGCTAGCATATTAGCAAGCAATCCCGGATATCAAGCTATAACAAATACAATTAATAATGTAACCAATGCAGGAGCTGCTGGCGCCGCTACTATAGGAAACACTATTACAGATAAGTTGGGTAGTGTTGTTAATGCACCATCAAACAATAATACTCCAACGTCGTCAAACTCAAGCACACCTGCAACTAATAGCTTCGCTATTGATCCAAAGGGATTGGGAGTATCAATGGGTGCTATTACAGCTGATGGTAAATTCCAAGGATCACATTCTCTAAATGCAGCAAATGAATTATTAAAGCATCCTGATTTTTCCACATTACCTCCAACTATACAAGCTCATATAAATGATGCAGCGAGCAATAAAGGTAATTTAGATCTAAAGACGCTAACTCCTTATTTTGATAAACTCACACCTGCTCAGGTATCACAATTAGCAAGTGTAGGAGTACAGATAAACAAGGCGCCTCCAGTAGCAACACCCGCTCCTAAATCAACCCCTTATTCATTAGATGATATAAAATCTAAAGGACAAGAATTAGTAAACAAGGGAATAGCTGCTGTACAACCTTCTCTAGATAATATTACTAAAAATGCAAAAAACAATAATGTTAGTATGGCCGATGTTGAAAAGTTAGCTAAGGCGGGCGGAGATTGGGCTAATAAAGATTTAAAACCAGTAGGCGACAAAATTAAAGGTGTTATAGATCAAGGGGTTAAGGATGCAGAACCTGTTGTAAAAAATCTACAGACATCTGCACAAGCTGCATCTGCACAAGTTGCAAAACAGATACAACAGACGCAAACATTTGCCAACTTACCAGTTGAGATACAAGGTCACATCAATTCTGTAGCTGATGGAAAAGAATTCTTAGATCCAAATATAGCTGCAAAAATACAACAAGTAAAACCAGAAGCCAACACACCCCAGACAAGGACTACACCGACATCAAATTCAGCAGTACCTGCAGCAACACCTCCAGCACCTCTACCAAGCAATAGTTTCTCTGTTGATCCTAAGGGCGTAGCTGCAATGGCAAAAGCTGTTACACCTGACGGTAAATTACAAAATAATTTCTTAGGTAATCATTCTATAGAAGCAGCTAAATTAGTTCAATCACATCCTGAATTTAAAAATCTACCACCAGATATACAGACACACGTTAATGCTGCTTCTACAGGTAAGGGCAACTTAGACTTAAACGTAATGACACCACATTTTGGATTATTACCGGATGATGCAAAAGCTAAGATGGCAAAAAATGGTATACAGATAAATGTAGGAGCAAAGACACAGCCTACAGCTGCAATAACTCCAGCACAAGTAGTAGACCCAAAGACTGCATATTCTGATATTAACCCACAAACTAAAGCTGAGCCACCTAAAGCTGAACCAACTAAGACTGAACCAGTTAAAGCTGAGCCACCTAAAGCTGAGCCACCTAAAGCTGAACCAACTAAGACTGAACCAGTTAAAGCTGAACCAGTTAAAGCTGAGCCACCTAAAGCTGAACCAACTAAGACTGAACCAACTAAGACTGAACCACCTAAAGCTGAACCAGTTAAGACTGAACCGACTAAGACTGAACCACCTAAAGCTGAACCAGTTAAGACTGAACCAACTAAGACTGAACCACCTAAAGCTGATACATATTCGTCGCCAGCGCCAGCTACCGCAGCACCGCCAGCATCAACGGCTCCAGCAAAAGAACCAGACGAGCCGCCAGCTAAGAAATCAGACGATGATGAATTTGGGCCGGGAAACGGCTATCCGGGAGATAAAAAGAGTGCTCCGACAGATGAAAGCGCATTATTAGGTAAGCTGTTAGAACAGTATAAAGAATTTAAGTTCATCTATTAGAACCTATAAATATCATTATGGTTAGAAGTCTAGAAGGCGTTCTCATAAAGAAAGCCAACAAAAAAGAACGTTTTACAGAACAACAGATATATGATCTGCAACAGTGCATGGACCCTGAAACAGGTCCATTCTATTTTATGAAAAATTTCTTTCATATACAGCATCCTGTGAAAGGCAAGCTGTTATTTGAACCTTTCGAATATCAGGATAGACTAGTAGCCAGTTACCATAATTTCCGTTTCAATGTTAATATGCTACCTCGTCAAAGCGGTAAAACAACTTGCGCATCTGGATACTTGCTCTGGTATGCTATGTTCATACCTAACTCAACTATATTGATAGCAGCACACAAGTATACAGGCTCACAAGAAATCATGCAGCGCATACGATATGCGTACGAACTTTGTCCAAACCATATACGCTGCGGTGTTACTAGTTACAACAAAGGTAGCATAGAATTTGACAACGGTTCGCGTATAGTAAGTTCAACTACTACTGAAAATACCGGACGCGGTATGGCGATCTCACTGCTATACTGCGACGAGTTTGCGTTCGTGCCTCCCAATGTTGCTACTGAGTTCTGGACTTCAATATCACCTACATTAGCAACAGGTGGTAAGGCGATTATTACTAGCACACCAAATAGTGACGAAGATACCTTTGCATTAATTTGGTCAGAAGCAAATAAACGATTTGACGATGAAGGAAATGAAACTGCGTTAGGTATTAATGGATTTAGTGCATTCCAAGCATTTTGGCACGAGCATCCAGATAGAGATGATGTATGGAAACAAGAAGAAATGGGACGCATTGGCGAAGAACGTTTCCGCCGTGAATATAATTGCGAGTTCTTGATCTATGACGAGACCCTTATAAACAGTATCACGCTTTCAGAACTACAAGGCATTGAGCCAAAAGAAAAACTAGGACAAGTTCGTTGGTACAAGAAGATAAATCCACAGAACACGTATCTAGTAGCATTAGATCCTGCACTCGGTACAGGTGGTAATAATGCAGCTATGCAGATATTTGAATTGCCCTCATTTGATCAAGTAGGCGAATGGTATCACAATAATACCCCTATGAGTGCGCAGATTAGGATAATGAAAGAAATCTGTAATTATATAAAGTCACATGGTGAACCACAGATATATTGGAGCGTAGAAAACAATACTATCGGTGAAGCTGCATTAGTAACTATACGAGACATAGGTGAAGAAAACATACCTGGATTATTCCTAAGCGAACCTATACGCAAAGGACACGTTAGACGATTCCGCAAAGGATTCAATACTACACACAAAGCTAAAATGACAGCTTGTGTTAAATTAAAATCTCTAATAGAAAACAGGAAGATGAAGATATTCAGCAAGCCTTTGATTTCAGAACTTAAAAATTTCGTAGCTAGCGGTGTTGGTTTTAAGGGCAAAAATGAAGAAAGCGATGACTTAGTTTCAGCAGCATTGTTAATATGCAGGATGGGTACAGTATTAGCAGACTGGGATCCTACAGTATATCAGTTCCTGAGCGAACGCAGCGAAGAAGAGATACTGCCAATGCCGATCTTCGTAAGCAACTATATTGGATAAATAATGAGCAATGTCAAACACAAGTGTACTAAGTATAGATCTTTATCATTTACTATCTAGGAAGTTTCCTGGAATAGCACTAACTGATGCACAAGGACAGCCTACGGATGATCCTAAGACAGCGGTTACTTTTGAATTTCCAGTTGATATTAACGGGCAGTTGGCTTCTAATATTTCTATAAGCTTAACTGACGACGGTAGTTTAAAGCTTTTAGGTAGCAATGATTTAAATGATGACAGGTGGTTTGATCTTATAAGAGAATTACATACATTTGCTAAAACAAATGGATTACAATGGCAACCTAGCATACAGGGCAAAAACCAATTACAAAAAAGAGATAGTAAGGATAATAATATGGAAGAATCTTCATTATACGGGTCAAGCAAATCCAGTTATCAAAACATGGAAACAACGAAACTGATCATCAGGCATTCTAAAAGGATAGAAGAAGGCAGTCCTAATAGTAGGACCCGTAATATAGAAGCTCTCTATATCCAGAATGAAAGTGGTGAGAGATTCCGTTATCCTTTCCCACATTTAAGCGGCGCCCGTGCTATGCAGCGCCACGTAGCTAATAACGGTAATCCATATGATCATTTTGGACATTATATTATTAGTCTCAGCGAACAAGCTTATAATTACAGGAGAGTTAATAATCTCTTAGCACGTAAGGCATTTACAGAGAACAGCGAGATATTTGAAATAGCTGAAAAATCAAAGAAGAAAGTTAAAGACATTAAGAAGGTCCTTGAGAGGATCCAGAGGCAGAACGGATATCTATTAGTAAAAGAAAACTTCACTACTTTCAAAAAGAAAGAAATGGACGAAGAGACTCTAAGCGAGTTACGTAGCACATTTACTACACAACAGTTTAACGAAGAACTAGTAGAACTATTTCCATATATTTCAGACCTAATGGGAGAAGCTACTGATCCCCGTGATTCGAGACCAGAAACATGGAGACCAAATAACACTGGATATGCTTGGGATAGATTATCAACAAGAATGAAATCCGATCCTAAAGACAGTAAGGCGAGGAAGACTGGAAAACAATTAGGACTAAAGCATTCAATAAAGGACGCAATGGGTAAGCATGGACCAAAGGGACATCTACCAGAAGAACAAGAAATTGATGAGATCTCAGGCCTAATAGGCGAAGGAAATCCTGTTAATAAAGCAAAGAAAAATTCTGTTGCTATGGATATTGGTTCAAAGAATCGAGATGAAAAGCATCTTACTACTAGAGGCACAGGCATTCGTGGCAGTGTTGCTGATAAGATCCGCGGACGTGAAAAGATGTTAGATAAAGATCGTATGGAAGAAGAACATATTGATGAGATTTCGGACAAACTAGCTAAGAAGACTAGTTTCAAGAGGGCGCAGAATTATGCTGCTGCTGATGATAACCCAAGAGGCGGAAGTCCAGAAGAAGAGAAGGCATGGCACAAGTTAGGCAAGAATAAAGACCTAATGGACAAGAGAGCAAAAAGAAAATCAAACGAAGTTGATGAAGCAAAGGATGATGTTCCGGATGAAGTGTTCTTCAAGGATCCAAAAAATGCGCCGTCAGCTGATTGGGTGGCACAAGATGCAAAGGCTAAGAGTTTTCCAACTAGAGGCGATGTAGCTAATAGACACGGTGGATTGTTATCAAAGCTAGAACAGGCAGTGCAGGCAGCACCTTATATAGAAGTTGAACCTTACGGTAAAGATTTCATTATGAAAGCGATAGCTATTACACAGAGGCAAATGGATCAGCTTACTCAACAAGCACAGGAAAATCCAAGAGACAATCAAGTTAAGTGGGCACTAGAAAAAGCAACAGCTCGCATGGGTATACTACAAAAACGTCTAGAAACAGCAGATGCACAAGGAACGGGAAAAAATAGCATAGCTATAGAACATCTAGGCAAACACATTAAGAATAACGATGAATTAAGTAATCTTATGCTAATGGCTAGTGATGAGTATAATCGTATGACTTCTCCGGATAAGCAGAGAATGGTACAGATTTATAAGGCGATTGTTTCTAAACAGAAATATGTAGGATTGTTTACTAATGAATCTATTGCTTTCGCAGATTTAGAAATCACATTAGGCGAAACTGTAACAAACAAAAACAATAGATATGTAGAATCAGTAGATCCAATGATTGAATTTATCAAGGGATTGAAGAGAGCTATAGGCGAAGATGAAGATGATGATTCAGACGATGACAATTCAGATGACGATTCGGATGACGATTCGGATGATTCAAAAGACAGATACTCGGACGACGATAAAGAGACTGACGAAGAGGATATGGTAAAACCAAGGCCAGAAAAAGCAGAAAAGACAGGCGACTCTAGGGACGTTGTTGAATTTGTAAAATCTCTTTATAATTCAGATGAAAATTCTTTCCCAAGAGGCGAAGAAGGTGTAGTTATTAGCGCAGTTAAGGAATTCGGAGACGATGCAGAACCTGTAGCTAGAAAAGTTATTGAAGCATTAAAACGCCAAGGTGAAGAACAAGGCATTGTACATCCGTCACAGGCAATGGCTGATCCGGCACAAGATATGATGAGGATGAAGCAGTTAGCAGGCTTAGCACCAATCCAAAATTTCTAAAAAATATTCATTGACAGATAAATAAAACTGCGCTATAGTAATATAGTGCAGTTTTTTATTAGGCACAAACAGAACTAGCCAAAGGCACAACAACAAGGAGATAGGCACATGGCATCACTAGCAGAAATTCGCGCAAAGTTAAAAGAACAAGAAACAAGGTCGTCAGGTAACCAAGGCGGCGGAGATAACGGGATATATCCGTTTTGGAATCTCAAGGAAGGCCAGGAAGCACTAGTACGATTCCTTCCAGATGGTGACACAAGCAACACATTTTTCTGGGTTGAACGAGCAATGATTAAGCTTCCGTTCAATGGCGTTAAGGGCGAGACGGATAGTCGTCCTACACAGGTACAGGTACCTTGTGTTGAGATGTGGGGTGAAACATGCCCAGTACTGAGCGAAGTACGTGGCTGGTTCAAGGACAAGAGTCTTGAAGATATGGGCCGTAAGTATTGGAAGAAGAAGAGCTATCTATTCCAAGGTCTTGTTGTAGAAGATCCTATTAAGGAAGAGAACACACCAGAAAATCCTATCCGTAGGTTTATTATTGGTCCTCAGATCTTCCAGATTGTTCGTGCAGCACTACTTGATCCAGAGATTGAGGATCTCCCAACTGATTATGTACACGGTCTAGATTTCCGTATTGCTAAGACTAGCAAGGGCGGTTATGCTGATTATTCTACATCAAAGTGGGGTCGTCGTGAACGTGCTATCAACAACAGTGATGTTGAAGCAATTAACAAGGTTGGATTGTTTAATCTTAAGGACTATCTTCCTAAGAAGCCAACTGATGTAGAGCTTAAGGTTATCAAGGAGATGTTCGAAGCATCTGTTGATGGTGAAGCATACGATGCAGAGCGTTGGGGACAGTATTACCGTGCGGCTGGTATGAGTCAGGCAACTGGTGATCCGAATACTCGTAAGGTTGCTGCTCCAGCAGCAGCGGTTGTGGAGGACGACGATATCCCTTTTGAACCTACTACATCTCGAACTGCTGAATCACCAAAGTCTAGCGCAGGTGACAGCAAAGCCTCAGATATCCTGAGCATGATCCGCGCACGTCAATCTAAGTAAAAAGAAACGAAGAGAAGTGGGAGGTAATACTCCCACTATTTTTTCTTATGGAGAATCCTTATGGCTAAAACATTTGATATTACTAAATTTAGAAAGACCTTAACTAAAAGCATAGATGGCTTAGGAGTTGGGTTTAATGATCCAACTGATTGGATCTCAACAGGCAACTACGCATTAAACTATCTCATCAGTGGAGATTTCCAACGCGGAATTCCGCTAGGTAAGGTTACTGTATTTGCAGGAGAATCTGGTGCAGGTAAGAGTTATATCTGTTCAGGAAACATTGTTAAGTATGCACAGGAACAAGATATCTTTGTAGTGCTTATTGATAGTGAAAACGCATTAGATGAAAAATGGTTACACGCACTAGGAGTTGATACGAGTGCAGAAAAGTTATTAAAGCTTAATATGGCAATGATCGACGACGTTGCTAGAACTATCCACGAGTTTATGAAAGAATATAAGGGAATGGCCGAAGGTGAGCGTCCTAAGGTATTGTTTGTTCTTGATAGCTTAGGTATGCTATTAACCCCAACTGACATTAATCAGTTTGAAGCAGGTGATCTAAAGGGTGATATGGGCCGTAAGCCTAAGGCACTAACGGCACTTGTACGTAACTGTGTCAATATGTTTGGTTCGTATAACGTAGGTATGGTGTGTACTAATCACACTTATGCTTCACAAGATATGTTTGATCCAGACGATAAGATTAGTGGCGGACAGGGCTTCGTATATGCTTCTAGTATCGTAGTTGCTATGAAGAAGCTAAAGCTAAAGGAAGATGAAGATGGCAATAAGGTATCAGAAGTAAATGGTATCCGCGCCAGTTGTAAGATTATGAAGACTCGCTATAGCAAGCCTTTTGAAACTCTACAGATTAAGATTCCTTATGAGACTGGTATGAATCCCTATAGTGGCTTGCTTGAACTTTTTGAGAAGAAAGGTGTTATTACACAGCAAGGCAATCGTCTAAAGTATACAGATTCTAAAGGCAAAGAATTTTTAGAATATCGCAAACAATGGACTGGTGAATTATTGAATATGGTAATGGAAGACTATATACATAAGAAGCCAACTGAAACACAAACACTGTCGGTTGATTCTGAAACAGGAGAAATATTGGAATGAATGCGGAATTGTTTTTAGAAATCTGGGATCTGATACGTGAGTATGGAGACAAGAAACAGATGAGTGTTATTGCTACTAAGTTTGTTGATCTATTAAACGAAGGTGGAATTAAAGATAGCACTCTGGCAAATATGTCCGGACACGACGACGATCTAGACGAAGCAGTTGCAGAGATGCTTAATGCAGATGCTGACGAAGACTCTTACGACTATGATGACGAGTGATCAATGACATGGTATTCTAAGGTTAGCCAAGACATATCTAATATACCTTTAGCTATAGAGCATTTCGAAAGAGAGTTGCTTGATGCTAAAAAGGAAGTTAAGATAGTTGGTAATATCGAGAAAGCAGCAGCCAGTATGCCTGGCATAGTTGAACATCGCTATAACCAGCTACAAGAAATCGAAGCTATCTTAGAATACCTCAACATTGAATTACGCAGATTGAGAAGTCATCTTTTTAAAAAATATTTAGAAAACTATCAACGTGCTTTATCAAGTAGAGACGTTGAAAAATACGTAGATGGCGAAGCAGACGTAGTTGACTATGAGAAGATTATTAACGAGTTTGCTTTGTTACGTAATAAATGGTTAGGCATTATCAAAGGATTAGATATCAAACAATGGCAACTTAGTAATGTTATTAAGTTGCGTGTAGCTGGTATGGAGGATGCAAGTCTATGATGCTTTATATGGAAGATTTAGTTTTATATCTAGTTGATGCTAAAAACAATATAGACATCGCAGATCTTTCACCTAGAGATTATAGCCTCATCTATAACATAGGTAAGCAACTACGTAATGGCGGGTCAATGACTGAAGGACAATCTAAACTTCTATTAAAAGTTTTACGTGAAAATCAAGATAAATTGGCTGTTCTAATTGATATAAAAGATTCGATCGGTAGCCCAACTTTTCGAAATAAGTTTAGATCAATTGATCATACCAGGAAAATCTTTATAAAGAATAATGATAAGATCGTTGTTAAGTTTCCCTTTAACAATAAACTAAACAATCTTATGTATAAGATATCACCACATTCGTCTTTTGATAAACAAAACAAACAATATGAATTTCCTATACGTCCAGATATCGTAGATGCTCTGATAACGAATTTCCAAGATGAGGGATTTATCATAGATGAATTACTGTTAGAATGGTATGAATCTATTAAGACAGTGAAACAGAATCCTGAGTTATATCTTCCGTTGTTGGATAAAGATTTAACATTAAAGAATTGTGCTCCAACTCTAGAAAAGTATTTTAATCAAAACAAGAAAGATACTCTTGTTTCAAATCTTTTCTTAGCCAAATCCTTAAATATCAAAATAGCCAATGAACTGTTAAATGCAGTCCATGCAGACAATGATCTACCATCTATGATTAAAATTTATCTAGAATTAGATAAGAACAGGATATTCTTAGATGTTAAAAGACATTCAATAGCCGACCTAGCAAGTATGCTGTTCCATATGGGAACTTGGCCTGTTATGATCATAATGGAAGAAAATCCTTCCACGTTTAACGATTTAGAAAATTGGTATATAAGTTTATCAAATCTAGGAATAACAGATCAGCAGATGTCTGTATTATTTAGGAGTGACAAGGATAGAGAATTCAATGACTTTATTAAGTCTCGCAATCTAAACAATAATATAAACAATGATACAAAGGTAGTATTCATTAAACCAAAACTACCTAAGATACTACCAAAGATAAAATTTGAAGCAAATGTTTTAGTATCATCATGCAAATACTATGCACACTTTACTATACAGAAAATGGTAAAGAATCATCCGCTTTCAATCACTTATATTGAAAACGCCGACGATTATCGTGGTTGACTTTTGGCAGTGTAACATATATTATATAGAAGTTAATTTAGTTTGGAAGAAATAATTGTCAACCTGTAAACTTGTAATTAAAGATGAAGTCAACATTAAGTTTGAAGGACTCAGTCTAGAAGCTAGACGCAAGCTAGCAAATAAATTTAAATTTGAAGTTCCTTGGGCAAGATACCAACCTAGCTATCGATTAGGTAGATGGGATGGTAGTGTCGCATTTTTTGGAGTTGGCGGCACAGGATATATCAATCAACTAAATGAGATATTACCTATACTAGAAGATCTAGACTACGAAGTAGAAGTAGAAGATCTTAGAACACATCAATCAACTGAATTTGAAAAGATAGCTGAAGATTTTTGGGGAGATAAAGTTTGGCCCAAAGGTCATAGATTCGAAGGCGAACTTATAAGATTGCGCGACGATCAAGTTGAAGTAGTTAATAACTTTTTAGAAAACTCTCAAGCATTGCAAGAAGTTGCTACTGGAGCTGGCAAAACTATCATGACTGCCACACTTAGTAAGATTTGCGAGAAGTACGGCAGGACGATGATTATCGTTCCAAACAAGAGCCTAGTAGAACAGACAGAAGAAGATTATCGCAATGTTGGATTAGATGTTGGAGTTTATTACGGAGATCGTAAAGAACTTAACAAGACACACACCATTTGTACTTGGCAAAGCCTAAACATACTAGATAAAAAGAGCCACGATACAGAAGCACTAACGCTAGCTGAATTTACCGAAGGTGTAGCAGCTATTATCATCGACGAAGTCCATCAAGCAAAAGCAGATGTGTTAAAGAAACTCCTAACAGTTAATTTTGCTAATGCTCCTATCCGCTGGGGGCTAACTGGAACTGTTCCTAAAGAAAAGTTTGAATACGAATCTATACGCTGTTCAATCGGCGAAGTTATACACAGAGTAACAGCCAATCAATTACAAGAGAAGGGTATTCTAGCCCAATGCCATGTTAATGTATTACAAGTAACTGATATAAAAGAATTTCGTAATTACGCAGATGAATACAAATATCTAGTCACTGATCCAGATCGTTTAGATTGGATGGCAGGAAAGATAAAAGATATAATAGCTACTGGTAATACGTTAGTGTTAGTAAATAGAATTGAAACTGGAAAAATGCTAATCGAAAGGATACCAGATGCTGTATTCGTTAGTGGAGAAGTTAAAACAAAAGATCGAAAAGATGAGTATGACGAGGTTAAAACGAGCGACGATAAGGTTATTGTTGCGACCTATGGAGTTGCTGCTGTTGGCATTAATATTCCTCGTATTTTTAATCTGGTACTGCTGGAACCCGGAAAGAGCTTTGTCCGAGTTATCCAGTCTATTGGAAGGGGTATTAGAAAAGCAGAAGACAAGGACTTCGTACAGATCTGGGACATAACATCATCTTGCAAGTATGCTAAACGACATCTTACAGAACGTAAGAAATTTTATAAGGACGCGAAATATCCTTTCGTAGTTATAAAGACAGATATTTAAAGTGAGAATAAAATGCAGATATTAACATTAGACAATAAAGCTTTCAACTTAAACAACTTACCGGATGAGATAGACGAAGACTTAAGATTTAGCGTACTAGATAATAGCAATCCTAACGAACCCGATTTCTTCTTTATACCCTTAGTATTTTTAGAAAGTTTTAATGCACCAGCAGTAGTACTACGTATAGGAAAATATGAAGTACAGATGCCCCTAGACTGGAGCATAGTAGTAGGCTGTCATGAGAGCGGCAATGATCTAGAAGTTATATCTCTCACTAGCTTAACCAACAGAGGGTTTGATGCGTTTGTGTTTAATCCTATTAGTGACTTTAAGTTTAGCTTTTTAGAATTAGAAATTACTAATGTCTATATGGATTTCAAATGGTATTTTCCTAAAATGAAGAACGGACAGCTATTAGCAGTTCCTTTGAGAGAAGGCGACTCACCACCTTGTGTATTCTTTGTAAAAGATATAAGTAGACAGAGCGAGATAATACAGTACGCAAAGTTGATGTAAATGGAAGAAGACAAAGATGGTTTTATTTTTGAATCACCCGATGGTGGCAAAACTGTCTTTAAAAGAACTTCCGGGTCAATAGAACGAGAACTAATATCAACAGCTGGGGCTGATTTGTTCTCATATGCTGCTTGGTTTGAAATTAAAAAATTATCAGAAACGAACACATCTATCAAAATAGCTCTTGATCATTTGCTATTAATATACTATACTATTAAAGATGACAAAGATTCCTCTTAAAGAAATAATAGCAGCGATTGATCTAGATAGCAAATCTCTTTGGGACGAGCTCGATGAAGATCAACAAAAGGCGCTAAAAAGCGAACTATGGATATTAAATAGATATGCTAGTAGTGTTAAGACAAACAAACGTGAACAAGCAGAACATTATGTTCTTGCTGTAAATCAACTGTACAATAAAAATTGGTTTGAACTAAGCAAGCATCCTAAGTTACTATGGCAGCTGCTGTGTATGTGTAACTATGATGCTAAGACGGTTTTCTTCCACGAATGGATGGGAGCGCCGTCGGGTAAGAAGAAAGGCTTAGGAAAAAAACTAAAGATATTAGAATCATTATACCCTAATATGAAACAAGACGAACTAGAGCTATTGGCGGAAATAAACACAAATGATGAAATTAAAGCAATCGCTAGAGAACTCGGCTGGGAAGAAAAGGAACTTAAAGATCTCTGATCATAGTTGTAGATTTTGTGGAAAAGGATTCGTTAAGGAAAAGACCTTAGCGGTACATATGTGTGAGCCCAAGCGTAGGTATATGCAGAAGGATGAGCGCAGGGTCCAGAGTGGATTCTATGTGTATAACCGTTTCTATAAAACTACACAGAACAGCCGAGAAGAAAAAACTTATGAAGATTTCTGCAAGAGCCCGTATTACAACGCATTCGTAAAGTTTGGGAGCTTTATGAGTAATGTTAATCCGCTTTACCCGGATCGTTATATCGATTGGATCGTCAAGAGCGGAGTAGCATTAGACAAATGGTGTAGAGAAGAACTATATGACAAATATGTATTAGACTTAATAAAGACAGAGCAAGTAGAGTCAGCTAGCGAACGTACGATAAATACTATGTGCGATTGGGGAGAGAAAAACGACGCACAGTGGAATCATTATTTTTTATATGCTAATCTTAATAGAATAACTTATGACGTGCGGGATGGCAAGATTAGTCCTTGGGTAATGTTAAATTCAGATAATGGAATAGCAGCACTTAAGAAGATGACAGACGATCAGCTTCAAACTATTGCTCCGATGATAGATTTAAATTTTTGGAATGAACGTTTTAAGACTCACTTGTTAGACCTCGAATTTATAAAAAACCTTATCAAGGAAGCGAGGATTTAATGTATATAGATACTATGGAAAAAAGTTCCTGCGAAGAAGTTGATTTAAAATACAATCTCTATACTAGCGAAGCTGAAGAAGCCTTATATATAAAATTTACTGGCTTTGATAATGCAGAGCAGATGAAACAATTTGCGGAATATATGAAAAGCTACTTACCTTTAATACTTTACAATAGCGAAGTACATCACTAATGGATATTGACATTGATTTTTCCGACAGGAACAAGATACTCGATCTCATCGATCATCGAGTTGCTATGCGGAAAGATAAAGGAAAATCTATTAAACATAACACCGGAGTCTACGTGCAAGAGATCCCGCACGATGCTTTTACTAATATATCTACGATAGATTATGAAACAGCAGAGGATAGAGGTTATTTTAAAATAGATTTTCTCAATGTCAGTATATACGATGGTGTTGAGGATGAAGATCATTTAAAGCGTTTATTGAATGTAACTCCGCTGTGGAGTCTATTAGAACACAGAGAAATCGTAGAAAAGTTATTCCACATTAATGCCCATTATGATCTAGTGAGTAAACTAAAACCAACTAGTATAGAACAGCTAGCAGCAGTATTGGCAATCATACGTCCAGCTAAACGGAATCTAGTTAATAAGTCTTGGGATGAAATAATGGATACAGTTTGGGATAAACCCGTCGAGGGCGATCAATACTTTTTTAAAAAATCACACGCTGTAGCATATGCCTGTGCTATTGTTGTACAACTTAATCTAATATGTGAACAGTTGTTAACGGCGCCTAACTAATTGTACGTGTCTACGCTTAACACGTTTTAACATTATATTGTGTAAGTTAACTACAGGACCAAAACTAACAGCTACATCTTTGGTACTAAAATTCTTTATGGCGTATTTAAAATACTCCATCTCTTTGCGGAGATATATGTTTATAGGAATTAATCTATTTGATTCCCACCACCATGTATCTCCCATTTCGAGGAAAAGTCTTTTGTCATCGTCAGTTTTTAATATGTTGTAGTCATATATACTGGTGATGCTATTGTCTTGGTTTATCACTATACAAACGTACTCTTGATTGCCATAAGTAAGAATAGTTATAAATGGGAATTGATCTTGTATCTTTTCAGCTAAATTAGTCATAAATATAAAAAAGGATCCTCACTGATGATTAAACAGTCCGCGTATTTATACCCAAATCGCCAAGACCTTTACTCTAATTTGGATTCTGTTCAAACAGGGTATAAAAAGATGTATTCAAGGACTTTAAAACTATACAAGGGTATTGATAATACCTTTGAACTGAGGCTATTAAATGCTGATCAGAAATTGTTAAACGTTGTTGGATCTACCCTCTATTGGTTGTTACTAGATCAAGATACTAGTGAACTAATCTATGAAATGCAATATACCCTCAATGGTAGTGAAAATAGCCTAGTTAGGTTAACAATGCCTGAGGCAGATTTAGAAGTTATTAAAAGCGGAAAGTATATCTACAGCACATATCTAGTAGCTCCAGATGGATCTAGATCAATACTTTACGGAGACAGTCAATTTGGGCCTAGCGTAGCTGTAGAAGTATACTCTAATCATTTTCCACAAGTGTTACCATCGGTGTCTATAACCGATTTCTTTACTAGCGAACAACTAAACTACCAAAACCCGGATAACAGTAAATACACTAGTGCCATATATGCTGATCCAGAAAAAAACAGTACCAACAATGCACTTCACACCGCAGTGTTTTATGCTAGCGGATTTAATGGCTCTATCAACATAGAAGTAACATTAGAGAACGCTATCGGAGATATAGTTAATTGGAGTACATTAGATACTGTATCAATAACTGATAGCCAGTCTATTGGCTACTATAATTTTAACGGTGTGTTTGGATTTGTTAGATTCCGCATTATTCCTAATAATAACAACACAGGAACAGTTGACAAAATCTTATATAGAAGCTAATATAAAAGCATGGACCTCCATGACGAACTTTTAGCACTCGTGCCTAACAAGAAGTCTACACCTAACGGGTGGACTAGCTTTAACGCACCTTGTTGTATACACAATGGTGAGAGCCGAGATACAAAGAAGCGCGGAGGAATAAAGCGCACTGATGATAACGGTGTAAGCTATCATTGCTTTAACTGTGGATGGAAAGCCAGTTGGAGACCGGGTAGGAATCTAGGAACACGTATGAAAGATCTGTTCCGTTGGAACGGTGCATCGGATGACCAGATCAATCGCATAGCGTTTGAATGTTTAAAGATAGAATCAGGTAAACAAACAGTTGACGGCATTATAACTCTACCTGTATTTGTACCGCGTGATTTTCCTCCCAATAGCCAAAGGATAGATGTTGATCTAATAACTCGTGAAGACCGTGTACTACCTGTAGTTGAATATATCTACTCTAGAGGATTAACTCTAGAGGATAGAGATTTCTATTGGAGTGAGCGTTATGCAGATCGATTCATAATACCATTAACAGTAGATCATAAACCCGTTGGCTACATCGCCCGAAAATGCGGAAACGGTAATCCAAAGTATCTAACAGAACATCCTGCACACATAGTCTTTAACCTAGACAGGCAGGGATATGATCGAAAGTTTGTGCTAGTGTTTGAAGGCAGCATTGATGCTATACTGTTAGATGGAGTAGCAGTGCTTACTAATGAGATATCAGCAGAGCAAGCACAACAGATTAACAGTTTAGGTAGGCAAGTTATCGTAGTACCTGATAGAGATAAAGCCGGAGAGTCAATGATTCGACAGGCAATAGATCTAGGCTGGAGTGTAACTTTTCCTGAGTGGACAGATGATGTTAAGGACGCTGCTGATGCCGTTTTGAAATACGGCAGGCTCGCCACCATGATAAGTATAGTCAACGCTGTTGAGTCTAGCGATTTAAAAATCAAACTGAGGATGAAACTATGAAACCCTTCTTAAAAAATCTATGGGATCTGTTATTTTGGCCTATTAAAGATTATCTACAGAAACGAAAGCTTAAGAAGAGGCTAGCAGAACTCAGGGCCCGGGACCCTTTCATTTACAAATGATTACCTGGGGTATATCGGCTAATAGCCACGACGCTGCTATAGCAGTATTTGATAACGACTGTCTGTTGTTTGCTAGCCAGACAGAACGGTTCAGTGGGATAAAAAACGATGCCCATATACCATCATTAATGGTACAATATCTCAAACAAAAATACGGTGATCCAAAAGAAGTCTATTGGTATGAGAGACCATTTAGCAAGACACTAAGGCAGTTATGGGCAGGACAAGGATGGAAGTATCGTGATAACGATATCAAGAAGTATCTAAGTGATCGAGATATCACTTGCAGGATCAATTATACTGACCATCATCTATCACACGCTGCTGCTGCTTATTATACTGCACCGTTTGATGAAGGCACTATATTAGTAGTTGACAGTATCGGAGAATGGAATACAGTTAGCATATGGAAAGCCAAAGAATTAGGATTAAAGAAAGTATGGACTAGGAACTATCCAAATAGTCTTGGATTATTCTATAGTGCTATGACACAGCGCATCGGACTAAAGCCACAAGAAGATGAATACATACTCATGGGTATGGCAGCATACGGTGATCCAGATAGGCTACGTGAGCGTATGTACAATGACCTATTCGATAAGAATGGAGTACACAAAAATCTACATAAAGGCTGTCGTAACTGGGCGCCCGAACTAACTGCCGCACAGGATCTATTTGATATAGCAGCCGCCACACAATGGATATATGAAACAGAATTTAAAAAGCTACTAATGATAGCTAGACACTATGCTAGCAATACTAACCTAGCTCTAGCAGGCGGATGTGTGCTAAACTGTGTAGCTAATACGCTAGCATTAAAGCAATTTAAGAATGTTTGGATATTTCCTAATCCTGGAGACAGCGGATCAGCAGTGGGTGCAGCACTAGCACATCGTAAGAAGCGTATAAAGTGGAACGACTGCTTCTGGGGATATCCTATCGGAGGAAACTATCCGATAAAGAAAAGCCTAGCAGATCTAGTAGACGGGGGGATAGTTGGTGTCGCAAATGGTCGTGCAGAGTTTGGTCCTAGGGCACTTGGAAATCGCAGTCTACTAGCAGATCCACGAACACTAGATATGAAAGACAAAGTCAACGCTATCAAACAGAGGCAAGCATTCCGACCATTTGCTCCTGTTATACTAGAAGAGTTTGCTGACGAATACTTTGATCTAAATGTTAATTCTAGATATATGCAGTATGCAGCCAAGTGTTTGAAGCCAGAAGCTATCCCTGCTGCGATGCATATCGACGGGACCTGCAGGGTTCAGACTATGCCAATGAGCAATCACGGGCTACGCATACTGCTAGAAGAATGGTATGAACTTACAGGTTGTCCCGTACTGTTAAACACTAGCCTCAATATCAAAGGACAACCTATTGTTAACGATCAGTTTGGTGCCAAGGGATTTAGTCTGCACTACGGTGTTAACGTACACACATACGAAAAATAAGATTGCTATACCACAGGGGAGATAGTATAATAAACTATGGCAGATTATAATTACGACATACAGAAACTTTATCTCGAAATGTTCTTGGCAGACGCAGAGACGTTTGTGCGCTGTCAGAACATATTTGACAGTGAGAATTTTGATCGCAGACTGAAGCCTACGGCAGAGTATCTAAAGACCTATGTTGACAAGTACAAGGTAATGCCTGAGCTGCGCATTATCAAAGCCGAGACCAGTATGGATCTAGCAGATGCTACAGATGTTCCGAAGGAGAACTATGAATGGTTGCTAGACGAGTTTGAACGCTTTAGCAGGCATAAAGCTCTAGAGAGAGCTATCCTAGCCAGTGCTGATCTACTTGAGAAGGGCGAATATGGTCCAGTAGAGAAGATGATCAAGGATGCTGTACAGATAAGCCTGGCTAAAGATATGGGCACAGACTACTTTGCCGATCCTAGGGCGCGGCTGCTAATGCTCAAAGACAATAACGGACAGTTAAGCACGGGATGGAAGGCAGTTGATCAGAAGCTGTATGGCGGATTCAATAGAGGTGAACTCAACATCTTCTGTGGCGGGTCAGGTGCAGGTAAGAGTCTATTCCTACAGAATCTAGCTGTTAACTTTGCTAGTGTTGGTCTTAACGTGCTATACGTGACACTAGAACTTAGTGAAGCACTGACTAGTATGCGTATTGACAGTATGATCACAGGCATTACTACCCGAGAGATCTTTAAAAGCATCGACGAAGTAGAGCTTAAGGTCCGAGTAGCAGGTAAGCGCAGTGGTGCTATACAGGTCAAGTATATGCCAAGCGGTAAGAACGTTAATGATCTCCGCGCATATGTTAAAGAGTATAGCATACGCAAGGGACATACTCCGGATGTTATCCTAATTGATTATCTAGATCTACTGATGCCAATCTCAATCAAGATCAGTCCCGAGAATCTATTCATTAAGGACAAGTACGTAAGTGAAGAACTGCGTAACTTTGCTATGGAGATTGGTGCTATCACTGTAACAGCAAGCCAGCTGAACAGAGCAGCAGTGGAAGAAGTAGAGTTTGATCACAGCCATATCAGTGGTGGACTATCTAAGATCCAGACAGCAGATAACGTGATCGGTATCTTTACTAGTAGGGCCATGCGCGAGCGTGGGCGTTATCAGATACAGTTTATGAAGACACGAAGCAGCAGTGGTGTTGGACAGAAGGTTGATCTAGCGTTTGATCCAGATACACTGAGAATCACAGACTGTGATGAAGCAGAAGAAGATAGCAATCCAACAGGTGGTCGCAATCGCATCGCTGAAAGCATCAAGAACAGGACTACTGTAACACCTGCACAGAAGCAAGAAGCTGATCCTATAAGAGAAATGGCCAAGGTGAGAGCTAATGTTGGGAGCAGTAAGCTGAGAGAACTGCTCGGCAATATGGGATCTAATGAAGAGGACCTATAAGTTTACTGATATTCCTATAGCTATGGAACACGAGATCAGTGAATGGTTAGCAGATCAACCCACGACAGAATTTGTTTATGAATACGAGCGCACGGGCTCAGGAGATATCGTTAGCATCTTTGAAGTTAAATTCTCAGATGCTAACGTTGCTCTATTGTTTGATTTAAAGTTTAGCGACCTAATACGGCGCAGCCGCTATTGATAATGACTAGCTCATCTTCAGTGTAAGGCCACATATTAGAATCCTCTTGATTCCATATACTTCGCAGCACGTTTCATTTGTGCTGCTGCCAGTGCATTCCATAAGGTGTTGAAGAATCTGTAGATCATGGACGGAACTTAACACTGTCTTTAGCGATAAAGTCGATATCGCAACGGCTGATGCCTAGATCAAATAGATCACGATCGGTAAGCAACTGTAGCTCACGTACAGTACGGCGATAGCGTAGGTACTGATCGATCTTGGTGTTGAGTGAAGTGAATAGTGAAAGCAACATAACATTTCTCCTGTGTGTGTAAGTTATAGCTTATTATATAACTATTTATCTCAGGAAACAAGGAAATATTGTGCAGTGCAGCACATTGCTGCTATGCGTGTATGTAATAGCTCTAGACTCCGTAGCGGTTAGTCTTGCGTTTAGGTACTGGGCTGTTCTTGTGTACATCCCCAGATTCTACGCTCTTGCCTGTGACTTTTGGAGCAGCTGCACCGTGTCTCTTGGCACTGTGTTTGATTATCTCTTCTTCGCCCTTGCTATAGGCCATTAGCATAGGAGTTTCTCCTATGGCACCATCTGGATGGCTAGCGTGATCACCGGGGCTCCCTGCCATAGTTATACCAAATCTATACATACCATAACCATCACTGTTCTTAGTGGGTATGTGTGATATGTTGTGCATAGCATCTAGATGATCGTCATGTATCGTGTTCTTTGCAGCTTCACTAACAAACTCTCTAGCTCTCATTATACACCGTACCTATTTTTAGTGCGTTTAGCTACTGGACTAACTGTGCCGGCATCGGCTAGCTCGTGGCTACCAGCAGCACTGATAGCTGTTGGATTGATACCGATCATACCAGCTGCACTCTTAATGATAGCATCTTCTTCTGGAGCATAGGGGGCAACTACCATCTTCTGTCCACTAGCACCCTTAGCGGGCATCTTGTGATCAGGAGCACCTGCCATAGCAATACCAAAGCGCCAACCGTTGTAGGGACTGCTGTTATCAGCATCACTGAACATAGTCATGTTGGGCATAGATGCTTTAGTGTCAGCACGGAACTCGTTCTGCTTGTCGTGTATGAAGTTTTCGTTAATGAACTCAGTTGCTCGCATTAGTTATTTATGCACTAGGAGCAGGAGTGTGTTGCGCATCAGGAGCGGTATACTTGTCGATGAGTTTAACTCCACCGTATAGCACTAATGCTCCTATTACAAGGGCTAATGGTATAGTACCATCTTCTACATGTTTCCATATATCTGGAGCAATTTTTTTAACCCAATTAACTAGATCGTTAAGCTGTGTAGCTGTCCAACCAACAGCACCACCTATAGAAAAATCCTTAACTGCCGAGCCAACATTCTTAAGTCCCTGTGTAACTCCACTTGCACCTTGTTCAGCTGCCTTAGCACTTTTAAGAACATCTTCGCCAGCATTTATAGCAGCTTTAGCTTCCGGACCACCTTTGGATATTAGCCTGGATATAGTAACCCAAAAACTTTCTTCATTAAGCAGTGACTCGTTTATTACTAGTTGTGTATGTCGTGGTGTTATCTCATATGCTCTCATATTATTATTTATAAGATCATCGTGTGGATAGAGCCCGAATCCGCCGAGCGGTAGCGCGGTTTTTTAGCGATTTTTTAATCCATCGATTAAATATCATATGGACAAGCTAATACTAGACATACAAGACTTCTACGATATGCGCAAACGAAAAGAAGATGAACTAGCGTTCTATCACAGAGAGCTGGAAAAGATACAGCTTAAAATGAGTGTGCTACGTGTAGAGATGACTGTAACTAACACTATAATAGACCTCATAGAACGTGAAGACATCATCGATCTACGTGAGTATGTTCAAACTCGCAATCAAAGTAAGTCCTAAGCTGAGATACACGCTCGGTTAACACAGCTATAGCAGTGTATATATGACCCGTATCTGTTGGCTGTAGGAGTGAGCGTAGATAGGTTATCTCACGTTCTAGTGCTAGCATATGATCCCAATCATCCCATCGCATAGGTGTATACTCCCCAGACTAACAGTATAGTGAACACCAGCCCCGCTAACATAGCCCAGAACTCGTGTGCGGAAGGTCGTTTCCATATGACTGTTGGTAACATATCTATAGTATAGCTGACTAGGCCTAATAGCACAAGAAAAAAATTGCCGCGCAAAAATTTTTGATCTGTGGTTCCAAGGTGCTACAGGGTTTTCGGGGGGAGACCTAGTAGAGCAAAGTCAAAAACTTGTTGCGCAGTTTTTTTAATATAAGTAAACTTTACTTTCCACCAGGTGATTTCTAGTCTATGGGGTGGCGAAAAAACGCTACGCTAGCTACAAAAAAGCTAGCAATAACAAAGACATGCCACCCCTGGCCTATCCCCTTGATATCATTGACGAATTTATTTTTAAAATAATTTGCATGCTCCCCTAAGTGCTTGTAATCGTTAGCGTTTTTAATTCACATTTTTTTACGTGTTATTGACAATATGCTATAACGTGTTATTGTTAGTTATGTTGTTAAGCAAAGCACATAACGCACAGCACACTGCAAGCGCACACTGCGCAAGCTGCAATAGCTATGCGCTGCGCTATGCGCTACAGCACAGCACACTTGCTGCAAAAAACTGCTGTAAGCTTGTTGACAAGCATGCAGCTTGTGCTATTATATACAAGTAAGCAACGCAACGCAAGCTGCACTAACGCAGCGTAACAAACGGAGCAACACTATGCATAACAACACTTACACTGTAGTTGGCATTAGCACACTTAACAGCGTTGTTAAAATGCGCTTTGCAAATGATTTAGTTACACGTTACAAAGTGCTTGCACGTAACAAGCACACTAATGTAAAGCTTATGGAATGTGCTGCTATGCACAAGCTTGCTGCTGCACAGTTTGCGTTAACGCAAGCAGAATTTGCAGATGAGCAAGCGCAAGCTGTTATTAAAGCTTTTATTGCTAAAAACACTATTTAACGCACACTATACACTAGCGCAGCACACTGTTGCGCTAGTGTTACTTAAAAGCGCAGTGTTTATATTGTGCTTTTTAGTAACACTAGCAGTGGAGCATACTAATGAACATATGCACATGGGTTAATTCACGTAAAAAGAACGTGGACTACAGCAACGAGCTTACAGAAGCAAACCACGATGCTATGGAGAACGTGTTGTGGGATCGATTTACAGACATGATGCCTAAGGGTGTACTGTGCGATGACTTAGCGGGTGTTTGCGTATACTATATGGGACACAAGCCCGTTGGCTTTTATGACTATGAGAACGCTGTGGGTTACATTAACAAGCGGGCTGTTAAGAGCTTTGCTTAATATAGAGGAGCTGTACTATGGAACAGATACTAGCACACTTGGCTGCTGCACTAGCAGCACTAGAAGCACTAGACGGTACGTTTGAGATAGGTGTTTGTATAGATAACATAGCAGCTATTATAGAAGACGTAGAAAGCATTGCATAACACTATAGAGCAGCACTTAGGTGCTGCTTTTTTTTTATTTGACCAGTTCCCCAAGCCCAATGCAAAGCAGGATGATGAACGCTAGCCCTGCTAGATAGCTGAGTATGAAGGGCAGGGCTGCTAGGAACAGGATTGAAGCTAGGACGGCTAAGCAGATCAGTGTTAGGCCTGCTCCTGCTGCTGGGTTGACTATGAGCACCACGAGGCAGGTGCAGAACATGATTACTATCAGCTTGAATATGCCTGGGAAGTATTCAGCTAGGAATGCGAACGCGAAGAAGGCTACTAGGAGACCGATGAGTCCCATCACCTCTCCTCGATCGCTGTGATCTGTCTAGGGTCTTCTCCTAGCTGATCAAACACCAAGCAGGCTGATCGGAAGTCTGTCGCAATGATATCAATGTTACAACCGTCATCCATAACGAACTTGAATCGCTTCATCTTCACATCCTTATAAAAGCACCGGCCGCATAGATCGCTATGAGCACCGTGTTGACTACTACCTGGTTCCACGTCTTAGTCCTGATGCTCCATACCAAGTAGACTAGAGCACCTGCATTCAGGAACAGGATATTGAGGGGATCGATCTGGAAGCTGGTACAGACCGCACCAGCGCAGACCAGCGCACAACCTAACCAACCTAGGCTCTTGTCCAAGTCCCACCTCAATAGTTTTGGACTGCATAGCAGCGTTCGTCGCTGCCTAGATAGCGATTGTACCTATCAAACACGGGCACCATCTCGCACTCTGTGTGGTAAGCAGGGTAGGGTTGGTAGTATCTGTTGTTCATCGTGCCTAGCATACCACCTATGATCAGACCACCTACTAGGGGAGCGACCCAATTACCGCCACCGCCCCTCGAGTGCCCGCCACCGTAGCCCCCACCCTGCCTGTGATAGTAGCCATCAGCTAGGGCCGCTGTACTCATCAAACTCAGTGCCAGTGTCGCTGTCAGTATCCGCTTCATCGTCTGCTCCTCATCTTATGCTTCATAATAGCACAAGATATTTACCTGTCAATCACTTGCTGTTAGAAATAGTGCTCTTGAACAAGATAGAGCAGAGGCAGCTGATGCCCCAAGCCTGCAGCCAACCGATCTCATTCACACCGTGTACCGCTGGGACTAGGCAACCGTTCCACAGCTGCATCACAGGCCAGCTGAGCAAGAAGCTCAAACCTACCGCTATCACCAACAGCCCGATCGCTGCCGTCACTACCGTTCCCAAGTCCTTCATTTGCGATACCTTTCTTTGCGAGACGTGCTAGGAACTCTGCTACTGCTTCGGGTTCAAAGGTCATCTCTTACTCCATCTCTTCAAAAGCGCGGATGTCTGCTGCCGTAGTGTAGGGATCGTTGTTCCTGCGGATCAGCTCATCGATCATACCGTTGATCATCTCTTGCGCTTCGAAGCGGTCTTCTCGTGTAGCAGACGCTGCATCACGGTTTGCACGGAGCATCTTAAGAGCCTTGCGGATCGCAGTGTCTGTCATCGCGTTATACATCTTTGTGCTCCTCATTGCCTACTTGTATATAATAGCATCGCTACATAGCACGTCAACCTGTCAAGGGCAGTCGTTGATGCAGACATAGCGCCTACCGTCATACTCCTCGACAGTGACCATACGCTCAGTCACAGGCTCTTGATACTCCATCCGCATCGCTATCTCTACGGGCAGCTCAGGATCTAAACGAGACAGTATCGCTATCAGCTCTGCTACAGTCATTGTCTTGCTCCTCATTGCCTACTTGTATATAATAGCATCTGCTCTTAGCACGTCAACCTAGGCATATCGTCTATTCTTCATACCGTAAGAAGCCTTGCCCGCATGTTTCGTCTTAGGAAGCTTCGTGCCTTTAGCAGTCGCGACGTCTTCTGCCCGTGTAACACCCTTCGCGGCAATGTAGTCCTCGATCATCGCGGCAATGTTAGCGTTCAGCTTCTTAGCGTTCGTTACGATGCCCATGTTCTGCTCCTCGTTGCCTATACTCGTATAATAGCATGCCTGTATCTGCTGTCAACCGTAGGTGGTCTCTGTATTCAGCATCAGCACCCCGCACCCCAGCACGCCGCAGCCTACCAAGCTGACTACGAACCCTGTGATCAGACTCGCGTCTGTGAGGCTCTGCTCTACACCCGCCACGCCCACGATCGCGAGCAGCAGCCCAACGATAAAGCAGAATGTTCCCTGTACCTGCATCTTGCGCTCCTGTGTTTGCTTATGTTTATATAATAGCACATCTAGTTGGCTTGTCAACTAACTCCATTAGAGAATTGGCCGTCGTGGTAGGAGTTAAACTCCTACCACTCTTCCAATATCTGGCATTTGTTCTGTTGGATGATTGCTCATCTGCTTTCCTACCATCTCCGTAGGTGCTGCACCGGCAGTGCCATTCTGCCACAATCTCTGAAGGTTCCACAAGGAGTCACCAGTAACCACACCGAATTCCTAGTCTATGATCTGCGTCTCTGTAACCGAGACCAGCATGTCCTGCAGCGTCGCCTGTATGCGGGAGGCTTCCTTATCAGCTCGGGCCTTGCTACCGTATACGCCCTGGATGAGGCTGCGACCGTCTGCGAGTGTGATTGTTACGATGTAAACCATAGCCTGCTCCTTACCTTATACCTTATAGTAGCACAGGGCAGCAGCACGTCAACCGCTGCCCTGTTTAATTCCTCACGCCTCGTTGCGCTTAATGTAGTCCGCAATCACCGCCTGCGTAGCCTCGTCCTCAAAGCCCGCCTGCGTCGCAACCCACTTAGCCGCATCAACCTTGCCCATCGCAGGGCACTCAACCAGCTTAATCGCGTCGTGTCCGTTACGCCCCAGCACCTTAATGCGGGTTACCAAATCCGTTGCAAAGCGCATCTTGAGAGCGCCGTTGAGGACGGAAGTACCAACTACAGTGAAGTTCTTAGCCATGTGCAAAGCTCCTGTTTGCGTTTCGTTGCCTACATAATAACAATAACACCTCTGCACTACACGTCAACTTTTTTTGCGCTTTTTTTTGCTAGTGTTTTTTGTGCGCTTTTAGTGTTTTTGTGCTAGTGCTCTGTGCTCTCGTTATAATGTATAATAGCACCTCTAGAGCGCACGTCTAGCGTTTCAGCAATCTTTTTTGGACTTTCTTTGGGCTTCTTTTTTGGGGCAAAAGGTAGACGCAGCGCACAGGCGTGCTACACTATAATTGAGGTCCAGGGATACTGGGGAGCCGGGAGTGTTGGCGAATCCTATCTGGCAGTCCGGACCAAAAAAACCCTGAAATCCGCTTGACAATCCACGCAGGCATGCTATACTGGAAATCGTAACAGAAAGCGCAGTGTTGCATTTGAGCAACGGTGTGGCATTTGCGCCACACCAACCGTTTGTAACATTCTCGTTACCCACCCTTTCCAGGGGGCCCAACTTGCTTTTGGTGCGGGCGGCCGGACTCGAACCGGCACGCCGTGGGCGAGAGATTTTAAGTCTCTTGTGTCTACCATTTCACCACGCCCGCATAGCAGTAGTTGGTGGACCGGCACGGACTTGAACCGTGAACCTGCGGATTATGAGTCCGACGCTCTAACCAATTGAGCTACCAGTCCTTAACTTTACTTATCCTGTATATTTAGACCCACAACCGGTACTGGTCGCGGCTATAACCGTTGTTAACGCGGATGACCCGTCCACCCAGTCCCGCTGAGTGCAGCAAAGCCATTGCTGCATAATAGTCCTCACGCTTCCAACCCCAAACTTTAACGCTACGTGTACCATCGACCAACCGATCATTGAACACAGTTTTTGCACCATTGATATTAGCAAAAGCGCGGACGATCTTAACAGCGTTTGACATAGTGTACCTCGTTTGTTTAGCTTATAATGTATAATAGCAGCTAACAGCTGGACCGTCAAGCAGTTTCTCTATCTAATTTAGCCAACCACTCCGTTTCTTCTTGGAAGCGACCACAGAGTTCACGGAGACTCTCGAGATAAGATCGCTCACTGTCACTGAGATTAGCCAGTCGCTCTTCAGTCATATTGAGCGCAGCTTGGTAGCAGTCATAGAGGTCCTTAAAGGTGTTTTCGAATCGGCAGTAGCTCATATTAGCCATCGGTCTCTCCTAGCCACAGCGGGGTCTTTATATGTATAAGCACAGCGGGGTCTTATGCCATCGCAGCTACCCGTTCTCGGATCCAATCCGCAAACTCAAACGCATCATAGCTTGCCCGTCCTTCATCCTGCATACCCCACTCACTAGTACCAACGCTAAGTGCCACATCCTCCGGAACGCCCGCAGCCATTAGCAGCTCTTGCAAACGCTCACTATATCCTTGATTCCAATAAAACTCACCCATAACAGCACCAACAGCATCGTCCCAATTACGCATAAGCAGCGAGCCCATATCACTGCCACCCGTGTTTTCAAGTCCTGTTGTGCTCCACGTTACAGCCAAATCACCGTGGCAATCCGCCTCTGTAGCCGCAACAAACATACCAATGCTTTCGATAGCACATTCCATAAACTGTTCACCTTCCGGAACAGTCAACGTAACAGTAAAGCCATCAGTCACTTTTGTAATGTTAAGCATAGTGTGCTCCTTAGTCCGCGTAGTAACCAACGACTTCCATAGCGTGCTCAATTGAGCTAGTCATCTCACCAAAAGCCGCAGCAGCATCCGCGTCCTCAGCAGTCAGTCCATCAATAGTAACAGTTTTGATCTGCTCAAACGCTTGCTGCAACAGTTCCAAAATAGCTTGCTTTGCTGGGCTGTCCATCTTGACGCTCCGTTGTTTGCTAGTGTTTATAATGTATAATAGCACGTTATAGTGGGTTGTCAATGGATAGATTAGCCACTATACCCAATTGACTAGCCATTGTGATGTGCTATAGTGTAATTTATAACTGATCCACAGTGGCAGAAGGTGGCGACTTTGGGCTAGAGAGTGGAAAACGGACCGTTTGGACGGTGGATATAGGGTGGAGGAAGGCTGACGCGGATGGAGTGGTGATGGTGACGACAGGCTATGCAAAAATGATATAAAGATATGTTTATATCATTATTCCCCATCCTGTCCCAAATGCCTAAACACCAATCACTCTAAGCTCCAAGCTATCAAAACTTTTATGCAGGGCCACGCTACGAAGCAGCCGATGATCCATATGCTCAGTTGTGTCACTTGCATAGCCAACGCTTCAATCCATTCTCTGATCATTCTGATCTCATCCTCTTGCGTCCCATAAAGGTCACTACGTTATTCCCAGTGACCAAGCGCATCAGTGCCTCACCTCGATCATCGAACGTTTCCATTATAGTGATCTTCACTGAGTCCATAGCAGCCACTGTCACTCCAACTGAACGCAGCATAGCCTTTTGATTAGCTGAAAGCACGGTGTGGCTCATCCACATATCGCATGGCTGCTCTTCATTAAGCATTTCGTTTAGCCTTATCGTGCCAATACTTTGAGCTGTTCCTCAACTGTAGATTGGCTGCTCGTATGTGTTCCATTAGGTGTTCTACTAGCTCTACCTGTCGTGCTCGCCAGTGATCATCTCTACAGTCACTTATCCTCTCTACAGTCTCTAGCACCATATCTATGTAGGGGCAAGTGTCTTCGGGTATGGCTGGTGCCGTCTTGTCGGCTAGTGGTCTAGTTGTGGGCGTGCGAGTCATCTCTAGTCCTTATCAACAGCGGGGTCACTAGGGCTAGGTTCATTAGCCATATGCTCTGTATCATTACTGTGGGGTAGATCATCGCTAGTAGGGTGTTGGGCATCGTCGTCTCCTCTGTCATATTCTCTTAGATGGTAGTCTACATCGGGTACAGGTATATCCTTTAGCAGCAAGCGTTCATAATCATCTATCGCTTGCCTAAGCTCATCGAAGCCCAGTATGGCATATAAGTGTCGTAGGTAAGCTAGGCTGCTACTCATTAGTGTATGATCCTCTGCACTCGGCTACTCACGCTCACTAGCATCATTAGCACCATGCTTAACACTATCCAACAGTAAGCCAATAGCTGTTTCATTTTAAGACCCTGAATGTCACACGTTCTCTTAGGATGGCTCTCTTGACTATTAGATATGCGAAGAACATCACTACCACTGCTAGATACGCTGATAACAGTGCCACAGCCACTAGTGCAACGATCACTGCCCATATGTCCAGTAGCACACGGTCTAGGCTTTCTATCACAGACATTTGAGCCCTGCTACTAATATGATCATTAGATAAGCCATCACTAGCACGACTGTTCGCTTTATCGTTTCGCCTATTTCGCATCGCATACTTTACTTATCTAGGGTGGAAAAATCTCTAAAAAACCTCTAGTCACTACGTGACTCTCTTGGACTCTAGCGGTTGTAGGTCGTGACACATTGGCTCACGCACAGTCCGTGCTTGTCTATGCCACTGCTGATCGAACAGCTGGAGAACGCTAGGCATATTATCAGTAGGGTTAGGGCGGTGTATCTAATGTCTTCCATTGGTTAACTCCTTGCAGTCTCTCAGTGCTCTGATGCGTATGGCTGTGGCAGCAGCTTCTATCCTGTTGTTGTGGGCTCTGTGGTACTCGAGCCACTGTTCTGCCTGTTTGATGAGATCATCTATGGTCACGATAGCCCCATTTGAGTGTGAACAGCATCGCGTCTTTCTCGTCTTGGAACAGCCACGTTTGTTCCCAGGGGTCTCTGCGCCATTGGAATTGGCAGTTGGCTTCACACCAATGGCTTATGCTCTTGACATCGTGTTGACCAACTGGCACTGAGTAGGGCCATTCATAAGCCACACGGCTCTCCATTAGAGTCTCTAGTGTGGGCTGTCTGTCTACCATGATCCATCATCTATGTGTAAGTGGATACGCACAAAGAGGAACCTGATGGTAGCATATAGTATGAGTCCAGGATCCATTTCGCTTTCAGTAGTGCAGTCCCAGTCCCAGGGATTGACGAACCAATGGAATGGATTCAGGAAGAACTTGATGCTTAGGTCCGAGTGTTTAACATATTTCCATAGTTTCATTGACTGTCTCGCTTCTTCTTGTATAGTGTTTTAGAATAGGGCTGTTCCATGCGAGTGAATCCACAGTGAGCACATTCGCAGTATTGGACTCCTCGACCTTCTAAATCAAAGGTCACAGCATTTAGTGAGCGTGGTTCATATACCCAACGGGTCCAACGATGTAAGCCCAGTCTACAGAACCAGTTCTGCAGGGGTCGTTCGTTGCGTAGTATCCTTATTAGGTTTTCTTTTTCTAGACTAGTGCTCATCCACTTATCCACCATGCGAATTTATCAATTGGATGGCTATTAGATCACCCTCGGCCTTTTTGATATTGTGCTGCACCTCGTCGTCTATCGCTTGGCTGAACATCAATCGGAATATCAGTTCCTGCCTGGGAGTCAGAGACCATTGGGCCAGTGTCAAATTGTCTAGATAGGTGTACAGGGGAACGGCTTTCACAGCCCAACCACGTTTGATGAACCACGACTCCATCTCATACATTTCTATGATTTTGGTCTTAGTGTATATCATCGCTTGACTCTAGCAGGTTTTAGGTCATCTGTCAACTGTTTTTCTAGCGTAGGACTGATAGGTAAAACCCCCATAGTTTCTATGAGGGCTTTACAGTAGTTGCTATGCTTGGCTTTGGTGTTAAAGCCTCTGTTATACAGCGTGGCAGCGTGGCAAAAATCACCATTCGCCTTGTCCATAGCCTTTCGCAGATATCGCATACTATATTCTAGATTGATATCTGGATCGAACAGCTCTCGGCATTTGCCCTTAAAGCCAACACCGCGGGCAGTGCCGCATTTGATCTGCCCTAGCCCATAAGCACCATCGTTGAACGCTTTAGTGTCATAACGGCTCTCGTGTTTAATGATATCGTGGGCTAAGAAGGTAGGTACACCTGCGGCTTTCGCTGCTCTACTAACCCGATCATAGAGCGTGACGGGCTTGGTCACAGCCGTTTTAAGCTGTGGTAGGACCATTGGTGCGGGCCTAGGTAAGAAGCTGACAGGAGGCACAGTGGGCTCTGCGAAATAGTCTATAGCTATCGAAAGCTCGGGCTCTCTGGCTAGACGCAGGTTTTTTGGGGGAGCTGCTATCACTAGGCTAGAGACCATCGTGGGGATAGTCTTCTGGTACTCTAGGGCTGAAGTGCTTAGACACAACAGCCCCAGAGCGATAGCAAGCTTCTTAGGCACGTTCATTCACGTTGACTGTGATGCGCTTGCCGTCTGGGCAGCGGATCTCACTAGCCAAGTTTTCAATCCAGCTGATCTTTTCAGCATAGGCCCGAGCTTCATTCAGTGTAGCGAAGTTAGCAACATCCTGGGCGCAGAGTACCATATACATTATTCAGTCTCCATATCTGAGTTTTCTTTGATAAAGGGTGCGAGGATTTCCTCAGCAGCAGCTTCTTCCCACATCTCCATGCTCTCGGCAATACCAAAAGCCTCATCAATGCGCCGTGGGATATGCTTCTCTACCCAATCGCTATCGCCTTCGATATCGAACTGATCGTCCCCACCGTCCTCATAGACACCACAGAACGCCATACCGGGCTCGTAGTAGAATGCTTCAATTCCAAAGCCCTGCTCCTCAATATTCTGATAGAACTCAATCGGAGGGCTCCAAGCAGTATCAAAGCTCAGGCAAACGCTAGTAGCACCACTAGGGAGATCATTGAATGTATCAATAGGATTAGCGTCCCACTTGGTACCCCAATGCGCTAGGTTCCAATCGTACCAGCTGCCAAAGCCATACTTCTCACGGTTAGCAGCCTGTCGCTCTTCATCACGCTTTACGAAGTCTTCACCGCCAGCTGTCTCTTCACACAGCTCGGGCGGACAAGTGACAAACTCAGCGAACAATCGCTCTTCGTTGTATGCCTTAACGACACGTTCGATCTGTGTGGGATCTTCGTGTGTGAATGTAACTGAGTTATTGCACCAATTTGGCATTTCTGTTCTCTCTGTTAGTGTTTAGCTTACTTTTTAATTTTAGCAGCTTTTTTAGGTTTGTCAACGGGCTGCTCTACCACAGGTTTCTTGGCCCTGGGGCGACCCCATTGGTTCTTAAGCTCTGCAGGGTCCGTCTTGCGACCTTCTTCAATCTTGGTAATAACATTGCCTTTGGCTAACCATTCTGCTACAGCAGCACCGGTTAACTTCGCACTCAATTCACGATCAACATCTCTAGCCATTTAGTCCTCCATAGTGCTATTTACAGCACGTTTAGCCCATTATAAACACCGTCTAGAACCGCTATAAACGCGGCTACAGCTGGGTCCTTGTGCTACAGCATACGCAGCACATAGCACAAAGACCACCGACTATATAGTTATTTCAACAGTGTCACTGCCGCATAATCTTCATAGCGTTCACCAAAGCTCTTGCGTAGATCCGCAAGCTTCAGCACAGTACGGAGACTGAGTTCACGCAGCCGCTTCTTGTTGGCATCGATGAAGTTGAGGATCTCTTCAACAGCCTCATATTCAAGTCCGTAATCACGCAGCATACCGTCCTCAACAATCTGTCGGATACGCAGCATTTTATCACGCTCACTGTTAATAGTGAGATCCACATAGTGACAGCGTGACTCAAGCGCATCCAAATGATCCTTGAGCTTCTTGCTCTTGACATTGTCGAACTTAATGTTCGAGATGAACATAGCACTAGCTTCAAAGTCAAAGCGGTTGGGGATGTTCTCTTCGCGCAGGATGCGGCTGTCAGTGTTCCAACTGATAGTGCGGCGCTTGCTAGTGTCCAACGCAGCCTTTAGAATATTAAGGCTAAGATCATCAAACAGAACGCTATCACAATCATCAAATACGATGACATTGCCCTTGTCCTTAAACTCGTGCAGCTTGATATACAAGCCCAATGCGCTCATCGCACCTTTGACAACTTCATACTTGGGCTTCTTGTTAGCGATAGTGTTAAACAGATCACCTTTGGCAAGCTCTTGCTCAACACCGTAGCTCTTGCCAACACCTGGAGGACCGCTAACGATAACAGCTCGGACATCGCCACTCTTCGCTGCACGGGTCATATCGCTAAGGATGCTGAACCGCTTACGCAGACGCTCCTTAATCTCTAGATCCGTTTCATTCTTAGTAGCTTCTGCGAGATGCTGCTCAACGGTACCCTTGTGTGGAATGAAGCTGTCCTTGCCAGCTACGCGGATGCGTATGTTACGGTCCGGAAACCGTTTGACACTGCGAGCATCAACGGTAACATAACCGCCGCCCTCGCTGTCTGCACGGAAGTCCTCGACGAGAGGAAAAATCATATTGGCTACGCTCGCAGGCTTGCCCTGCAGATTATAAGTGCCTTCTTTGAAGAAAATTAGTCCTGACATTTGTTGCCTTTCTGCTTACGAGTATATGAACCTTTGCCCTTACGGGCCGCGACTATGCGCTTGCGGAACAGTGGATCCGCTAATGCTTTAGCATATGGACTACGTTGTTTTTGCATTGCGCTCTCCTCTGTTTTGTGCTTACTGTTTATAATAGCACAGTCACACGGTTTGTCAATGGGTTGCACGTTCAATCGTTGTGGTTTTTTGGGTTTCTATGTCAAAGAGTTCTTCATCAATGGTTTGCCAAGCGTCATTGATTGAGCTCCAAATAGTGTCAGCTTCATCGGGCAGATCCTCGCTGGTTTCCAGAAGCTCGAGCGCCTGGCCTAGTAGCTCTTCCAGCTGTTCCAAAAGCTGCTTGCGTGAATCGGTAGACATACCACTCTCCATTTTATCTTGGACCATGAGACGCTTGCTCGCAAAACCCGTCATATCAAAAATCCTCAGCAAGAGCATTGTCGTCAGCTACCTCGGGCTCAGGAAGCTCATTGAGGTGATCCAAATGACCCTGCACCCGCTCGCTATCAGCAAAGTAGAACACCCAGTTGCCTACCACACGGCGATACTCTCTGTCCACATACTCAAACCCACCGTAATATTGGAGTGTGCGATCATAGATCTCGCCCACTGCGATACAGGTACGATCCTTATCCACATACAAGCGGTAAGCACTACGGCGGTCCAGACCAATATCCTCGGGCTGTACCTCTTCCATTTTGGCTACATAAGAGGTAATACGATCATCGATGCTATCGAGGAAATCCCAAACTTTCATCATCTTGTGCTCCGTTGTGTGTTAGTGTCTATAATGTATAATAGCACATTACAGTGGCTTGTCAAATGCGCTCAATGATACCTAGAACTCCTGCCCTCGGTAAATGCCCAAGGAGTCTTGTCCTGTAAGATCATCCAAGATCTCATCTTCTCTAGCCCGGGCCATTCGGCTTCATACAGAGTAACCTCATACCCATAACAGTTCTTACTCGCACCACCAGATCCTGTATGGAGACCAACAGCATCAATCATGTTGGAGATATTACACGAATGGCTAGTCTGGATTTCAATGCGACCACGCCACCTATTCCTCTCATACCACATAACATCTAGGTAAGTGATCTTGAACCAGAAGTCCTCGGGCATCTTTAACTCTTTATACGGATTGTGCTGCCATAGGAACTCTGGATGGATCTCGAGCCAGTGGATGATATCTTTAAAGGATTGCTGATCCTGTAGGTCTTGCTTTAACGACATAAATCTCTCGTGTCGGATCCTAGATCTCATCCGATTCTCACGGACTTTGGCGAGATGCTTCACATAATCGCCCTTATTGCCGAATACTTTCTTAGTCCATGGGCAGCGGAAGGCAGTCCGGATCTTGGCCTCATCGACAGGGATGATAGCACCGTTGCCTCTATAGGCTTTGATCCTTGGCATTTAACTTATCCTCAACCAGTTCGATCATTCCAGCGATAGCCCACAGGGCAAAGAAGAGACTTGCTCCAATCTGCCATTCAGTAGCATTACCTAGGAAGATACTAGAGATGCTGACGAAGGCTGATATCCATACCTTAGTTAGTTTTTCGCGTCTCACTTCATAACTCCCCAAGTGATAGCCTTGACTTCGAACAGGAGCATCTCGAATTCCATAGCCCTGAACATGCTCTCGGCAAGTGTCTTGGTTAGGTTATTGCGGCGGATTACTTTACCATCATTGAACTTGATTTCGTAATAGTATTTCATTACTGCTTCCTAGCCAGTTGTTCCATTAGGTCACGATTCTCATTATCTACTTTAGATTTAGCCATATCATAGCATGTAGCAAAAGCTCCACCTAGCCCCATCAGTCCAAACACGATGATGAATCCAAGTTCTGTATCTCCAGTAAATTCTCTAACTACATATACTGTAGTGAAAATAACTGTTGCCATTGCAGCAATGCTCAACACGAACTTGGCCATGTATTTTAGTGCTAGTAGGATTACTTTTGCTCTCATATTACTATAATAGCATATCTAGTTGGCACGTCAAGTATGCTCAACGTGAATAATGCCCGCGAGCCCGAGGGCCCGTTGACAGATAGGACAGGGTTTAGCCAGCGCAGGCTCCCCGCTCTTAGCATATCGCTCCACTACGATCCTATAGGCCCGGCTCCAATCACGCAGGCGGACTAGTGCTTCGATCTCAGCGTGGAGGTAGATCTTGTGATGTAGGCCCGCTTCTCTAGCCATGCGAGCTTGATACGGGTGACTCTTGGTATAGTGATTGCGACCTTCACTGATCTTGCGTCCACGCCTATCATAGATTACGGCTGTGATAGCTTGTCTAGCTTCTGCCATTATTTTACCATCATTCTCTTAGAGATTGATTTAACGATCTTTGGTTTTGCTTCTTGTTGCGCTCTTAGTGCTGCTTCGCTATGTTCTCGCCTTTTAATCTCAGCTAGATCTTTCCTAGCGTCGGCTTCTAATCGTTCTACCTGTTGATTTAATTCTAAAAGATTACCCCAAAGGATAACTGAGGTTATGCAGAGTCCAACTCCGCATAACCATACGAATACCCACATTACAGTTTCCACGATCACCACCAGCTGTCGTAATAGACAGCCATACCGCCAGCAATAGTTGCCTTGGCCTTACCGATAAATTCCATATCATAGCGGATGCTATCTTCATCAGGAGGGTTATTGCCAAAAAAGAATCCTGTAGTCTGGGGAAGCTGATTAGCTAATACCGTCTTCTCTAGACGATCAAGATCTTCTAAGGTGAGCCGCACCTTTACACAGTTAAAGTCCGGACTATCGCCGCCCTTCTCACGATAGAGCTGCTCCATCCAACCGTGTAGGTCGTGATGCTTTCTCCAATAATGGAGTTCATCGAGGCAGTTCTCATCATCCTCACCGCGGGCTACTTCAAAATCCCCAAGTGCATATTCTGGCTTCACTTGCCAAGCATACATATCGAGTCCCATAATCGATCTCCTTGCGTTTGTTTATGTTTATATAATAGCATTAAACAGCGGATTGTCAATGGGCGTTTTAACATTTTGCCACATTAAATCCACTAGTGTTTGCTCATCTCGGCCGTAAGGAACGAAGTTCATAATAGTTCGTTCAAGTTCCTTAGTAGCATACTCATAATTTGAGTTTGACTGCACCATAGAAAGTAGATAGCCGACCATAAAGTCGGCTGCATACTCCGGTGAGTGCAGGCCAGCACGGACACGGAGAGCATCTTCAAAGCGATCAAAGTTGGACATTAAAATACTCCTGCGGTACAGTTATTGAACACATCTACGACATATTTGAGATCGGAATCTAATTGCTCATACTTGCGGACATCCTCAATAGCTTCGAGAACATCGAGTATGTCATCTTCAACCATTCCGCGCTGACGCAGTATATCACAGAATCTGGACATAAACGTATCCTCAATAGGATATTCTAGTGGAACCTTGCAACGATGACGGAAATCAATAGCAATAACTTCGCCCATATTGTGCTCCTGTGTGTTTGTTTATGTTTATATAATAGCACACCTGCGTGACTTGTCAAGCCCCGTCATCCTCGTAGAGCATCTCACGCTCAAACTCAGGGTCTTCAGCATCCATACGCCAGATCACTACATACTCTCCATCGGCGTTGAAGTGGCCCACTTCAATAACATCATAGCCGCCCATATCGCCATGACGAGTATAGCCTTCAGCCCACTGTTTGGCGTATTCTGCGCTGGGTTGGCTATGTAGTTCTCGTTCAGTGGTATAACCATAGTCGCCATAGACATAAAACTTAGTCATTGCATTCTCCTCAGTTGAGTTCAGCGGACGTATCATACCAGGCACTGTTCCAGTCGATTGTTTGATGCCATTCAAATCCTCGACGATTGTCCTTAACCAGTTCTTGGAGTTCAGCCCAGGTCTTCTCACGTTCAGCCCACAACCGCTCAGCTAGTTCGTAGTCCTTACAGTCCATAGCAGCGGCATAACGACGCTCTTGGCAATCGAGGGCAAAGCGGAGACCTTCCTCAGTCCAATGCTTGGCAACCATGCTGTTCTCCTGTGTGCTAGTGTCTATAATACATAATAGCATATCTACGTGGCTTGTCAAGCATACCCAGCTTCGCTCATATCATGATGATAATCAAAGATATCAATGAGTCGTTCTGCCAACTCGGTGCCCGCGATCTTGCCCTCGACGATAGGATTGAAGACTGGACTATCCTCACGGAACAGGAAGGTAAGGCCTTCATCCAAGTGATAATAGCCTACGAGGTACTTGAACGGAAACTTAGAGATAGCCTCGCTCGCAGGCTCATAACCATCATCGCCGGGTGTATAGAAGTCCTTGGTGTATTGGGTCCGGGCTTCACGTATCAATTCATCACGGGCCTTTATGAGGGTTGAGAACTTGCTATCGTAGACCCGCTGGCTAATCACTTTGGCCTTAGAGCAAGGTCCACCTGTGATTATCTCAACGCAGAGGAATCGAAACTTGATATCGCTCATAGTGATCTCCTATTGCTTATAGTGTTATAATAACATATCCTAGTGGATTGTCAAGAGTGTCACTTAGCCTCTTCACAGGGTCGGAACTTTACACAACCAAACCGAGGACCAGTTACCATATGGATCCACAGCCCACTATCATCGGACACACCGTAGTCTATAGCGACATCATCCTCAGCGATGGTATAGTCGCGATTTTCATCAAAGGATTGATAATCTTCCACATACTGACAGCGAGCCGCACCGTCTTTATGAATCCACTTCCTGTCCCAAAACAAACAGTCGTTACAGTTGCCCATCACTCATCTCCCCCAGTGGAGTTGTAATACATGATGAGGAAGAACACGCCCAATGCGATATACAAGTTCGTGCCCAACCCAATACAGACAATGCCAGCGACTAGGCTACCCAGCGACAATACGATAGCACCCAGTGCCTTTAGGAATTCGTTATTCTTATCCATCACTTAGCCTCCAACTTAGCCTTGAGGAGTTCGATCTCATACTTCAACTGATCAACATAACACATGATAGCATCCACAGCACGATCCACATTATAAAGATCGCCATGTATATCTGCCCGCACCTCTTCACGGATGATCTCTTCTATAGCAGCACGAGGGTCTTGTTCAAAACGTATCATCACCTGCTCCTGCGTCTCATCTTATGCTTTATAATAGCATATCTACGTGGCTTGTCAACTAGCCCTGTATTCCACCTTAGTCACACCTGTTTTCTTCTGAATGAACCAGAAGAACTTCTTGGCGGCAGTCTCACTAGCGAATGTCTTCTCGTGCTGGTAAGTGCCATAATAGGAATAGGTAACAGTGAACATTACGCAGTCTCCTCATCCATAGGATAGTGTTCGTCCTCATACGCAACGATTAGATCAACCAGTTTGGTGAGGACGGTTGCGGCGGGTCCTTCAGTAGAATCAAAGATCAGATACACGCATTCTACGAGGACTCTATAGGTTGCTTCGTCCATCACTTGGCCTCCTTGAACCAATCTTCTACGTCAGTGTAGTGGGTATAACCAACATCGCCCCACTTGAAGCCTTCGTTGACGATATCGTGGATAGCCTCCACACATTCATCATACTCGCCACCACTAACACGAGTGCCCCAATCGTAGGCACATTGCTGATTCTCTCCACGCCGGATACCCGCACGGTAGATGTCTTTGATCTGTTCGATCGTAAAGGTAAAGGTCTTGTCAGTCATCAAGCAGCCTCCTTGATCAGTTTCTTCTGGGCCTTCTCGATCTTAGCCAGCAGTCTCCGGAAGTAGATGTAGTCCACCTCGTCGCTGGTAGCATCACAGGCCTGTTCGAGTCCAACGAAGAGAGTGTCCAACTCTGTTTCGTCCAGTTTCAGCTTGATCGTCTTCCACTTTGCCTTAGACATATTAGTTAACCTGCGGAACTGAGTTTGACTTCGCTGACGCATAGTGGATCCGCATCCATACTGTGGACAGCACCCTCGGTGAAATACAAGCGGACATTGCCCGGACGATCCTCCACCGCGATACATTTAGTGCCGTGGAGTTTATGTAGTGGCTGTAGAGTGCTGGGCTGATTGATCCAGGCACGGAAGATGCGTGGCTTAGACATATCAGTTAGCCTTGGGTTCGAGTTTAGCAACGGTGCGGATGAGGAAGTCAGCAGCCTTGGAGTCAACAAGCGCCACACTCAACAGCGTATCTGGGCTAACCTTGACTCTGCGGCTGATCTCGTCCAATACACAGATGAGCGTGTAGCCATCAACAGCGGGATGCTTAAAGAGAAACTGAGCAACTTTTGACATTGTGTTTGCCTCTTCTGCTAGTGTTTATAATACATAATAGCACATCTAGATGGATTGTCAAGTCTGCTTTTTAGCCAGTTCCATCATATCGATATGGACTGCGATAGCCTCTGCGCTCTGGCTTCCAAAAAGCCATTCTGTATCATCACAGATGGCATACTCTTTAACACCATCCTCAAGGGTAACGACATAGCAGCGGATCTCTGGGAAACCTACTTTCTTAGCATATTTTTCAATAGTGCGACACATATCGGTCTTAGCGTATTCCATTTTGACCTCCTACAGAATGATCAGGACCTGTGTGACCCAACTAGTGTAGCCATCGTAGACGATCTCGATGACCATGCCCACATAATCGTATGCCTTGGGATCAACCTCGAAGTAATGCCTACTCATACCCCTCTTGGCGCTGACACCCATAGCAGCCTCCTCAGTCAGTGGCCCAATCGTCCAGTTTGTAGTTCCAATAGTCTGCGTAGTTCTTGGCTTCCTCGGCAATCTTCTCAACCGCATGGGCCTTCGTTGCGTATTTGCCCTCTTGGGCTTTGATAGCCTCAAGCTTGGCAATCATAGCGTCAATCTCTTGATTCATACGCTGATCCAACTGGGTCATTGCGTTCTCCTGTGTGCTAGTGTTTATAATACATAATAGCACATTACAGTGGACTGTCAAGTGGTGTTCTTAGGAATATTGGGCTTCTTTGTAAGCATCTTCGTAATAGTCAGTCATATCAGCTACATAGTCAGCAAGGGTATCATATGCCTCTTGGCTAGTGGCTTCATAGGCATCTGCATAATCCCTATCAGGATAGAGATCCAAATAACGGGCTATGAGATTCTCGTGATGTTGGATGAACAGTTCTTTCATTGCAGTACCTCCTAATAAAGTAGATCCATCTCTTGGATACGGAACCAAGTCTCTATAGACATAGCTTCGTCTTCATCTTCGGGTTCCCAAGCTGCGAGACCCATACGTTTCTCCCAACTCTTCTGCCCATCTATAGCGGCATTGAGGCTGGCATAAACCTCAATGGTGCCGTAGATGTTGTCATCATCGGCGTCACCAAAGCCACGCCCTTCGAGTAAATAAACCTTATCCATTAATCAAGCCTTGATCCAGCGTAGGCCTTAAATCCATAACGCTTGAGCACGTTAGCAGCAGCCACAGCCCCGGCTTCTTTGATGTCAACATTCTGTCCGCCGTAGTTGCTAGGATCCCACAGTTGGTAAGCCTTTCCGGTCCAGTCCTTGCTGAAGCCCAGCTGTTCAATAATCTTGCGTTCAGCTTTACCAGCTTTAGTATTACCTTTATGCTCGGGATAGATAGTAGTCCAAGCAAACCCACAAGCACCCCAATGATCGGTGCCTTTTATGTTAAAGAGCTCTTTGGCAGCAGTAGCAGCTTCGTTGAGCATTTCAATGCGGATAGCTTCGATATCAGTCATATCATTCTCCGTTGTGTTAGCTTATACGTTAATAATAGCATAGACTAGTGGACAGTCAACTGGACTGCTCAATATTTTCTAAGCAGGCAGTCCGTACTGTAAGTTTTGGACAAGTGGCTCCTAGGGCAAGGCAGAAAGCAAAGATAGAGAAATATCTCAGGCTTTCTTCCCAAAAGTCCATTAGGAGCACATAGCTTCTGGGCGTGTAAGGCCCAGTTCCTCAGACTCTTTTGGGAATCGCTTCCAAGCTTCTGTGAGCATAACCTCTCGCTTTGCTTTCATGCCTGGGATTTCGATAATCTCACAGATATAGATGATTTCTTCGATAAAATCAGCGAACTTCCAAGTGTCATACTTCATAGGATCACCTTTTGCTCATAGAGTGAAAAGAATTCATCAGCGGCTTGGTTGCTAACTGTAGTGCCTAACTTGTAGACCATGCCATTGGTAGCGGCGGCAAATTGCCTACCACGCTCGTAGCTCCACTGATGGAAGTTAGGATCAAAATCGTAAGCACGATCAAATCCTTTTCCACAGAGGAAATCCTTTACCCCTTTGGCAAAGTATTTGTTCTTCATAAGGGCAGTGATTTTAGTGCTTTTGCCTAAGCGAACATTGCTCATAATGCACCTCAATAGTGATGGATTGAACCTTTGTCGTTGAAGTCCGCATTATACGGAGTCCACTCTTCATCCTCTTCTTCCTCTTCCTCGTGTTCGAAGAAGCAGTTCACGTCGCACATATCTTCAACGTCCTTCTCGCTCATATACTTGAGACAAGCCATGATGACCATATCACGATCCAGGATGCCCTCTTTGACTGCTTCGAGCACCTTGTTAGTGTATTCACGGGTCTTGAACGACATAGTGTTCTCCTGTGCGTTACTGTCTATAATGTATAATAGCATATCTACGTGGCTTGTCAAGCGGCTATCTTTGCAAGTTTTTCAAATCACTCTCCTCTTAGGACCTTAATAGTGTCCTTTTGCAGTTCCCAAATCTCATCACGCGGTACATAGAAGTCTGTAGTAGGATCCCAATAGTCACCCGCTTTGGGATCGTAGTAGAGCACACGCCCATTGGCGTAATAGAATGGCCCCTCGAGATCCTTACGAGGTTGCCACTTCTTGTCTGCTTCACCGAGAACCTTATAGCCCATAGGACCTCACTTGTTATTGCTAGAAGGATATGGAGTAGAAACGAAACTAGCTTGATTCTTTTGGCGCTTGAGTTTTTGCTTTAAGGTATAAGAAATGCTATACGGTGTGTCGCCCATTTCCCAGGCGTGTAGCAGTGTCAAAGGCTTAATAGATTCAAAAACAATTTCGCTACCTTCGAGCTCTGTTTTTACCATTTCCTTCCATTCAGGAAGTGGTGTGTTTGCACAAGTATGGACGACCCTACGGACCGTCTCGTTTTTAACATTACCTTGAGACCAATTAGCCGTTGTTTTCGCTGCCATCTGTTAGTCTCCTGTTTTGTTTATAATTTAAGTATAGCACAGACCTTTGGATTGTCAAAGGTTTTCTTCTAGTTCTTCCACCTTATCTGAATCGTAATAGCTTTGGGCAGTATTCAGCAGATCTGCAAACATCTTACCATTCTCATCTGCCCAATGCATGATATCTGTAATGATATCAGCCGGTGTTTCCCAGATTCCGGTATTATCGTTGGCCATCGCCCGTTCGATACGTTTTGAAGCCATTATGGCAATATCATTCATCGCCATATACCTTTGTTAAGATACGATCAACCATTGAATGCCCTTCTGTATCGGCTGCTCCCCAAGCACTATATCCACTCAACAATAGTTCGATGTCTTTGTAGCTGACATCTTTTCGAGTAGGTGCGTGGGCAATAAGTGTTTCAACACCACGATTCAAAGCTTCGGCGACAAAGTCGCGATCCTGCTCCTGTTCTGGAGTATCTGCACTATACAGTTCCCATTCGTCTGGAGCTGCGGAAATAGTAACCTTAGGTCCTTTTAGGAAAAAAATCTTCATTTTATGCGCTCCAATAGGTTTCTGAACTAGCTGATGCGTAATAGGGCGTATCATAACGCTCTTCGAACTCTTGACCCGTCATTGCATTCTGCCGCTTGACAAAAGTCTCGCGGACTTCAAAGAGATATCCGTCTCGCTTGCGATAAGTAGGAAACAGTTCTGCAATCTCACGTTCCATTGCAGCACGATCTGCTCGATCGTAATCATACTTGCCAACGAGGCGTTGACCTTCTTTGGTACGACGATCCATTTTGTAAATCTCAAGAGTAAACTTCATAGTCGGCTCCTTTGTGTTTATGCTTTATAATAGCACATCTACACGGACTGTCAAGCGGTCTTACAGCGGGGTCTTTGTCCTTTCAAGCAGTCTGTTTGAGGTTATACAAGTCTACAGTCTTTTTGATATTGGAACCACGGAAGCAATTCCAACGCTGACCATCCCAGAGGTAGTTAAACTCCTCGCTATGCTCAAGCCATGCATCAATGCTATTGTGTGTCATAGAGCCTACCTGTGTCTCGCCACGATCGCGACCATAGGCGGTGCAATAGCTCTGGCTGTTAGTGTTAAAGTCGTGCTGCTCGCCAAGCTCTTCACCGAGGCTGCTCAGAGCACCAAGTGACATAAGCTGGTGGATCTTAGCAGCATCACTCCAATGCTCTACGAGGATGCGTCCGTTGTTCTCAGGATAGCCATCCCAATGGCAGTAGATGCTAGTAACAACACCGGTCTTATTATCAATGATACCAATCGTTGAACGTGTAGCCATTTGCTATGCTCCTTCGTCTGCTAGTGTTTATAATACATAATAGCACATTACAGTGGCCTGTCAAGCATACTGCTGGTCAAGCTGGCCCAATACGTATTCAGCAGTAGCGGTCCACGCTTCTGGGTTAATAAAGCTATTTTCTTCCCCTTCAAGTCCTGCGGCGATTACTTCTCTAGCATACCATTCGATAGCTGTGATAATAAACGCTTGGCTCAAAGCACCTGTTGGGCAATGGTTCATGAGACGCTTTACAAACTGCTCGTTGGTTTCGTGCTTGGACTTCATTACCAGCTCCTGTGTGTTAATCTATGCTTTATAATAGCACGCCTTAGCGGATTGTCAATGGGGTTTCCTTGGATTTATTTCGGGCAACCGCTTGATTTAATCCAAATACGAGCATATAATCAGTTATCGTTGAAGCTGAGAGGTTAAATACATGGTGCCCAAACACAAAATAGCCATATTCCAAAACCATCCGGAGTGCTCAAGACAGTGCTGCGATGGAATGATCCGTTCCCTTAGCCCAAAATACTCTATCGATATCTTTGGAAAAGAAGATGTCTGCGCTGGAGCATTTGACAAATATGAAGTTATCGCCTTTCCGGGTGGTATCGGTGATTACAGTAGCTATGATAAATTCTTTCGAAGGAAAGCCCAAAACGCTGTCGCTGACTATGTAGCAGGTGGTGGACACTATTTGGGAATCTGTATGGGAGCCTATTGGGCTGGAACCAATTGGTTTGATATATTGGATTCGGCAGACACAGAACAATATATAAAGCGACCCAATGCAGACATACGCCGTTCATATGGAACAGTAGCTCCTGTGCTCTGGAATGGACACAAAGAGAATATGTTCTTCTATGATGGTTGCAGCATATTAGGAGATGAAACCAAATTTGATACAGTTGGCCGTTATGCTAATGGTGATCCTATGGCTATCATACAGGGAAGGGTTGGACTAATAGGATGCCATCCTGAGAGCGAAGAGGATTGGTATAAGGCACCCTATACCTACATCAAAGATTATTGGCACGAAGGTCGCCACCATAAGCTATTAAGAGAGTTTGTAGATAGGCTAGTGTCTAACTAAACAAGTTGGCAGTCATAAAACGTGCCGCCATCTTGTCATACATCGCCTTATCACGTTCGATCAAGATGCAGTCCCTGCCCAACTTATCACAAGCAATGCCTGTGGAACCACTACCGGCAAATGTATCCAATACCGTATCACCTGGATTACTGAGTAGCTCAATAAAGTATTCCAATACCTCTGTGGGCTTCTGGGTAGGATGTATCTTGTCCTTACCTAAGCCACCGCTATAGGTGATAGTATTTGGAATGATGCACTCTACGATATTTCCCTTGCGCTTCCTATCAGCCAACATCTTTGTTGCCTCTGCCTTTGCCATAGCAAACACAGTATCAATATCAACTCCAGGATTATCCTTTATCATCTTGTAGACGATACTGCTAACCTTATCAGCAGAAGCATAACGCTCAACGATGCTGCCTTCTGCTGCATCGCTATTGAATGTGCGATTGCCTTTGGGTTTGATACCAAATAGGATATACTCACAAGCACTAACTGGATTAACCTTACGGTTAAACGGCACAGCGGCAGGTTTCTTCCAAGTCCACACCCGCTTAGGCTCAAATCCCTCTGCTTCCATTATCTTCCAAAGATAACTGATATACTGATCACTAATGAACACGGCAAACCCACCGCCCTTACGCAATTTCTTAAACCAAAACTTGCTCCAGTCTGTCATCTGCTGGACAAACTCGTCGTGCCCAACATCGTCCCAATCTTGTTCAAATGTCTCACTGAACTTTTGATTATGGATTGTGCTTTTGTTTTCTCCTGTGGCTTTATCAATCCACACAGGCTTTGCACCGTCTCCGCTAATGTTATAGGGAGGATCTGTTAGCAGCAGATCAATAGAGCCATCTTCGACAGCGGGGTCTTGTGTTAGCATATCGCCATGTATGGTAGTGATCATTCTATGTCCTCTACTGCTGATACGCTCATATAGTTGTTCCAAGCATTGACAGCGTTACCCCAATACTTAGTCTGCCATTGTTTAACATCTTCAAACTTTAGTTCATTGAATACTACATTCAATCCCTGTATGTCAACCTTTAAGAAAGTAGCACTATTCAGCAGCGATCCAACTACTGCGGTAATGTCTTTGCTATTGTGCCTACCCCAATATCTATCAATGATAGTATTGAGCGTGAAGTTAAACGGATTAATATCACCTTCTAGCCAAATGACCCTAGGCTGATCACCACTAGGTATTCCAAGCGTACCAATATCGGCTGCTATCTTAGCATAGAAGTTATCATATGAAATAGTCTTAACATATCGTCTAATGTCATCCTGTGTAGTGCCTCCTACCCAATCAGCTAACAGTTTAGCCTGCGGGCAAATTTTAGCACCATATTCAAAAAACATATTCCTATCGTGTGTAGCCAATGAATAGAGGAACTTGCTTACATCATTGTCTAGAGTAATAAGGTCTCGGTATCTAACTAGGTTAACTCCAGCACCGCCTTTGCGTCCTTTTGCACTGATAGGCCTATCATCCTCATAGTAGTCTGCGATCTGGTTGTTGCTTGCAGTTGGAAAGTAGATCTCCTTACCATCTAAGCAGCTCTTGTAAGCAGCCAATACCTCACCAAAATCGCTAGTTACCATACTGATATTTGAACCTGTAGCAAGAAATCCTGTTGGGTCGCTTATTGGCGTTTTGTCCTCTATATTATATAATGTAGAGATCAAACAGTTGCGGATGTCTGTATCTTGTTCTACAGCAGCTAATCCGTCAGTAATCTTCTTTTTGAATTCAGCAGCATCTCGAGTTCTATAGCCACTAAGCCCTAGCGTCATTGGACTAAGCTTCTTCTGCTCAATATGTCCTGCACCGCGTTTAGAGAACAATACACCAATATCGTGATCCTTAAACTTTAGATTAAATCCTTTTCCAAAGAATCTAGGAGCTCTAGTGTATTCGTCTGTAGGTGTGCGTTCAAGCTGGGTAGCATCTAGTATCGCGAGGAACTGATCAAAGTCCTCAACACCGCAGCCATTCATAAAGCGTATGTATTTGACTTTCTTGCTACTACGTTTAATTATAATCCTATCCTCGATTAAGCTAGGATTTTGTGTGAGTATGAAGTCTTTTAGATTTTTATGCACGTTAGAATGTCTTCCATTCGTAGATACTATTTTTAGTTCGGAACTTCACATAGTCCTCCCGCTCTTCGAGGATCTCTTCAATGTAACTGGTCTGCCACCAATCTTGTGGAGTATAACTACGAGAGAACATGGATCCAACCCGCATAACAACTCCAACCCTAGGGCGAGCATTATTTTCGTATTGAATTTCATTACCATCTGACCAGATAGCCATGCTCATAGGTCCACTATCACCATTATAGCCATCTACCTTTTGCAAAGAATAACGCATCTTATTCTCCTCTGTTATGCTTTATAATATAGCAGCACTAGATATTTGTCAATGGATTCTAGCGAAATAAATACAGAGAGGGCAAGGATATGTACATCTTATTGAAAGAAGCAGCAGCTGGCAGGATTGAAGTAATGGGCAAGTCTACCAATCTCGACAAGTTAAAGAAGATAGTGGAAAGCAAACTATCTCCAGAAAAGGGTGCTTGGACTGTTGCTAACGGTAATCATATAAATGGCAAGTGGCAAATTATAGTAAAGAAATGAAACAGCCAAGCAGCAGCAAATACGACTATCCTATCGAACAGGGTGAGTTGAACCTAAAACTCATACTATTTCTATTGACAATCTCCATAATCGCTACTATTATGCTTGTATGAAACGAGATCTAGTCCGCAGGGTTTTGATAAGAGAGCGCGAGCTCAAGACTCTCCGCCACCGTGCTTTGATAAAGAGCAAGTACGGTAATCGCAAGCTATATGATACTTGCGAATGGAAACCGATCACTAGCCAAGATATGCTTGTTTATATGCTCAAGGGCGATTATCCCACATCACCGAGATATGCTAAAACCCAACTAGAACTTTGGTTAGCAGACAAGACAGTATATGATCGTCGATACAAGAGCTGGGATCTACAGATGATAGACGACATATTACACATATGTCCAATGGATGGACCTACAGGATATATGCCTTTTGGTTGGGCTACATTAACCAAAAAGTTCACTTGACATATCTATGCAATCTGCTACAATAACAGTATGAAAATCAACATTTCAAACTGCAAAGACCCAGTGTTACGCAAAGAAATCCGTGACGCTATGAACTTTTGGGCTGAGAAACTGCTTAAATCCAGACTNAGCGCCAAGATAACCGTAAACATACGGTTCGTCCCTAGTTTGATCAAGAAGGAAGCGATATTCGCAGATGTGGGTGTAAAAGGCTCTGCTAGATATCCAAGATCTTTTGATATGAGGATCACTGATACACTAAACCACAAGCGCACACTAATGACCTTGGCGCACGAGTTTACCCATATCAAACAGTATGCCAAGGGCGAACTGCGAGATGTAGGTAATAAGACCCGATGGATGGGCGAGAGCATAGATAGTGAAACTATCAATTACTATGACTATCCATGGGAGATTGAAGCACTGGGCAGAGAGATTGGTCTCTATATGCAGTGGAAGTCCTTTAAGAAGCATATGAACCAAATGGGGAAACTATTATGAGAATCGTAGTTAGAGATCCTAGATGGGAAAGACGAGACGCTTATGGATATTGGTTTCCAGAAACCTATGTCCGCGAAGGCGAAGTAGTTCCTACTCCCAAGTGGGCTGAACCCGGAACTATCTGCCTCACTACCAACGAACCACACTTTCCTGTGCGTATGATCCATCCTAGCATGATTGTTAGCATAGATGATGTTGTGGCAGAAGAACGACCTAGCGACATTAAAGTCTACACTGTCGCAGGCAGTAAAGGCAATACCTACACTGTTACAGCAGGGCCTAAGAGCATTACTTGTGACTGCTCTGGTTTCCAGTTCCGCAAGAGCTGCAAACACCTCGCTATAGCAGCATAAACAGTTTGGACACATTACTCATTGACAATCCGTAAGAATGCTGCTATTATATAAAAATACTGCAATAACGCAGTAGATACAACCTAAGGGAAAACAGGCAATGACTAAGTTTACTTTCACTTCAACTGACTCTTCTTTCACTACGCTTACTGTTCCGCAGAAGACCTTTATTGAGCGTCATCTCCGTGGTACACAGCGTTCGCTCTCTGAGCCGCAGGCTATTGCTACGTATGGCATCAAGAACCTCCGCGCTCGTATTGCTGAAATGCGTAACGCTGGTTTGGACATCCGTACTGAGAAGAACAGCAAGGGCAATACTGCCTATCGTATGGTTGCACGTGATCTTAACGGCAGCCGCGCTAAGTATTTCGCGTAATACTGAGTAACTAATATATGGGGGCCTAGGCCCCCATATCTATCTTTATCTTTATCCAAATAGGAGATACCAATGACCCAGGGCCGTATGTTTCTACAGTTCGTAAATGAGCTCAAGTCTATCGACTTTCCTATTGACAAGGTAAGTGGTGGCGATATCCAAGCTGCTTTTAATAAATATCAAACGATCACGGAAGCGGTCCAATTTCTGCACAACCAAATTAGCCGCCGACAGATGATCAAGAAGCTAAGTAGATAATAGAAACGCCGGATTAGCTCAGTGGTAGAGCAACGCACTTGTAATGCGTAGGTCGTCAGTTCAATCCCGACATCCGGCACCATTTTTCACAGGAGAATAGAAATGGCATTTGGTGCAAAACATATCTTGGTCAAGTCATTGACCGAAGCAGTAAATCTGCGACAGCTTATCGTTGATGGTACACCTTTTGAGTCTGCTGCGATGCAGAGTAGCTTGTGCCCAAGCAAGGCAAACGGCGGCGATCTCGGAATGTTCCAGTCAGGACAGATGGTTAAGCCATTTGAAGATGCTACAGCAGCACTGCCTGTAGATGGATTGAGTCAACCTGTACAGACACAGTTTGGTTATCATCTAATTAAGCGATACGCTTAATAAATATTTGGGAGGCAGCGCGGATTGCACGGATATAGTGGATTTTGCCTACATAGTGGGCCCGCTATGTCGAGGTCGGGAGATGTACAGTGGCCACTTAGTGGTTCAGGATGATCGTAACCTTGGAAACCCGGGCGCTGAAAAGAGGGTCGACACTCGTCCCTCCCAATATACTATCTACCAACAGCGGGGTCTTTGTTTCAAATGGCAAGCAAAGTTGATAAAGAAAATCTCGTAAGATCTCTAGCAGATAGACCATTGCTAGTCTCTTCTTGGAAATGCCGTTGGAACCTACACGTTTGGCGTAAATGGGATCATAAGCTACAAAAGAATCTCTATGGAGACTATATACAGTTCCAAACCTGTGATTCCTGTGGTTTCATTAGATCTCAAAAGATCAAAGTTGGACTATAGTAAAAGTCACAGCGGGGTCTTTGTGTGAATTGCTTGACTTAAATAAGAAATACTGCTATTATAAGACTAAGTAATTTATTAAATTGGTTCCGTCGTCTAACGGGATAAGGCACCCGTCTTCTAAACGGGTTATTGCAGGTTCGAATCCTGCCGGGACCGCCATATTGTTTGGAAGCAAAATCAATGATTACATTATGGTCAAGACCTTAAATCATTGAATAAATAATGCTATGAAAGCAAGAGAATTCATCCCCGAATACGATGTTGATCCAGACGAGCTGCACAAAGCAGCATATCTACAGCGTAAGGTAGATCAATACAATGCCAAGTATAAAAATAGGAAGCCCATACGTAATCCTAATAGTCCTAATGCTGACGAATTACCAACTAAAAAGTTTGATCCAGTTGGAACATTTGGTGATGCTTTCCTCAGCCAACTAACAGATCCTGCATACCAAGAACCTACTATGGTAACTAAAGGCTATAGGTGGGCGAAAGGCGTAAAAGATGCAGCGACTAACTACACTAACCAACAGTCTGGCTCATTTAAGTAATTGACGTATCTGCTGATATCTGTTATAAACAATATATGAAAGAGATAGCAAGAACCTTACTAATTTTAGTAGCTATGAACTGGATGGCTTTGCTGTCCTTTGCCTTCCTCTATGTCTTTGTCATAGATCATTGACGCAACTATATATCGTGTTATAGTTAAATAATAAAGAGGAGCACTAGTATGACTACTACAGCTGTCCATTATAGGGTACTGAAAGAACTAGAAGCAATCTGTGCCTATCAGGGATTCGAGTTACAGTCCAGTGAAGTATTTGGTACGCCCTCGTTGGCGCTAATCGCAAAGGACGATTGCTTGCCCATCTACACTCGCAATACAGAATTAGCTCGTGGCACAGCAGAAGAACTGAGAAATTTCCTCTTAGGCTGGCATAAAGCCAAGGAGTATTTCTCTATGTTGAGATTAGTAGATGATAAGAAAATCGCTCGCAAGGAGCAAGATTACCGTAACAAAAGATTATTGGAGATGATTAAGCATGGAAAACGAGAAGACGAAAGAAAAGTCTGAAACTAAAGAAGATAAGCCTAGCTTCCTTCTGTGGTTGATAAGCCTCTTTGTGATAATTAAAATTCCTATAATCTTTATGTTATTTTATATCTTCACGCATCTAGGATTATCTACAGACATAGCTTTAGTTATTTCAGTGATATTGGGGCATTTTGCTACTAGCTTTTATGATGAACTCAATGACGAAGTTACTCTGTTTGTCCTAAAGAAAAGATAAATCCGCTTGACATAACCTACTAATCGTGTTAAATTAGTATATGCTTAAAGTTCAAGGTACTATCCCTAGAGAAATTGGCGTCGCAGTAAGCGGCGGTGTTGATAGCATGGTTGCGTTGGATTTCCTACGCCGCCGACACTCTGTCCACGTTTATCATGTTAACCACGGAACGGCATACGGTAACGAAGCTATGTCGTTAGTCGTTGACTATTGCCATAAGCACGGCATTCCGTTTACGCTTGAATTTCTACAGAAAGAAAAACCTAAAAAGAAAAGCTGGGAAGAGTTCTGGCGCGACGAACGCTATGTGTTTTTTAAGTCACAACCACATCAGATCGTTATGGCACATCATCTAGATGATTGTGTAGAGAATTGGGCTATGACAGCCTGCCACGGTAATTATCCACATCCTATTGGGTATCGTCATGCTAATGTGTTCCGTCCTTTTCGACTCAATCGAAAAGAAGATTTCATCAATTGGGCAGAACAACATCAAGTACCATATCTAGATGATCCAACTAATAGTGATCTAGATACTAAATTTAGCCGTGTTTATGTTCGGATGTTCTTGGTTCCTAATATGCTACACGTTAACCCCGGACTACACAAGGTAGTCAAAAAAGTTATCCTAGACGAGAAGGTAAATGATGACTGACACACTGACATACCTCAAAGACGCTTATTCGTTCCTTGGAGATCCGGCTATCGGAAAAGCTATCGAAGAGATTGAACGCCTCCAAAAGAAATGCGATATGCAGGCGATGATACTTAGACGATTAACTCCTGACAAGTATCCTGATACCTACTTTATCCATAGCGGGGTCGGAGAGAAAGATACAAACGGAATGCCGGAAAAGCTAATGGTATGCCCTGCTTATGGTGTGGACTTTAGCTATATCTACCAACGCACAGACAAAACAACTGGACCGGAGTGGTAAAATGAATATTAGGCCATTAAGTTCGGACGAATATCTAATTACAACTTTTGCCATTTATACAGTAGCAATAATTGTTAATATGTTTGTCTACGAATTTGCACATCCAGCTGAAATACAAGCAGTATGGATATTAATAACAGCATCACCTTTATTCATTCCTATGACGTGGGTGGTAAGTATGGATCCTGTATGGAGATGGAAATGATGAACGAACGAATTCGAGAACTTGCTGAACAGGCTGGAATTGCCGTGTGGGGTGATGCTGTGTATATGTACGATCCAAAAGATACTCTGGACTCTACTGTTATGGAAAAGTTCGCCGAGTTGATTGTTAGGGAATGTTTGAGTAAAGTTGATGCCAGTCATCCATTGGAAGAAAGAAGTGAATGGGGTCAAAATTCATTTGCCGAAGAAACAATCAAGCGTAAGATTAAAACACATTTCAGAGTTGAAGAATGATACACATTAGAGAAGAAGGCGAAGATGTCCGAACAGGATTTAACTTTTATCCTAAAGGCAGTAATCAAGTAGGCTTTGTGTTTAGATTAGGTAAGTTTGTCATGTGTGCTCGATATAATCGTCACCTTGATAAGTTTAAGATCAACCGTTGGAATTGACAGATGAGACTATGAGAACCACTGCTGGGAAGAGTATGAGGACGACGATGGACAAGAGCGAGCGTGATCTAATCATCAATGCTATTGCCGGGCAACTTGATATGCCCAGTCTCTATATGAGCGGGCCAAGCCACCAGAGCAAGCGTCGAGCAGAGCGTATCGTTGAGTGGCTGGAACATAGCCAACGCTTAGTGACTACTACCTGCGACCATAGTGACTATGTGAGTTATCGAGAAAATGGCATCTATTGCCCGAGGTGTAGCCTAAAGATAAAGGAAGAGGAATGAGTAATATTTTTATCATTAGCGACACACACTTTGGACACGCTAATATACTAAAGTTTACTGACAGTACTACAGGTGAGCTAATCCGTCCGATGTTTAATAACGTCGAGGAGATGGATGAACATATGGTAGAACGTTGGAACAGTGTAGTAGGTGATAGCGATATCGTTTACCACCTAGGTGATGTCTACTTTGAACATGGACATAAGGTATTGTCGAGATTAAAAGGTCGCAAGCGTCTTATACTAGGCAATCACGACAATGGCAAATCCAGCTACATACAGGTCAACTTCCAGAAGGTACTAATGTGGCGTATGTTTCCCGAATTCAACTGTGTGCTAACACACGTTCCTATCCACGAAAGCGGAATGTTCAAGGTGCAGTATAACCTACACGGACATATACATCAAAACCCTAGCCCCGGCGAACGCTATATTAACTGCTCGGTCGAAGTACAGGACTATACTCCAAAATCTATAGAGGAACTAGTACCGAGATGAAGCACAAAGCAAAGAAGCTAGATAAGAGATACAATGGCGGCGAACATTTTAAGTATATGGTTGATGTGACTAGGAGTATAAGCCTTCAAAATCCAAACAAGTATCAAGGCAGTAACCGTATGGAAAAACTGCAGGCATTTGTTGATATGCGTACTTGGTGCTGGGAAACTTGGGGAGCTAGCTGTGAAATGGGAGCCTATCTACCCTTAAAACAAGAACAGGTTTGGAGTTGGGATAGCGAACACGCTAACCTAAGGATCTATCTAAAGACTGATAAGGAGCTGGCCTGGTTTCAGCTGAAGTGGTCATAAATACTCCAGCAGGAGATTTAAGCCATGAGAGAATACGTCGTAGTTGCGCCAGACGAAGCTAATATTGATAGTTTACACGAAGATCTAACTACTAAGACCAAGAAGACAAACATCCCTAATAGGATAGTGGAAGTCGCTGACCCTAGAGAACTAAATGAGCGCATTACGCACTATCATCTCACAGATGCTGAAGCGGCCGCTTTAGCTAAAGATCCTCGTGTAGAAGCAATACATCTCAATCCAACGAGAGATATGGCTAAACATTTTACTAACGGTAAAATGCTAGGTGCTACAGAAACTCCTAGGACTTATAATAATACAGCAGGAACTTTTACTAGGACATCAACTAATCCAGATCAGTTCAATGTTAATTGGGGATTGAGGAGGACTAGTGTAGCTGCTCCAGAAGCTGTTACAGGTACTACATACGGGTATGACGAAGATGGAACTGGCGTTGATATTGTTATAATGGATGACGGTGTACTATCAACACATCCTGAGTTTTTAGATAACGGAGTTTCCAGGGTGCAACAGATTAACTGGTATGCCACTAGCTCAACTCCTAGCACAGCAATGCCAACTGGATTCTATGATTACAGCATAGCCGGAGAAGGTGAACACGGAACCCATGTAGCAGGTATCGCTTGTGGTAAAATCTATGGATATGCTAAGGGCTCTAAGATATACAGTATGAGGATATTTGATAATACAGCACAAGGTACTAAGAGCTTTACTAACAGTATTGGAACTGCATTTGATCTCATTAAGTCATGGCATTTAGCTAAACCAAATGATGTAACAACTGGTCGTAAGCGTCCAACTATTGTTAATATGAGTTGGGGATTTGCTTGGTATTATAGCGGAAGTCCTAACAATATAAATGCTAAGGTATTAACTAACATTACCTACAGGGGATCTGCACACAACTACACTACTAGAGTAAGCTATCAGTCTGCTTATGGACAGGTTGGTCCAACACACGGGTTCATAGTTCCTAGTATCGAAGCACAGATAGCAGACGGACAGGCAGCTGGCATCATCTATGTCGCAGCAGCAGGAAACTACGGACACAAGGTAGACAAGAGCGGAAATGTTGACTACAACAATTCCTACAAGAGTAGCGTATATGGAGTTAACCCCCCAGGTGTAGCCACTTACTATCATAGAGGTAGCAGTCCTCGCGGTACTATCTCTGTTATGGCGGGAGATTATGCTACAGTTAGTGTTAACAATACTCTAAAGGAGCAGTTAGCTACTTACAGCGAAAGAGGTCCAGGATGCGATGTCGTAAGTCCAGGAACCTATATAACCAGTTCTACATCTCAACTAAGCACATTTAATCCTTTTCCATATAACTTTGGATTACAAGCACAGAATACATTCAAGGCTTGTAAGATAAGTGGAACTAGTATGGCTACTCCGCAGGTTACAGGCATCTGCGCTCTACATCTAGCTCGTCATCCAGAAACTACTCCGGCACAAATGCTAACTTGGGTAACTACTAATAGTAAGAAGAATCAAGTTAATACTACGACTTCTGACAACGATTGGTTAAACAATAGAGCATTGCTAACTGGTCCAAATAACTATCTCTACAATCCATATCGCGGTGGATTTACTGATTGACCTTTAGCATATAAATCGTTATAGTAAAAGAATGAAGTTTAGGAACCAATTACATCCCGGCGAAGGCCGATGGTATATGATAGGTCGTACTAAAAATCAAGAAGAAGATAAAGCATTTAGAGAATGGATGGACAAGCACTGTCCTGACTGTATGTATATTCTTAGGTTTAACAGTGGCGATCCCTATTGGGAGATACGTGGTGGAGATAAGAAATGGCAATCTTTGATATTGCTAAGGTGGACAACCCTAAACTAGGTAAACGATATTTTATAGAAGATGATAAGGTTTACGAGAAGCATACAGTTACAGTAGCTTCTCTCTGTATGGACTACAACGATGATCCGTATGTTCTAGCTGCTGAACCAATATACAAATGGCAACAGACAGAAGCAGGTAAGTTTATAATGGAACATGCTCTAGAGAAACCAGTGTTCCATTGTATGACAGAACCACATTCATTGCAGACACGTATAAGGATTGTGGCTACATTAAGTGGAAAAGATCTAACATTCTATCGTTTGAAGTTCGCTGAAATAAATACTGTATGAAGATTGAAGAGCTATTAGAATCAGCCGCTTGGCAAAAGAAATCAGGAAAGAATCCTTCTGGTGGATTAAACCAGAAGGGTGTAAACAGCTACCGTAGAGAACATCCAGGTAGCAAGCTAAAGACAGCTGTCACTACTAAACCCAGCAAGTTAAAGAAGGGTAGTAAAGCAAGTAAGCGTCGCAAGAGCTTCTGTGCCCGAATGAAAGGTATGAAGAAGCATAGGACTGGTGCTAAGACCGCACACGATCCTAACAGCCGTATTAATAAGAGCCTACGCAAGTGGCATTGTGAGAGCATCGAGGAGATGCGCGAATTAATCATGTTAGGCGAATCATATATCGCTGAAGTAAAGCAGAGACTAGATGCCAAATGCTGGACAGGCAAGCACAAGGAAGGCACCAAGATCAAAGGCGGTGTCCGTGTGAACAACTGTGTGCCAAATGAAAGCGTTGAAGAAGGGTGGAAAGATGCTGCTGCTGCGGCTGCTATGGTTGGCGCATTAGGAACAGGCGCTTATCAAGGTGCTAAACACTCTGCTCCGACAACTAATATCGACGGTAAAGAATTCATTATGTATAGGCATACACCTGGAGATTACGAAAAAAATAAAATGAAACTAACCACCGACGATGCCGGTAATAAAGTCTATGCTTGGGTCACAACGTCAGGAATGAAGCCGCAGTACACATATCGTTATTACATTCCTGCTAAAGAAGGTGTTAAAGAAGGAAGAACTGGGTTAGGTGGGTTGAGCACCGCTACTTCTAGAGCACATCAGGCTAGTAGATTCGGCCATGATCCTGATCGTGCAGCACCAGTCTATAGACCAAATAAAGACGGATACATTGCTCCAAGGAACGGATCAGGTGATGAATCAAACATCATCCTACAACTTAAAAAGAATTTAGATAGGGCTGTTGGCAAACCATTATCTTTCCAAGATGGAAGCGTATTAGAGATTAGACCAAAGACAGCAAGACAAGCATTAAGTATAATTGCAGATATGCGTCCAGTAGAACGCCACGAAACAATTAAAAACATCATGCAGTCAAAGGATGCGTTTATTGGATTTGTTAAGAGTCAAAACAACAGTGTAGATGAAGCAGCTAACGCCGCACAGCAGGCAGCAATCGCTATAGCCAAAAAAAAAGATAAGGGCGTAGATGAGAACTTTGCTGATGGTAAAGGTCCAGGACGCCCAGGAGATAGTGCTAGACACGGCATTCCAAAGCACGCCACTAAGGCAGAGCTAGAGAAAGCAAGCTACGCTAAAGGTCGTAAAGGACAACTAGCACGCTGGCAAATCAATATGCGTAATGGAAAAAATAAGTGAGAATTCAAGAATTACTCGAAGCAGTCGGTGGCGACTATGTATATCATAGTGTTGGAAATGATCGCACTGCTATACGCATATTAAGAAGTGGAGTCATTAAACCAAACTTATCAGACGAGGATGCTGATTCTGGATGGACTATACCTAGCATCAGTACTAGTAGGAACGAACGATATAGATTCCCCTACGGTGGAGGTGCGGTGCAATTCATCCTAGATAGATCAGCTATAAGACAAGCAGGCTTTAAGGTAATGCCTTTTAGCTATAATCAATTTTATAAAGATCAAGCTCCTGAGGACACACCGCCTTCAGGTAATGTATTACACAAGCAAGAAACCGAAGAACGCATCTACCATAAGAGAGGTATTGGTATACCTCTTAAAGCACCAATAGTAGTAGGTATAGAGATAAATCCAAAATTGAGGACATCTAAGACTTTGCTAAAGTTAGCCAAGGATATGAACATACCTGTGACTAATATGAAGAGTTTCAAGGAACCGCCTCCACCTCCGCCACCGCCCCCAAAGATGAAGGGCAATCTATTAGTTGATGTGACAGACATTATAGGTGTTCAACGCTCAGACACTAAAGAGATAGAGATATGGGCCAATGTAAAAAGCTGGACTAGTTATTCCGCTGAACTGGACGGCGGTCGTAGCTGGCTTCCAATAGAATTTGGATTTAAAAGTAAAGAAGAAGCCGATATGAGAGCAGAGCAACTCAAATCAGATCCAGCAGAATTTGCTAAACTAAAAGAGAATCTAAAACACGTTCCGCTTGACACAGGCCGCTAACTACTGTATTATATATAATGCAATAGGAGATTAGTCATGCCAACATTTTATATGCTTATCGGAGTGCCTGCTAGTGGCAAGAGCACCTGGCTTAAAAAGAACGCCGCCGTCACCGACGAGATCATTAGCACTGATGATATCATCGATCATCGTGCAGCAACACTTGGTGTTACCTATAACGATGTGTTCAAAGACACTATCAAGGAGGCAACAGATTTAGCCAACAAGCATGCCATCAAGGCGTTCGCCTCAGACCAAGATGTCATCTGGGATCAGACTAATATAACCAAGAAGAGCCGGGCGAGCAAGTTAGCGATGGTGCCCAAGCATTATCATAAGACAGCCGTGTTCTTCGCAACTCCACCTGAGGAAGAGTGGCAGCGTCGATTGAACAGCCGTCCTGGCAAGAGCATCCCTGCTCACATCCTAGACAGTATGGTTGAGATGTTAGAGATGCCTGATCCAGATGAAGGTTGGAATATCATTGAATACAATCTTAACGCCGAATGAGCCAATCATAAACGCTTGACAATCCTCTAACATCTGCTATAATACAAATATAAACAGGAGTCAGCTATGCGTTACAAATTTCCACGGATTGAGCATCTAGATGATGTTCGTTCTGCTATCGAAGGTCGAGACGAGTTTGTTCTCGCTGAGCGTGACTGGGGCTATGTAGTCAACTACATGGTCGCAATGTCTGATACCTTTCCTGAAGTAGATGAATCTCCCGAACTTGAGCACGATCTAATCGCGGAGCGCAACGCCATCCGCCGTGAGTGCCGTGGCTTGCTGTTCCACAAGGATGGGACTATTATGGCTCGTCGGCTTCACAAGTTCTTCAATGTTAACGAGCGAGATGAGACTCAGTTCCATCGGATAGATTGGACTTATCCTCACGTGATCCTTGAGAAGCTAGATGGATCTATGATCACTCCTGTAGTGATCGGTAACACTGCTGGTCATGATGGTACTATGTCTGGTGGATACTTACGTTGGGGTACCAAGATGGGACTCACTGATGTAGGTATGGGTGCAGAGACTTTTGTTGCTCGTCATCCGGACTATGCGACCTTTGCTCTCTATTGCTTGTCGCTAGGACTTACTCCTATCTTTGAATGGTGCAGCCGTAAGCAGCGCATTGTAGTAGACTACCCTGAAGATCGGCTAGTGCTTATCGCTTTACGTAATACCGTATCTGGTGAGTATAAGAGCTATGACAATATGTCTGCTCTAGCACATCAGTTTGGTATCGATATAGTTAAGACCTACAGCGGGTCTGCCGAGTCAATGGCCCATTTAATGGACGAAACTAAGGGGTCAGAAGGTATCGAAGGATGGATCATACGCTTTGATGATGGGCATATGCTCAAGGTTAAGGGCGAATGGTACTTGCGTATCCACAAGGCTAAGGATATGTTGACCCACGAAAAGAATGTTATTGAAATGATAACTTCTGCAGGTATCGATGATATCAAGAGCTTTATGCTAGAGGAGGATCGTAAGCGATTAGAAGCTTTTGAAACTGAATTCTGGGATGGGTTCAAGTATCAAGTAGAGACTTATGATCGCTACTTTAACACTGTAGTTGCTAGTGGGTTAGATCGCAAGGCATTTGCGCAAAACTGGATGCCTACTATCGCACCTCAGGATCCGTTCGCAGCTCCTATTGTGTTTGGTAAGTTCGACGGGAAAGATACGCACAAGATGATCATCGATCTCATCAAGAAGAACTGTGGTAGCCAAACTAAGATTGATCACGTCCGTCCTCTATGGAACGGCGCTAAGTGGAACTATCACTTTAACGGAGATGTTTAATGAGGATTATAGGTGGACACGATTACTATGATTCTGCTCTAGCATACGGGCAGGATAGCGAAGTTGTGTTTGTGCGCGAACACAAAGAAATCTCCGACAGGGATTGTCCGCTTTATGCGGGCTATCCACATAGCATCATTAAAGGCAGGGCGTGGAGCGACAATAATACTCTCAATTATAAAGATCCTGCATTAGGGGTAACTACCTTAGTATTATTGCCTATCAGCATTTACGTAGCAGGAAAGCACTATGGCGGGCTACGTGTAGTACGAGAAATGGGTAGTGAGATACTTAACGTATTTTGGCGTTACGATGATTTTGTCGCTTGGCTCGCGGGATTTGATAGGGAGGTTGCTAAACCTTCTAAGCGATATAAGTGGGAGAAAGCAGATACAGAGAAGGATGTATTTCCCGATCTTAAAACCTTCTTTACTCCTATAGAAGCCACAGCACAGCAGCTAGTGTGGTTAATTGACAACAGGGTAGTTACAGCAGTTTGGTGTGAACGCAGCAATAGAGGTTATTATAGGAGGAATCCTATAATGTGGCAATGCAATTCCGCAGAAAACGGCAAGTCTCTCAAAGACTATGGGTTTCCTAAGGCAATTGATCCTTATACTCTCTTCCAAGAAATCAGTATGTTTGTTGGAGGGGTGATTCCTCGCAATCCTAATCCAATGGTAGAGATCACAGACGATACAGTTAAGCTAGCCAAACACGGGTTTGATAAGTGGACCTTCCGTAGGCACAGGGATGATGTATAAGTGATTAACTATGTGCAGCCTATGCCTACTAAGAAAGTTATATGGGAGCGAGTAGGTGATCGCTATTGGCTAAAAGCCAAAGATACTGAATATAATGAAAACATATTCCATACTCCTACTGAATTACAGATGGATACTATACACGAATGGTGCAAGGCAAATAACTGCGGTAGGCGTATGAGTTTCAGTGAATTCCGTTTCAAAGATGAGAAAGAGATGTCTTTATTTTTGTTGAGGTGGGCATGACTGAAGAATGGAGTTGGACGCCAGTAGACATACGACATCGTAAGCCCTTGCTGCTACGACATCCTGACACCTTTCAACGACAAATCACGATCGATGATGAAGATGTGACTGAATGGTTGCGTGATAGAAATATACAATGGACCTTGAGTTATAGCATGAGGGCCCGGGGAGCCGAACCTGTGCTACGATTTAGGAACGAACGTGATGCTACACTGTTCATAATGAGGTGGGTATGACTGATTTCGTTATAGGCACAGGCACGGATGGTATAATACGGGCCCGAGAAGCAGCCGATTGGCTAGATAAAGAAATGCCCAATCCTCCCACAGATCAAGCACAGCGTTGGGATCTATACAGCGACGGTGCTAGGGTCTGTATACGGTTCTACGATGAGAAGGACAGTGTCTTGTTTGCGCTGAAGTGGCTATGAAACTGATATACGAGTATTGGGTCAAGAGGAAGATGAAACGCAAATGGGAATACAACTGGCCAACAGCACTCTGCTTCTATTGGGAACGCGGAACCTACGATCGTATGCTTAATCGAAAGTTAGAAGATGATGACGAATTCTATAACTGGTGTTTCCAGAACAGCATCCAGGTACATCACGATTGGGTCGAATGTCCTGACGAAGAGACTGTTACACTCTTTATGCTGAAGTGGATGTGATGGAAGAGATCTGCGTAACACATTCACGTGAAATATTAGATATTCACGGCAAGATACGGAATGCTCAGAAAAAAAGTTGGTCTTGCGTAATGATTCCTATTGGACACGAAAGTATATCTAATGAATGGCTCACCCAATATATAAAGAAAGATTATATCTGTGCTGGATACTACTGGTATTTCGAATGTGAGAAAGATGCTACTCTTTTTATACTAAGGTGGAAATGATACAGATTGATATATCATATCACGATGCAACTGGAAGAGGGTACGTCTACGACTTCTGGCGCAATCTAATTGAACATATACACGAGACAGATCAAGACCCTGATGGTGTGTGGCGTCGTGTTGGCGAAGAAGTGGCAAAGTATAAAGGCCGCTTTAGAGATGGACATTTAGTGTTCCATAAGGATAGAGATGCTACACTTTTCTTGCTGAGGTGGTCATGACTATTCCTCCTATCGAACTCTCCAGGACAGAATGGGCAGAAATAAGATCTAAACTAACTAAACAGTACGGACTTAGTATACTCATTTCTACACGACAACGTCGTGAATTGGGATTTGTTTGTCGTGCTAAAAGCCCGGATTGGCAATCTGGATATTATATTGATTTTTGGGAAGAGAAATACAAGACCATGTTTTTATTGAGGTATAAATGATAGAACCTATTAGAGAGATATGGGGATGGATTAAGCAGGATTGGAATAGCCATCCTGTAAGATTTATTGTAGAGTTTTTATGTTGGGCCGACAGTTTAGCAACAGCTATTATTATTAACAGTACTGTTCCACATCTACCATTCCTGTTGCTCTATCCGTTATGGATAAGTGGTACACTAGCCTATGCTTGGTGTGCTTATAGTAGAGACAGCTTTGGTATGTTGGCTACATTCTTAATGATAGCTAGCATGGACAGTGTTGGATTCATAAAGGTATTGCTACAATGAATCGGGCAAAACTACACGAGAATGATAGATTCCTATTAACCGAAGATACATTTAGAGATGTATATGTATTAATTGATTGGTTTGATGATCAAGGATATCCACCAACTGAACCGATGTCTCCTCACCTTATGGTATGGCAAGGAGATGAATGGGTTATACGCAAGACCTTTGCTCCGGGCATGGTTGAACAGCTATTAGAGATAGAGATAACAGACGACGAATTGTTTTCTTCCTTTGAAGATGCTTGGCGGTGGGTAGAGATAAAAGCAGATGTTCGCAACTGGCTCTACTATGAAACAGGATTTGAACAGCTGCATCCTATTCCGGCTATCCACGAATGGATGGATGAACAAGGTCTAGAATATGATAAGGACTGGAATGTGGTTCGTCGAGGTAAGGACTACTATATACAGTTCCCCGATGATGAGACTAAATTATTATTCCTATTGCGTTGGGGCGAAGGTGATAGAGCTCGATAATCTCAAACACGGGTTCTGGCTTGGTGATGATGCTCACAAAGCATCATATTGGTATAAGTTTATGGAAACCCATCATAAGAAAAAAGATCGATCTCTTACTTGGATAGAAAACGTAAATCTCTACCTAGCACCATATAATGCACACATAGTATTTTTTGCAGATCGGCCAATACATCCAGACGAATACGATTGGGAAGACAGCCAGCTGTTTGTAAAATTTGCCACAGCACAAGATTATGCTATGTTTTTGTTAAAATGGAGTTGAACAATTCGCTTGACAATCCTTAGCTTTATGTTATAATATATATAAAGTGAGGTGCATTCAATGAGACAGAGCGAAGAACTACGTTCGATCATAGAAGATAAAATGCTATTCAAATTTTCTTTCTCAGGAAAACGTATATTGGATATAGCAAACGACTATGACGAATTGGAAAAGAAACTTAATAAACTACAAGAAGACTTTGAGATACTCCAAAAGTTTAATCAAGATCTAATAGATGAGCTGGGTAAATCTACGCAGCGCGGTAAGCTATTAGCCACGATACAGACCGATTACTGCATCTTCTTAGAAGCTGAAAACAAGAACCTAAGGGATCAGTTAGGAATCAAAGATAAGCCTCATAACAACTACACTGGAGAATGATCATGGATAACGAACAGCCTTGGAACTATAGCTACAGATTTACACAAAGTTGGCCTAAGAATAACTGGGTTGACGGATGGACCGATGATGCGTTAACCCGATTGATTAACGATCTAACTACAAAGACTGTAATGGATCTACAGGATTTCAACGAATGCACGGTACAGGAAGGTGATTGTGCGTTAGCTAAAACAATGTTAGAAAACATAGGTATCAGGTGTCCCAACCTCTAAGCACTAAGCGTTTGAGGAAGATAATTAATTCTATCCTCATTAAGCACGGTCTAGACAAAGCTAAAGCCAAGACTAGGCAGCTTCCGCGTTGGGGGTCTTGGGGCACACCAAACAACTTTAAGTCTTACGAGAACACTGGTACGCTACGCAAGATACACTTCTCAATAGATTTTGAAGATCGAGAACAACGAGACCGAGTTTGGAAAGAGATTGCTATGATGCTGAGTCTAAGCGGTTACTATCACGAAGATCAAAACTTAAGAAATCAGTCTTGGAATAATACAATAACTATAGACCTATACGGAGTCATAAAATAATGGTTAACGTAACTATTACTACCGAAACAGCTGAAGCATTGTTCCGCGATATCCTAGTACAAGACTATCGGGGGCTGAAAGCTCAGAAAGCAGATCTCGAAAGTAGGTTAGACAGCCTGCATCGTTTTGAAAAAGAAGATCTCGAAGCTAATACCAGATGGCTAAATGCGATCGAAACCATGATGGAATACTATATCCCACACCATGAAATGGTAGAGATCCTTAATGAAACAACCAATTGAACACAAAGATATCTTTGGGCGTTTGATACAAGTGGGAGACGCTGTAGCTGCTCCACATTGGAACAATAACCTAGCTATATGGGTCACGATCAAACTCACGCCTAAGATGGTTAGGTTACGCAGGATTGGACACACAGTAGAAAAGACTGCCTATCCTTCGGATGTTGTAAAGGTTGACGGGCCTGAGGTTACGTTGTATTGTATAAAGTACAGTGAGAAACAGAGGAGCAGCTAATGTTTGCAGGCAAGGTAATCGTTTTTGATATCGATGGCACATTAGCCAACGTGGATCACCGTCGCCATTGGGTCGCCAGCAAGCCTAAGAACTGGGCTGCTTGGAATGCTGCGATGGATCGCGACACTGTCTACGAGGATATCCGTTGGATGCTGGATCAATTTGTCGCAGATGGTACAACCCGTATCGTGCTGTGCAGTGGTCGCGGTAGCGAGACTCGTGCAGTCACTCAGAAGTGGCTGAAGGATAATGGCATCTATTACGATGCTCTGTATATGAGAGCAGCAAAGGACAACCGTAAAGACTCAATCGTTAAGGTTGAGCTGCTGCACGATATCCAACGCGACTACGCTTGGCCGTGGCTGTGGGTAGATGATCGTCAACAAGTCGTGGATGCCGTCCGTGAGGCTGGAGTCCGTGTACTGCAGGTTGCTCCTGGAGACTTCTGATGTGGGGGTCTACTATTGAAATAGAGCGCCGCAACAGGATACGGCTTTCTGTTGCGGCGTTTGCTTATGAGTTTGAAAGCGATAGCATCATGAGCGATAGTAATTTCGATTCTCTAGCTGAAGCTATCGATCTACGGATAAGTACCGAGAATGAGAAATTAGATGAGTTTTTCCGAGCGCAGTTCTCTCCGTTTACAGGGCAATGGATACACGATCATCCTGAGCTCGATAAACTAAAAAAGATATATGACAGACACTACAGGAATCGAAAATGAAATTACAGATTGTTAGCGACTTGCATATGGAATTCCGCGATCCGCCCAACATCATCAATGCTGGAGCAGATGTGCTTCTGCTCGCAGGTGATATCTGTTTAGTTGATCATCTCTACAAAAACCCAAACACATATGCATTACCCAGCAGAGGGGTCTATGCAAAAGATGCTACACGATATCGTGACTTCTTTAATCACGTTAGCCAAGAGTTTGATAGTGTCTACTACGTCTTAGGAAATCACGAATACTATCAGGGTAGATGGAACAATACAGTAGAGAGGTTAAGGAGTGAACTAGAACCTTGGCCCAATATTGTCTTAATGGATAATACTTGGATTAACATAGGTGATACTCGTATTATCGGTACTAGTCTGTGGACTGATCTAAACAACGCCAATCCATTGGTTATGGAAGGTGTTAGATTTATGATGAACGACTATCGCTCTATCACTATTGAGAACAGCGGGGTCTATCATAAACTGCGTCCTATTGATACAGTTAAGGCACATCAGTATGCCGTTGAGTTTATTAAGGAAGGTGTACGTGGCTGGGATGGAAAGATTGTGGTCCTAGGACACCACGCTCCATCTCACAAGAGCATACATCCAAAGTATCAAAACCAAGATGTGATGAATCACGCATTTGTTAATAGACTTGACGAGTATATTATAGATCATCCACAGATCAAGTTGTGGGTACACGGACACGTACACGACTGTTGGGATTATATGATTGGTGATACCCGTATCGTGTGCAATCCTCGTGGCTACCCAGGAGAGACAAATGGATTTAATCCTAACCTTATTGTGGAGATATAAAATGGACAACTATTGGTTAAATGAAGCTTGTAATACGCAAGCTAAGTTAGATCATGCCCAGACTAAGATTGAACAGCTAGAGACGTTTGTTAAAGAAATAAAGTCGTTAACTGTTACACACGACGTTATCGCTTGCACTAACGGCAATAGGTATGCTAGTGTAAGTCCTAAGAAGATACACGATGTGATACGCAAAATAGAACCAGATTGGCGCAAGGATAAAGAGTAAATGATGCGCCAGTTTGCTGTTTATTCTAGAGATAATCATTTCATAGATGTTCTCAATTGGCTAAAAGAAAATAATGTTAATCGAGAGTCACATATTAACAGGACTAGATTTTGGATACCAAAAGGTCCGTTGTTAACTGAATTTTTATTACGCTGGGGAGATGTCTGTCCCAGGGTACACGACGACGAAGATGTTCAAACTGGATATAGAGTACCTAAATGAATTATGCAGCCGATTTATATAATCGCTATCAACTAAAGATCGTAGATAGTCATCGCCGATCTCCTGTGATGAAACTGCCTATGTCATATATGATAGATATGACCGCCACAGAGCAAATGCAAATGACAAAGTTCTACTCTGAGAGGATATATTCTATTGAGATAACAGAAACCTATTTAGATAGACTGACTAATGATCTAAAACATTTCCACGAGTATATTAAGGATCCGAGTGAGTATCGCAAGATGCAAGACAGGGAACTTAATACCCGTAAGAGAAATCCAGCAGTCCAAAAAGCTTGGGACAACTATAGAATGCTACTCCGTCTAGCCGCTGAAGGAAGGACACTTGACCTTGATTGAACCACTCCGCGATGACCTAATGGTACAGCAGCAGTTGCCTGGTAAAGAAGAACATGTTCGTGTCTGGCAACATATGGTAGCAGTTATAATGCTTAACCAAACAGGACGCAAACCTGTTAAGACAGTGTTTCCTATCTTTATGAACAAGTGGCCAACTCCAATGAGTTTTATGATGAGCCCTCCTGAGGAAGTTAAAGAAGTGATCTGGCCATTAGGTATGGGCAATGTACGAGAAAATCGACTACGTAGGATGACAGGAGATTTAGTGACTTGGTGGAACTTCAAAAAAGCAGACGAGCTCTACGGGATCGGTAAGTATGGTAGTGACAGTTATGAGATTTTCTTTAAACAGAACTATTCAGTGCAACCTACAGATAAAGAACTCATACGATATTTGAAAGAAGAGATACACGTTGAACATATTTGAAACACAGGCAGATTTTATCACACGCGATCCACGAACATCAGACGCAATAGCTAGAGCATTTACAGCTAAAGATCAGTTAGCACGATTTGAAGCTTGGATCCCACCAGAATACTTAAAAGGTAAATCAATCCTAGATATGGGCTGCTGTCTAGGTGCATTTGGTGCTTACGCTCTAAGCAACGGCGCTAGTCGCTATGTTGGGCTAGAGATAAGCAAACCATTAGCAGCGATAGCTGATGAGAATCTAACCAAGTATTATGGATATTCAGAAGCGTGGGATATCATAGTTGATAGCTGTGAAAACTTCTTTGAGAACAACTTAGAAGAATTTGATATTATACTTGCAGGTGGTGTACTACACGGCATCACTAACTTCCTTCCAGTTTTGACTGCTATGGCAGAATATGGCAAGGTTATTGTGATTGAAAGCGTCCACCCGCCGATGCCATTTGTTACAGACCTTATAGAAGAGATTGGCCAACTAAGAGGAAAAGAGTCATACGAACGCCTACAGAAGACGATGTTAAGCATTGAATACACTTATCCAATCGTTGGCTACAGTGGTGCAGGTAAAATGATGCATCACGATAATAAGGAAGCTGTTAGTAATGTCTTGAGGATATTGCCCAGTATTGGCGCTCTAATAACTATAATGACCCGTTTAGGTTATAAAGAAGATATAACAGGTTATGTAGCCCTTAAGAAGGAATATCCGGAACATTACGGTTGGGGACGGCGCTTCTTAATAAACTTCTTTAGGAATGCAGAAGCCAAACCAATGAGCTATAGCGAGCTAATAGATAGCGAACATAAAGAAACAATGAAATGGAACGGCGATAACGCAAAAGGAACTATATAATGTTTAAAGACATAGACAAAAGTATTTTAATAAAATTAATGATATTACATACGTTAGTAGTGTCACTGAGTAATTTCTTAGTAAATTTCAAGTTTACTATTTTTGATAGTCCTGTTGCTTACAGTACTTTAAGTATTCCTTTAGTATTTTTAGCAACAGATTTGACGGTTAGGTTGATTGGTAAGAATACTGCCAGAGCAGTAATAGCAATCAGTTTTATTCCAGGAATTATTGCTAGCATCTTGGTTATATTGGCTACAGGTGCTCCAGAGTCTGTTGCAATAAGAATTGCGATAGCTAGTGGGGTTAGTTATCTTACAGCACAATTATTAGATGTATATGTATTCCAATTCTTACGTGAGAAATACACACAGTGGTGGCTTGCTCCGTTAGTTAGTGGTAACTTTACGATGGCATTTTCTGCGTATGTATTCTTTGCCACGGCATTTATAGGAAGTGCAAACACATTTATGGCAGAGCATTGGTTTGAAGTAGCCACAAATGGAGTGCTTGGTAAATTAATATTCGGATCAGCTGTTATCGTTCCACTGTATGGTATAGTACTTAACTATCTACTAGGGAAACAAAATGAATCCGTTGCCTAAACATAGTGCTAGTTGGAACAAACTAGCACCACCTTTACGTCCCACTTTACAGGTAGCACAGCAGATGCGAGACTTGTGTACAGACGGGCAAACTCTCCTGCTAGGAGTCACTCCAGAATTTTATCCTCTGTTTAATGAACTCCTAGCAGTTGATGTTAATCAACATATGATAGATACTGTCTGGCCAGGGGATACAGAATACAAAAAAGCTTTACAAGCTAACTGGAAAAATATGACATGGTCTCCAGGTCAGTTTGGAAATATAATAAGCGATGGTGCATTAGGTTTACTAGGTAAACTAGATGACATGGTTAACTTTATAAATCAATGCAAACTCTGGTTAAATCCAAAAGGTCGTTTGATACAGAGAGTGTTTGAACGTCCAAAGATACCAGTTACTATAGAAGAACTAAAATATGATCTATCAGCTTGTACAGGTATAGGTTGGAACGGATTTAAATGGAAGATGGTTTATTATGTAGCAGCAAATAATAACGGGTTAGTTAGGCTATCAACAGTAAGAGATCTATTCAACGATATATCTCCGGATAGGAGATATGCTTCTATGAATACTGGATGGAAAATTGAAGATGTTAATACAATAGACCTTTATGAAAACATAGAAACTTTAACTTTTGTTCCTAATAGAGAAGAATGGATATGTGTCTTTGGTGAATCTGAATTCATCGAAACAACCGGTTACGATTTAGCAGAAACCTGTCCTATAATAGTTTGGAAAAAACAGTGACAAATAAGATTGAAAACCTCAAAAACCTAACTGGTACACTAAATCAACTACAATGGTATACTCCCCTAAAGATCAGCAAGATACAAACGGGCAAGCTTAAAGCAGCAGTTGCCCATCACGTAAAGAACAGTGAATGGTTTCTAGAACGTATCCGAGTTTCGGGATTAACACCGAATGATATAACGGTAGACAACATCACTGCTCTACCCCTGCTATCACGCAGAGATATACAATCAGCAGGTGAGAGTTTCTTTGCTAAGGAAGTTCCAAAGGATCACGGCAAGGTAGGAGTAGTTAAGACATCAGGTTCAACAGGTGAACCAGTTGTTATCAAAGCTACAGATACAGTAGCACAGTTCTTCCACGCTCTCAACTATCAAGAGATACTTTGGCATAGGCGTGACTTTAAGATGCGTATGTCATCTATACGTGCTGGACATCAAGACAACGGTGAATTTCCTAACTGGGGGGCTCCGTATAATCTATTGCACGAAACCGGACCCGCACAGCTTATTAACATCTGGACAGATATCAAAGAACAAGATAGACTATTGCGTGAGTTTAATCCTGATATCCTCTTAGTCTACCCTAACAATCTAAAAGCTCTATTAGATATATGGGAGATCAATCCTCCCTCATTCAAACTAAAGCATCTAAAGACTGTTGGAGAGACAGTTAGTGATAGCCTAAGAGATAGAGTTAAAGCACTATTTGGGTTAACTATTGAAGACTGCTATAGCAGCCAGGAAATGGGATCTATCGCAAACAGATGTCCAGACGGCGATCTCTATCATACTATGGATACTAATCTAATAGTAGAAGTTGTAGATGATCAAGGACAGCCTGTCACAGCGGGGTCTATCGGTAGGGTAGTGGTTACTGATATACACAACTACGCTAGTCCAATGATACGCTATGTGATAGGCGACTATGCCGAACGTGGACCAGCCTGTAGCTGTGGTAGGGGATTGCTTACGCTAAAGCGTATAATGGGCAGAGAACGTAATCTAATCTTACAACCAGATGGTAGACGCTATTGGCCGATGGTTGGTATGTATAACTTTGATGAGCTTGACTTTATCATACGCAAGTACCAGGTTATACAGCACAGCAGAGAAATGATCGAATATAAGATAGTAACAGACAATCCCATAACAGAAGCACAAAGAGAAGCTCTAATAGCTATCGCTCGCAAGGCATTAGGCGATGCATTTACCTATACTGTCACCCGTTATGAAAAGGAATGGCCACTACCTCCAAATGGAAAGTTTGAAGAATTCGTCTGTAAAGTATCGTAATCATTATACTATCTGATTAAATACGTGTATAATGTTTAAATAACAGAGGAGTTGTTATGGTTAAGTACTATTCATATATAATAGCCTGCCTTGTGTTTATATCTCCTGTACGAGCGTTCTCTAGTGAAATGGTATTCCAATTTAAGAATCCAACATTTTCGGGCGTAGGATGGGGATCACAAGTCCTCACGATCGAGAACGAAGAATATACTCGTCAACAGGCAAGAGAAGCGCAACGCAAAGCCGATGCTGATGCTGTCAAAGCTGCACTACAAAATACCAATCTACAGAAATTCTTGAACAACTTAGAGTCTCGTATATATGCACAGCTCAGTTTGCAGTTAAGCAATGCTATGTTCAGTGGAACTAGCACATCTGGATCTATGGATTTCCAAGGTAGCACGATCAGCTGGGTACAAGATTTATCAACTAATACGATCAACCTTACCATAACAGATACGAGCGGTAATCAAACAAACCTATCAGTTCCAATGGGAGGATTTAAATTCTAATGAAAAAATCCTTCTTTTTAATTCCATTGATAGCGATGCTCTTAACAGGATGTGTTAGTAACAAGACGCTAGATAGGATAGCTGATAGCATAAATGACAATGACAGCGGAGTCCCTTCGCCAACAGCCCAACCTATAACTAAACTACGACGAAGTCCGCTAGCAGATCTTCCGCCATTAGCTGGCGACCCTATAACTATCGCAGTTTACAATTTCAGTGATAAGACCGGACAACGCAAACCAAACGATACTGTAGCAGTGTTAAGCAGCGCAGTGACACAGGGTGCCGAAGTATTCCTCATTAAAGCATTACAAGATGCGGGTAAGGGTAAATGGTTCCAAGTTATCGAACGAGTAGGATTAGATAACTTAGTTAAAGAAAGACAGTTGATCCGTAGCCAACGTGAGACTTACGAAGGCAAAGAAGCCAAACCTCTCAGTCCACTATTAGTTGCCGGTGTTATGATCGAAGGTGGTATAATTGGTTATGACAGCAATATAGCTTCTGGTGGAGCTGGTGCTGCTATGCTTGGCATTGGTGCAACTGCCCAATACAGGACAGACGTAGTAACAGTTGTGATGCGCCTAATAAGTGTATCTACAGGAGAAGTGTTAGTTACTTCGGGTGCTACTAAGACTATATTGAGTGCAGGTGTAAGCGGAAACGTGATGAAATTTATTGATCAGAACACCATGAGCATACAGCTCGAATCTGGTTACAATATGAATGAACAGAGCACTTATGCTGTTCGTCTTGCTACTGAAGAAGCGGTAGCCGATCTAATAAAACAAGGTGCGGCGAAAAAATTATGGGCGTTTGCCGCACCTAAGAATGTTAAGCCCGACGGAGTTAAAAAATGAAATACCTAGTAGCAGCCGCATTGATTTTCTTATCTACAAATGCGTTCGCTCAGACCGTGAATAGTGTCTATATGGACCAAAACGGAAGCAATAGCGCGATCACGATTACGCAATCGGGATCGAACAATGCTGCTGGTACAGAACTCAAAAACAACGTGTTCCACGGTAACAATCAAAGCATTAACATCTCCCAGATAGGTAGTGGCAACGTTGGTGATTTTACCATTAATGGTGATGGTGCTAGCCTAACTTCAAATGTTAACGGTAGTATCAATACCGTCACTGTAAATTGCGGAACAGGTGCTGGTGGTGGTGCTGGATCATCTTGTACAGACGCTATCGTAGTTGCTAATGTGCAGGGTGGAAATAACTCTGTTAATACTACTACTGGTGCGAAAAGCAATAGCAGCACAACCATACAAGGTGATCACAATACTACTCTTATCAACAATACTAGCAACAATCTATTAGGTGCAGTTAGCAGTATCAGTGTAGTAGGCGGATACAATGCTGTTAATATAAGCCAAGATGGACCTGCAGGTGCTAATGGATTTATAGCAAGTGTGAGTGTTACAGGTAGCACTAATACGATAGGTGTAGTGCAGTCAGGATCGGTAGACAGTAATGTTCAAATTAAGAGCAACGGCTCTAACAATACTATTTCTGTTCACAGCGGAAACTAAATGTCTAGCAACATCTGTAGGTAAAATCACAGAGCAAACAGGTCTCACTGAACTACAGAGGGATAAGAAAAGCACACCAACTACTGTTAACACTGAAGTTGAAATGGACGATACTATCGTCACTGCTAAGAGTAAAACTAGGATCACATTTAAAGATGATAGCCTAGTAGAAATAACTGAACAGAGTAAACTACTAATAGATAGTTTCGTATACGACGATACTACTAGTGATGCAGGTAAACTTGGTATGAAAGTAGCGATGGGTACTGCTAGATTCGCTAGCGGACAGATAGCCAAACACACTCCCGAAAGCATCAAGATAGATACTCCTAGTGCCACTATTGGTGTCCGAGGGACAGACTTTACTCTCACAGTAGATGAACTAGGTAGGACGCTAGCTATCCTGCTTCCTAGTTGCCCTACTGGATTTAAAGATATAGATAAAGACTGTAAAGTAGGAGAGATCAGTGTAAACACAGGAATGGGCACCATAATACTCAACAAGGCATTCCAATCTACTACAGTTGCTAGCCGAGAAAGCAAGCCCAGCAGACCTGTGATACTTGAACTGAGTGCTGATCAAATCAATAATCTTTTGATCGTCACGCCGCCTAAACCAGTAAAACAGGTTTTGAAAACTAATGATAACAACAAAACAGCATTGGACATCAACTTCCTAGATCAAAAATTCTTAGATACGACAGGTATGCTAGATGATGTTTTTATTTCGCAACAGAACATATTAGATATGGCTTATCTAGATAACTCGAGCTTCCTAATAAATATGCTAGATTTATTAAACAGCCAGTTATTGGATGATCAACTTAGTGCGTTTAATACTATGTTACCTAAGTATCCACCCAATAAAGCAGCAGGATTGAAATATATGCTAGTAGATACTAATCTAACTTTATATAGGATCGCTCCAGGACACATCGCTTCTGTTAATTTAGATAAAGATTCTCCCAGTACACTCACTCTAGTGCAAGATGGAGTCACGATAGTGCAGAATGTTAATAATCAAAACGGAACCAAGATAACCATAAATCAAAGTAAGTAAAAAATGAGATATGTGATACTGATGCTACTAACAATGATATCAACTGCTTCTGCGCAAAATGTCGTTTACATTGATCAGATCGGCAATACTAACAGCATCACTATTGATCAAATCAATACTACTAATAGTTCCGCTATCGTCCTCAACAAGGGAGATAACAATACTGTTACTATAACACAAGAAGGATACGGAAATAACACAGCATTTATCGGAGTTCCTCCAGCGCAACCTCCAGCAGGTAGTAGTAACCAATACAGTTATTCCGTTACAAATAGCAACAACAATAATACTCTAAATATAACACAAACCGGAACAGGCAATTATAACGCATCGATCAATCTAGATCCATCCCTGCCTACTAGCAATAATACTGCCAGTATCACACAAACAGGTGCAGCCAATAAATCCTTCCATTTGAGCCTGAGCGGTAATAATATAACCGCAAATGTGATACAAGATAGTGCCACAGTACCTGATGCAGCTACCTTAAGCATACAGTGTCTAACGCCACCTTGTAGTGGATACAGTTATACCAAACACTAAATATTGGTATGAAAAAAATATTATTGAGCCCTTGGACCGCTCTAATAACATTAGTATTAGTGGTGGCTATAAAATTATCTAATCCCTCTTTCGTAGAGAGCGTTAAACTACGTTACTTTGACACGCTTATCACTAGCAAAGCTCCTACTGCTAACAATATAGTTACTGTTAACATAGATGAAGCTACGCTAGACAAATACGGACAGTGGCCGTTTAAACGTGATGTATATGCTAATATAATAGAAGACCTATACAAGCACAAAGCAGGCCTAGTTGTTTGGAACATAATGATGCCTGAAGCTGATCGCATGGGCGGCGATAGTGCATTAGCTAACACACTAAAAGAACATCCGGTAGTGTTAAGCAATAGTCCAAGCCTAAAAAATAAAAACACTCCACGAAATCCGGGCGCGGCTATAATCAATGCCAAATACATAGATACTATATTACCCTATCCGGGCATCATAGCTAACATACCAGAATTAGAAAATGCAGCAGCAGGTGTTGGTACGATCAATACTCTAACAGAAATCGACGGTGTTAATCGTCGATTACCGTTGATAGTGACTGCTAATGGTAAACTGTATCCTAACCTATCTCTAGAAACACTAAGGGTCATGGCAGGTGATAACACCGTACAGATTAAGTTAAGTGAGCTCGGTGTTGATAAGATGCGTGTTCCTAAATTTGGATTTGTTACTACAGATCCACTTGGGCGCATATGGGTTGATTGGAGCCAGACTAATAAAAGTTACAGTGCTGTAAACCTACCGGACGATTTAGACGGAGCTGTGGTTATAGTTGGAACTACAGCAGCAGGTATAGCTAATCCTGTTCCTACTGCTAAAGGTCCGGTGTGGCCTCAGGATATGCAAGCAGCAGTGCTAGGAACTATGCTAAACAAAGTAAATATACAGCGTCCAGATTGGGCCGAAGGCGCAGAAACGATAGCACTGATTGCTGCCGGTATCTTGCTTTTAATTTTAACAAGGTGGATATATGTTGGACTTACCTCAGTTGTTGTATTGGTCGGCGGGAGCCTGCTACTTAGTCAGTATCTATTTACTAGCTCTCTATGGTTATGCGACGCAACCATTTTTGTATTTGGAATCGTCCTGGTCGCTCTGCATGCCTATGGAGTTAAATTCGTATCCGAATTCCTCCAAAAGCAACAGATAAAGAAACAGTTTGGAACTTATCTAAGCCCAGACCTAGTGGCTAGATTACAGAAGAATCCAGAACTACTTGCACTAGGAGGAGACTCAGTTGAACTCTCAATCATGTTTACTGATGTTCGTGGCTTTACTACTATTAGTGAGCATTACGGAAGCGACGTTCAGGGATTAACGAAGATAATGAATCGCTATATGACAGCGATGACTAAAAAGATCTTAGAGAATCACGGAACACTGGACAAGTATATCGGTGATGCACAGATGGCATTCTGGAACGCACCGCTTAGTAATGAACAGCACGCCAAGGATGCTGTAAAGACAGCATTAGAAATGCTAGGAAGTTTAGATGCATTTAATAAAGAAGTTGCGCTTGAAGGTGTTCCACCATTTGGTATGGGACTGGGCATTAACACTGATACTGTTGTTGTGGGTAACATGGGTAGTAGTCAACGTTTCGATTACACTTGCCTCGGGGACGGCGTCAACTTGGCGAGCAGACTTGAAGGACAGAGCAAACCATATCATGTCGCAATGGTGATCGGCCCCAAGACAAACGAATATGTGAAAGATACTTACTTTACATTACCACTAGATTGTCTAGCAGTTAAGGGTAAAAAGGAAGGTGTGAATATATTCACAGTGTTAGGAGAACTTTCAAAAGTTCCAGTAGGATACAAGAACGCTAAGAACGAACATAATACTATGATGAATGCATATAATTCTCAGAGATTTATTATCGCCAAAAGCCTAGCACAGGGACTCAAAGGAAAGTTCGATGGTAAAATGGATGAATACTACGATATGTGGGCGGAACGTTGCGACGAATATGCTAAAAATCCACCGGGAGAGGGATGGGACGGAGTTTATAGAACAAACACCAAGTGAGGTAACGTGAAGTATAAAAGCATTTTCATATCAGATGTACATCTTGGAACAAGGATGTGCCAAGCAGATAAACTATTAAATTTTTTAAGAGACAATGAAAGTGAGAAGCTTTTCTTAGTTGGTGATATAATCGACTGTTGGGCTATGAGCAAAAGTATATATTGGCCACAATCACATAACGATGTGGTACAGAAGATATTGCGTAAGGCCCGCAAAGGTACAGATGTAGTTTATATAAGTGGTAATCACGACGAGGTATTGAGAAACTTTGATGATCAGTTCTTTGGTAATGTAGAGATACGTGAAAAAACTATATACGTCGATGCAAAAAATAGACCTATATTAATAATACATGGTGATCAGTTTGATGTAGTAATGAAAAATGCGGCTTGGTTAGCACATTTTGGAACTATAGCTTATGATTTTAGTATGAAACTAAATGTTGTAGTTAATAAGTTTAGACGCCTGTTCAAATTGCCCTATTGGTCATTGAGCCAATGGGCCAAATACAAAGTGAAATCTGCTGTTAATTTTATGGGAAGCTACGAAGATAAACTGAGTGGGTATGCTAAGGCAGAAGCGTGTGTAGGCATAGTATGTGGGCATATACATCACGCTAACATACGTAAGATAAATGATATTGAATATATGAACTGCGGTGATTGGTGCGAGAGTTGTACAGCACTAGTAGAAAACTATAATGGTACTTGGGAGATAATCCAATATGAGGATAACACTAGTAACTGATACTTGGGCTAATATAAACGGTGTAGTTACAACACTAAAAGCAACAGTTAAACAGTTAGAGTCTTGGGGACACATCGTACAAGTGATCGAACCTAGTCAATTTAAAACCATAGGTGCTCCAGGCTATCCTGAAGTTAGGCTTAGTTTAGATATATGGCGTGTTGGTCCTATGATAGAAAATTTTAAACCCAATGCTATACATATAGCCACTGAAGGTACTTTGGGATTGGCTGCACGTTGGTACTGCAAAGTAGACAAACGTAGCATACCACATAATACTAGCTATCATACTAAGTTTCCAGAATATCTAAATACCTATTTTAAGTTGCCGGTTGATTGGGGCTATTGGTTAGTCCGATGGTTCCATAAGTTTTCAACAAAAGTATTAGTAACTACAAACACTATGAAAACAGAACTTAGTAATCGAGATTTCCAAAGGTTGGAAGTGTGGAATAGAGGAGTTAACAGAGATCTATTTACTAGTAAGTTAAGAGAAAAGTTAGAAGTAAAAAAACCTGTAATACTTTGTGTTAGCCGTGCTAGCAGAGAAAAAGGATTAGATGAGTTCTGTAGCTTAAAGATAGAGGGAACTAAGATACTAGTCGGGGATGGGCCTTATTTGGAAGAACTAAAGCAAAAATATCCATACATAAACTACGCAGGATATAAGAAAGGCAAGGAGCTAGCAGAATACTATGCTAATGCTGATGTATTTGTTTTTCCAAGCAAGAGTGATACATTTGGTGTGGTTATGTTAGAATCTATAGCTTGCGGTACTCCTATAGCAGCTTATCCAGTTACCGGGCCTGTTGATGTAATAGAGAACGGAATCAATGGGTATATGGATGATGATTTAGAAGTAGCTATAGTAAAAGCTCTAGAATGTGATCGCGGCATTGTTGAAGCAAGCAGTAAAAAATATGATTGGGCTATGTGTACTAAGATATTCCTAGACAACTTAACGGAGATTAAATAGGTTATGAAGATACTCGGTATCCACGGTGCTTGGAGTAGTAGCATCAGTTTTAACTATCTAAAGCATAAGACCAAAATCAAAGATTGGCATTGTGTTGATTACGATCATCGGGTCAATGCTTATGAAGACATCCTTGCTATGAGCATAGGTGTGATGCGTGAACCTTATGTAGCTATAGGACATAGTCTAGGTGGAATGATAGCATTACATATGAGCCAAGATACGCTATGTAAAGGTATCATAACATTAGCAAGTCCGTTAGCTGGATTGGATCTAAATTTGATACAGCTATATATGAGCAGAGCTAGTCTGATAAGCAAGATAGCTAATAGCAGCAGGCAAGTGAGAGAGATACATCAGATGCGGTTTGATCATGTTCCTGTGCTACATCTAATAGCTAACAAAGGATTTAATCCTTTCATATATGAGGATAATGACGGTGTGCTTCCATTAAAGGTACAAACAGGGTGGACCTGCGGTAAGATAGCCGAGATAAGTGCCAATCATTATGAGATATTACAGAGTGATGCTACAGTAGCAGCCGTTAAAGGTTTTCTTAAAAAGGATTAGTTTTTAGGAGCAGTTGGCTGTGTGTATATTTTAGCTTCTTGGGGATCCTGAGTATGATGTGCTAGTTGCTCTGCCGCTTTCCTCTGTTGTTCAGCAGCTTCCATTTCACGTTGTTGTGCAGCAGCAGCAGTCTTAACATCTTCTAAGTGGCGTTCGCTTTCAATCTCTTTACCACGTAGTTGCAGAACTATATTGAGTTTTTGATTGAGGCGTATGAGATCATTATCTAACATACGTATACGATCAATGAGTGCGATAAGCACAGTATTAGCTTCGCTTAGTACTGGCTTAACCTCAGTAGTCGCCCAAATCCAAATATAATAGATCATATATCCCATGCCACCGGCAGCAACGATAGGAAACCCATATTTCGAAATTAGATCAGCTACGTTAGATTCCATTTGATTTTTCCAAAAACAATAATATGCTATTATTTAGATAATATCAAATTTTAATTAAAGTAGTATATTATTTTTTTGTCAATAGCTGTTTGTTTATTTCAACATATTCATCTGCTATCTTTTTGTTACGGGTTATAATAATCATTTTCCCGTCGAGCATCACGGTGTAATATCGATCACCTTTGTTTAAAAAACACTCTACTATCTTATACTTTCCCACATTTTTTACTTTAGTACCTTATAATATCTTTGCCAAATAATTTATTGATATAGGGTTAATTTTTAGTCCAACGCCCCCTTATTTGTTCTTCTATTAAAAGATATATTACAAATAAAACTAAACAGGCACCAAACATTCTTCCAATTGTTTCAAAATCTATATCCATTAGTCTCTCCTTGCATCGTTCTTGCCGTCTGCCCTTGCTATCCTGTCTACATCTGGTTTGACACCGAGCGCATTGCTCATCAGAGTATCGATCCTTATAACGTCGTGATTCATAGTCTTGACCCTATTATCTAAAGCAGTAATGATACCACTTAATCCCTTAACAGATCCCATAACACCCGCTAGGATGAATTTGATAGTTAAGAAAATAAAGTAGCCCATAGCACAAGCAGCGGCTATGGGAAATCCTACGTCAGCAACTAATTTAAAGAATATATCCATAAATATATTTATATGCATATTATAAAAGGGAGACTGCAATGATTGACGAGACTGAGAAGAAAAAAGGAAAATAAAATGGCATTAGGCGATTCACTATTAAACCAATTGAGGAAAAACGTCGAGAAGAATGGCGAACTATCTACTACATCAGATAAGCTAAAGAGCAAGGCTCCTTTGATCATAAGCATATTTGCTGCCGTCTTTAGTATCAATGCCTTTATTGGTAATCAACTAGGCAGTAAAATACTAAACAACACTATAGAAATTAGTGATGTCTATGGATTCTATCAAGCTAAGAGCATTAAACAGAGCATAACTGAATCATCATATGACGATGCGATAAGGGCGAATGATAGTAAAAAAGCAGAAGAATTAAAAGCGAGGATCGATCGATACGAGTCCGATCCAGCTAGCGGCGAAGGCAAGCGAGAATTATTAGTTAAAGCCAAACAGCTAGAAGCAAGCAGAGATAATGCTAAGAAACAAAGCCCCTGGATCGGTATAGCCGGATCAGTTATGCAGATCTCTATAGTATTACTCACTGCTAGCATCTTAAGCGCAGGAACGATGATGTTTTGGGGAGGGCTTGCTGCTATGGGTGTAGCACTAGCTATAATGGGACAAGGATTATTCTTATGGTTTTAAGTTGGGAAAAATTTATAGTATATGCCATATATTTCTTCATAATAATATATGTAATATTATCAGCCTGTATGCTTTATGGACTACTTAATCATAGTATCTAGTTGACAAATATCTACACGATGTTATTATAAGTTTATGATATTAAAAGAACGTGATATAATGATCGATCTAGAGACGCTAGCTACTAGTCCAGATAGTGTGATCATCACTATTGGCGCACTGCGTTTTGATCCATATGCTAACGATCGCGGACGTGAAGCCCGCGACATGGAACACTTTTATTGTCGTATTGATCCGGGTAGCTTTGACTATCCCGAAGCGGAGATAAACGATGACACAATGGCCTGGTGGGCAAAGCAAAGCGTGGAAGCACAGCACGAAGCATTTGGGGAGGGAGTGGCCCGTTTGGATATTCGCGACGCTCTTGATAGCCTCTTTGATTTTTGCAGACCTTGTGACAGGGTTTGGGCAAACGGCCCTGCCTTCGATATTATTATCCTTGAAACGGCTGCTCGTAGATTAGGCAAGAAATGGCCTTGGAGTTTCTGGCAGGCTAGAGATTGCCGCACAGTGTTCCGCATGGTACCAGGACGTGATCAAAAACCAAACAATCATAATGCTCTAGACGACTGCTGGCTACAGACTGTGAAGCTACAAGAAGCACTAAAGGTATTAAACGTCACAAAGATGGACTAACAATGAAACATATGTTGGTTATCGTTGATGCGTGGGAGTATGATGTATCAGCTCCCCAGACTGCTGAAAGCATAGCACATATAAAACACACCCATGCATTGGGACATTTCATTAATATTGTTTGTGATCACGAAAGACAAAAAGGAAATACTGTAGTATTTGTAAACACTAATCATCCTATAATGCATCATGTTGATACTAAAAACGATATGATTGTCAGTAGTTTACAAGATATAAAATTTGCTATGTTCCTCAGGCGCAATCCTCATAGTATGTTTTATATAGGAGGATTTGCTTATGAGTCTTGTGTATTACGTGAATACTTTATATTGTTAAATGCATTGCATAATGATACTGCACGTATAAACATTGCATTAAATCTAACATTACCTTTTAAGGGATACTGGACTATTGAAAAAAATATTGAGCATTGTCTTTGGGCAGCAGATGGATTTCAGAAATTAGATCTTATTTAAACGTTGACAACACTGTGTCTAGATGTTATTATTAAAATAATAAGAGGTTATCATGTTAAAAAATGTATATGGTGATGGTGTTATTATGGTTAGCAAGAATGACACTTATGGTGGAGTTGATGTTTCTGTTACTATGAGTCAGCCCTATGCTGATGATATACGTTGGTTAAATCAATATCGTAGAGAATATGAACTAGAAAAGAACCTCAGAGAAAATTCTCCGGCAGTTAAGAATGCCTGGGAGCAATATCAAGTAGTGAAGATCTTAGCAGAAAAGGAGAAATAAGATGTCACATAAGGAAAACCGTTTGGTGATCACAAAGTCAGAGTTGGCAGTACTTAACGATTGGCTTACTCGTCTTAACTATGATGTAAGCTGTGTAGAGTTCCGTACAGGCATTGAGCCCGGCATCGGTCATGCACTTACTGCTTATGTTGAGTTGCACGACGATGAAGGTTATTTTAAGCTACTTACAACACAGCCTGGTGTAACTGTAAATCTGCAGGCTATTGAAACAGCTATCAAGACAGCTACTAAGGCTGCTTAATAGTGAGCAATACAGTCAAACTTAGGGTTAGTGACCTAAAGAGACTTATGGAGTGGATCTCAACTTTGGAGGATAAAAACTTTGAAGTTGAGATTACTACCTCACACAGTTCAGGTATCGGCTTAACTGTAGAAGTTTCTATTGAAACCCAAGAAGGTCGCGGCGTCTGGGCCGATTTAACTGATTATGAGAACTGGTAATGGCAAAATTCCGTAAGAAACCCGTAGTAATTGAAGCAGTAAAGTTTGTGTACAATGAGTACGGATTAGCTGATCTCCACGAGTTCTGCGGAGATGCTCTCGGAGAGATTAAAAAAGCTCGCCATCTAGATGCAAAGGGCGAAGCACAGATACTAACACTAGAAGACGGTCAGTATCTTAAGGTAGCTCACATTGCTACTGAAGGAGATTGGATTATCAAAGGCATACAGGGCGAATTCTATGCTTGCAAGCCTGATATATTTGAAGCTACCTATGAGGAGGTTAGAGATGACTAAAATCGTATACAACGCCTGCTTCGGAGGTTTTGGATTGAGCCACGAAGCTATCATGCGTTATGGTGAGCTTGCTAATCTAAATCTACTCTATGTTCCGGGAGAACACAGCTGGAACAATTCCTACTACAAGGATAGTATACAGGATGATGATCACTATTTCTCTGATAACGACATCTCACGCACAGACCCTTTCCTCGTGCAAGTCGTTGAAGAGCTAGGTGCTAAGGCAAACGACACTTATTCCGAGTTAGCTATATGTGAGCTTGCACCTGGTACAAAGTATCGCATTGACGAATATGACGGCAACGAAGCTGTGCTAACTATCGATGATTATGATTGGAGCGTAGCGTGAAAAAATACATTAGTCCCAACCTTTTCCTTTGGTTAGTTATAATTGCATCTTGGATGATTGTAGTAGCGGTGTTGATGCAGCCCTTTGAACCAAAAGATGATAGTGACTTTCCGGATCGTTCAAGTGGTATGAATGTGCTTATCGATCATCTAACAGGTTGCCAATATCTATCTCGTGGTTCAATAACTCCGCGCCTGGATGCTACCGGCAAGCAGATATGTAAGAAAGTTTAACTATGAGAACAAGCAGTGAAATACTTGAAGATCTACTCAAGTCATTAGAAGATATGATAGACGCTCAAGACGATATGTGGCAGGAAGAAAAATACCACAATCATAAAGAATTAAATCAAATACGAGAATCTCGACTTGTTCCTGCTAAACGAGATTTCAAAAAGCACCTTGACGATTACATTGATCGCCGTTTTCAAACCTACATAGACAAATATGGTATAACTAAAGTTAAATGATCAGGAGATCTAAATGAAATTTGTTACCGTAATGGATATGTGGCTATTAATTATAAACATTGCATTACTTGGGTTTATTGGGTATTATGGTAGGCGTTTGATCAAGATGATCTCTAGGGTCGTGTCTCGTATTGATTACGATCAGGTTGAGAAAGAACGCAAGGCTATAATTGATATGATAAAGGAAGAGAGAGATGTACTTTTCCACTCATCTTCAATGGCCGGAGATAATACAGAATCTCTTTCTATTGAGATTCTAGATGGTATAATTGAAAAAATAGAAGACAGGAATATTAAGAGACTAAATAAACAAGGAGAAGCAAATTGAAATATACAGCAATCATTTCGTCTTTCTTACTAGCAGCCGCACTGAGCGGATGCGCCAGCACAGGTCCTAATCAAGCCATTGGTACCGGTGTGGGTGCTGTTGGTGGATATGCTGTAGGTAGATCACTTGGCGGCGGCGCAGCGGGATCTGCTGTAGGTGCTGTAGCAGGTGCTCTTATTGGTAGCGAAGTTGGTAAGAGTATGGATCAACAACAGGCTAATCCTCCGCGCGAGCGTGTGATTGTACAGGAACGTCCAGTATACATCGATCGCCGACCGGTAGAAGAATGCCGCATCGAACGTCGTTTTGATCCCCGTTGGGGAACATATAGAGATGAACGAATTTGTCGTGTTTACCGATAATAATAGTTGACGTAGCGTAAAAAATAGCATACAATATAAAAATAATAAGGGGACGTAGCTCAGTTGGGAGAGCGGTAGCTTTGCAAGCTTCAGGTCGTCGGTTCGATCCCGTCCGTCTCCACCAAGCATTATAATATAGTAAAAATACGTCGGGGTGTAGCGAAGCCTGGTTTATCGCGCCTGCTTTGGGAGCAGGAGATCCTCAGTTCGAATCTGAGCTCCCCGACCATTTAAGTTTATTACCTTTACGTCTATTCTCCCTCCAAGGAAGATATTGTAAGTTGTCTTGATGATGCAATCCTCCTTTACTAATAGGTATAATATGATCTATTTCATATCCTTGTGGACATTCTTCGTATATTTTTTGTATTAATAACCGGTCTGCATCATTGGGCGTTTGTAATTTTTGTTTTGTATGATATCGCATCCAGGCTTCATTTTTAATAGCACGATTTCTTTTATACCATATATCATCTTTCTCAACTCGACTGGCAATTTGCGCACATTTATGACTACAATATTGGTTAGTAGATGTATATCTAATTTCTTTATCAGAACCACATTGATTACATTTGAATTTAGGTTTATCTCGACCACAATACTTTAAATGCATTGATAATCCTTGTTTATTCTTAAATAGTTTATTACAATTTATACAGTTATTCATGTTATTATTTATTCCAGTTTGGTAGCGCAGAAGTTGACAGTTAGATAAAATACATATATACTAATAAAAATAAGGAGAGTACTATGGACGTTCATACTAAAAGAATACACGAGTTTACAAGTTATGGCAAGAGCAACGGCTTCTTCTTAAGCCGTGGTAGAGACGGAAATTTTGTACCCGCTCCTCGCCCTGATACTACTGACAATGCTATCAAGGAACAGCTTGCTAGGATTGAAGATAAGCTAGATCAACTATTAAAGATGACGGAGAACAAGTAATGAAGACAGTAGGTGATAAGGTTACTCCATTTGTTATTACCGGAGTTCGTCCGGGTGTGCTTAACGATGATGAGCCGCCGGGTGCTTTTGAAATGATTGATGAGAACAGTTTCGCAGGATGGTGGAAGGTTATTGTTTTTTATCCCAAAGACTTTACATTCGTATGTCCAACTGAAATCGTAGCATATGATGCTCTAGTGGAACAGTTTGAAGATCGCAATGCTAAGTTGCTGATCGGTAATACTGACAACGAATATGTGAAGTTAGCTTGGCGCAACAATCACGAGGATCTAAAGAAGACCAACAGTTGGATGTTTGCTGATACACTACGCGACGAACGTGGATTAGCTGGGCAGCTGGGTATCTTCCATCAAGATAGCGGTGCTTGCCTACGAGCTACTTTTATCGTAGATCCCAATAACGTTATCCAGCACGTTACAGTAAACGACCTAAATGTAGGACGCAGTCCAGAAGAGACTCTACGTGTATTAGATGCTCTCGGTACCGGAGAACTTTGTGGTTGCAATCGACCACTCGGCGGTGCTACACTTTAAAAATAACAATACCTCCCACGCTTGCTCATAGAGCAGCGCAACAGGGAGGTTACTAATTGCTTTGTTGCTCGCGGAGAGCTAGCAGATTCTAAAACTGCAAGAACGGGTTCAACTCCCGTACAGAGCGCCACTATTAGCAAGGGGAACTACTCGGCAGTCGTGTCGCAAGATATCGCAACGGAGCCCTTTGTTTATGCTGTTAGAGGGATTGTGGGTAGACCTGTACTGGGACTGGGCAACCTTCATAAATATAAAAACAAAGGAGAATTAATATGGCCTAGATTGAATTAGCATGTAAAGAGATGGTGTTCCACTTTAACAAGAAACATCACGAAGACCCTTCGATTCCTATGTGGATCATTAAAGCCAAGGGTGAAAGTTATTATGTCGAGCACGTCGATTGTTCCGTGCCTTGGACTACAAAAGAAACTCCCGATTCTAGTCACACCAAAGGTAGCATTAAAGTCAAGGATTGCCTCCTGACTATTGATGATGATAATTGTGCTAGTATAGCAGTATTAACAGCACACGATATCATTCGCTTAAAAAATCAAGCCAAAGGTATCACACGTATCATCACTCAGTGGCGAGAACTGTTAGTAAAGACATTAGAGAACAGCAAGATCAAGCACGGTCCTATTAAGCGATTCGCAGCAGGCTGTAGTAGCACCTGGTATGTATGCGACATATATGATAGAAGTGCCCTAACTATCTTAGGATTAACTATGGTAGATAAGCATCGTGTCCTCATGCCTAACGAGACTTATTATAAAGCATATGATGATCCAAATATCATACTTCCAGATGACGATGATATAGATTTCATTGAAGAGGACGAGGATGAATAAATAAATATAATCGAGGGGTCTATTATGAATATTACTGATGTACTAAGCGAAATATCTACGCCAACTGGGTCTATCTTTATACGGTTTAAGGAAAGGGTTGGTGCAGTATCTGCTAATCCACAGCGTGGGGAACGTAGCGAAGCCACATATCTAACAGCATATGCTGGCTTTGCTAATGCTCCAGAAGATCTACAACAAGGCAATGCGCTACGTAATTTTAATTCTATTAATAGCGCCGAAGACATTGTTAATATGATCAAAGCTATATTTACAGACAAAGTATTCCTCTCGGTTAAGAGCCTCACCATATATGATGATTTTACTAAACCCTTGCAGGGAGATAGAAGTCCTATCTACAAGAGACATCCTTTCCTACTAAAGTTTATGAAATGGGTAGAAAGAGAAGGCGGCAATCAAATCAAGATAGCAGACAAAGTAGGACAAGAAGGCCCACCAAAGATAAAGCGTCCGCGTAAGGAAAATCCAAATTTTGGTAGGAAAATACGCGACGTCGAACAAGGTGAGACTAAGAAGACTGTTACATTTACTGTTGGTCCGCGTTTCTATAAGCAAGCCCAGCGTGACCTTCCAAATCTAATGAAGTATCGCGGTCCTAACGGTACGTTTGTTATGCCAAATGATCTGTTTATGCAGTTCCGGGCACAAGCCGAAAAGACCTATCCCTATGCTGAGATTAAACTAGTCAATCGTGTAGCAACAGGTGAGAGTTTTAATGAGGCTGAAGAAAAGCCAAAAGCAGTACATTGTTCACAATGTGGTAAGGGATTTAGTGCAGGTGGATTAAAAGCTCCACATAAAACAGGATTTTCGCATTGTAAAGATCACAAAGGTATGAAGGTTGTTGTTTCTGAAAACCTAAATGAAGGACAAGACAAGAGTCCACAAGACTGCGGCATTGTTGACGGATATTATGGTCGTTCACCAAATCCACATAAAATTGAAATGGGAAAGCGTGTTAAGCTAACTGATCCACGAGAGATTGCAGCTTATATGGCAGGCTATAAGGATGATTCAGCTGGTTCTAAGGTATATGAAGGTATTATGAAGTATGCTTTACCTATAGCTGGAGCAGCACTAGGTGGGATGTATGGATCTGATCTAGGAACTGCTGGTTTAGATTCTTATGTTGATGCTACTAATCCTGATGTTAATTTAGGAATTGCTTCTATGAAACCGAGTGTAGCTGCAAAAGGTGGTATGATAGCAGGAATAGATAGCCCAGACGTTGAAAAATATTCTAAAGCATTTAATGCTATACAAAAATACGGATCACCGGTTGGAGCAGCGTTAGGTGCAGGAGCTGGAATGGCACTATCGCCAAGTGATCGTAGAAGAGATAGCATGACTGACGAAGATGATAAAAGAGTAAGTGAAACTGTTAGCGGAATGGGGCATGGTTCAGCAGAAGAAATGCTATCACACGTTGAACAGGCTGTAGAATCAATGCAATTAGCTCTAGAGCGTGAACTAGAATGGCATCTCACAGATTTCTATGGGACTAAGGTAGTAGCCCAACTTATGCATCCTGCTATAGTTGCTCTAGAGAATATTAAACAATTTGTAGCACAACAACTAGCACAAGCTGGACAAAGTGAAGTAGACGAAGACGGCGCATCCCCTGCACCACCAACTCCACCACCTCCTGCACCAACTACCTCTGGTACATCGCTACCATCTGCAGATCCAATGGTAAAGAACCTACCAGCAATTAATGCTACCGGTGATGGTAATAATGCTCGAACAGATAAATTAGCTTCTATGGTTAGCGGCCAATCAGCTAAAGCAGCAGCACCAACTACAGCTGATAAACAAATGGCTACTACTTTTGAAACACGAATATTAGACATCGATGATGACGATTTTTGGTTAATGGAAGCAGGAAAAGCTTCGAGATCTTTCTGTAAAGCTAATGCTCGTAAGCGTGAGAATATGGGAGCAAGCCAACTTTCGAGCTGCATTAGTCAGGGCTATCTACCACATAAGAGCGGTAAAAGTGTGAAGGTAGCAGATCGCCGTATTAAACTTAACGGTGTTAAGATGAAGGGCGAAAAATACGGCGGGCCTAAGTCAACTAAGGCCGGCGAGTAATTTCCTTACGTGCTAGTTGATCAAAACCGTTTTTACACATATCTTTAGCACAAACGATAGGGTCTTTTGGTAAAACAAAAGGCCTTTCGTGTATAGATCCTACTAATTCACCCTGATTACACCAGCCTCTCCACATATCTCCATTGTTATCTATAACAAGGGTATCTATGCCTGCATAGCAAGTAAATCCTTTAAATTCTAAGGGATGACCTTTTTTAAGAGTTTTTTGACCGCTTATCGCATCTAAGTAAGTAGCCGAATCATTTCCGCCGGGATTAATAGACTTTTGATGTTCTAGACTATTACGATGCACTATTGGATCTTGTGACATTGTTTTAGGTACAGGCGGCGGGCGTCCTATCGTTCTATAGTATTCGGCCCATTGTTCGTTGTTGTAAGGTAGATACATATCACTGCCCATACCAAAGTTACTAAACAACATTTGATAATCACCTAGATTATATTTTTTACGGAATCTATTACGTGTAGCTATCGCCCAATCAAAATGTTGTTTTATCTGTGTAGTGGGTATTAGTATCTGTACATTAACGGGCTTACCTAATGACTCATTTAAAAGTAAATCTACTACTGATTCTATATGGTCTATGTCACAAAATTCTTTGTGTACACTAATAACCACATCAGTTAAATATTGTCTACAAGCACGCCAATAGCTTAGGTCGGCACTAGCATTTGTTTTCAGGACTAGACTAACAGGATAGTTGTTAATTCTTCTACCTATTTCTTGCACATCACCTGCAAGTGTAGGCTCACCTCCAATAAATTCAAATACTACATCATTACCTAACTCGTCGTAGTGGCTTATAATCTCTACACATACATCAACTATTGTTTCCATATCCGGAAAGGCTTTATCACCTTTCCGGAATATGTCGTGGCAATATTGACAGCTATAGTTGCAGGAGTTTCCCAGCAACCATTGCACTTTAGTTTTAGGTCGATCAAGCGGTTCGAAGTCTTCCATCGTCTATATAATTTAGCCAAGATTGATGGGGAACTTGCCACTCCTTCTTTTTACGATTATTAGCCAGTAACCAATAATTGGGTTGATTAGGTAGAACCTTAGGACGGATCTTCTGATTGTTACCCTTATTATTATTACAAGCATAGCAAGCTGTAACTACGTTATGCCAAGTTGTCTTACCACCTTTAGAAACAGGCATAACGTGATCGATAGTACACTCGCTAGGATTCAGTTCTTTTGCGCAGTATTGACAGGTATAATTGTCCCTAAGGAATACCCACTTACGACCAAATCTTACACGAGATTTTGGCCTCATAAATTCCTTTAGTATGATAACTGCTGGAACCTTCATAGTCAGACTAGGACTATGAACATCCCAGTCTTCATATTCGTGCAACACTCTTGCTTTGTTCAACCATACATATCGTATAGCACTCTGCCAATCAATAGCAGAAAGCGGAACAAGGCTCATTGGTTGAGCATCAGCATTGAGCAGTAGTGTATTTGACATTATTCCTCGCAGTTATTTAATATTTGTATTATAACAGTTTTATAAAAAACGTCAACATTTATAAAAAAAGCTAGGATCTTTTAAAGACCCTAGCTCTGGTTACCCATTATGCGCTATGCGCCTACAATAATTATATTTTACTTCTTAACACCTGCATTAACAAAACTATACATCTTTTCTGCAGTTTCTAGGACCTTATCAAGGCCTGGGAATTGCGGCATTCCGACGTTAGTAATTACCTGTCCAGTCTTCTCATCTCGAGCAACTGAAACTTCCCAACCGTGCCACTTAGCATGATAGTCCTCAGCGACAAGATCCTTAGCCATCTTTAAAATATCAGTGCGGATCTCGTAACCATTCTTATTAAACTTAACTTCTGGTGCCTTAGGCATTTCAAATGTATCTGTCATCATCATCTCCTTCTGTGTGTGTGTGACTTTACTACTATAACAGTAGTATTTTATTTAGTCAAGCGGAATTATCTTTTAATATCATTTGAATGGATATAAGTTAAATACATTAGAGGATAAAAAATGAAACGCCAGACCAAATCTATATTACAAGAGCTTAATAGTTTCGCAGTAAAGAAAGACGTAGAGTTAATAATTGAGAGCAGAGCCTTACATATAATTAACGGAGCTATAAACATACTAGAAATGGCAAGAGAAAACTTCGATGAAGAGACAGCACTAGATCTCGAAAGGCGTTTGCTTAACAGCATAAGGGCAGCTGATCCAGATAAGTTCCGTAGAGGCATCAAGAAAATAAGCGAAAACAAGCGTTCTGGAAGCCGATTATCCTTCCTAGATGATAAATAAATTTAACGTACTCATTACGAGCACGAACATTTTGGAGAAAAATAAATGGCTAATACATTTTCAGATCTAACTGCTACAACAGTAGCAGCAAACTACAGGAAGGTAGCAGGTTCCACTCAGCTCGGAACTCGCGTACTACGTTTCATCAAGGTAACTGTTTCAGGTGGTTCAACACCAGATCTAACAGTTGGTTACAACGCAGACGTTCTAGCATCAACTGGCAGCAGCAACTATGCTCTAGTAGTAAATGCACTACAGGGTTATGCAGAAGTTTATGCACTATTTGCACCAAGTTCAACTGCTTTCGTTGCTATCGTTAGCGATGACACTGCACAAGACAGTGACACCTCCACTAACGCAGCTGGCGGTTGGGGTGATGCAGAACTAAACATCTACCAAGCACTAGGTTCATGGAGCTCAGGCGCAGTAGCAATCACTACTGGTGCTTTCACTGGTGGCACACTTTCTTTCTCTTAATAAGATAAGGATATTGATATTAAAGGGCAGTTTTTATAACTGCCCTTTTTTATTGGCTAAATTAGTATATGCAGACTTTCCGAGTATTAACGCTTGTTGATATAACTAAGACAGGTATACAAAAAGAAAAAATAGATCCTCTTAAGAAAAAACAACAGGACAATTATCAAACACTATTGCAGACACTAGAAATGCGGGCTAATATCTTCACAGAAGATGATCCAATTGAAATCACGATGGATTGGTCTAATCTTGGATACGGTAAGAAAGAACGTACCTGGGTTTGGAATTTTTATATAGAACAAGATGACATATTTAGGATAGACGATAATACAACAGGATTTATGATTAATGACATAAATTATATTCCATTCAATACCGAATGTAATGAAACAGCTAAATTTAAACAGAACTTCTTTTCTGCATCAATAAAACCCATTAATATTATTTTCGAGTCTGTTGATAAATAAAATTAGTAGGCATTGTAAAAAAGGCATCGTTAGGCTTTGATAAAAGGCAGCAACCAGAAACATAAAGTTGCTAGGAGAATTAACGAATGGCTAGACGCCCTGCATCACCTTTAGAACACGAAAATCTCGCACTCCACGTTGAGCTATGCCAACAACGCTACGAAACAATGGAAAAGAGATTAGAGAGCATCGAAAAGAAAGTCGGCGAGATCTTTAACGCCATGAATGAAAGCAAAAGCTCACTTGCAAAGGTTATCATAGGTTCAACAGGAACTATCATAGCAGGATTGCTTTCCACCATTATTGTCCTACTATTAAGAATACACTAAATATTGCGTGAGGATTTCCCATGCGATTATTTGAATTTAGCCCACCAACGATGAGTGCTGCTACCAGCAGCCAACCAAAATCAGCACCCGTTGCAGTGGCCACAGAAGCACCAGGATCTAATGCCCAAGCAGGTGGCCTAAAAGGTTCTAGCAGCGCAGCAGTTACCCCACAACAACAGCAAAAACAACAGTATAGTCAGCTAAAGGCTGGAAAGACCATTAACCATCCAAAATTTGGTCCAGTACGTATTAAAATGGATCAAGGTAATAAAGTAGTATTAGACACAAAAGCACAGTACGGCCAAGACATAACAGTAGATAAAGATGAGCTGGTACAGATGCTACAGCAACAACAGGGACAATAACCATGAGGATAAGAGAATTATATGATCCACACATCCTCATAATGCTAACTAATGAAGAGTCGGATTTTCTAAAAGACCACAAAGAGCATAGGATAGATCTAAAAGAACTCGACGAAAGAAGTCGTCGGGTCGTAGAAAGCTTGCTCTTGAAAGATGTTTTGTATAAAATAAGTAATCATGAGGTAGCAACAAATGAATACGTCTCTAGAGAAAAAAGAACTAGCACGTAAATTAAGTTCTATAGCAGATAAAACATTTAAGAATGTATTGGTTCCTTTGCTGACAAAAAGTGGCATCAGGATAGGTGATTTCACTATAGTACCTGCTGACGGTAAATTTGAAATACGCAAGAACAAATACACATATTATACTACATTTAATAAGAGCGCAGCTATGACTATCGCTGGCTTAATGATGAAAAAATCCAAACCTGAAGAAATAACAAAAGTAGTACACGCCGATCGTGTAGCGTTTACTATGTACAACAACCTCATTTTTTATGAACACCATTTGGATCAAGCGATAAATAATAACAATACTATAAAAAAGAACTTGATGGAGTTTAGATTTGACAAAGATGACGTTCTCTATCGAGATGCTAAGAAAATTTTGCAATCGTCTTATTCTAAAATATTCTAAGTACGGAATAAATAACATTAAGATATATCTATAGGATGAAACTATGAAAACCAGCGACTTCCGTATTAACATTTCCTCAGAGAAATTAAATGAATCACTACAACAAAAGTTTGGAGGTAAAGTTGATATACAGAACTTTACTGACAGTGAGCTTATTAAGGCTTCTAAATTAATCGAAAATAAGATCAGTGCTTTTAAGAAGGCTGATTTTAATGCTACCCTAGAGAACGAAGAATTCTTTAAGCTAAAGCTAATGAAGGATGTCATTGACACACGTATGCGTGAAGTATTTGGTGAAGCTAAAGAAAAAACTATGAGTCGTGCTGCTAAGGGTATGATGAAATACGGTAAAGATGGAATGAAGGCTCTAGCTAAAGCTGGTAAAGATGGTAAGAGCCTCGATAAGGTACGTGACAAGTACAACAAGTATGACGAATCAAAGAAGCCCGACGCCGACGGCGATGGTGTTCCAGACTGGGCAGACAAGAAGCCAGGTAAGGACGATAACGAAGGTAAGAAGCCATCTAAAAAGGGAATGAGCGCAAAGCAACAGAAGTTCTTTGGTAAGAAGAAGACTGTCAAGGAAGGCTGGAAGGGTGGACTACTAGGCGGCGGCCTTGCAGGACTATTGGGTGGTGGTCCACTAGGAATAGGATTAGGTTACCTAGGTGGTAGCAAAGTAGGCGATGATCTCAGCGATGCATTTAGTGAAGATGTTGATATGGGCACAAGAGCTGCACATCACGCGATAATGTATCGCCATCATCATCATAAGGGTGATCTAGAGGGAGCAGCACATCATAAGGCAGCTTGTGACGAGTGTGGTGGTATGCTAGAACACAATGATCTAGGCGAGTGCTGGATGAGCCATCCTGAGATAGCAGAAGGTCAAGCACAATCAGTTGATGAAGGGCTAGGTAAGCTATTAGGATATGGTGCTCTCGGAGCAGGACTAGGCGGACTAGGTGCGTATGCTATGGGCAATCCAGAAGCACTAGGTGGCATAGGTGGTTATCTAAATACTGGCGCTAAGGCAGTAGGTGATGTTGCTGGACCATATGTAAAGTCAGCAGGAGATGCTATCAGTGGGTTTGGTAGCAAGCTTCTAAAAGAAAGCGATAACTCAATGTGTGAACTAGCTATGCATCACGCAGCTATGTATCAGAAATCACATAAGATGGGAAATCTCAAGCATTGCGAACACCATAAGACAAATGTAGAAGAGTGTGGTGGTAAGGTTTGGCATGACGGAACTGGAGAAGTATATTTCAGCCACCATGGTCACAGGAATGGTGTTCCAGAAAAGGTCAGCGAAGGTTTTTATAGTGCGCTCGGCGGACTAGGTGGTGGAATTGGCGGTGCCGTTGGCGGACATCATATAGCTCCCGCATTAGCAAAAGGTGCTTCAGCAGTGGCAACTGGGCTTGGGTATCCAATAGATCCTGCAACTGCTGATATAATTGGATCAGGTCTAGGAATTGGCGCTGGATCAATGTTAGGTAGTAATCTTGGCGGCAAAGTGGGCAGTGTAGTAGATGACATGGGCCAAGAAAGAATGGCAAGAGAAGATTCAACAGAAGGTAAGAAAATGAGTCCTAAGGATAAGAAACTAGCTGCAAAATATCCACCAAAGGATAAGATTACTCGCGGTGATATCATAACAGCAGCAAAAGAAAAGAAAAAGACTACAGAAAATTATGATCGTATGCTAAAAGAGTCAATCCGTTTTTATCTACGTGAAGGTGAAGAAGGCAAAGCCGAAGTAATCATGGCTGTTAAGGACATGGTTGATAAGTTCACTGGTTGGTCAGAAGATATTGCACAGATGCAAGCTAACACTGCTATGGAAATGGCAGACAGCATACGTGACGAGCTAGGCAGTGATGTTTCAGCACAGTTTACACAGGTTGCAGGCCCAGCATTAGACAGTGCTTTCCAAGCAGTTAAGGCGGCACGTGAAGCACTAAACAGCATCGTCGGTGTAATCACCGGTGAAGGTGGCGCTGCAATGGGCGGAATGCCAGGAATGCCTGCAGGCCCAGGCGGAATGCCAGGTGCTCCAGCTCCG
>JGI24890J29729_1000037_pt1 | contig 118407 bp, 102 predicted proteins | sample FreactcultureFD7_FD_29729 | JGI IMG/M metagenome (IMG submission 29729) | reverse complement strand
CGGCGGGGACACCGGCGGCCCCTGCCACGGTCAAGCCTCCGGTGCCTGCCGCCCCGGCACCGACACGGCCCGGCATGAAGGGCCTGTCGCCCGGCTGATGCGCCATCGCAGGTCAAATCGCACTATCATAGGCCCCAGCGTTCAACCCTCCCGCCAAGACAATGAAAAGACTCCTGACCAGCATCCTGATCGCCATCGTCCTGTATTTCCTGTTGCCGTGGATCGGCAAGCTGATTCCGCACTACCGCCTCGCGGTCATCTGCATCACGGCGGGCATCGTCTCCTTTGCCGTCTCGGCGCTGATGGAAAAGATCTGATCCCGTCCGCCTCAGCGCAACCGCCAACGACAACGGCCGCAACGTCTTCACGTTGCGGCCATTTCGTTTCATCACTTCAATTCAGAGCAGATCAAAATCACCGCGCCTCAGCACTCGCCTTTGCGCGCAGGGCCCGGCGGGCAGTCGCGGTCGCGCCCGCGTCCCGGCCCCCGATGGTCGTCATCGAAATCATCATGACGCGGACCCCGTCCCGGCGGCGGGCCACCGCGCCAGCCACCGCGATCCAGTTCCCAGCCGCGCGGTCCCTGGCGCCAGACCGGCTGCGCATAGACATAGCCGGGACGCTCGCGCACCCAGTGGCCTTCGCGCCAGATGTGGCGGTAGCCATCCCAATCCCAGAAGCCGGGCGCCCAGACATATCCATGGCGCGGGGGTGGCAGTGGTTCGGCGCGCGGCGGCGGCGGCGCGCCGATGTTGATGTTCACGGACACTTGCGCCTGGGCAACCGGCAGCACGGCGGCCGACGCTCCCAGCGCGATGAGGCTGGCGAATATTATTTTTTTCATCATACAGAACAGTCAGGGGGTGAAGAGTGTTCTATGACACGCGCCCGGCCGATGCAGTTCCGGCCTTTACACCGGCCCGGCGTGTGCCCGTCAACCGCCCTTGGCGTTCTTGAACATGGTCTTGATGCCGCGAATGGCCTGGCGGATGCGCGATTCATTCTCGATGAGGGCAAAGCGCACGTACTCGTCGCCATATTCGCCGAAGCCGATGCCGGGCGAGACGCAGACCTTGGCCTGCTCCAGCAGGATGCGCGAGAATTCGAGCGACCCGAACTGGCGATACGGCTCCGGGATGCGCGCCCAGATATACATCGAGGCCTTGGGCACATCGACCATCCAGCCCGCCTCATGCAGGCCCTTCACCAGCACGTTGCGGCGTTTTTCGTAATTGGCGCGGATCTCCTCCACGCAGGACTGGTCGCCTTCCAGCGCCGCAATGGCCGCCACCTGCACCGGGGTGAAGCTGCCATAGTCGTGATAGCTCTTGATGCGCGCCAGCGCCGCCACCAGGCGCGCATTGCCGACCATGAAGCCGATGCGCCAGCCGGCCATGTTGTAGCTCTTGGAAAGCGTGAAGAATTCCACCGCGACCTCCCGCGCACCCGGCACCTGCATGATGGACGGCGCTTTCCAGCCATCGAAGGTGATGTCGGCATAGGCCAGGTCATGCACCACCAGGATCTGGTGCTCGCGCGCCAGCTTGACCACCCGCTCGAAGAATTCCAGTTCCACGCATTGCGCGGTCGGATTGGAGGGGAAGCCCAGGATCATCATCTTGGGCTTGGGATAGCTCTCCCGCACGGCGCGTTCGAGTTCGTCGAAGAAGTCCACGCCCGGGCTCATGCGCACCGAGCGGATGTTGGCACCGGCGATCACCGCACCATAGATGTGGATGGGGTAGCTGGGATTGGGCACCAGCACGATATCGCCCTTGTCGAGGGTGGCCAGCATCAGGTGCGCCAGGCCTTCCTTGGAACCGATGGTGACGATGGCTTCGCTGTCGGGATCGAAGTCGACTTCGTAGCGGCTGCGATACCAGTGCGCAATCGCCCGGCGCAGGCGCGGGATGCCCTTGGAGGAGGAATAACCGTGGGTATCGGGCCGCTGCGCCACTTCCACCAGCTTCTCGACGATGTGCGGCGGCGTGGGACCATCCGGGTTGCCCATGGACATGTCGATGATGTCCTCGCCCCGGCGGCGGGCGGCCATCTTGAGTTCGGCAGTGATGTTGAAGACGTAGGGCGGCAGCCGTTCGATGCGCGGGAAGCTGACCGGGAAGGCGTCCGGGGAAGTTGCAGGGGAAGAGGATACGGCAGGCGTGCGCGAGGGATCGCGCGAATCGGCGGATTGCGTCATGGGTGTCTTTCACGTAAGCGCCCGGAACCGTCCGAGCGACGTTGGAACTGATGTTCCGCCGATGATTTTATGCGCGAAGCTTCACCTGCACAAGCGCAAATCGCCCGGCATGTTCGATCCCCTGCAAGCTCCTTCACCTATTCGTATTTGCGGGCGTCCTCAATGACCTTGCCATCGTTGGGCAAACTCCCCGGCGCCACCAGCAACACTTCCCCTCGCAGCTTGGTCACCTCGCGCAGGCTGCCGGCCAGTGCATTGACATCGATGGCCGGATCTTCCGGGTCACCCACTTCGCAATGCAGGGTCATGATGTCATTGGCCATCTCGCCCGACACCACCAGCCGCGCCCGCAAGACATCGCCATGGCGGCGCAGTACGTCCGCCACCTGCGAGGGATGGACGAACATGCCGCGCACCTTGGTGGTCTGGTCGGCGCGCCCCATCCAGCCCTTGATGCGGGTATTGGTGCGCCCGCAGGGCGAGATGCCCTGCACCACCGCCGACAGATCCCCGGTCCCGAAGCGGATGAGCGGATAGTCGGGATTGAAGGACGTCACCACCACCTCGCCGACCTCGCCCTCGGCTACCGGATCGCCGGTGCCGGGCCGCACGATTTCCAGGATGAGGGATTCATCCAGCACCATGCCGGGATGCACCGCGCCTTCGCTCATGGTCTCGTAGGCGATGTTGCCGATGTCGGCCGAGGCATACAGCTGCAGCACCTGCGGCACGCCGTGTTCATGGAACCAGCTGCGCAGCGAAGGCGGCAGTGCTTCGGCGCTGACCAGCGCCCGCTGCACGCTGGAGATATCCGCGCCCATCTCGCGCGCCTTCTCGATGATGATCTTCAGGAACGAGGGTGTGCCGACATAGGCATCGGGCTTCAGCGCCGCCATCGCATTGACCTGCAATTCGGTCTGTCCGATGCCGGCCGGGATCACCGCACAGCCCAGCCGTGCCGCCGCGCCCTCGACCATGAAGGCCGCCGGCGTGAAGTGATAGGCGAAGCAGTTCTGTAGGATGTGCCCGCCCTGCAATCCCAGCGCCTTCATGGGACTGGCAAAACGCCACCAGTCCGCCCCCTGCCCCTCGGGATCGAAGATCGGGCCGGGCGACACGAACAGCCGCCGCAACTGCCGCGCCGGGGTCGTGTTCAAGCCGCCGAAGGGGCTCTCGCGGGTCTGCAGTTCCTTCAGGTCGGACTTGCGCGTGACCGGCAATTGCGCCAGCGCCGCGCGCGAGGTGATCGCCGCCGCGTCCACGCCAGCGAGGATGCGCGCCCAGCCCGGCGCACTTTGCGCGCGCGCCACCAGTTGCGGCAAGGCACGCATCAGTGCCTGCTCGCGCTGTTGCGGATCGCGCCGCTCCAGCGCATCCAGTTCGGCCAGTACCTGTGTCGGATCGGACATGATGCCCTCCCCTTACGCCAGCCAGCGCTTGCGGCGGCGATAGAACTTCATGTCGCGGAAATTCTTGCGGCCGCCACCGGAGACGCCCAGATAGAACTCCTTCACGTCTTCGTTATCAGCCAGTTCGCTGGCCGCACCTTCCATCACCACGCGGCCGTTTTCGAGGATGTAGCCGAAGTCGGCATAGCGCAGCGCCACCATGGTGTTCTGCTCGGCCAGCAGGAAGGAGACTTTCTCCTTGCTGTTCAAATCCTTGACGATCTCGAAGATCTCTTCGACGATCTGCGGCGCCAGCCCCATCGAGGGTTCATCCAGCAGGATCATGGAAGGCTTGGCCATCATGGCGCGGCCAATGGCCGTCATCTGCTGCTCACCGCCCGAGGTATAGCCGGACTGCGATTTGCGCCGCACCTTCAGGCGCGGGAAATAATCGTAAATCTTTTCCAGTTCGTGCTTCACTTCGGCGTTGCTGATGCCGCGCGTGTAGGCACCGGTCAGCAGGTTTTCTTCCACCGTCAGGTGACCGAAGCAATGCCGTCCTTCCATCACCTGGATCACCCCGCGCTTGACCAGGTCATTGGGCGTCATGCGGTCCACGCGCTCGCCACGGAATTCGATGCTGCCCTTGGTCACGTCGCCACGTTCGGCGTGCAGCAGGTTGGAGATGGCCTTCAGGGTGGTGCTCTTGCCGGCGCCATTGGCCCCGAGCAGCGCCACGATCTTGCCTTCGGGCACGTCCAGCGAGACGCCCTTCAGGACCAGGATCACGTGGTCATAGATCACTTCGATGTTGTTGATGGCCAGCGCCTTGGCCACCGCTGCCGTAGCGGCGGAAGGCGCGGCACTGGTCTGAATCGGTGTGGCATTCATGGTCGTTCGCATTCCCAAAAAAGCACCGGCGGCCGTGGGAGACGTGCAGAGCCGCCGGCGCAAGCGCCTACTTCATGCAGGCAGGAGTGATGCCTTTTTCTTTTGCGTATTTCGCGGCCGAGGCCTTGAAGAGCGGGTGGATCAGGTTCTTGTTGCCCTCGATCCAGTCCGACACCAGCACCCACTTCGTGCCATCCCATTGCTGGATCTTGACCTTGCCCGAGCCCTCATGGTTGTCGCACGAGGTCTTGATTTCAGGCAGCAGGCCGGTCGCCCCCAAGGCCTTCAGACGGGCATCGGTGATGTTGAGGTTTTCGAAGCCCCAGCGCACCTGCTCGCCGCTCATGACCTTGCCCTTGCCGTATTTGTCCTGCGCCGTGCGCACCGCTTCCACGGTGGCAATGGCCGCCGAGACGCCACGGTTGTAGAGGATGGAGCCGAGCTTGTTCTTGTCCTGCATGTTGCCCTTGCCCGCGCCATAGACCACCTTGTCGATGTCGGCGATCACGGGCACATCCTTGCCGGCCACGTTCCAGGTGGCGGACAGGTAGCCTTTGGCGGCGTCACCGGCGGGGATGGTGTCTTCTTCCGAACCGGCCCACCAGGAACCGACGATCTTGTCACGCGGATAGCCGACCTTCTGCGCGGCCTTCAATGCGGTCTGGTTCATCACGCCCCAGCCCCAGAAGATCACGTAGTCCGGGTTCTCCTGGCGGATGCGCAGCCACTGTGCGCCCTGCTCGTTGCCGGGGTGGGCCACCGGGATTTCCACCAGCTTGAACTTGCCGATGGAGGACTCCGCCTGCAGCGCCACGATGGGTTCCTTGCCATAGGCCGAGTCGTGATACAGGAACACGATCTTCTTGCCCGCCAGCGAACCATTGTTCTTGCCGGTGAGGTACTTGACGATGGCCGAGACCTGCATCTGATAGGTCGTCACCAGCGGGAAGGCATATGGGAACACCGAGCCATCCACCGCATCGGTACGGCCGTAGCCGATCATCACCAGGGGTACCTTGTCCTCGGCGGTCTTGTCGATGAGCGCATAGGAGATGCCGGTGGCCATGGGGTTGATGGCGGTGCCGTGCGTGACCTGGTTCTTGTTCTTCATGCGCTCGTAGCACTCCACGCCCTTGGCGTTGTTGTACTCGGTCTCGCACTCTTCCCAGGACAGCTTGACGCCGTTGACGCCGCCTTCCTTCAGGTTGACGTAATTGAGGTAATCGACATAGCCGCCGTAATATGACTGGCCATTGGTGCCATACGGCCCGACCCGGTAGCTGGGGATGGCGATGAACTGGTCGCTGGCCTGCGCCAGGACCGGCGCCGCCGGTGCCAGCAGGCTGGCGGCGCAGGCGGTGGCCAGCAGCCACTGCCGCAGATGCTTCATGGTTTTCATGGTCTCGTCTCCTTGTTGTTGTCGTTGCCGACTTTGATCGGAGGCCGGTGTTCCGGTCTCCGCCTACCTCAATCCGGTCCTTGCGGCGCTCAGTGCGGGAACGGCCACAAGCGCAGTTTTTCCTTGGCGATCTGCCACAGCCGCGCCAGGCCGTGCGGCTCGGCGATCAGGAAGAAGATGATCAGGGCTCCGAACACCATCATCTGGATGTGCGAGACCGTCGCATTGGTGAACGGCAGGTGCAACAGTGACGCCAGCGGCGGCAATGCGTTGTCCAGGAAGATCGGCAGCAGCAGGATGAAGGCCGAGCCCAGGAAGGAACCAAGAATGCTGCCCACGCCGCCGATGATGATCATGAAGAGGATGCGAAAGGACAGGTCCAGCGAGAAACCGTCCGGCTCCACCGAGCCCAGGTAGCAGAAGGCATACAGGGCACCGGCCACGCCGCAGTAGAAGGAACTCACAGCAAAGGCGGTCAGCTTGGTGCGCATCAGGGGAATGCCGATCACTTCGGCGGCCACGTCCATGTCGCGCACGGCCATCCAGGCGCGGCCGGTAGAAGAGCGCACCAGGTTCTTGGCCACCAGCGCCAGCACGCTCACCACGGCCAGCACGAAGAGGTATTTGCGCACCGGGGTGTCGATGGCGATGCCGAAGAAATCGATCTTGGGCGTGCTGATCACGCCCGACGAAGAATTGTTGGAAAACCAGGGAAACTTGGTCAGTGCCCACACCACGAAGAACTGCGCTGCCAGCGTGGCCACGGCCAGGTAGAAGCCCTTGATGCGCAGCGAGGGCAGCCCGAAGAGCACGCCCACCATGGCCGCACAGGCCCCCGAAAGCAGCAGCGTGGCAACGATGGGAATACCCTCGACGCGCAACTGGAAGTTGTAGGCCGCATAGGCGCCCACGGCCATGAAGGCGGCCGACCCCAGCGAGAGCTGGCCGGCGTAACCGGTCAGCACGTTCAGGCCCAGTGCGGCCAGCGCAAACACCAGGAACGGCACCAGGATGGCCGAGAACCAGTACTCACTGCCCAGCAGCGGCACGCCCACGAAGGCAAACACCATGAAGAGCGTGAAGATGATGCGATCCTGGCGGATCGGGAAGATCTGGCTGTCGGCGATGTAGCTTGTCTTGAATTGTCCTGCTTCACGGTACAGCATTGCGTTCTCCTTGTTCCTGCATGGCACCTGTGGCGACATATCGCCAACATTGGAATCAGCAGATTGTCATACGCGGTCGATATGGCGCTCGCCAAACAGTCCCTCCGGCCGCACCAGCAGGAACAGCAGCGCGAACACGTAAGGGAACCAGCCTTCGATGCCGCCGAAGTTGCCGCCGAAGGCATCCTGCATGACCGGCGGGATGTAGATCTCGGCCAGTTTCTCGGAAGCACCGATGATGAGCCCGCCCACGATCGCCCCGGGAATCGAGGTGAAGCCCCCGAGGATCAGCACCGGCAGTGCCTTCAGGGCCGTCATGGTCAGCGCGAACTGCACGCCATTGCGTGAGCCCCACAGCAAGCCTGCAATCAGCGCCACGAAGCCGGCCACGCCCCACACCACGGCCCAGATGTGCTGCAGCGGGATGCCCAGCGATAGCGCCGCCTGGTGATCGTCGGCCACCGCCCGCAGGGCGCGGCCGACCTTGGTCTTCTGGAAGAACAGCGCCAGCGCTGCCACCAGCGCCACCACCATGCCGGAGGCGAAGAGATCGAATTTGGAAATGCCGATGCCGATGCTGTCCATCACCGACTGGATCGGTTCATCGACGATGCCCAGGTCGATGGGCCGCACTTCGCTGCCGAACAGCAAGGGGCCCAGTCCTTCGAGGAAGAAGGTCAGGCCGATGGTAGCCATGAAGAGCGTGATGGGCGGCTGGTTGACCAGCTTGCGCAAGACGAAGCGCTCGGTGGCCAGACCCACCAGGATCATCACCACGAAGGCGCCGATGATGGCCGCCCACATCGGCATGCCCTTCTCCATCAGGCCCACCACCGCCAGCGCGGCGAAATACACCATCGCGCCCTGGGCGAAATTGAAGACGCCGGATGCCTTGTAGATCAGTACGAAACCCAGCGCCACCAGGGAATACATCAGCCCCGAGAGCAAACCGCTCAGGGTGACTTCGAGGAAGAATTGCATGTCGTCTCCTTGCCTGCCATGTCCATATTATTTTTATTATTTATATTGTTTTCACATTCAGTGGGAAGTCCCGAGATAGGCCTTGATGACTTCCGGATTGCTCATCACCTCATCGGGCGTGCCGTCGCCGATCTTCTTGCCGTAGTCCAGTACCACGACGCGGTCGGAGATATCCATGACCACGCCCATGTCGTGTTCGATCAGCACGATGGTGGTGCCGAACTGGTCATTGACGTCGAGGATGAAGCGGCACATGTCCTGTTTTTCTTCCACGTTCATGCCGGCCATGGGTTCGTCCAGCAGCAGCATGTGCGGCTCGGCCGCCAGTGCGCGCGCCAGTTCCACGCGCTTTTGCAGGCCGTACGGCAGGCGTCCCACCGGGGTTTTGCGGATGTGCTGAATTTCAAGGAAATCGATCACTTCTTCGACTTTCCGCCGATGTTCGATTTCCTCGTTGCGGGCCGCGCCCCACCACAGCGCATTGGAAAACAGCCCCGAGCGCATCTTGGTGTTGCGGCCGGTCATGATGTTGTCCAGCACGGTCATGCCCTTGAATAGCGCGATGTTCTGGAAGGTCCGGGCGATGCCCTGGCGCGCGATGCTGCTGGGATGCATGCCCAGGCGCGGCTGGCCGCGATAGAGGATGCTGCCCTTCTGCGGATGGTAGACGCCATTGATGACGTTGATCATCGAGCTCTTGCCGGCGCCGTTGGGTCCGATGATGGCGCGGATCTCATGCTCGCGCACATCGAAGGAAATATCGGTGAGCGCCTTCACCCCGCCGAAGGACAGCGAAATGTTCTGCAGGTCGAGGATGACCTCGCCGATTCGGCGGCCATTGGCGGCAACCGCCGGGGCTTCGTCATCGGGGCTGGTCACGGGCGGCAGGCCCGCGGGCAGGATTTCGGAAGACAGGTGTCGTTTCATGGTCGGATTCATTCAGCAGTGGTCTGGTCGGGCTACGCTGCAAGCCGGCGGCGATGAGGCTGCCGGGACGGGACTGCGTGCTGCTCAGGCGGCGCTTTGCAGCGTCTTGAAGGTTTTGGCGTCGGCAATCCTGAGGTCGGCCGAGATCATGCCCTGGCGGCCATCCTCGAACTTGACCTGGGTCTCGATGTACTGCGACGCATGGCCCGCATAGAGCGCCTCGATCAGGACCGCATATTTTTCGGCGATGAAGCCGCGCCGGACCTTGCGGGTGCGGGTCAGCTCCTCGTCATCGGGATCGAGTTCCTTGTGCAGGATCAGGAAGCGATGAATCTGCGAATCGGCCAACAGCGGATCGGCCACCAGGTCGGCATTGACCTTTTCCACGCATTCACGCACCAGGTCGTAGACCGCCGGATTGGCGGCCAGGTCGGTATAGCCGCTGTAAGGAAGATTGCGGCGCTCGGCCCAGTTGCCCACGGCATCCATGTCGATGTTGATGAAGGCCATGCATTGTTCGCGGCCATTGCCGAAGGTCACCGCTTCCTTGATGAAGGGGAAGAACTTCAGCTTGTTCTCGATGTACTTGGGCGCGAACATGCTGCCGCAGGCCATCTTGCCGACATCCTTGGCGCGGTCGATGATTTTCAGGTGGCCGTCGCTGTCGAAGAAACCTGCATCTCCCGTGTGGAAGTAGCCGTCCTGGTCGATGGCTTCGGCGGTGGCATCGGGCCGCTTGAAATATTCCTTCATCAGGCCCGGAGAGCGCACCAGTACTTCGCCATTGGCATCGATGCGCACTTCCACTCCCTTCATGGGGCGGCCCACGCTATCGAGCTTGACGTCGCCCGAGGGCTGCATGCACACCGTCACGCAGGTCTCGGTCATGCCATAGAGCTGCTTCAGGTTGATGCCCAGCGAACGATAGAAGTCGAACAGGTCCGGCCCGATGGCCTCGCCGCCGGTATAGGCCACGCGCAGGCGCGACATGCCCAGCACGTTCTTCAGCGGACCATAGACCAGCAAGTCGCCGATGGCGTATTGCAGGCGGTCCGCCAGTGACACGCCCGGCTTGCCATCAAGGATGCGCATGCCGACCCGGCGCGCCACTTTCATGAAACCATGGAACATCTTGCGCTTGATCCAGCCGGCGTCCTCGATGCGGATCATCACTTGCGTGAGGATGTTTTCGTACACGCGCGGAGGCGCAAAGTAATACGTCGGGCCGATCTCGCGCAGGTCCGTCATCACCGTATTGGGTGACTCCGGGCAATTGAGGCAGAAGCCGGCCACGTGCTGCTGGGCGAAGGAGTACAGGAAGTCCCCGACCCAGGCCAGCGGCAGATAGCAGAGGATGTCGTCGTTCTCATCCAGATGATCGAACTCCACCAGCGTGGTGGCGGTGGTGATCATCGCGCGGTGCGAGTGGCACACGCCCTTGGGCTTGCCGGTGGTGCCGGAAGTGTAGAGGATGATGGCCACGTCATCGGGCGAACCCGCCGCCACCTCCTGCTCGAAGTAACCCGGATGCGCACGCTCGTAAGCGTGGCCCAGTTCCTGCACGCGGGCGAAGGACAGCAGCTCGGGCTGGTGGTAGTTGCGCATGCCGCGTTCATCGTCATAGATGACGTGGGCGATGCGGGGCAGGTTTTCCTTGATCTCGAAGACCTTGTCGACCTGCTCCTGGTCTTCGGCCATGACGAAGTCGACGTTGGCGTCGGCCAGCACGTAGGCCATGTCAGCCGCAGGGGCATCCTGATACAGCGGCACCGGCATGCCACCCAGCGCCTGGGCGGCGCTCATGGCCCAGTACAGGCGCGGGCAGTTGTTGCCGATGATGGCCAGGCTCATGCCGCGCTTGAATCCCAGCGCCGCCAGGCCGCAGGCAAAGCTGCGCACCTCGTCGGCCACCTGGCGCCAGGTCGTGGTCTGCCAGATGCCCAGATCCTTCTCGCGGAAGGCCGCCCGTTCGGGGCGTCGTTGGGCATGCGCCAACAGCAGCCGCGGAAAGGTCGCGGCTTCCTTGTCTTGTCTCGTCTCCACCATTTCCCACCTTCTTGTGCAGGTTCGAAAGATTCGTTTCCTTCATGCGATTGCATGAGGATAAGAACCCGGTGTCGGATCAGTCTGTGCCGCCAGGCTTACGCTGCTCTTACTGCCGCAGTCATTGTGTCGGGCATGCCAGCTGTCCTGTCTCTATGATTGGCCAGACTTTTGCCTGGGCCTTTTTTGCGATGATAGTAGAGGCAGTGGTTGCCAGTGGATGTCATCTCACCGACAATTGACAAAACTTTCGATATTGCGACGCATCATCATGGAGACATCAATTCGACGCATGCTGTCCAAGAGCATCTGGGCGCAGGCGCTGACCGAAGAACAGCTGGCCCGGGTGGAGGCCGAGGTGGTCAGCCGCAAGATCCCGGCCGGGGGCTACGTCTGCCGCAAGGGCGATCCGGTGGCGCACTGGATCGGAGTGCACGAGGGCTTGCTGAAGATGAGCAGCGTCTCGCCCGAAGGCAAGACCGTCTCCTTCGCCGGCATGGCCAACGGCGGCTGGCTGGGTGAAGGCTCGCTGCTCAAGGACGAACCGCGTAAGTACGACGTGGTGGCCCTGCGCGAAAGTGAATTGCTCTACATGCCCAAGGCCACCTATCTCTGGCTGCTGGACAACAGCATTCCCTTCAACCGCTTTCTCGTGACGCAATTGAACGAGCGCCTGGCGCTGTTCATTTCACTGGTGGAATACGACCGCATGCTGGAGCCGGATGCCCGGGTGGCGCGTTGTCTGGCGGCGCTCTTCAATCCCTATCTGAATCCCGGCATCGGGCTGAACCTGCAGATCTCGCAGGAAGAAGTCGGCAACCTCTCCGGCACTTCGCGCCAGCGCGCCAACCAGGCTTTGCAGGTGCTGGAGAAGGCCGGCCTGCTGAAGGTGGACTACGGCAGCATCACCATCAATGACCTGGAAGGGCTGCGGCAATTTCCGGGATGAAACGCAGCTCTGGTCCAGAACCTGAGGACATGAAAAAAGCGCGGCCTGGCCGCGCTTTTTCGTTGGGGTAGCGTCGCTCTCAGGGCGTGGACGGAGCGGGCTCATCCCCGCGCGCCGGACGATTGCGGTTGCGCCAGTAGATGCCGGTATCGGCCACCGTGCCCATGAATTCCTTGGGATCCGTGGATTTGACCACGTAGCCATTGGCACCGAGTTCGTAGCTCTGGTTGATGTCGCGCTGGTCGTCGGAAGAAGAGAACATCACCACCGGAATGTGCGAGGTGGCGGCATTGGACTTGATGATCTTGAGGAAATCGTGGCCGCTCATCAGCGGCAGGTTCAGGTCCAGCAGGATCAGGTAGGGATGCAGATCCTTGCGGCTCGCATATTCCCCCTGGAAAAAGAATTCCTCCGCCAGCTCCGCATCGGCAAACCAGGTCAGCTTGTCAGCCAGCTTGCGGCTGCCCAGCGCCAGGCGTGTCAACTCGGCCACTTCCGGGCTGTCGTCGACGAGGATGATGTCATATTGCTCGATATCCATGGATGGATCGCTTTCTTCAATTATTTTCAAGCTGGAACACTTCTTGTCTGGATGACCACATCCCGGCCACCCTGAATCGCGTTGCTGCCGCCTGCCCCGTCCATCCCTGAGGCAGCTGCTTGCAGTGAATTTCACTGCTGCGACTGCCCTGCGGCTTGGTTCCAGCCTCGGCGGTCTGCTTGAAACCAGTACCGACGCCGATCTCCGTACTGTCAGGGGATTATTGCACAGGCATTTTCAAAAAAAATCAGAAATTTCCTGAATGTGAAGATCTCTTCACTCAGGTTTTTTGTCACTTGTCCGGCGTGGCAATGCCGGTACGAATCGCATAGCGCACCAGGCCGGGCACGTCGCGGATGTCCAGGCGCTCCATCAGCTGCGCCCGGTGGGTCTCGATGGTCTTGGCGCTGACGTTCAACTGGTAGGCGATCTCCTTGGTATTGTTGCCTTCGGCAATCAACTGCAGGATTTCGCGCTGGCGCGGGGTGAGCACTTCGACCGGCGTGCCGTTTTGTGCAACACGCTTCATATAATTATCGAGGGCTTCGCGCGAGATGTGCGAATCCAGGTACTGGCGCCCATGTTTTACTTCATACAGAGCTTTTTCCAGCTCGGTGGCGGCCGAATCCTTGAAGAGGTAGCCGTTGGCGCCGGCATTCAAGGCCTGCATGACGTATTCCTCGCTGCCGTACATGGACAGCATCAGGAAGCGAATGGTCGGATACTCGCCCCGCAGGCGGCGCAGCGCTTCCAGGCCGTTCATGCCCTTCATGGCGATGTCCAGCAGCACCAGGTCGGGTTTCAGCTGGGGGATCATCTCGATGACTTCGGCACCGTCGGACGCCTCGCCCACTACCTCCACACCGGGCATGGCGGTCAGCAGTGCCTTGATGCCGCTGCGCACCAGCGCGTGATCGTCGGCCAGCATGATTCGGGTCAGCATTTACATTCTCCTTACGATGGGGGCGACCGGCAGGTGCATGACGATTTCCGTCCCTGCGCCGGGCGCCGAAGTGATGTCCATGGAACCGCCTACCAGCACCGCCCGCTCTTCCATGTTGAGCAGGCCGAAACTGGTACCGGAAATGGCATTGCTGCGGGCACGCTCGATGTCAAAACCTTTTCCGTCATCGCGGATGCTCAGGTACACCTGGTCCTGCTGGCGGTCGATCTTGACCCAGATGTTCTGGCACTTCGCATGGCGCAGGATGTTGGTGACGGCTTCCTGCACGATGCGAAAGGCGGTGTTCTCGATGTCGTGGTGCAATTCTTCATCATGCCCGCTGCTCTCGAACCAGCCATTGACGTTGGCCAGCTTGGACTTCTGTTCCACGTAGGAACGCAGGGCGGCAATCAGGCCCAGATTGTCCAGCTGCGGCGGGCGCAGATCCAGCGACAGGCTGCGTACCTGGGCCAGCACGGCGGTGACGATGTCGATGCCGTTCTGCAGTGACGGGCCTTCCAGCGAGCCGGTCTTCTTGATGGTTTCCAGATTGATCTTCAGGGCGGTGAGCGACTGCCCCACGTCGTCATGCAAGCCGCGCGCCAGGTGCTGGCGTTCGCGCTCCTGCACCTCGATCACGCGCGAGGACAGCAGTTGCTGGCGCTGGATCGCCAGTTCCAGTTCGCGCCGTGACTGTTCGCGCTCGGTGACGTCGATGGCCAACCCGGCCACCATGTCGCCCTTGCCTTCGCCACTGATCGGGAAACGCACCACATCAAGAATGCGCGCATTGTGGTTGTGGTCGAATACGGTTTCCTGGGTGTGCAGCTCGCACTTTTCTTCCAGCACCTTGCGATCGTACTCGCGCGAGGCTTCGGCCCCGCCCGTGGTCATCAGCTCGGCATCGGTCATGCCATCCATGTCGTGCGGGGTCATGCCGTAGAAAGCCGACTGCGCCGGATTGACGTAGCTGTAGCGCAGCTGCGCATCCTTGATCCAGGTCGGCATGGGAGCCGCATTCATGAAGGCATTGAAGCGCGCCTGCATCTCGCGCAGGGCCTGGGCACTGGCGCGCTGCTTGCGCCGCGCCTGGGCGTCGCGCAGTTCGCGGTCGACCGCGTGCGGCAGGCGGGCGATGGCGCTTTTCAGGAAGTAATCCTGAGCCCCCGCCTTCATCACCTCCACTGCCGTCTGCTCGCCGATCACGCCGGAGACGATGATGAAGGGCGTCTGGTCATTGTCGGCCTTGACCAGCTTCAAGGCTTCGACGCCGGAGAACATCGGCATCGAGTAATCCGAGATGACGATGTCCCAGCGCTGCGCCTGCAGCGCCGCCAGCAGGGCCTGTTCGTCGTCGACCCGTTCCCAGGTCGGATCGAAGCCGCCGCGCTTGAGCTCACGCACCATCAGCACGGCATCTTCTTCCATGTCTTCGAGGAACAGTACGCGTAGCGGAATGCTCATGGGACCTTGTTCTCCTTCAGGCTCACGGTTGGGTCGGTTCAATTCTCATCGGACGATCGGCGCGCTTCGCCCAGGCTGGGCAGCACGCCCTTGCGCGGCAACGCGAAGTAGAAGCTGGCCCCTTCCCTGGGCTTGCTCTCGGCCCAGACCCGGCCGGTATGGCGCACCACGATGCGCTGCACCAGTGCCAGGCCGATGCCGGTGCCGGCGTATTCCTCCTGACGATGCAATCGCTGGAAAGTGCCGAACAGCTTGTGTGCATAGCGCATGTCGAAGCCGACGCCATTGTCGTGGATGCCATAGACGTATTCGTCCGCATTGGCTTGCATGGTCACGCACACACGCGGCTGCTCGCTCTTGCTGCTGAACTTGACTGCATTGGACAGCAGGTTTTCCCATACTTGCGCGATCAGCCCGCGATTGGCGACCGCACCTTCCAGACGCGGCACGTCGAAGATCACCCCGGGGTTTTCCTGCTGCAGACCAGCGACCACCTGCGCCACCAGTTCGTCCATCGAGAAGCGCTGCAAGGTCAGTTCACCGGTGGTGGACTTGGCCAGCTTGAGCAGGTCGTTGATCAGCGCATCCATCTTGCGCACGTTGCGGCGGATCACCTGCAGCTGCTCGCGCCCTTTCTCGTCGATGGCGTGGGCGTAGTCCTCTTCGAGGATCATGGCATAGCCGGAGATGGCACGCAGCGGCGCGCGCAAGTCATGCGAGACCGAATAGGAAAAACTCTCCAGCTCCTTGTTCACGTTGTGCAGGTGCTGGGCCTGGCGCTCCAGGTCGGCATTGAGGGCCTCGATCTCTTCCTCGGCGCGCTTGCGTTCGGAGATGTCGTAGATCACGGTGCGGCTGATGAGCTTGCTGTTGTCGCGGCTGGGAATGGCGGTGGCATTGACCAGCGCGGTGAATTCGCTGCCATCGGCGCGGCGGAAATTGAGGTCGATGCCGCTGATCTCGCGCCTGAGCAGGAACTGGGGTTGCAGCTCGCGCTCGTAGCGCGCGGCGCTGGCCGGGGCCAGCAGGTCGGCCTGGGTCATGCGGCCCACCACCTGTTCGCGCGTGTAGCCCAGCCATTTCAGTTCGGTGTCGTTGATCTTGATGATGCGCTTGTCGGTCTCGTCGACCGAGTGATAGCCGCAGGGGGCGTTGTTGTAGAGATCCTCGATCTCGTCCGAATAAGCTTGTGCGCGCTGCTGGGCCTCGACCCGGCGCGACATTTCCTTGCGCAGCTTGCGGTAGACCAGCAGCAGCAAGGCAATGCTGAGCAGGCTGCCGCTGATGACCATGAAAATGGTCAGATTGGCGCTCATGGCCGTGTCATGTGAGCGCGTGGCCAACAATGCGTTCTCGTTGCCCTTCATCTGCTCAAAGCCGTTGCGGATGCGCTCACCCAGTTCCTTGCCCTCCAGCACACGGGCACGGCCTTCTTCCTGGCTCAGTTCCATCAGCTGGCGCGACAGTGTCAGGCGCTGCATCACCAGGTCTTCGGTCTGGCTCAGCAAGCCGGCCTGCTGCGGGTTATCGCTCACCAGGCGGCGCAGATCCTGCAGCAGCGCGTTGACGTGACGCACTCCAGCCTCGAAATTGGCGCGGTATTCCTGCTCGCCCGAGAGTGCGTAACCGCGCGAAGTACTCACGGCGTCACGCAGGGTGGAGTTGGCTTCTTCCAGCTTGTTGAGCACGGTATAGCTATGCTGCAGCCAGACGGCGCGCCGCTCGAAGTCACGCACGCTTTTGTACGAAAAAGCTGCCACGCCCAGTGAGAGCAACAGGGCCAGCAGAAAGAAAATGCCGGTGCTGGCGCGGGCCAGTCCGCTTTGTCTGGTTATCGGCATGGTTCACGTTTCATTGGTCTGCCAGTCACGCTTGCGGCTTGAGAGCCGGTTACCCAACCACCCGCCCGAATACAGCGCGCATGCGGCAGGCTGCTCGGGTGTTCATCCTGTGTGTTGCCGGGAACCGCGCATGCACACGCACCTGGATGCGGCGTGGCCATTCCCCCCCGCAGCTGCCCGGCCAACCTGTCTGCGCCAGGGTGGTGAGGGGGCGGCTGAAGTGTCTCCTTGCTGCCTGTCCCGATACCGGAATACGGCCTATCCGATATCAACTGTTTTCTTTCTGTCAGCAAATGGAACCAACATCTTCAAATTCGTGGAAAACGCTGTTGCGCAAATGCGCCATGCGATGCACATCAAGCCCAGCTATCCGGCATTTTCCTATTGTTTATTCGAATTAATTCTATAATAGATTCCGACATTTACCCGTTTTTTCCGGGCTTAGGCCTGAGCTCTGCCGGCGCGTATTCGATGAGAAATTCACATTCCCTGCTACTGGCTGCCGGCCTCCTGAGTTGCGTCAATCTGGATGCACTGGCTGTTTCCTCCACCGGCAACCTCGACATTTCCGCCACCGTACCCTCGCAATGCGTGGTCCAGAGCGCCGCCCTGCCCTTCGGCAGCTATGCGGCCAGCGCTCTGCAGCAGAATGCGCAGATCGGCGTGGCTTGTTCCAACGGCACCAGCTATACCGTGAGCCTGGATGGCGGTACCGGCAGCGGTGCCAACGTCGCCACGCGCAAGCTGAGCACTGCGGATGGCGTCAACACCCTCAACTACGGTCTGTATCAGGATGCTGCGCGTACCCGTTCCTGGGGCAACAGCACTGGCAGCGATACGGTGGCCGGCGTGGGCAACGGCAGCAACCAGAACATCCCGGTCTACGGCTACATCCCTGGCGGCCAGACCGCCCGCGCGGGCAGCTACAGCGACGTGGTGGCCATCACCCTGTCCTATTGATTCGGAGAACGCCGGCGCAGCGCCGGCAGGCCAACGCAATGGCGCGGACTCTTCACGGAGCCGCGCCATTTTTCTTGCCCGCACCGTTGGCGCCAGCGCCTCGAAGTTACTGATGAGCAAATTTTTTGTTGATTGTTGATCACATTGTGTGGCTAGCTTGCAACTTTCTTCACACTTTTTGACCTATTTCGTTTTAATCTAGCAAAAAACTGACAACGATCTGACAACCAGAGTGGAGATGTCGTAGCGTGACGAGATCAGCATCCATAGGGGGGCGGCTGGTGCGCGTAGTGGCGCTGGCTTGCCTGGCAAGTACGGTGGGGTGGCAGGCAGCCCACGCGTCCAATTTCGAGATCGCTCCGGTAGTGCTGGAGCTGTCATCCTCGCGCACGGCCGGCGTGATCAAGATCGTCAACAACGACAATCACAATGTCTCCCTGCAACTGCGCGCCTATGACTGGCAGCAGGCGGACAGCAAGGATGAGCTGCAACCCACGCAGAATCTGATCCTCAGCCCTCCCGTATTCAATCTCGCCCCCGGTGCTTCGCAAGTGATCCGGGTGGTGGCCAAACAGCCGGCCGCGCCGACCGAGATCGCTTATCGCCTGCTGATCGATGAAATCCCCGCCGCCACCGAGGGAGCCACCATCAATTTCAAATTCCGCATTTCCATGCCGGTGTTCATCGCACCGTCCGCCGCGCCCAAGGCCCAGCTGGAGTATCAGCTGCGCGCCGGCAAGCCCTTGCGCCTGCTGGTCGAAAACAGCGGCAACCGCCGCGCACGCCTGCTGGACCTGGCGCTGACGCTGCCCAATGGCAAGAAACTGAGCGCGCCGGGCGGGGGCAATCCCTACACCCTGGCCGGCATCACCCGGCAATACCTGATCGAGAGCGACACCCCGCTTGCCGTGGGCAGCCGAGTCAAGCTGACTGCCAACAGCGATGCCGGGCCGATTGATGCCGAACTCACCGTGGCACCTTGATTCGCGCGACACGCTGGCTTGCTTCCCTCATCCTGGTCTGCTGCCTGGCCATGGTGGCGCTGGCGCGGGCCGCAGAGCCGGGTGACGAGATCCTGTTGCTGGAAGTTTCCATCAACGGACGCAACACCAGCCTGGTAGCGCAGTTCACGCGCCGCCAGCAGGCACTGTATGCCACGGCATCGGAACTGCGCAGCCTCAAGCTGCGCGTCGACGGCGCGGATGAGGAGCTGATCGCCCTGCGCGCCCTCACGACGGCAGTCGACCTCGACGAGGCCGGTGCCAAGATCAACCTGATGGTCCCGGCCCGTTTCATGAACACCACCGACATCGACGCCGCCAGCATCGCCAGCAAGGTCCCCCTGTCACCCGGCGGACAGGGGCTGGTGCTGAACTATGACCTGCTGGCCTCCAGCAGCCAGAACCAGCATGCGCTGGGCGGGCTGTTCGATGTGCGCTGGTTCTCCGGCAGCAGCGTGTTCAGCTCTACCGGGCTGGGCTATACCGGCAACAGCGGCGGGGTGTCGGCCCGGCTGGAATCGACTTACACCTATTCGGACGCGACCACGCTCACCCGCTACCGGCTGGGCGACGTCATCAACAGCAGCCTGGCCTGGAGCCGCTCGGTGCGTCTGGGCGGTTTCCAGTACGCGTCGGATTTCAACCTGCGGCCGGACCTGGTGCGTTTTCCCACGCCGTCGCTGGGCGGAGAAACGGTGGTCCCTTCGACCGTCGACCTGTTCGTCAACGGCGTGCGCCAGCTCTCGCAACCGGTGCCGCCCGGCCCCTTCGAGATCCGCCAGCCACCCATCGCCAGCGGGGCCGGACAGATCGCCGTGGCGGTGACTGACGAACTGGGGCGCCAGACCTTCCGCACCATCAACTTCTACGCCACCGACCGGCTGCTGAAACCGGGCCTGTCGTCCTATTCGGCCGAAGGTGGCTGGGTGCGGCGCAATTACGGTCTGCGCAGCAATGACTATGGACAGTTCGCTCTCTCCGGCACGGCCCGCCATGGGATGAGCGACTGGCTCACCCTGGAAGGGCATGCTGAAGCCATGCGCAGTCTCAAGCTGGCCGGCGGCGGCGCGGTTTTCAACCTGGGCAATCGTGCGGTGTTGGCCAGCTCCCTGGCGGCCAGCAGCAGCGAGGGCAATTCCGGCCAGCAGGTCTCGCTGGCCATCGAGCGCAATGCCGATCCGGTCAGTCTGTCGCTGTCGCGCACGCAATCCACGCGGGGCTATCAGGATATCGGTGCGCTGCAGGGGGCCCCGGTCTCGCGCAGCGCCACGCTGGCGACGCTGGGCCTGAACCTGCGTGAATACGGCTCGCTGAGCATGGCCTATGCGCGCAGCAAGAGTCCGCTGCTGTTCACCGAACTCGGCACCAGCAATCTGGCAGATAGCGAGACCGTGACGGTGACCTGGTTCAAGTCGGTCGGCAACACGTCCAATTTCTATCTCACGGCCTATCGCGACTTTCGCAGCAGCGGCTACGGTGCCACCATCGGGCTGATCATCCCCTTCGGCGGCCGCGACGTGGCCGGGGCCAGCGTGAGCAACAACAACGGCCAGCGTACCAGCACGCTGCAGGCCAGCCGCTCGACGGTGGCCATCGGCGATCTTGGCTGGCAATTGCAGGATACCGAGGGCAGCTATCGGCAGCGCATCGGCCAGCTCAACTACAAGAGCCGCTACGGCAGCGTCAGCGCGGCAGCATCGCAATCGAACGGCGCCACCAGCCAGCGCCTGGGGGCGCGCGGTGCGCTGGCCTTCATGGATGGCAGCGCCTTCGCCACCGACTGGATCGATGACAGCTTCGCGGTTGTCAATGCCAGCGGGGTCAAGAATGTCGGCATCTACAACGAAAACCGCTACGCCGGCCGCACCGACGACAACGGCCAGTTGCTGCTGACCGACCTGCGCGCCTATGACGTCAACAAGATCTCGGTGGACGTGCTGGACCTGCCGCTGACCCTGCAACTGGACCAGTCGGACCAGTACGTGAAGCCGCGCGACCGCTCCGGTGTGGTGGTGCATTTCAACGCCCGGCGCGCCTCGGACGTGACCATCATCCTCAAGGACGCCGCGGGGGAATTCATTCCGCTCGGCTCCTCCATCCGCGTGCGCGAGAGCGGCCTGCAGGCACCGGTCGGCTATGACGGCGTGAGCTATCTGCAGGAACTGGGACCGGTCAACACGCTGGACGTACTGCTGCCGTCCGGAGCCCGCTGCCAGGCCATGCTGACGCCGCCGGCACGCAGCGAAGGTGGCATGAGCAATGAAATCGTGACCTGCCGTTGAAGGGCGGCCTGCATCGTGGAGAGCACATGAAGAACACCATCCATTCCGTGTCCCTGGCTGCGCTGGCGCTGCTCATCGCATTGGCCGCTGGTCCGGCGCAGGCCCAGCAACTCTGCTCGGCGGCGTCCAATCCGGTGTCCTTCGGCCTCTACGACCCGCAATCCAGCAGCAACCTCGACAACACCGGCAACATCACCGTCACCTGCCAGGCGACTGCCTCGCTGCTGATCGCCTATACCGTCAAGCTCAGCGCCGGCAGCAGCGGTGCCTATGCCCAGCGCAAGATGCTCAGCGGTGCCAACAGCCTCAACTACCAGGTCTATCACGACGCCGCGCGCACCTCCGTGTGGGGCGACGGTTCCTCAAGTACCAGTTTCGTCAGCGACGGCTACCTGCTGCAGGTCCTCACGCCGGTGAGCAGGACCTACACCGTCTACGGACGCGTACCGGGCAGCCAGAACGTCAAGGCTGGCAGCTATCTGGATACGCTGACGGTGCTCATCACCTACTGAGCGGATCCAACAAAGCGGGTGCAGAACTGCTGATGAGCTTGATAAACGTTCTCGTTGCGATTCAGGTTTTCCCTGACGAAAATTGACAGGGTGATAGGGAATAGCCGGATGTCTGATCCGGGCTCCGGAAACTAAAGTATCTCCATACCAACGCTGCACAGGGAAGTTCTTGCAAGGGGCGAGGACGGGGCAGCCAGACCAGGAGAAACAAAATGTTCTTCATCAAGAAAAATCGCATCGTCGCTGCTTCCATCGCTGCTGTCGTGCTGGCTTCCAGCGCACCGGCTTCCTTCGCTGCCACCGCCAGCGGCACGCTGACCATCAGCGCCTCGGTGGTCGCCGCCTGCACCGTGGTCGGTTCGGCCATCGCCTTCGGCGCCTACACCCAGAGCGTGGTCAACCAGTCCGGCACCATCACCGTGCTGTGCACCAACGGCACGGCCTACAACGTCGGTCTGGACGCCGGCACCGGCACCGGTGCCAGCGTGAGCAACCGCAAGATGAGCGCAGCCGGCGGCGGCACCCTGAACTATGCGCTGTACCGCGATTCGGCCCGCAGCAACAACTGGGGTTCGACCATCGGCACCGATACCCTGACCGGCACCGGTTCCGGCCTGACCCAGACCCTGACCGTCTACGGCCAGATCCCGGCGGCCCAGACGCCGCTGGCCGGTTCCTACTCGGATACCGTGACCGTGACGCTGACCTACTGAACGACGGAAGTATTCAAGAATTCAAGGATTGAACGCTGACAGGATGGCCTGACGCGCTTTTGACACAAGGATTGCACTGCAAGCATTGCGCTGCAGCTTGACGATCCTGCAAGGCGCGGACTACAACATCAGCTGCGATGCATACCGGGGAAACCGGAGGGGGTGGGCGGTGTACTTCATGATGAAGTACACCGTTTTTTTTCATCCGCCGAGGCGTGGCTTGGCGCGTCGGCCTGATGCGTTCATGCAGGGAATACGGACTGCACCAGCGCTGCCTGCTGGGCGTAGTGGCGGGCCTTGGACGCCGTCGGACCGGCATCGGTATCCGGCCGTGTTACGGCCCGCAGACGCACCTGCAACGGCAAGGCCGCTTCGATGGCATCCCGTACGCACAGCCAGGCCCCCTGCTTGCGCTCTTCCTCCTGTACCCAGATCACTTCCTCCAGCTGCGGATAGCTGCGCAAGACAGCACCCAGCCTGTCTTCGGGGAAGGGATGCAGCTGCTCCACGGTCAGCAGGACAGTGCGCGTGTCGCCCGCCTTGCGGCGGCCGTCGGCCAGGTCGTAGCAGACCTTGCCACTGCACAAGACCACCCGCTGCACCTGTGCGGCCGGCGGCGCATCGGCATCCTCCACCAGCGGCTGGAAGTCCCCCTGCAACAGGGCCGACAAGGGCGACTGCGAACGCACTTCGCCATGCAGCACCGATTTGGGCGTGAAGACCACCAGCGGACGGTCGCCCTGCAGTGCCTGCTGGCGCAGCAGGTGGAACCACTGCGCCGAACTGGACGGATACGCCACGCGCATGTTCTCCTGCGCGCACAGCAGCAGCATGCGGCTGAGGTAGCCGGTCGAGTGCTCCGGCCCCACGCCTTCATAGCCGTGCGGCAGCAGCACGGTCAGCGCCGAGGGGTAGCCCCATTTGCCGCGACCGGAGGCGATGAACTGGTCGATCATGATCTGGGCACCGTTGACGAAGTCACCGAACTGGGCCTCCCAGATGACCATCGCACCGGGCCCCGCCTGTACGCTGAATCCATATTCGAAGCCAACCACTGCCTCTTCACTCAGCGGTGAATTGACCACCTCCAGCGCGGTACCGGGCGCAGCCACCTGGCGCAGCGGCCAGAAGGCCTGCTGCACGCCCTGCGCCGCGTCGATCGCATGCCAGACGGCGTGGCGCTGCATGAAGGTGCCGCGTTGCACATCCATGCCGGAAATGCGCAGCCCCTGCCCTTCCCACAACAAGGAGGCATAGGCCATGTTTTCGGCGAAATTCCAGCTGCACGCGTGATCGCTGGAGCTGACGCTGTCCTGCCACTGCGCAATCAGCCGCGTGACTGCAGGATGTGCAGCAAAGCCTTCCGGCAAGCGCGTCATGCGTTCCACGAACTGGCGCAGGCGCAGCAGGTCCGGCGCGTCGGGCTTGACGGCCAAGGCGGGTGCCCTCCGTTGCGCCGCCGGGGCGGATGGACGACTGTTGCGGAAGCTTGCGAGCACTTGCTGGCTGCTCACCGCCAGCAGCGTCGCGCCGTCGTCCGAACCGGGCCACCCGGCCTGGGCATAGAGCTGCGTGACCGGCGGATGCTTGTCGATGAAACCGTGCAGCAGGGGCTGGGTCACGGTCGCCGTATCCTGTTCGGCATGCCCCCAGCGACGATAGCCGACCAGGTCGATCACCACATCGGCGCCAAACTGCATGCGATAGTCGAAAGCGATCCGCGCGGCACGCAGTACCGCCTCCGGCTGGTCGGCGTTGACGTGCAGCACTGGCGCGCCGACGATGCGGGCGATGTCGGTGCAGTAGCCATGATTGAGGGGATCGAGCGGATTGGGCGTGGTGAAGCCGATCTGGTTGTTGACGATCACGTGGACCGTGCCGCCCACGCTGTAACCCGGATGCAGGGACAGCTTGAGCGACTCCATCACCACGCCCTGGCCGCAGAAGGCAGCATCGCCATGGATCACCACCGAGGCCGGCATGGGTGATTGCGGATGCGCACTGCGGTAGCCGCGCACCATACCCAGCAGCACCGGATAGGCGCTTTCCAAATGGGAGGGATTGTGCGCCATGAACAGGCCCAGCTGACCATGGGCGGTAGCGCGCACGGTCTCGGCCCCCAGATGGTAAGGCAGATCCACTGCGCCGGCTGCTGCTGCGGTCGTGCTCGCCGCGTCGAAATACGCCACGATATCGGCCGCCGGCATCTGCATCAGGTTCACCAGCAGGTTGAGACGGCCGCGATGCGGCATGGCCAGGAACAATTGCTCCAGCTGATAGAAACTGCTGCGCTCGGCCAGCGCATCCATCAGTACCAGCAGCGCTTCGCAGCCTTCCAGCGAAAAGCGCTTGGCGTGCGGATAATCTTGCTGCAGGTAGTGCTCCCACTGTTCGGCGGCAGCCAGCCGGGCCAGGATGGCGGCGCGCTCGGCAGTTGCAGGATCGGCACCCGGGTCGCGCGCGGCCAGGCGTGCAAACAGCCACTGGCGGCGGGACTCATCACGTACGCCACTGGCATCGAGGCCGAGCGGGCCGCAATACAGCCGACTCAGAAAATGCGTCAATTCCTTCACATTGGTGAGGCCCAGCCCCTCCAGAAAGCGGTGCTGGCCCAGCGCCAGGTCCTCATCCTTCAGATCGTGATGTTGGGGCAGCAAGGCGGGGATCTCGGGCACCGAGAGCGTGCCCAGAGGATCGATGTCAGCGATCCGGTAACCCTCATGGCGATAGGCCTCGATGAAGGATTGTATGCGGGCGTGGGCCAGGGCCTGGCGCGCATCGGACATCTGCTCGGTGCTGCCGGCGTGGGAATGGTGGAGCGTCATGGCTAACCTTTCGGGGCTGGGTCGGGGGCGAACTGCGTGCAGCGCCCTGAGCAGCGGCGACGCACGCAACGGACGTGTCCGCTCCTGCCATCCGGCTGCCAGGCCTTTTCAGGCCGGGTGCGGCAGCAGCGTGCAGGGGGACACTTTGTTGTTGTCGCGCCCGGCGTGACGAAGCGGGCGCGGTCTCCTCGCAGGTACCGGTTCAGGCGGCAGGCACGCCGCCCGGGTGAAGCATCAGCCCTGGATCAGCGACAGCTCGGGCTGAATGACCTTTTCGCGCGGACCTTTGCGCGGGGAAGCGGCATGGCCACCAGCCTGGCCGTTGGCCAGCAACTCGCTGAGCCGGAAGCGGCCCATCAGCGCCGACAGCTGCTCGGCCTGGGATTGCAGTGCCTGGGAGGCGGCCGCATTCTGTTCCACCAGGGCCGAGTTTTCCTGGGTCATCTGGTCCATCTGGCTGATGGCCTGGTTGATCTGCTCGATGCCCTCGCTTTGCTCCTTGCTGGAGGCACTGATATCGGTGATGAGATCAGTGGCGTGCTTGATGCTGGCGATGACCTCATCGATGGTGGCCACGGTCTGTTCGACGATGTTACTGCCCGCCTTCACATGGCCGACCGAGCCTTCGATGAGCGACTTGATTTCCTTGGCGGCCACGGCACTGCGCTGGGCCAGGCCGCGCACTTCGCTGGCCACCACCGCAAAGCCACGTCCGTGCTCGCCGGCGCGGGCCGCTTCCACGGCCGCGTTCAGCGCCAGCAGGTTGGTCTGGAAGGCGATGCCATCGATGACCGTGATGATGTCGGCGATCTTGCCGGAAGAGGTGCTGATGGCGGTCATGATGTTGACCACCTGCTCCACCGAGGCACCACCGCGTACCGCGACATCCGAGGCGGAGACTGCCAGTTCGCTGGCCTGGCGGGCATTGTCGGCATTCTGGCGCACGGCCGAGGTCAGCTGCTCCATGGCGGAAGCGGTTTCTTCCAGCGAGCTGGCCTGCTGTTCGGTGCGATCCGACAGGCTCAGGTTGCCTTGCGCCAGTTCGCGCGCGGCCATGTCGATGGCGGAGGTGCCATTGCGCACGTTGGAGACGGTATCGTGCAGGTTATCGCTCATGTGCTGCAGCGCCTGCAGCAGGCGGCTGATCTCGTCCTTGCCGGCAGCGTTGAGGCGATAGGACAGGTCGCCCTGGGCCACCGCTTCGGCCAGCACCACGGCGTGGCGCACGGGGGCGGTGATGGAGCGCGTGATGAGCACGCCGATCACCGACGCCAGTACCACGGCCACGGCGGCCAGCACGATCATCTGGATCACGGCCAGGTGGCCGTCCTCAGCGACCTGGCGGGAATCTTCGACCATTTCCTGAGCCAGCGAATTGACCATCTTGTCGACCATGACGAAGTACTCGGTCTGCAGGCGCGCCAGGTCGCCCTGGAAGAGCGTGGTCGCCTCGGCGCGTTCGCCGGTCTTCATCAATTCGAAGAACTTGCGCACGGCCACGCCGTAGGCCGAGCGGGCGGTAGTCTGCTCGGCATAGAGCGCTTTGGTCTTGTCGGAATCGAGCATGCCTTCGAGCTGCTTGTAGGCCTCGGTGTTGGCCTTTCGCAGGCCGTCGTATTCACCCATGTACTTGGCCGAAGCCTCGGGCGTGGTCGCCAGCAGGATGTTGGACAGCACCGCATTTGCCTTGTAGCCATTGTTCTTGATCTGGTTGCTCAAGGCGATGAGCTGGTATTTCTCGTTGACGATGCTGTTGATTTCAGCGTTGTTGGAAGACTGGTTCCTGACACCGACCATGGCCGTCACCATGATCAGCAGCAAGACTATTGCAAAAGCGCCGCCCAGGCGGACGCCAATGTTGAAATTGGCGAGCTTCATCGCTACCCCCTTGTTTATCCCATTTGATGCCCACGTGCAGGCCCTGGCTGGACGACTTTGCCCCGAGTCGTCGTTGATTGCCCTGCGTGCCCATGACCCTGCACCACTTTGCGAATCCGCAATGCGTCTCTTGGGTTCTCTTCACATCTTTGGGGAGCGGCTTGTGCCCTTCTTCCTCGGCCTGTTTGCACGGGCCGGGTTCCCTCAAAAACATTGTTTGCCCCGGCTGTGCCGGTCTCCTGTTTTTTGAGAAATTGCAAATTCCGCTTCAGTGTAAACATTTCCGTGCGGAAAAGTACTTGAAACTCACATTTATTTGATACGTGTCGCGTAATTTTGTCAGGAGAAACAAATAATGCCAGCGGGTGGGAAATGATGAGTGGAGTGAAGCTTTTTGCTGCACAAAAACAAAAACGCCCCGTTCCTGCGAACGAGGCGTTTTATTTGGCGGAGCGGACGGGGCTCTCCTACACAAGCGCAGGCCGCGGAATCGCTTGCAAGCGATTCCCTTCGCGCCCCGCCGGGAGCCGCGCAGGCGGCTCCCTCCGCTCCGCAGGTTTTTGCTGCGCAAAAACAAAAACGCCCCGTTCTTGCGAACGAGGCGTTTTATTTGGCGGAGCGGACGGGGCTCGAACCCGCGACCCCCGGCGTGACAGGCCGGTATTCTAACCAACTGAACTACCGCTCCTAAACTGGTGCTGACTGCAAGATGCTGGTGGGCGCTGAGAGGCTCGAACTCCCGACCTAAGCCTTGTAAGGGCTCCGCTCTACCAACTGAGCTAAGCGCCCCGGCAAACTTGTCAGTCTCGTTGCTTTGTTACCTCAGCAACGAAAGAACATTATTTTATAGCATCTTTTAAAGCTTTGCCAGCTTTAAATTTAGGAACCTTCGATGCCTTGATTTTCAGGGCGGCGCCCGTCTGAGGATTGCGGCCCGTACGCGCGGCACGCTTGCCCACTGCAAAAGTGCCAAAACCCACCAGGGTGACCGTGCCGTTCTTCTTCAGCGTGGTCTTCACTGCACCAATGAATGCGTCTACTGCTCGTCCTGCTGCTGCCTTGGAGATGTCTGCCTCGCCGGCAATGTGCTCAATCAGTTCGCCTTTATTCACTTACGCCCCTCGAACAAGTTTCTGGTTTGTTTGATTTCAAACGACGGTGCTTCGGCTCCAACACAGCGCGACAGAGCCCTCCTCACCATCGCTTGCCTGACGGAAATTTTCCGCAGCGGCTATTAAACAAGTCCATCAACAGCACTGTCAAGCCAAGGTGCAGACTTGACGCGATTTTCACTGAGCTTTTTTATTTCATTCCCACAGATCGATACGTGAAGCCTTTGGGGGAATAAAAAAGGCACCTCAACTGAGGTGCCTTTCAAAGCGGATAACTCCCGCAGGTTCAATGCTTCACAACCGGATCCGTCGCGCCTTCCTTCGGCTTCACGGCCGCTTCGACGATAGCTTCCTCTTCCGTCAGCGGCACCGGCTGGCGTTCCAGTGCGACTTCCAGGACCTTGTCGATCCAGCGCACCGGAATGATCTCCAGCTTGTTCTTGACGTTGTCCGGGATCTCGGCCAGATCCTTCACATTCTGCTCAGGAATCAGCACGGTCTTGATGCCGCCGCGATGCGCCGCCAGCAGCTTTTCCTTCAGACCGCCGATGGGCAGCACCTCGCCGCGCAGCGTGATTTCACCGGTCATCGCCACATCAGCACGCACCGGAATGCCGCTGAAGATGGACACCAGCGCCGTGGTCATCGCGATACCGGCCGACGGACCATCCTTGGGCGTCGCACCTTCCGGCACGTGGATGTGAATGTCGCTCTTCTCGAAGACCTCATTCTTGATGCCCAGCTTGCGGGCACGGCTGCGAACCACGGTACGTGCAGCCTCGATCGATTCCTTCATCACGTCGCCCAGGGTACCGGTGCGGATGATCTGGCCCTTGCCGGGCATGTTCACCGCTTCGATGGTCAGGAGGTCGCCGCCGACTTCGGTCCAGGCCAGGCCGACCACCTGGCCGATCTGGTTTTCCTTCTCGGCCATGCCGAAGTCATAACGACGCACGCCCAGGAACTTGTCCAGGTTGCGCGAGGTGACCGTGACCTTCTTCTCCTGCTTCTTCAGCAGCAGCAGCTTGACCACCTTGCGGCAGATCTTCGAGACTTCACGTTCCAGCGAACGCACACCGGCTTCACGGGTGTAGTAGCGAATGATGTCGCGGATGGCCGACTCGGCCACGCTGATCTCGCCTTCCTTCAGGCCGTTGTTCTTGATCTGCTTGGGCAGCAGGTAACGCTGCGCAATGCTGGTCTTCTCGTCCTCGGTGTAACCCGACAGGCGGATCACTTCCATCCGGTCCAGCAGCGCCGGCGGGATGTTGAAGGAATTCGAAGTCGCCACGAACATCACGTCCGACAAGTCGAAATCAACTTCGATGTAGTGGTCGGAGAAGGTGTGGTTCTGCTCCGGATCCAGCACTTCCAGCAGGGCCGACGAAGGATCGCCACGGAAATCCATCCCCAGCTTGTCGATTTCATCCAGCAGGAACAGCGGGTTGCGCACGCCGACCTTGGACAGGCTCTGCAGGATCTTGCCCGGCATGGAACCGATGTAGGTGCGGCGGTGGCCACGGATCTCGGCTTCATCACGCACGCCACCCAGGGCCATACGCACGAACTTGCGGTTCGTCGCGCGGGCGATGGATTGGCCGAGCGAGGTCTTGCCCACGCCCGGGGGACCGACGAAGCACAGGATCGGTGCCTTCAGCTTGTCCACGCGCTGTTGCACGGCGAGGTATTCCAGAATGCGTTCCTTGACCTTCTCCAGGCCATAGTGATCGCCTTCCAGCACCTTCTCGGCATTGGTCAGGTCGTTGTTGACCTTGGACTTCTTCTTCCAGGGCAGCGCCACCAGGGTGTCGATATAGTTGCGCACCACGGTCGCTTCGGCCGACATGGGCGACATGAGCTTGAGCTTCTTCAGCTCGGATTGCGCCTTTTCCAGAGCTTCCTTGGGCATCTTGGCAGCGGCGATCTTCTTTTCCAGCTCTTCCAGATCGGCACCGTCTTCGCCTTCGCCCAGTTCCTTCTGGATGGCCTTGACCTGTTCGTTCAGGTAGTACTCGCGCTGCGACTTTTCCATCTGGCGCTTGACGCGCCCACGGATGCGCTTTTCCACCTGCAGGATGTCCAGTTCGCCTTCCAGCTGGCCCAGCAGATGCTCGTAGCGCTTGGTGACGTTGAAGATCTCCAGGATCACCTGCTTCTGCTCCAGCTTCAGCGGCAGATGCGCAGCGATGGTGTCGGCCAGGCGCCCGGCGTCGTCGATACCGGCCAGCGAGGTCAGGATCTCGGGCGGGATCTTCTTGTTCAGCTTCACGTACTGGTCGAACTGCTGCACGATGGTACGGCGCATGGCTTCGACTTCAGCCTCATCGCCCTGCTCGGATTCGACCGGGGTCAGGTCGGCGACGAAGTGGGTTTCCAGTTCGCTGATGTGATGGATGCGGGCACGCTGTGCGCCTTCAACCAGCACCTTCACGGTACCGTCAGGCAGCTTCAGCATCTGCAGGATATTGGCCACGCAGCCAATTTCATAAATGTCTTCGGCCGAAGGCTCATCCTTGGCGGCGGCCTTCTGGGCTGCCAGCATGATGCTCTTGCCCTGCTCCATGGCCGCTTCCAGCGCCTTGATCGACTTCGGGCGGCCGACGAAGAGCGGAATCACCATATGCGGGAAGACAACCACATCCCGTAAGGGCAACAGCGGCAATTGCGATTGTTCTGTGAGTATAGGAGTCGTCATGGCGGGCCTTATCAATAAGTACTGTGAATGATGTTGGCACGAGTGACCAAAACACAAGTCCGGTGGAAGAAATATTCACCAGCTGCGCGTTGTCATGATCGCAACAAAATAAAAAAGCCACACGCGAAGCTAGCTCCGGGTGGCTTTTCGATGGAAGCCAGTTATATGCGCCGGTTTATTTTACCGTGTTTGCGGTGACCGGACTTCGTGGTGGCTTCTTGCTTCCGGAAGGCCCCACTCGAGGGCCTTCCTTTTACTGCTCTTTACTTCACTTGCCGGGCAATCAGCCGCCCGAGACCTTGGGCTGGTCGTGATAGATCAACAGCGGTTTGGCACCATTGGTGATGGTGTTCTCGTCGACCACCACCTTGGCGACGTTTTGCTCGCTAGGAAGTTCATACATCACATCCAGCAAGGCGTGCTCCAGGATGGACCGCAGGCCGCGTGCGCCGGTCTTGCGCGCCAGAGCCTTCTTGGCGATGGCATGCATGGCGGCCGGACGGATTTCCAGCTCGGCGCCTTCCATCTGCAACAGCTTCGCGTACTGCTTGATCAGCGCGTTCTTGGGTTCGACCAGGATCTGGATCAGGGCTTCTTCATCCAGCTCGTTCAAGGTTGCGATCACCGGCAGACGGCCCACCAGTTCCGGGATCAGGCCGAACTTGACCAGGTCTTCCGGCTCGGCATTCAACAGCACTTCCGAATTGCTCTTCTGGGTCTGGCTCTTCACGCTGGCCGAGAAACCGATGCCGCTCTTTTCGGAACGGTCGGAAATGATCTTGGCCAGGCCATCGAAGGCGCCGCCGCAGATGAACATGATGTTGGTCGTGTCGATCTGCACGAAGTCCTGGTTCGGATGCTTGCGGCCACCTTGCGGCGGCACCGATGCCATGGTGCCTTCGATCAGCTTCAGCAGGGCTTGCTGCACACCTTCGCCGGACACGTCGCGGGTGATGGACGGGTTATCCGACTTGCGGGAAATCTTGTCGATCTCGTCGATGTAGACGATGCCCTTCTGGGCTTTCTCGACTTCGTAATTGCAGTTCTGCAGCAGCTTCTGGATGATGTTCTCGACGTCCTCGCCGACATAGCCGGCTTCGGTCAGCGTGGTCGCATCCGCGATCACGAACGGGACGTTGAGCATGCGTGCCAGGGTCTGTGCCAGCAAGGTCTTGCCGGAACCGGTCGGGCCCACCAGCAGGATGTTGCTCTTGGCCAGCTCGACATCATCCTTCTTGCCGAGGTGCTTCAGGCGCTTGTAGTGGTTGTAGACCGCCACCGACAGGATGCGCTTGGCAGTAGCCTGTCCGATCACGTACTGGTCCAGCAGGTCGGTGATTTCCTGCGGGGTTGGCAGATCCGACTTGGTGCCGGTCACGCTTTCCACGCTGGCGGCTTCATCACGGATGATGTCGTTGCACAGGTCGATGCATTCGTCGCAGATGAAGACCGAAGGACCGGCGATGAGCTTCTTCACTTCATGCTGGCTTTTGCCGCAGAAGGAGCAATAAAGCAGTTTTTCGCCGCTGGAAGATTTTTTCTCGGACATAGAGCTACTAGAGTAAAAGTTACGACCCGATCATACCCGCGAAATCCGGATTCGTCACGGCTTGGTCATTTTTGCTGTCCCAAATTGCTTCACAGGACTGCCGTATGACCGTTATATGTCAGCCCAGGTGCCATTTATCAAGCAAATAGAACCCGAAAAGCCGCTCTGTGCCAATTTCGTCAAAATTTGGCCAAAAAAAATGCCCGAACAGCATTACGTTCGGGCATTTTTCGCGTTGGATCGTCGCCAATGCGATGACGCAAACTCAAGCGCGCTGGGTCAGCACCTGGTCGATCAGGCCGTATTCCGCGGCGGCCTCGGCCGACATGAAATTGTCGCGATCGGTGTCCTTGCTGATCTGCTCGACGCTACGGCCGGTCTTCTCAGCGAGGATGGTGTTCAGACGTTCACGCAGGTACAGGATTTCACGTGCCTGGATCTCGATATCCGATGCCTGGCCTTGGGCGCCGCCCAGAGGCTGGTGAATCATGATGCGCGAGTTCGGCAGCGAGAAACGCTTGCCCTTGGCGCCAGCAGCCAGCAAGAAAGCACCCATGGAGGCAGCCAGACCCGTGCACAGCGTCGACACTTGCGGCTTGATGAACTGCATCGTGTCGAAGATCGCCATGCCGGCCGATACCGAACCGCCAGGCGAATTGATGTACAGGGAAATGTCCTTGTCCGGGTTTTCGCTTTCTAGGAACAGCAGCTGGGCCACGATCAGGTTGGCCATCGCATCATTGACCGGTCCGACCAGGAAAATGATGCGTTCCTTCAGCAGGCGCGAATAGATGTCGTAAGCGCGTTCGCCACGGCCACTCTGTTCGATCACCATCGGCACCATGCCGAGCATTTGGGTATCCAGTGCAGATTGCTTCATCAGACCTGTCATGTATGCATCCTTAAGCGTAAGAGTTTTCTGATACTACTAGAGAAAACCGGATTACGCTTGCGCCTGATTACCCATCAGTTCGTCGAACGAAACCGGCTTTTCCGAGACCTTGGCCTTGCCGAGAACGTAGTTGACGACGTTTTCTTCCAAAACAAGAGCTTCGACTTCGGCCAGACGGCGACGGTCGGAGAAGTAGTACTTCAGCACTTGTTGCGGATCTTCGTAGCTCTGGGCGAAGTCTTCGATCTGGGCCTTGACCTGCTCTTCGGTGGCTTCCAGCTTGTTCTGCTTGACCACTTCAGCCAGGATCAGGCCCAGGCGGACGCGGCGCTCGGCCTGGGCGGTGAACAGTTCCTTGGGCAGTTGCATGACCTTCGGGTCCATGCCGCGCTGGGCCATGTCCTGACGGGCCATTTCGGACAGGCGCTCGACGTCCTGGTCGATCAGGGCCTGGGGCACATCCAGCTCCGACGCCTTGATCAGGGCGTTCATGACGCTGTCCTTGGTCTTGGCCTTGGTGCGGGCGGTGACTTCGCGCTCCAGGTTCTTCTTGATGTCTTCGCGCATCTTGGTCAGATCGCCGTCTTCGATGCCCAGGGATTGAGCGAAGACTGCATCGACTTCAGGCATGTGCGCCCATTCGATCTTCTTGACGGTGATGGTGAATTCAGCGGTCTTGCCGGCCACGTCCTTGCCGTGATAGTCCTCGGGGAAAGCCAGCGGGAAGGACTTCGACTCGCCGACCTTCAGGCCGATGGTGGCTGCTTCGAATTCCGGCAGCATGCGGCCTTCGCCCAGCACGAACGGGAAGGCATCGGCCTTGCCGCCCTGGAATTCGACGCCGTCGATCTTGCCGACGAAGTCCACGGTCACGCGGTCGCCGTTCTGGGCCGACTGGTCGGCACCGCCGTCGCCGTGCGCGCCTTGCTCGCCCTTGACGTGGTAGTGCACGCGCTGCTTGCGCAGGATGTCGATGGTCTTGTCGATTTCGGCGTCGGAGACGGCCGCGGTGGTCTTCTCGACTTCAGCGCCGGACAGGTCGCCCAGGGTGACTTCGGGATAGACTTCGAAGGTGGCGTCGAAGGCCAGCTTGCCTTCGCCGGCTTCTTCGCTGGTCTTGGGTTCGATGCGCGGGAAACCTGCCACGCGCAGGTTATTTTCGACGGCGGCGTCGTTGAATGCGCGGCCGACCTTGTCGTTCAGGACTTCGGTTTCGACCTGGTAGCCGAACTGGGCGGCAACCATCTTCATCGGCACTTTACCCGGACGGAAACCCGGTGCCTTGGCGGTACGGGCGCGCACCTTCAGGCGCTTTTCCACTTCAGCCTGAACATCGGCCAGCGGGAAAGACAGGGTCATACGACGTTCGAGTTTGCTCAGGGTTTCGACTGCAGTTGCCATTTAAATCGTCCAAATGTTAAGAATTCCGTAAGCCGGAGCATGCTGTCTTCCATCCCAATCATCAGACTGCAGACGAAAAGCGCCCTGCCCGGCCGCGCTAAAGCTCGCTATTTTATACGCAAAAAGCGCCGATAGTCCAAAAATGGGCTTGCCACGCTGCAAACAGCCGCAAATCCCCTCCGAAACCCGCCGAGCCAGCCCCGGCGCGGCCCGCCAACGTATCACCGCCGCCGACGGATTACCTGTCAGCAAAGTCCACCGTAAAGAATTTAGAGAATTTCCCTCATTTCACCGGAATCGGCGTGGAAGGTGCCACCGGGACGGCGGTGACGGCATTCATCGGGCTGCCATCGATGAGCTTGTCCGAATAGGTGAGGTAGACCAGCGTATTGCGCTTGGTATCAACCACCCGCACCACGTGCAGGCGTTTGAAGAGAATGGACATGCGCTCGCTGAAGACGTCTTCCTGGACCGGCAGCTTGTCCTGGAATTGCAGGGTCGGCGCCACCTGGCGGCAGGCGATGGAGGCTTCCGACTTGTCCTCGGCCAGGCCGACCGTGCCCTTGACGCCACCGGTGCGGGCACGCGAGACGTAACAGGTCACGCCCTGCACCTTGGGATCATCATAGGCTTCGATGACCACGCGGTCGTTCTTGCCCAGCCAGCGGAAGGCGGTGCTGACGTCGGCCAGTTCTTCGGCCGAGGCCACATGGGGAATGGCGGCGGCAAGGGCGAAGACGGAGAAGATCGCCCCGGCCAGGGCGCGTGCTTGATGTTTCATGAGGATGCCCGAATTAGGTGAATTGAATTTATGAAGGAGTGAAGTAGACCGTCATGCGCGCGCATTGTTCAGCTTGCATCGGCCAGCGACGCGGTTTTGCATCGAATCGCAGCAGCCACCCGGAGCTACGGGCAGGATCAGTCCTCGATCTTTTCGAAACGCGGCACCTGCTTGCCATCGATTTCGACCGTTTCGAAGAAGACATCGCGCGGACGCAGCCAAAGGCGGCCATCGGCGGCGCGGTAGATGATCATGGGCGTGAGGTCGGCTTCGAGGATGGCCTCGTCGATATATTCATAGATGCCGCCCTTGTAGTGACGATAGCGTGTCATGGCGATCCTGCTGGCTGGAAGAAGAAGCGGCATGGTACTACCGATCAGCGGCGGCACAAAAATGTCCGCACAGAAAAACGCCCACAGTGACAACACCTTGCAGTACAATGGCGCGCTTTGACAAATTGCTACCTGCATCGGTAGCGGCAGGTCTGCGGCGCACCCGCTGCCAGACTGCTATCGCACCGGTGCCCGACCCCCTTCAGCGAGGATGGCGAAATTGGTAGACGCACCAGGTTTAGGTCCTGACGCCAGCAATGGTGTGGGGGTTCGAGTCCCCCTCCTCGCACCAGACAAACACATTGAGACCAAAGATTTGGCCATCCCGGCCAGCTATTGCTTTTAATGTATTGACGCCGGTTTGGCATGAAAATGCCGACCTGATGACGGCGCGCCGTCTCACCTCCAGCATTGCTCTTGCGGCAAGACTTCAAGGAAATGATCCTCGGCGGACAGGGGGGACTTTCAGCACCTAACCCGCACCAACAGCCAGCTTGTGTAATCGTGTGTAAAATACACAATGCACTGCATGGACAGCGCAACCCTCATCAAACGACTCAAGGCCGACGGCTGGAGCCTGGTGCATACGGTTGGCTCGCATCACCAGTTCAAGCACCCCACCAAGCCCGGCAAGGTGACGGTACCGCATCCGAAGAAGGATCTGCCGCTGGCCACGCAGAACAGCATTCTCAAGCAAGCCGGCCTGAAGTGAGGTCAACAGGAGAACTCATGCTCTATCCCATCTACGTCCACAAGGATGCCGACAGCGCCTACGGCGCGACCTTTCCTGATTTTCCTGGCTGCTTTGCTGGCGCGGACATGCTGCAGGATCTGCCTGCCGCTGCGCAGGAGGCTGTGGAAGCGCACTTCCACGGCGAGACCGAGCCCATTCCGAACCCGAGCGTTCCCGAAGATTGGGCCGGCGATGAGCAATTCCAGGGAGGCTACTGGATGCTGGTGGAGATCGACCTGTCGCGCGTCAATGCCAAGGCCGTGCGGCTCAATGTGAGCTTGCCGCAGGGATTGGTGGCGCGTATTGACGCGGTGGCACAGGCGCGCAGGATGTCACGCCCGGCGTTCCTGGCGTTGGCTGCTGAGCATGAAATGCAAGCAACAGCCCGCTAAGCCGCACATCCGGCACAGGCCGCACCGGCATGAAAAAAATATCATGCCCCCTCCCCGCCGCCCCCGCTTCCAGTCCTCACTGCCACCGCTTTGAACGACCATCAGTCCCCTCACGTTGGCATTTCCGTTCCAGCCAGCTCTTGTCAACCGGCCAACGGCACTTTTGTGCGATTTACCGAAGCATTTCAATCCGATTGAATCGCCCCGGGACAACAAAATTCATATAGCAAGCTTGCCGCACCGTGCCCGCCCGGCGCTGGCACCTTCCGGCCAGCGTCAGGGCCAGGCGGCATTGCAGGCAACACGTCCCCGGGGAAAGACGCAGCATGCGCAGACTCTCCCCGAACGCCTTCGCCTTTACCGGCGTAATTGAAAGGGAACCCGTGTCAACCACCACCTCGCAGGATCAACCCAAGGCAGCATCGTCGCTTTCGCATCCGGTCATCACCCGTATCGACAAGCGCTTCGTCCAGATCAGGACCGGCAGCGTCACCAAAATCATCTTTGCGCCGGTCTCGCCCGACATCAAGCTCTTCGATCCACCGGAAAAAACCGCCACCACGCCGCCAGCCATTGCGAGCAAGCCCGTCGTCGCGCCGCCCTTGGCCAGCCCCACCAAACCGACAGCAGCCAAGCCGTCGCCCATCCAAACGCCGGTCAACGTCAAACCGGATATCGCACCGCCACCCATCACCAGCAAGCCCGCAAGCAACAAGCCCGTCAGCGTCGACGCGCCCGCCAGCCTCCAAAAGCCCGTGACTCCTGACAAGTCCATCAGCCTCGACAAGCCGGTCAGCCCCGCCAAACCTGCCGTTACCCCAACATTGGCCCCGGCTTCGCCGCCGGTTGTGACGCCACCCAGCGCCCATGCCAACCCTCCTGCAGCCGTCGGCAGCAAGCCTGCCCCCGCTGCGCCGGCACCAGCCCCCCTGCAGATACCAGCGCCCGCCAACCTCAAGCCGACCACCCCGGAAAAACTGCCAGCCCCCACGACCATGCCAGCCCAGCGCGACAAGATCGACGGCAAGGACGTGCTGGTCTACGGCAACCCGAAGTCCTACCAAGATCTGGACTATTGCCAGGGCGATGCCGTCCCGGGCTACATGGGCACCTGTTCAGAAACCAGCATCGCCAACCTGCTCATGATCGCCGGTCGGGATGTGACCGAAAAGGACGTAGTCCAGAGAGCTATCGACAACGGCTGGTGCGACACCGTCAGCTCCAATCCCAGCCAGCGCGGCGGCACCGTCTTGGGGATGCAACGCCTGCTGCTGGAAAGTTATGGCATGCCCGTCGAGGCCATCACGGATTACGATCCCAACAAGCTGGCCGCCCTCATCAAGGAGGGCAGAGGTGTGCTCATGGGCGTGAACGGCTATGAGCTGTGGGGTGCCGATCTGGACAAGAATTTGCTGGAACTGATCAACGTCAATCACATGATCAACCTGACCGGCGCTGTCTATGCGGCCGATACCGGTGCCCTGCAAGGCTTCTATATTGTCGACTCGGGACGCGGACGGTCCGGCGATGCCGCACGCTACGTTTCACTGAGCGAACTGGACAAGGCCGCGCACTTCCAGTCCGGTTGCTCGGGTTTCTATACTGTCGATCCGATCAAGAAGCTGGCGCTGCCCGAGGATCCCAGGATGGCCGACCCGGCCAAACCGCAACACAAGCTCATCACCGGCCCGGATGTGCTGACTTATGGCAATCCCTTTGCCTTCTCCCATGATCTCGACTACAACCAGGGGGATTCGGTCGCCCGTTATGAAGGGACGTCAGGCGAGGTCTGCATCGCCAACCTGGCCACCATCGCCGGCATGTCCGTAACGGAAAAGGACGTCGTCAACAAGGCCATCGCCGAAAAACTGTGCGATACCACCAGCAAATCCACCACCAAGCGCGGCACCATCACTGCGGAAAACGAACTGATCCTGCTCAAGGAATTTGGCCTGGCCTCGACATTGACCCATGGCTTCGACGAAAACGCCGTGGCGCGCGACATCCTCGCGGGCAAAGGCGTCATCGTCACGGTCAATGGCAGCAACCTCTGGGCCAAGAACATTCCGGAAAACGTCGGCATGACCGATCACATGATCGCCATCATCGGCGTGGGCTACGGCGCGCAAACCGGCGCGGTGGACGGTTTCTACATCACCGATTCCGGCCGGGGGCTCGATACCGACACCTGCCGCTACGTCAGCTTGCAGACGTTGCGCGATTGCACCAACGCCAGCGGCTCCGTCACCATCACCACCAACGACGCCATCAAGCCCTTCAACAGGGCCAATGGCGGGGCCGGCGCCGCCCTGGATCAAGCCGCAGCCGATGGCAAACTGTCCTCACAGACCGGTCTGACCGCACCGGCAAAGCCTGCCGCATCCGGCGGCAATGCACTGGCAGCGCACTACCTGGACAGCTTCACCGCCCCCGCCCCGTTCGGCGACGACGAAGGCTCGCAACACAAGCTGCCCGGCGTCAAGGTCAGGAAGCACATCGCCCTGGCCAGCGACAAACAGGACCTGGCACTGGAAGCCGATAACCTCGATGCCACCGGCAATGCGCAAAACAACCGGCTCACCGGCAACGACCGCAACAACATCCTCGATGGCCTGGGCGGCACCGACACCATGACCGGCGGCAAGGGCGATGACAGCTATTACGTCGACAACAGCGGCGACCGCGTGGTCGAGAAGGCGGGCGAAGGCATCGATACGGTTTATGCGACGGCCAGCACCACGCTTGCCGACAATGTCGAGAACCTGGTCCTGATCGATGCCACCAAGCCGCAAAGCGCGGTGGTCAATGGCGTCAACGTGCTGGTGTACGGCATGCCGAAGTCCTACCAGCTGGACTACGCGCAGGGCGATGCCGTCCCCGATTTCCTGGGCACCTGCGGCGAGACGGTCGTGGCCAACCTGAGCGTGCTGGCCGGCCGGCCCCTCACGGAAAAGGAAGTGGTCACCCGCGCCATCGACGAAATGCTCTGCGACGTCATCGACCCCTTGCCGGAGCACCGGGGCGGCACCTACACGGAGGGCCAGCAAGCCCTGCTCAAGGATTTCGGTATTGACGCTACCATCACGCATGGCTTCGATGAAATGGCAGTCGCCCGGAGCATCAAGGAGGGCAAGGCGGTCGGCCTGAGCGTCAATGCCAGCCGGCTCTGGGACATGCCCATGGCCAGCAACAACCGCAGCAACCACTGCGTCACGGTCACCGGGGTGGCCTACTCGGTCGATACCGAGCAGATTGCCGGCTTCTTCATTGCCGACTCCGGACGCGGCAGAGCGGACGACATGAGCCGTTACGTCACGCTGCGGCAATTGCGCTACGCCACCGATGTCACCTCGGCCGACACCCTGACCACCGACCAGGCGGTCAAGCTCTGGGGGCAGAACGTGAATGCCACCGGCAACGACCTCGACAACATCCTGGCCGGCAATGGCGGAGCCAATGTCCTCACAGGCGGCAAGGGCAACGACCTGCTCATCGGCGGAACGGGCAACGACAGCTATCGCTTCGCCAAGGGCGACGGCCAGGATGCGGTTTACGACCAAGATGCCACCAAGGGCAATGTCGACACGCTCAGCTTCACCGACGCCCGGCAGGACAACCTGTGGTTCAGCAAGGCCGGCCAGGACCTGCGCATCAAGGTACTGGGCACGACCGACCAGGTGACGGTGAAGGACTGGTATGCCGGCGCTGCCGGGACGACCGACAACCACATCGAGCGCATCAAGACCGCCGACGGCAAATCCTTGCTGGACACTGATGTCGAGAAGCTGGTGCAAGCCATGGCCAGCTTCGCCCCGCCTGCGGCGACCCAGACTACCTGGGCGCAGGCACAAGGAGGCGACGGCAAGGTCTTGCTGGCGGTCAGCCATTGATGGAGGGACCGATTGGGGCCATTGCGCATTGAACGGCAGGCCCCAGGCAAGCCGGTAGCGAATCAGACCTCGCTGCCGGCTTCCGTTTTTTTGCAAATTGCTTCACCAGCTCTGTAGGCTGCTGCCCCCGGCGGGCGGCGGCAAGGGGCTCCCGGAGAAAACTTCATTTCCCGGCTTTTTTTTTCACGATCCACGTGCCCCGGGGCCGATTGCACACCGCCTGCGCGCAGCGGCGTGCTGAACTGCTACAATCCGCGCCTTTGCTGGCTGGTGCGCGAACCTTTCCTGCACCAGCCGCGCCATCCAGCGAGGACCCGCCATGCCCACCCAGGAAGAATTCGACGCACTCAAGCAAAGCCACAACGCCTTGCTCAACAAGTTCATCGAGAACAATACCGCTGACCAGATCCTGTTCTCCACCCTTTTCACGGCTGCGGCCGTGCTGTCCAAGGATGGCAAGCAGTTCACCGAAGGCGCCATGGGCATCGCCCGCTCGCTGGCCGCGCAGTTGAATGCCGGCGGCACCATGCCCAAGGCCCTGCTGGAGACGGTCGAAACCCGCATCGCCACCATCGAGGCGCTGCTCAAGGACAAGTTCGACTGAGTCGCGCGCCCCATGGCCGTCGATCACTACGAGAACTTCCCCGTTGCCTCGCTGCTGCTGCCGGCGCGCCTGCGCCCGGCCGTCACGGCCATCTATGCCTTCGCCCGCAGCGCCGACGACCTCGCCGATGAAGGCGACGCCCGGCCCGAAGAGCGGCTGGCCGCGCTGCATGCCTACGACGCGCAGCTCGACCTGATCGAGCAGCAGTTGCCCTGCACGCATCCCATCTTCACCCGGCTGCAGCAGACCATCGCCGACCATGCCCTGCCGCTGCAACCCTTCCGGGACCTGCTCTCGGCCTTCCGCCAGGATGTGGTGACCACCCGTTACCCCCATTATTCGGACCTGCTGGACTACTGCCGCCGGTCTGCGAACCCGGTAGGAACCCTGATGCTTCACCTGTACGGTGCGGCAAATGAAGAAAACCTCCGGGATTCGGATGCCATCTGCAGCGCCTTGCAACTCATCAACTTCTGGCAAGACGTCGCCATCGACTGGCAAAAGACGCGCATCTACCTGCCACTCGAGGACCTGGAGCGCTTCGGAATCAATGAAAACGACATCGCCCAAGCCTGCAGCGACCAGCGCTGGCAGCAATTGATGCAGTTCGAGGTCACGCGGGCGCGGGAACTGATGCTTTCCGGTGCCCCGCTGGCGCGCCGCCTGCCGGGCCGTATCGGACTGGAACTGCGCATGGTGGTACAAGGCGGACTGCGCATCCTGGAGCGCATCGAGGCGGTGCAAGGCGATGTCTTCCGCCAGCGCCCCAAGCTGGGCAAGCCGGACTGGCTCATCATCGGCTGGCGCGGCCTGACCCGATAAACCGCAGCCGGAATGAAAAAGCCCCGCCCGGCACATTGGCCAGGCGGGGCTTCAAAAAGAAGCGGTCGCGTACTGGTTCAGACCAGCAAGGCAGCGGTCAGGGTGCGGATCTGTTCTTCGGAATCATCCAGCATCTCGCGCAGCGAACGGTCCCCGATATAGTCATCCACCAGGCTCTCGCCGCCGACGCCGGCTTCGGCCACCGCAGTGCGCGCCAGTGGCGAAGGCACCGGCGACAATTCCTTGGCCAGCAGCAGCACGTCGCCGATGGTCTGGGGCGGCAGTACCCGCACGCCGTGCCACAGGGATTCGATGGCATCGACCACCGGCTGCGGCACACCCAGCTTCTTGAGCACGGCACGGCCGATCATCTTCTCCCCGTACTCCATCCAGTCCTCGGTGCCGCCGTCGAGCAGCCCGGGGAAGTCATCCGTGCGTGAGAGCAGGTAGAAGCCACCCACTTCATGCACGATGCCGGCAAACATCGCCGTTTCCGGATCGGCCTTGGTCAGCTTGGAAGTCAGCACGTAGGCGGTGGCCGCCACGTGGGCGCAGTGCTCCCACAGCTGGGCCGACTTGATGCGCATCCCGGGATTGTTGATGGTACGCCCCAACTGGCGCACGATCACCGAGGTGGTGATGGTGTTGAGGGTGCGGAAGCCCAGCCGCATCACGGCCGCCCGCACGTTGTTGATCTCGCCGCCGGAACGGTTGTAGGCCGCCGAATTGGCAATGGCCACAGTGCGCGCCGAGACCAGCGGTTCGGCCATCACCAGCTTGGCGGCCAGCTCCAGGTGGCATTCCGGGTCGGCCAAGGCCTTTTGCAGCTTCAGCGAGGCGCTGACGTTGGCCGGGAATACCAGCTCGCCGCGGCCAGCCTGCGAGGCGATGTTGCGAAAGATTTCCAGTCTGTCCATATTGTCTCCAGCCTCCAGGGGGCCATCGTCGATGGCCGGGGTTGCCGATGTGCCGCGCTGCAAGCGGGGTTGACCGCTGCAGCGCCACGTCTGGTTAGATTAACGGCAGAATTCATCCGGATTTGATGTCATGTGAATTTGTTTTTCCGGGATGCGCTTGACCTGAGCTTAATGGACAACGCCGGGGGCCGCAATAGACGGGTTTCTGGCCCCGTTTCAAGGCCGGGTCAATGGCAGCCGGCATTTGCCCTGCCGGGCGCACTCGGCTAGCATAGCGCCTTTGCCGCAGGGGGCCATTTGGCTGCCTGCCCCAATGCTTCAACCGCCCGCCACGCATCCATGTCTCCAGACGAATACTGCCAGCAGAAGGCCGCCGCCAGCGGTTCCAGTTTTTATTACAGCTTCCTGTTCCTGCCGCCGCAGCGCCGGCTGGCGATCACGGCGCTGTACGCCTTTTGCCGCGAGGTCGACGATACCGTCGATGAAATCGAGGACGCCATGGTGGCCCGCACCAAGCTCATGTGGTGGCGCAAGGAAATCGCCGCCATGCTCGAAGGCCAGCCCACGCACCCGGTCACCAAGGCCCTGCACCCGCACGTGGCGACCTACCAGCTCAAGGGAGAACACCTGCAAGCCATCATCGATGGCATGGAAATGGACCTGGACCAGACCCGCTACCTCGACTACCCCGGCCTGCAGCGCTACTGCTGGCACGTGGCCGGGGTGGTCGGGGTGCTCTCGGCCAGCATCTTCGGCCATACCCAGCCCGGCACCCTGCTCTTTGCCGAAAAGCTGGGGCTGGCCTTCCAGCTCACCAACATCATCCGCGATGTCGGCGAGGATGGCCGCAAGGGCCGCATCTACCTGCCCGTCAATGAATTGCAGCAATTCAATGTCACTGCTGCCGACATCCTCAACGCCCGCCACAGCGAGCGCTTCGAGGCACTGATGAAGTTCCAGGTCGAGCGCGCCCAGGCGGTCTATGACGAAGCCTTCGCCCTGCTGCCCAAGGAAGACCGCCGCGCCCAGCGCCCCGGCCTGATGATGGCCGCCATCTATCGCACCCTGCTGGACGAGATCACGCGCGATGGCTACCACGTGCTCAACCAGCGCATCTCGCTCACCCCCATCCGCAAGCTCTGGCTGGCCTGGAAGACCTATGTCTTCGGCTGAACAGGTGTGCTCCCGATGAACGCCCCGCGTCACTACGCCGTCATCGGTGCCGGCTGGGCCGGGTGCGCTGCTGCCGTGGCGCTGGCCGCCGGCGGCCATCGCGTGAGCCTGTTCGAAGCTGCCCGTACGCTGGGCGGCCGCGCGCGCCGGGTAGAACTGGACGAGCGCACGCTCGACAATGGCCAGCACATCCTGCTGGGGGCCTATCGCTCGACATTGGCGCTGATGAAGCAGGTCGGCGTCGACCCGGCCAGCGCCTTGCTGCGCCTGCCCTTGCAGATGCGCTACCCGCTGGCCACGGGGGCCGAGGGCATGGATTTCGTGGCACCCCGCCTGCCGGCCCCCTGGCATGTGGCCGTGGCGCTGCTGCGGGCCAAGGGATTGCAACGCGAAGACAAGATGGCGCTGGCGCGCTTTTCCACCACGGCGCGCTGGATGGGCTGGCAGCTGCATCAGGATTGCAGCGTGGCCGAGCTGCTGGAACGTTATGAGCAGACCGCGCGCCTGATCCGGCTGATGTGGCGTCCGCTGTGCATCGCCGCGCTCAATACCGCGCCGGAACGGGCTTCGGCCCAAGTCTTCCTGAACGTGCTGCGTGATAGCCTGGGCGCGCGCCGCGCCGCCTCCGACATGCTGATCCCCCGCGTTGACCTGAGCGCATTGCTGCCCGATGCGGCCGCGGCCTATCTGGGCAAGCGCGGCGGCCTGGTGCAGACAGGCGTGGCCGTGGCTCGCCTGCGGCCGGGCAATGACGAGGGCAGTTGGCGGCTGGAAGACCGCGCCGCTGAAAGCCTGGGCGAATTCGCCGGGGTGGTGCTGGCCACCGGCCCCGACGCCGCCGCGCAGCTGCTGGAAGGTCTGCATGACACGGCGCTCCTGCAGGCACTGGAACACGAACCGATCACCACCTGCTACCTGCAATACCCGTCTGGCGTGCGCCTGCCGGCTCCCTTCCTGGCGCTGGCCGATGATCCGCAACGCCAGGCCTGGGGCCAGTTCGTCTTTGATCGCGGGCAATTGGGCGGCGATGCGGGCTTGCTGGCCGTCGTCGTCAGCGCGGCCGGTCAGGCCATCGCCGATGGCCATGCGGCACTGAGCGCGGGCATTACGCGCCAACTGGCGAACGACTTCGGCGACGCGGCCCTGGCCACGCCCGGCTGGAGCCGCATCATCACTGAAAAACGCGCCACCTTCGCCTGCACGCCCGGCCTGCAACGGCCCGACAATACCGGCATGCCTGCCGGACTGGCACTGGCCGGAGATTATGTGGCAGGTGACTACCCTGCCACGCTGGAAGGCGCGGTGCGCAGCGGCATGGCGGCGGCGCGGCTGCTGGCGGCCTGACCGTAAAATTTTCATGGATGGCGGCAAAGGGATTCACCCCATGCCCAGCGGGTATGCACTAGCATAACGGGCATTCTGCAGTCCTTTTGTCCGCAGCCCGATTCCGGTTCGTGTCTGCAAGCCCAACACAAGGCGGCCCTGGCCGCCCACCATAACAACGGAGAAAACACCATGCCGGTCATGACCTGTGTCGAAGACTTCCGCCTGCTGGCCAAGAAGCGCGTTCCCAAGGCTTTTTACGATTACGCCGACAGCGGCTCCTACACCGAGAGCACCTATCGCGCCAACACCAAGGATCTGGCCGCCTTGAAGCTGCGCCAGCGCGTGGCCATCAATGTCGATGAGCGCAGCACCCGCAGCACCATGATCGGCCACGACGTGACCATGCCGGTGGCCATCGCCCCGACCGGCCTGACCGGCATGCAATGGGCCAATGGCGAGATGCTGGGTGCCATCGCGGCCGAGAAATTCGGCATCCCCTTCACCCTCTCCACGATGAGCATCTGCTCCATCGAGGACGTGGCCAGCGTGACCACGAAACCCTTCTGGTTCCAGCTCTACGTAATGCGCGACCGTGGCTTCGTGCAGTCCCTGATCGACCGCGCCAAGGCCGCGAAGTGCTCGGCCCTGGTGCTGACGCTGGACCTGCAGATCCTCGGCCAGCGCCACAAGGACCTGAAAAACGGCATGTCCGTGCCCCCAAAGCTGACCCTCGACACCCTGCTCGACCTGGCCAGCAAGCCCGGCTGGGCGCTGCGTGCACTGGGCGGCCGCAAGACCTTCGGCAACCTGGCCGGCCACATCAAGGGCGGTGAAGGTGCCGGCGGCGTGCAGACACTGTCCAAGTGGACCGCCAGCCAGTTCGACCCGACCCTGAACTGGGAAGACGTCGCCTGGATCAAGCAGCAATGGGGCGGCAAGCTGATCCTGAAGGGCATCCTCGATGTGGAAGATGCCAAACTGGCCGTGCAAAGCGGTGCCGATGCCATCGTGGTCTCCAACCACGGTGGCCGCCAGCTCGATGGGGCCATGTCCTCCATCGAAGCCCTGCCCGCCATTGCCGAAGCCGTGGGCGACCAGATCGAAGTCTGGTTCGACGGCGGCATCCGCTCCGGCCAGGATGTGTTGAAGGCGGTCGCCCTGGGCGCACGCGGCACCATGATCGGCCGCGCCTTCCTCTACAGCCTGGGCGCCATGGGCGGCGATGGCGTGTCGCAGATGCTGGAAATCATGCGCAAGGAACTCGACGTCAGCATGGCGCTGACCGGTACCAAGGACATCAAGGACGTCGGTCCGCAGATCCTGGTGCGCTGAAGCAGCCGACCATGTAAAACGTCCCGGTCCACCGTGAGGTGGCCGGGACGTTTCCTTTTGCAGGACCGAATGTGCGGCTTACTGGCGCGGTTTGACGTTGAGCACGTCGATCACTCCCTCCTGCCCGTAGCGGCGGGCCAGGTCCATGGCAGTCAAGCCATCCTTGTTCTTGAGCGTGAGGTCGGCGCCATTGTCGCGCAGCACTTCCACTGCCGCGACGCGACCGCGCATGGCGGCCAGCATGACCGGCGTCATCTTGTCATCGGGGGATTCGGCATCGACATAGGCAGAGGCATCCAGCAGCAGCTTGACGATCTCGGAGCTGCCATTGATGGCGGCGTAATGCAGGGCGGTCCAGCCGGGCCGATTGACCTCGACCTCGCGCGCCAGCAACAGCTTGACCACCGGGATATTGCCGTAGAAGGAGGCCAGCATCAGCGGTGTGTCGCCGTTGGTGGCCTGGGCTTCCAGGTTCACATCGGGCGCATTGACCAACACGTCGAAAGCCTTCATCGAATCTTCACGGATGGCCAGCATCAGGCCGGTATAGCCGCGCTTGGGCTCGATCAGGTTGGGCCCCATGCCGCGCTGCATCAACTGCTTGAGGAAATAGACATTGTCCATGCGGATGGCCTGGAAATAATCTTCATACGCACCCGCGCGGGCGGCCCCCGGCAACAGCAGCGAGGTATAAAGGACGATACGGCCGATGCCGCCGAAGCGGGCGCGCAGCTTTTCCAGCAGGGTCATGGCTTGATTCCGAACAGCTTGAAGAAATTGTCAGAGGTCTGGCGCGCCACTTCGGCCGCGCTGATGCCGCGCAGGTCGGCGATGAATTCACCGACATGGCGCACGTAACCTGGCTCGTTGGTCTTGCCCCGGAACGGAACCGGTGCCAGGTAGGGCGAATCGGTTTCGATCAGCATGCGCTCCAGCGGAATGGTGCGGGCGACTTGCTGCAGGTCCTTGGCCGACTTGAAGGTGACGATGCCGGAGAAGGAAATGTAGAAACCCAGTTCAATGGCCGCATCGGCCACCGCCTGTGATTCCGTGAAGCAATGCATGACCCCTGCCACGCCGCCCGCCTGCGGGCTGGCACCCTCTTCCTGCAGGATGCGGATGGTGTCTTCCGATGCTGAGCGGGTGTGGATGATGAGCGGCTTGCCAGTCGCCCGAGAGGCGCGGATATGGGTACGGAAGCGTTCACGCTGCCACTCCAGGTCACCCTGAAGGCGGTAGTAATCCAGCCCGGTTTCACCGATGGCCACGATGCGCGGATGGTCCGCCAGGCGGATCAGCTCGTCGAGCGTCGGCTCGGGGGTGTCTTCGTAATCCGGATGCACGCCGACCGAGGCGTAGACGTTGGGATACTGCTCGGCCAGGGCCAGCACCTGCGGGAAATCCGGCAGGTCCACCGAGACGCACAGGGCATGGCTGACCTGGTTGTCGGCCATCTTGCTGAAGATCTCGGGCAAGCGCGCCGCCAGGTCGGGAAAATTGATGTGGCAATGGGAATCGATATACATGGCCGCTATTGTAAAGCCATGCCGACAGGCTGTCGCCCCTGCTTGCCGGGCGCTTACCTTTCGTTACAGAGCCCCGCGATGTCGGCTCAGCGTGCTACCGGCCGCTTGGCCAGCTTGCGCTGCAGGGTGCGGCGGTGCATGTTCAGCGCCCGTGCGGTGGAGGAAATATTGCCTTCATGCTCGGCCAGCACGCGCTGGATGTGCTCCCATTCCAGACGTTCCAGCGACAGCGGCGATGCCTCTTCCACCGGCAATACGGGCTCATCGACTGCCTCGCCTTCGGCCACGTACGACAGCGCCGAGAGGATGGAATCCACATTGGCCGGCTTGGCCAGGTAGTTATCTGCGCCGGACTTGATGGCCTGCACCGTGGTGGCGATGCTGGCATAGCCGGTCAGCACCAGCAGGCGCGCCTCCGGCAGCGCCTGGCGCAGCGGCCCGACCCATTGCAGGCCGGAATCCTTTTCCAGCTGCAGGTCAATGGTGACGTAGTCAAAACGCTCGCGGCGCGCGGCCTCCAGGGCCTCTTCGCCGGTATGGGCGACGACGGCACGAAAGCCGCGCCGTGCCAGCGAACGTGCCAGCGTGCTGGCAAAGACGTCATTGTCATCGAGGATCAGGAAGGCGGCACTCATGGGGATATCCGTATAACCAGAAGAATGAAGGATGGCGGTTCAGACCAGGGGGAAGCGCAACTGCGCGACCGTGCCCTGCCCCGGCGACGAGCGCAGCTTCAGCTTGCCGCCCAGGTGGGTGGCACTGGCCGTGGCCAGCATCAGTCCGATGCCGGAACCGCCCGAACTGCTGGCCACCGGCCCGTGGCCCAGACGCTGCAACAGTTCCGGGCTGATGCCTGCGCCATTGTCGGAGACCTCGATGATGGCCATGTTGCGCCCCGGCTTGCCGGAGGCGGCAGGTGCGCCCTCGCCCGCCTCGGCCGGTGCCAGGCGGATGCGGATTTCGCCCTGGTGGCCGAGGCCGCGCACGGCATGGGCCGCATTGTCCAGCAAGGTCAGCAGGATCTGCGACAGGTCCTGCAACTGGCTGGCTTTCCAGCCCGGCTGATGCACCTCAGCCGCCAGCAACACGGCCGGATGGCGCAGCCGCCAGCCTTCCAGCAGGCTGGTGAGCCAGGGCGTGATGGGCGCGCTGTCTTCATTGCGCAACTGGGCATCGGCGTCGAGCCGCATGTTTTCCAATGCGGCCTTGCAGACGGCGATCTGTTCCTCGACCACCCGCACGTCTTCCTCATAGGCCGCCAGCGCGGGATTGCTGGCCATGTCGCGGCGCATTTCGCCAGCGATCACTGCTACCGTGGACAGCGGTGTATTGAGCGCATGGGCGGCACCGGCAGCCTGGGTGCCGAGAGCGACGATACGATGGCTCTGCAGCTGGCGCTCGCGGGCCTGTGCCAGCTGGCCGTCGCGCAAGCGCACGGCCGCTGCGATGCGGCTGACGAACCAGGTGATGAGCAAGGCCGAGATCGAGAAATTGATCCACATCCCGGCCAGGTGATAGGCCATCGCCTGACCGTGGTCGTGGATGTGCAGCGGCTGGTAAAAGTACACCAGCCCCGAATAGCATCCCAGCGCACACAGGGCCAGCAGCAAGGCATAGGGCCAGGCCAGCGTGGCAGCGCCTGCCGCCAGTGCCGGCAGGTAGAAGGAAACGAAGGGATTGGTCGAGCCGCCCGAAAAATACAGCAGCGCCGTCAATACCGCCACATCCAGCAACAATTGCATGAACAGTTCGGCCTGCTCGGCCGGCCGCGCCCAGCGCATGCGCAGCCATGTGGCAGCGTTGATGAGGGCCTGCAGGCCGATCAAGGCCAGCAGCGCCGGCAAGGGCAAGGCGATATGCAGCCAGGCATGCGCCCCGGCCAGCACCAGCAGCTCGCCCGCCACCATGGCCCAACGCAGCCAGAACAGCCGCGACAGCAGCAGGTGCTGCGGCTGGTTCATCTGCTCGGAGACGGGAATGAAGAAGGAGGTCAGCGACATCATGCCGGAATTATACGGTCCGGCACGCCGCTTCCCCCCAGGCGCGGCGATTTGCCGCAGGCCCGGCCTGGTCGACCCGGCGTCAATCGAACAAGCGCGCGTAATCGATCAGCATTTCCTCAATGAACAGCTTGGCCGACAAGGGGTGATCCGCAATGGCGCGGCGATCGCCCATGCCGCGCAAGGCCTTGGACACGGCCAGCGCATCGACCCGTTCGGCCAGACGCCCCAGTTCCTTGCCATGACGCGGGTAGTAGCGCACCACCCCGGCCGACTTCAGCGACAGCAAATCATACAGCCAGCGCTGTACCCAGCCGACCAGGTCGGCGGCCGGCGTTTTCTGCAGTTTGTCGGCAGCGCGCAAGGCACCATCCACGCCGGGCTGGGCCAGGTGGCGCAGCAATTCATCCAGGGCATCACGGCCCTCGCCCTGGGCGGCTTCCAGCGCGGCCAGCGGTGCCCCGCCCTGCTCGGCCAGCCAGGCATCAGCATCCTTGACGCCCTGCTGCTTGAGCCAGGCCAGCGCTTCGTCATGGCCGGGCGCGGTCAGGGCGAACTTGCGGCAGCGCGACAGGATGGTCGGCAGCAGGCGGTCCAGGCGATTGGACAGCAGCAGGAACATGGTGCCCGGCGGCGGCTCTTCCAGCGTCTTGAGCAAGGCATTGGCGGCGGCGGTGTTGAGCGCTTCGGCCGGATACAGCATTACCACCCGCAAGCCCGAGCGGTGGGTGGAAACGTTCATGAAATCGGCCAGCGCACGGATCTGGTCGATCTTGATGTCCTTGGAGGGGGCCTTGCTGGCCTTGGCGGTTTTCTTTTCTTCACCTGCCTCGTCTTCGGCGGTCTCATCGTCCAGTACTTCAGGGCGCACGCGCCGGTAGTCAGGATGATTCGATTGCGAGAACCAGTTGCAGGAGGCACATACGCCGCAGGCATGAGCCTCTGGCGTGGGCGATTCGCACAGCAGGGACTTGGCGAAGGCTTCGACAAACTGCGTTTTGCCAGTACCGGCCGCGCCATAGAACAGCAGCGCATGCGGCAGGCGTTCACGCAGTTGCTGCAACTGACGCCAGCTCTCGCCCTGCCAGGGCAGCAATACGTCGGAAGAAGTCACGGACATGCAGCCTCCCTCACAGCGCTGCCACGATGGCGCGCAGTTCTTCCTGGATCACCGGAATGGGACGCGTGGAATCGATCAGGCGGAAGCGCTGCGGGAACTGCGCGGCGCGGCGCAGGTATTCGGCGCGGGTATTGGCGAAGAAATCGGCTTTCTCCTGCTCGAACTTGTCCAGCGTGCGTTCGGCATCCAGACGCGCCCGTGCCACTTCCAGCGGCACATCGAAGAGCAGCGTCAGATCCGGTTGCAGATGGGGATGGACCCACTGTTCGAGGCTGTCCAGTTTGTCCAGCGCCAGCTTGCGGCCACCGCCCTGATAGGCGAAGGTGGCATCGGTAAAACGATCCGAGATGACCCAGTCGCCGCGCGCCAGGGCCGGCTCGATGACCTGGGCCAGATGCTCGCGGCGCGAGGCGAACATCAGCAGGGCTTCGGTTTCCAGATGCATCTTGTGATGCAGGACCAGCTCGCGCAGGCGTTCGCCCAGGTCGGTGCCGCCGGGTTCACGGGTGGCGACCACAGTCATGCCGCGCTCGCGCAGCAGCTGGGTCACGAAAGGAATGTGGGTCGACTTGCCAGCGCCGTCGATGCCTTCGAAGGTGATGAATTTGCCTGATGCCATGAAGGTATCGCTACTCAATGAATAAAACGGTAAAAGGAAGACCGGCTCAACGCTGGTAGCGGTTCACGGCCTGGTTGTGTTCGTTCAGGTTGCTGGAGAAATGGCTGGTACCATCCCCGCGCGCCACGAAGTATAAGGCTTCGGTCTTGTCCGGGTTCAAGGCGGCCGCCAACGAAGCGGCGCCGGGCAAGGCAATCGGCGTGGGCGGCAGACCGGCGCGCGTGTAGGTGTTGTACGGGGTGTCGGTGAGCAGGTCGACCTTGCGGATCTTGCCTTGGTAACGGTCGCCCATGCCATAAATCACGGTCGGATCGGTCTGCAGCAGCATGCCGGTGCGCAGGCGATTGACGAAAACCCCGGCCACCATGCCGCGCTCCGATTTCTGCCCGGTCTCCTTCTCGACGATGGAAGCCATGGTCAGCGCCTCATAAGGCGTACGGTACGGCAGCGACAGGTCGCGCCGCGCCCAGGCTTCGTTGAGCTTCTTGCTCATGAGGGCGAAGGCCTGTTTGTAGACCTGCATATCGCTGGCCCCCTTGGCGAAGAGGTAGGTATCGGGGAAGAACAGGCCTTCCGGATAGGTGTATTCGTTGGTGAGCTTGGCCAGGATCTGCTGGTCGGTCCAGGTGGCGGTATCGTGCTTGAGAGCGGGCTGGTCGGCGATGGCTTTGCGCATCTGCTTGAAGGTCCAGCCTTCGATGACGGTCAGCGCTTCCTGGGCGAATTCCCCGCGCACCAGTTGCAACAGCAGGCGCTGCGGCGTGTAGCCGGGCTTGATTTCATAGCTGCCGGCCTTGATGCGGCCGCCTTCGCCGGACAGGCGCGCATACAGCGCAAACAGGTCCGGATTGACCGGCACCCCGGCGGCGGCAATCTGCTGGGCAGCGCCGTTGACGCCTGCGCCCGGCGTGATGGTGAAGGCAATCACTTGTCCGTTCGGCTCCACGATGGGCTGCTTGGACCAATAGACGCCTGCCCCCGCCACCAAGGCTGCCAGCACCAGCAATGTCACAAATAACTTCTTCATACCAGAGGCGAAATCCTTGTTGCTCCGACGCGATTTTTCGGAGATCACTATAATCGAGGCATCAATGATAATCGCTGGCACGACAGTTGCCTAATTTGCCGGACCGACCGACCCGGCAAGACGTAATCCGTAAAAGATTTCCTTTATGACAGACATGACTTCTTCGCCCTCCGGCTGGCGTGACTTTCTGGCGCAACAAGGCGCCCAGTTCGACGCCGAGAGTGGCGACATCACGGGCTTTGGCCCGACCGCCCCGACACCGCAAAGCCTGGAAAGCTTCATGGCCCCGCTCACCAGCCTGGGCCTGATCACAGCCACCGGCGAGGACGCCGCCAGCTTCCTGCATGGGCAGCTCACCAATGATGTGCAACAGCTCGACAGCAGTGCGGCCCGCCTGGCCGGCTATTGCTCGCCCAAGGGCCGTCTGCTGGCGACCTTCCTGATGTGGCGCGACGAGCAGGCCATCTGGCTGCAACTGCCGCGCAGCCTGCAGCCGGCGATCCAGAAGCGTTTGCAGATGTTCGTGATGCGTGCCAAGGCAAAACTGGCCGATGCCAGTGCCGAACGTGCCGTGCTTGGCCTGGTCGGCCCGGCCACGGCCAATGCCCTTGCTGAATGGTTCCCGGTCTTGCCGGCGGCCCCCTACGCCAAGATCGACAACAGCCACGGCACCCTGATCCGCCTGGCCGATGCCGCCGGCAGCCCGCGCTACCAGTGGATCGCGCCGGTCGACATCCTCACCGCCGCCTGGCCCAAGCTGTCTCAGCATCTGACCCCGACGGCCAGCCTGGCCTGGCGGCTGTCGGAGATCCGCGCGGGCGTGCCGGGGATCGTGCAAGCCACACAGGAGCAGTTTGTCCCGCAGATGATCAATTTCGAACTGATCGGGGGCGTCAACTTCAAGAAGGGCTGCTATCCCGGCCAGGAAATCGTGGCGCGCAGCCAGTATCTCGGCAAGCTCAAGCGCCGTACCATGCTGGCCACCATTGCCAGCGCCGAGGCACGCGCCGGGCAAGAAGTCTTCGCTGCCGCCGATCCGGGGCAGCCCTGCGGCATGGTGGTCAATGCCGAGGCGCTGGATGCGGAGCACGCACTGGCTCTGGTGGAAATGAAACTGGCCGCTGCCGAGGATGCCGTTCATCTTGGTGCCGCCGATGGCCCGGCGCTGCATTTCCACGCCCTTCCCTATGAGCTGGCCGATCCGCAGTAAGCGGCGCGTCGCCCGAGCCACACCGCAGCCATAGGGACGTATCCATGGATCTCTACATTTACTATCGGGTCGACAGCGCGCACGCGACCACCCTGTTCGGCAAGATCAAGGGCGTGCAAGCCATGCTGCAAGCGCGCCTGGGCATCGCCGGCGCGCTCAAGCGGCGACCCTGCGAACAAGACGGCTTGCAGACCTGGATGGAAATCTACCAGGGCATCCTGCCCGCTTCCGCTGAGGACTTCACCCGGACCCTGGACCGCGCGCTGGCAGATTCCGGCGCAGCGGCGCTCATCAGCGGCGAACGCCACGTCGAGCACTTCGAGGATGTCGCGCCATGTGCCTGATCATCTTCGCCTGGAAAGTGATCCCCGGCATGCCGCTGATCCTGGCGGCCAACCGGGACGAATTCTATGCCCGCCCCGCCGCCGATGCCGGCTGGTGGAACGACCATCCCCACATTTACGCCGGGCGCGATCTGCAAGGCGGCGGTACCTGGCTGGGCGTGACCCGGGACGGACGTTTTGCGGCGCTCACCAATGTGCGCGCGCCTTCGGAGCGTCGGGCCGATGCGCCCACACGCGGGCAACTGGTAGCCGACTATTTGGCCAGCGACCTCGATCCGCAAGCCTACTTGCGCCAGATCGAACCGCAAGCGCAACGCTACAACGGCTTCAACCTGTTGCTGGGCAACCGGGAAACGATGGTGTGGTATTCCAACCGGGGGCAGGAGGATCCGCGCAACGGACAGCCTTTGGAGTATGGCGTCTACGGCGTCTCCAACGCCTTGCTTGACACCCCCTGGCCCAAGCTCACCCGCGCCAAGGCGCAATTTGCCAGCCTGCTGTGCCAGGGAGCGCCGGAAGAGACCTTCTTCGAGATGCTCACTGATGGCACCCGCGCCAATGATTGCCGCTTGCCCGATACTGGAGTGGGACTGGAGAAGGAGCGCATGCTCTCACCCATCTTCATTCGCTCCCCGGATTACGGCACGCGCTGCTCGACGGTGCTGCGCGTGCCCATCGTCGGTGAGCCGGTGCTGACCGAGCACGTGGTCGATCCTATGGCAATGCAATATAGTGCCGAGCCAGCCACGGACAAGGCTTGCAAGATTCCGTGCAAACCACGTGTGCAGGAAGCTTCACCAGAAGAAGGGCTGCAGGGTGAAAACACCGGCCCGGCCTGATAATGCGGCTTCACATGAGCCCATCGAGAAATAACCAAAACGAATATCTGATATACGAAAGATAAATTGGCTGAATTTGGTGCGGAGCAGTAAAGTTGCACCTGTCTCCTCCAATTTCCTCCTAAAGAATTGGATTGAAGCCCACACCGCAAGGTCGTGGGCTTTTTTTTCGTCCATACACGGCGATACCGGGCCAACGGGATTGCTCCCGCCGCCCGGTGCCGCTCTCAACGCAACTTCTTGCGCTTCAACCACGCCAGCAATCGCTGCGGTTCATCGGTCTGGATGATGCTCACCCCGCTGGCGATGAGCTTGCCCCACACTTGCTCGGGATGAACCACCGCCACCGTATCGAGGTAAGGTCCGGCCAGGTCCATGGGCCGTCCGCTGTCGATGTCGATCGCCATGGTGTTGACCAGCAGGCGTACCGGCCTGCGCCCGATCGCCTGAACTGCCTCGCCGACTACGGCGGGATCACGGAAGATGATCTGCAACACCGTCGGCTCCTGCCGGGCCATGGTTTGCAATTGCCCGCTGCGCGCTGATGCTCCGGTCTTTTCATCGAAATACAGCGTCTGCACGGCAATGCCCAGCGAACGCGCCCAGGACACCTGCTGTGCATCGACACCCGCATTGATGTTCAGCAGCACGTCGCGCGCAGTATCGGTCTCCAGGATCGCCGCGACCATCGGCCCGATGTCCGCCGCCTTCACATCCAGATTGAGCAGGATGCGCCCGCGCGCCGCAGCCAGCGCTTCTTGCAGCGTAGGCACCCGGCGCGCGGTCAGGGACGCGCCTTTGCCACCGCCGCGCGCATACAGCTGCAAGGCCTGAATCTCGGCCAGCGTGAGATCGGCCACCGCGCCATGTCCGTTGGTCGTACGATCCACGGTCTTATCGTGCATCAGCACCAACGCGCCATCGCGCGTGGTGCGGACATCGATTTCTCCGATATCGATGCCTTCGGCGATGCAGCGACGGATGCCATCGAGCGAATTCTCCGAGGTTTCAGTCCAGCAGCTACGGTGCGAGGACACCAGCACCGGGCCGGTCGCGGTGGTCAGCGCCGACTGACGCCAGGCAAGGGGTGCTGCTTGTGCGAGAGCTTGATCCATGAGCAGGCAAAAGGTACAGGTGAGGAGAAAACGGCCAAGAGAATGCATGAAAACTTCCTGGTAGATGAATGAATGTAAAAATGGGCCATCCTGAAATGACCCATGAAGAAATGACTAGGTGACGAAAAAGGACGGACGCCCGGTCTCCACATGGCCCGCCAGGCGGCGCGCAAAACCCGGCCTGTCCTCGCTCTGGACCAGCAGGTCGTACCAGTGGTGACTGTTTTGCAGCGGCCATCGCAGCGTGGCCGACTGCCCCGGTGCCAGCGCAGCCGTACGCGCAGGCTGCCCGTAGGCCTGATCCCGCAGCACCAGGCGCACGGCTTGCGCACCCGGATTGGACAAGGCCAGTACCAGCTCGCCACGCTCGCCGTCATGGCGCACCTGCACTACCGGCCCGGCATCGCCGCCAGCGTCCAGGCTGCCGCGCAGCTCGCGCAGGAAACCGTTGGGGCCGTACACCTTCAGGTCGTAGACGCCCGCCGGCCCGACACCACCCCATTGCGCCGTCAGCGACTTGCCCGGCTGTACGGTGAAGGTCTGATAGCGTTCGCTCTCCTGACGGGCATACACCTGATAGACCACACCCGCCTTGCCCGGGTTAAGGAACTCCAGCTGCAGAGTGCCCCCCTGCGGCAGCGGCCGGTCATCCACCGCCAGCACATACGGCAAGGCCCGCGCCGGCCGCATGCCGCGCTCCTGCTGCGGCATCATCGGACTGGCAGGCGCAACGGGTGCAGGCAGGCGGGCCTGCGCATCCGACAGCGCGCGATAGGCCGAGGTGTCGGGCAAGACCGGACTGGCGACGTCGCGGCGACTGAAATCGAAGGCCGAGGTCAGATCCCCGCACACCGCGCGCCGCCATGGGCTGATGTTGGGTTCGTGCACATCGAAGATCTGCTCCAGGAAACGGATGACCGAGGTATGGTCGAACACTTCCGAGCACACATAGCCGCCCTTGGACCAGGGCGAGATCACCATCATCGGCACCCGCGCCCCCAGCCCGGCGGGCAGGTCATCGGCCGGATTGACATAGTCGCCCAGCCGATGGAATTCGCCGCTGACCTCTACCGTGGACTGGCCCTGCCCCCCATGCAGCGGCGGCGTGGGCGGTGCCACGTGGTCGAAGAAGCCATCGTTCTCGTCGTAGTTCACCAGCAGTACGGTGCTGCTCCACAGCGCCGGATTGGCGGTGAGGATGTCCAGCACCTGGCTGATGTAATGCGCGCCGTAGCCGGGGGTGCGGTCGGGATGCTCGCAACTGAGCTTGGGCGGCATCAGCCAGGATACCTGCGGTAGCGTGCCGCCGTTGACATCTCGCGCCAGGTCGGCCAGCGTGAACTTGCTGCAGGCCTTCTGCCACAACGGCGAATCGGGCGCGGCATTCTGGTACTGCGCGAAAAAATACTGCAGCACGTTGAAGTCGCTCGGATAGTCGCCGTGGTCCTTGTGCAGTTCATCGGTCCCCTGATACACCTTCCACGACACGCCATGCTGCTCCAGCCGCTCCGGATAGGTGGTCCAGCGGAAGCTGTCGGCACCGTTGCGGCGCTCGCCCGGCACCCCCGACCAGTTGCCGGTACGCGGCTGGAAGGTCATGGGTCCACCTGCCCTGCCCTGCAGGTCGATGCCGCCGCTCATCATGTGAAAGCGATTGGGATTGGTCGACCCCAGCACCGAGCAGTGATAGGCATCGCAAATGGTGAAGGCATCGGCCAGCGCGTAGTGGAAAGGCAGGTCTTCGCGCGTGAAGTAGGCCATGGTCACGGTGTCCTTCTTGGCCTCGATCCACTTGTCATAGTCGCCGCGGTTCCAGGCCGCGTGCTGATCCTTCCAGGCATGCGGCAGATTGCCGCCGGCGCGCCCGGCACTGGTGGTGGCCATCTCCATGCGATACGGCAGCACCAGCCGGCCCTGCTGATCGCGCTGGTGGAACACCGGACTGCCGTCCGGCAAGGGACGCGGGATAGGATCAGCGAAGCCGCGCACGCCCTTCAAGCAGCCGAAATAATGATCGAAGGACCGGTTCTCCTGCATCAGGATCACCACGTGTTTCACATCCTTGATGGTGCCGGTCGGTGACGAGGGGGCCACTGCCAGCGCCTTGCGGATGCTGGCTGGCAAGGCCGTCAGTGCCAGCGCCGCGCTGCCGGTGCGGGCAGCATTCTTGAGGAAATGGCGGCGGCCGGGGGATTTTCTGTTCATCGGCGAATCTCGCAATCTTCGTTTTGTTACGCTCAGTTCAGACTGAAGCGCAGTTCGACCTCACCCAGCACCGGCTCATCGGTGCGTGAGAACTTCCATTGCATCAACGCCTTGGTCGCGGCCTGGTCGAACAGCTTGGGCGGCTGCGCGCGCACGATCTGCACGGCGCTGACCGAGCCATCCTTCTCGATGGTCAGGTGGGCCACCACCACACCTTCGGTATTGCTGGCCAAGGCTTTGGGCGGGTAGTCCGGCTCAACCCGCTTCAGCGGCACCAGGCCGCGCCGTACCTCGCCGGGCTGGGCCTTCGGCGCAGGCGCCGCCGGTGCCGGCGGCGTACTGGGCGCAGCGGCAGCAGGGGCAGGCTGACTGGGAGACACCGGGGCCGGCGCCTCCTGAGACGGCGCGCTCGGTGCGGGCACCACCGGAGCCGGCTTCGGCGTGGGCGCTGGCTTGGGCGGGACCGGTTTGGGCGGCGGCCTGGGCGTCGGAGGTACCGGTGTCGGCGGTGTGGGCGCAGGCAACGGCGGTGCCTCGGCAATGCTCACCAGCTTCATCACCTTGACCGGTTCGGGCGGAGGTTCGGGCACCTGTGCCTTGGGCCAGGCCAGCAGCACGATGGCGCACTCGACCGCCACCGCCACGCCGACCGCCAGCGGCCAGCGCAGGGCGCTGCCGGCGGGTACGGCGGGTGGCTGATCCTGCCAGGAAGATGACGGCGCGGCGGACCGCGGCAGGGTCATGGAATGACGCATATCCACCTCAATGCTTGGCCGCAATGCCGATGTCTTCGACCCCGGCAGCGCGGGCCACATCCATCACGTGCAGCAGGTTTTCCAGCGATACATCCTTGTCGCCCGCCACCAGCACTTCCAGCTTGGCGGTCCGGGCGCGCTCTTTCAGTTGGTCAACCAGCGCATCATGCTCGACCGGCTTGCCTTCGAAGAACATGCCCCCCGTCTTGTCCACCACGATGGTGAGCGACTTGCTGGGCAGCGTGGCGGCACTGGCGGCTTGCGGAACGTTGATCTTGAGTCCGCTCACATCGATCATCTTGAGCATCGTCACCATGAAGAAAATGAGCAGGAACATCATGATGTCGATCATCGGGATGATCTCGATATGCGGCTCATCCGACTGCAGGTAGCGGGTGCGGCTCATGATGCGGCTCCGGCATAGACGACCTCGGCGGCGCGCTTGATGACCGGCTTGCCCTGCCCGGCTGCTGGCGACTCTCCGGCCTGACGCACCACGATGGATTCTTCCAGCAGACAGTGCTGCTTGATGAAGACCAGCTTGATCAGATCCAGCTCCAGCAGCGCCAGGCGCACTCGCTTGGAGAAGTAACTATTGGCCGCCACCCCGGCGATGGCCACCAGCAAGCCACAGCCCGTGGCCAGCAAGGAGTGGCCGATCCCGTTGGTGACCGCCCCGCTGCTGCTGCCGGCGGTGCCCAGCACGTTGAAGGATTCGGTGATGCCGATGATGGTACCAAGCAGGCCGATCAGCGGGCCCAGCGTAATGGCCGCACCCAGCAGCCACAGTGCGCGGTCCAGTTCGGGCATGGTGCGTACGATGGCCTCGTCGATGTAACGATCCATGGCCTCGCCCGAGGCCAGTGCACGCGACTCCACGGCCGCATGCAGGGTCGGGCCGAAGACCGTGTTGCGATAGCGCTGGGCGATCTCCTGCAAGGCGGCATCGCTGCGGTGATCGGCGCGCAGCAGCGCCTGGTCGATCTGCTTGCCCGACGGCAGGCAGCGGGCAAAGAAAATGAAGCGCTCGACCGAGACGGCCAGCACGACCAGCAGCAACAGGGCCAGGACGGGAATGATGCCCATCGATTGGCGGCTCAGTTCCAGGAGTTGTTCAAGATTGGACATGGCATTTCCTTACAGGGGGGAGGTACAAAGGGTGAGTCAAACGAAACAGGGCATCACAGGTTCTTGGGGCTGTAGTTCACCCCGAGCCAGATCATCCGGCCCATGGAGAAGGTGTCCTTGAGCTGGTCCTTGTTGGGACCGGTCACGCTGGTCACCGGCGAATTGGTCAGGTTGGCCACCTCGGCAAAGGCGCGCCAGCCACCGCCCAGGTCGTAACGGGCCTGCAGGTCGATCTGCTTGCGGGCTTGCCAGTAGACATCCTGGCTGGGCAGGCTGGCGTCGACCAGACGCAGGCTGCGTCCGGTCCAGTTGTAGGCGGCCGAAAGATCCAGCTTCTGGTAGTTGTAGAACACGGTGAGGTTGCGGATCTGGTCGGGCTGGTTGACCAGGTTCTGGATGGTGCGCGTACCGCCATTGCTGGTAGCGGCGTTGAGCCGGCCGTCCAGGAAACTCAGGTTGGCGCTGAAGCCCAGGCCTTGCAGGGCCGGGCTGATCCAGCCCAGCGAACTCTGCACGTAGCTCAGTTCCACGCCGTTGATACGCGAGCTGGAGGCATTTACCGGCTGGGTGATCGAGGCCGCCCGGGTCGCGCCGTTGTAGAACAGAGTGCCCTGGCTGGAAAGGGTGTAGATCTCGTTCTTGATCTTCTTGTTGAACACCGCCAGCGACACCAGGCTGGAATTTGGCAGGTACCACTCGGCCGAGGCATCGAGGTTGGTCGATTCGCGCGGCTTGATGTCCGGATTGCCCTGGGTCACGGTGACCGAGCCATCGGTGTTCTGGCTGATCGTGGTGTTGGGCGCATAGGCATCGTAGTTGGGACGGCCGATGGTCTGGCTCGCCGCCAGCTTCAGCTTGACGGCATCGGTGGCGCTGAAGACCAGCGACGCTGCCGGCAGCAGATAGTTGTAGCTGGAATCCTTGGTCTGCGACACCCAGGTGGTGCTGCCATTGCTGACGTTGCGCACATTGCCGGTGGTGGAAAGATTCGTATTGTCCTGGCGCAGGCCGAACAATGCGCTCCAGCGATCGGTCCGGTAGGACCCCATCGCATACAGCGCGGCGGTCTGTTCACTGTGCGAGTAATTGCTCTGCAGGCTGTTGACGCTGTTGGCGCTGCTGGCGGCGATCTGTCCCTGGTTGGCCGCGAACTGCTGCCAGGCCTGGGCACCGTTGACCAGAATGAAGGGCAAGCCGCCGCTGTAGGGCATGATGGTGCCGGATACCGAACCATTGCCGGCCAGCGTCAGCCCGCCCGAGGTCGGGAAGTACTGGTTGTTGACGTAGTCATAGCTGTGCTCCAGGCGGCGATAATCGACGCCCACGCCGGCACCCAGGCCGCGGGCATCCTGGTCCATGTTCCAGCGGTAATCCAGCTTCACGTCGCCGACCTGATCATCGATGCTGACCATCTCCTTGCGCCAGTAATAAGCCTGCCAGTTGTTCAGGTTGGTGAAGTTGGAAGGATTGTTCAGTGCGACCGAAGGCTCGAAACCGGAGGTGTTGTAGCTCATGCCCAGCGCATTGGTGCCGCTCAGGACCGGTGCCGATCCCGCCCCCGGATAGGAGAAATTGGCGAAGATGTACTTGGCCAGCTCGCGCGGTTCGCGGTGCTGGGCTTGCGAGTAGGAAGAACGCAGCGAGAGCACCTGGCTGTCGTCCAGCTTCCAGTCCAGACCGCCCTGCAGGGCCGATGTGGTGCGCTTGATGGTGGAGGCAGCATAGCCGGCTTCGGCCTCGCCGCGCGCGAACTGCCCGCTGGTGGCGGTCTGGTTCAGGACCGGATTGTTGCCGGTGCTGCGGCTGTCGTCGATGAAGGTTTCATTGCGCAGGATGTGGGTGGAATCGCTGTTGTAGCCAAAGCCCAGGAAGCCGTAGACATCCGGGGTGAAACGCCCTTCCAGCTTGGCATTGAAGCCGCTGGTCTCGCTGTTCTTGAGGTGCTGCCAATACTTGAACTGCTGCGGCACCGGGAAACCGTTGCCGGTATTGGGCCCGCCGGATGCCGCCGGATTGGCGATGCTGCCGTTGGCGTTGTAATAGTTGTAGAAGATGTTGTCGGTGGTCATGTGACCGATCGAAACCGTATTTTCCTTCTCGAAATTGGCCGAGATCACGTAGCCGAAACGATTGTCCGGACCAAAGGTGTTGCTGAAGGTGACATCCGACTTCTTGGCCAGCCCCTCCGCACCCGAAGCGACCTTGCCGCTGCCGCCGGCATGGCCGAGGGCACCGGTGGCGCTGAACATGGGTTTGCCGCCGTTATCGAAAGCGCTGCGGCTGACGATGTTGACCGAGCCGCCGACCGCATTGGGATCCATGTCGGGAGTCCAGGTCTTGAAGACCTGCACTTCCTTGACCATCGAGGCCGGCAGCATGTTGGTACGGGCGCTGCGGGTGGTCTGGTCGACCGAGGCCAGCGGCGCACCGTTGATGGTGACGTTGTTGTAGCTGCCATCGAGACCGCGAATGGCGATGAACTGGGCCTTGTCACGACCGTTCACATTGTCCGGGTTGAAACTGACCGATACGCCAGCCACGCGCTTGACCACATCGGTCACCGTGGAATCCGGCAGGCGCTCCACCTGCTCGCGGGTCACGCTGTCCATCACTCGCTCTTCCACCTGCTTGCCGGCCACCGCCGCACTGGTCTGGCTGCGCTTGCGCGTGACCACCACGCTGTCGAGGCGCTTGACGCTCCCATCCTGGGCTGCCGGCACGCCATCGGCCTGGGCCGTGGCAGCAGGCGGGGCGGCGTCATCGGCTGCCCGCGCCAGCAGCGGCAGCACCGACAGTATCGCCAGGCTCATCAAAGACAAACGTCGGTACTGCGGACTTCCACTGCGGTAAGACATGGTATTCCCCTGAAAAACAAGTCGTGGCGAGAAGGCGTACGCATCCGGATCAGCCATGGCGGCGGGATGCGAAGCGGGCTATCATTTATAGAACGTTCTAATTTCAGAAAGAAAAAAATGGCAGTCTTTACAATAAGTCCCTGCCATTATTCTTTTTTGGCAACTTTGTTTCAGTTGCTTTACATTAGAACGTTCTAATAGATTCGTATTTTCTCGAAGATTTGTGACCTCGTGATTACATCCGATGCGCTTGTCGCAAAAACATTTTTTGGCGGCTACCCAGCCCGGTTGTGCATGGCGTCATATATGATTGCGCAGCGCGGCACGCTCTTGCGCCGCTGCAACCCGACGCCGACCTGACATGACTTGCCTGCTCCGCCCCACCCCGTCCTCGCTGCGCTTGCGCCAACCGCCCCGTTCATGAGTCGCCTCACCATCAAGGATGTCGCCAAGGCGGCCGGTGTCAGTTTCCAGACCGTCTCGCTGGTGCTGAACCACCCGGAGAAAGTCGCCCCGAGGACGCGCGAGCTGGTGCAAGCGGCCATCGATTCGCTCAATTTCATCCCCAACGTGGCCGCCCGCTCGCTGCGCAACATTTCCACGCGCACGCTGGCCTGCGTGATGTTCAATGGCTCCTCCTACGACGAACGCTCCGAGCGCACCCAGGACACGCACTATCACAACGTGGTACAGACCCTCACCCGCGCAGCCGATCGCGCCGGCTATACGCTCCTGCAACGCAATCTGATGCGCGAAGACGAAGCCTCGCTGGTCTATGTGCGCGACCTGTTCCTGGCCGGACGCATCGACGGCATGATTGCCATGGTCAATCGCGCCGGCAATCCGGTGGTGAGTGAATTGCATCGGCTGGGCTACCCCTGCGTGGTCTATGGCATGGCCGATCCGGCTTGTCACCACGTCGTGCAATCGGACCGGCAGGCCGGGCTGGCCGTGGTCGAACACCTCTATCGCACCGGCTGCCGCCGCATCGCCCTGGTGACCGGGCCGCAAAAGGATCACGAACAGGGAAAATCGCGCGAAGAAGGCGTGCCCACTTCCAGCGAAGCGCGCTATTTCGGTTATCTCGACGGACTGGAAAAATGTGGTCTGACCCCGCGCCCGGAATGGTTGGTCACCGGTGACTGGTCTCTGGAAAGCGGCTATCGCGCGGCCGCCCAGCTCTGTCACCAGTCCGAACGTCCGGACGCCATCTTCCTCGGCAATGACCGCATGGCGCTGGGCGCGCTCAAGGCGCTCTACGACCTTGGCGTGAAGGTGCCGCAAGAAATCAGCGTGGTAGGCTTCGACAACATGCGCTATGCCGACTTCAGCATCCCGTCCCTCACCAGCGTGGACGCGCCCATGCTGGAGATGTGCGAGTTTGCCGTGAAGCTGCTGCTGGAACGCATCGAGCTGCGCCAGGAGCAGCGCAACCAGTCCGGTGATGCGGCCGCCGCCCAGGCGGCCCTGGTGCAGAAGATGTTCTCGACGCACCTGGTGATCCGCGACAGTACCCGCCCGGTCATGTGAAACATCCTGCCCGTCAAGGCCGCGCACGCTGCCGCCTCACTCTCTTCCGGCACTGCATGGCATTGCTGCTGGTCTTGGCGGTGCCGCACGCGCAGTCGGCCAGCTTCGAATTCTGGAGCAGTCACAGCGGTCCCATGGCCCAGGCCGTGCGGCAACTATGCGCCGGCTTCAATGCCGCCCAAAAGCAGCATCAGGTACGTTGTGTCACGCCCGGCTCCTATGAGCAGACCATGCAGAAGACCATCGCCGCCTATCGCGCCGCGCAACAACCTGCGCTGGTGGAAATCTACGATGTCGGCACGCTTGACATGATGCTGAGCGGAGCCATCGTGCCGGTCCACCAGTTGATGGCCGCGCATGGCTACCACGTCGACTGGCAGGATTACCTGCCCGCGATCCGCAGCTATTACACCGATGCCAAGGGGCAGTTTGATTCCCTGCCCTTCAATGTCTCCACCGCTGTTCTGTACCTGAACACTTCCAGGCTGCAGCAGGCCGGCATCAACACCCTGCCCGCCACCTGGAGTGAACTGGAGCAGGCCGCACGGCAGTTGCGCGCGGCTGGCCAGACCTGTCCGCTGGTGAGCGACTTCAATCCCTGGATCCTGCTTGAGCAGGTCAGCACCATCGAGGGCGCACCGCTGGCCGACCAAGACAACGGCCACCGGAGCCTGGCCACCCACTATCTGTTCGACCAGGGACTGCATCTGCGCTTCATGCAGCAGGTACAGCGCTGGCATCAACAGCATCTGCTGGTGGAAGCCGCCGCCACCCGCACCGGGCGTCATACCCTGGCCTTCACTACCGGGGAATGCGCCATGCTGCTCGACTCCACCAGCGCCTGGCATGCCGTGGCGCGCAGCGGCCTGCCCGGACTGGCAGTACTGCCGCTGCCGGTGCATGCCGGGAGCGCGCGCCACAACAGCGTACCCGGCGGCGCCTCGCTGTGGGTGATGAAGGGATTTGACGACCAGGTCTATGCGGCCGTGGCGGCCTTCATCGCTTATCTGCAGCAACCGCAGAACCAGCGTCTGCTGGTGCGGCAGACCGGTTACCTGCCCGTTACCCGTCAGGTGGCAGCCCAGATCATGGACGATGCGGGGCACTATCCGGCCTCGGTGGTGGCGGGCATTCATTCGCTGGATGCGAACGCTGGCCAGCCAGGAGTCGGACCGCGCCTGGGCTTCTTCCCGCAGCTGCGGCTGGCCTGGACCGAGCAGGTGCAGACCGCACTGGCCGGCCAGCAGGACATGGCGAGTGCCCTGGCCAAGGCGCGCCGGCGGGGAGATGCCTTGCTGCAGCGTTTCCGCCTCACCTATGCCCCCGCCGATTCCCCTGCACCGCAGCGCTAGCACACATCATGGATACCCGCCCCGCCTTCCCTGCCCGCTGGTTCCCCCTGCTGCTGGCCGCGCCGCAGATGCTGATCGTGTTTCTGTTCTTCCTGTGGCCGGCCGTCAAGGCGATCGCCTGGTCCTTCTATCTGGTACGTCCCTTCGGCAACGGTTCGCGCTTCGTCGGACTGGACAACTACCTGCGCATCCTCACCGATGACGGCTTCTATGCCTCCCTGCGCGCCACGCTGGTCTTCACCGCCGGCAGTACCCTGCTGGCCGTGACCCTCGCCCTGGCACTGGCGGCCTGCCTGGAACTGGATGTGCGCGCCAAGCGCCTGCTGCGCAGCATCTTCATCTGGCCCTATGCCGTGGCCGGGGTAGTGGTCGGTATCGTGCTGAAGGTCTTGATCAATCCGGTTACCGGTTTGCTGGCTTTTCTCAACCACCTCTGGCCGGGCCTGTGGGCACCCCATCTGGCTGGCCAGCAAGCCATGCTGGTACTGATCGCGGCCTTCGCCTGGACCCAGGTGCCGCTGAACTTCATCCTGTTTTCTGCCGCCTTGCAGCGGATTCCCGCCGATCTGACGGGAGCCGCCGCCATCGATGGGGCTGGCCCGTGGCGGCGCTTCATGGATATCCAGTTGCCGATGATCGCACCGGCACTGCTGCTGGCCGGTGTCCTCAACGTGATCGAGGCCTTTACCCACGGCTTCGGGCTGGTGGACGCACTGACCCAGGGCGGACCCGGCCGCAGCACGGCGATCCTGGCCTATCAGATCTATTCGGATGGCTTCATCGGGCTGGACCTCTCGGGCTCATCGGCCTTGTCGGTGATCCTGATGCTGTTCATCGTGGCGCTCACGGTGTTGCAGCTGCGCTTCTTCCGCCAGGGAGCAGGACGATGGTAGAGCGCCATCCGCGCATGACCGCGCTGGCCTACTGCATCCTGGGGCTGGGCGTAGTGCTGGCCTTGGGGCCGCTGTACCTGATCCTGTGCTCGGCCAGCGTCTCCAGCCAGCAGTGGATCAGCCAGGGCATGCCGCTCATGCCAGGCACCGCGCTGCCGGACAATCTGCGCGAAGTGGCGCAGCGCATCGACCTGTGGCGCTATCTCTTCAACAGTCTGCTGGTGGCCGCCCTGGTGGTGACCGGCAAGCTGCTGCTGTCCTCGGTCACGGCTTTTGCAGTGACCTACTTCCAGCCGCGCTGCCGGGGCGTGATCCTGGTCTTGCTGTTCAGTGCCCTGCTGCTGCCGCTGGAAGTACGCATCGTCCCGACCTATGCAGCGGCCTCTGACTTGTTCGAACCGCTGCGCAGCCTGTTGCAGGCGCTGGGCCTGAGCGGACAGCATGCGGTGCCGTCGATCAGCCTGATCAATACCTATGCAGGCCTGTCCTTGCCGTTGGTGGCGTCCGCCACGGGAACCTTCCTGTTTCTGCAGTTCTACCGCACCATCCCGCCCGAACTGGTGGAAGCGGCGCGCATCGACGGGACCGGGCCGTGGCGCTTCTACGTAGATATCCTCCTGCCGCTGTCGAAGACCAATTTTGCGGCGCTGGGATCCATCGTCTTCATCAATACCTGGAAAGACTACATGTGGCCCCTGGTCATCACCAGCCATGACCAGATGCGCACCATCACCCTCGCGCTGGCCAGCTTCCTGCCGGTGGAAAGCGGGCAGATGCCGCAGTGGAACCTGCTGATGGCGGCGGCCCTGGTAGCCATCGTGATCCCCGCCGTGTTCGTGGTGGCGGCGCAGCGCTGGTTCGTCAAGGGCATCGTCGGCACTGAAAAATAAAGGCCCGCCCCGCATGGGACGAGCCTTTCCACCAGCAGACGACAGGAAAAATCAGGCACCCAGTTCCAGCGCTTCCAACAACATTTCAGCCACGCGCTCGGAAGACTGCGGATTCTGGCCGGTGATCAGCTGGCCGTCACGGATGGCAAACACCTGCCAGTTGTCGGTCCCCTCAAAGACGGCACCCAGTTCACGCAGACGGCTCTCCAGCAGGAAGGGCACGACCTCGGCCAGTCCCACTTCGCGCTCTTCGGCATCTGTGAAGGAATTGACACGCTTGCCAGCCACCATCGGCTTGCCATCGGCCTTCACGGCCGACACCAGGCCAGCGGCACCGTGGCAGACTGAAGCAATGAACTTGCCGGCGGCATAGGCGCTCTCGACGGTCTTCTTGACGTTGGCATCGGTGGGCAGGTCCCACATGGTGCCATGGCCGCCGGGGAAAAACACCGCATCAAACGCGCCGACTTCGATCTCGCCCAGCGCACGCGTGGCCGCGATGCGCTGCTGCAGTTCCGCATCGGCCAGCATGCGTTCGACGATGGCATCGTTTTCGCCTTGCGGCTTGACGCTGCCCGGGTCGATCGGGGCCTTGCCACCGGCGGTGGAGGCGATGACCACCGAAGCACCGGCATCCACCAGGGCGTAGTACGGGGCTGCCAGCTCTTCGGCCCACAGGCCGGTGGGCTTGTCGGTGTCGCCCATGCGGCTGCTGGAGGTGACGATCATCAGGATGTTGGGCTTCTTCATGGTGTTCCTTTCTTCACGAGGGAGGGACGGCATCTGCAGCAAAGCGGCATTGCCAGACTGCCGATCACTGTATTCCCATCAAAAACAAAGATAAACTCCATTCCTCTCAATTCATTCATTACACCATTGAACAAATGCGCAACTTCGATCCCGTCCAGTTAGGCAGCATCGAACTGTTCTGCAAAGCCGCCGAACTGGGCAGCTTCACGGCCGCCGCCGAGGCGCTGGGCCTGACGCCGGCCTCGGTGAGCCGTTCCATCAGCCGGCTGGAAGCTCGTCTGGGCGTACGGCTGTTCGCCCGGACCACGCGCCAGATCCGCCTGACCCGCGAGGGCGAGCTGTATCACGAGCAGTGCCGCCAGGCGCTGGAACAGATCGCCGAGGCCGAACGCATCCTCACCGGCCAGCAGAAAGTGCCCAGCGGCCCGCTGCGCATCAGCGTCGGCACGCCTTATGCGCACTATCGGCTGCTGCCGTTGCTGCCGCGTTTCCAGGCGGCGTTTCCGCAGATCGAGGTGGAATTGAGCATTGCGAACCGCGTCATCGATTTCGTCGAAGAGGGCTATGACCTGGCCATCCGCCTGGGCGTGCCGCAGGATTCGCGGCTGATCGCGCACACGCTGGAGGATGCCACGCTGGGCGTCTTTGCGTCCCCCTCCTATCTGGCCCGGCGCGGCACGCCCGACAGCGTGGAAGCGCTGAAACAGCACGACTGCATCCAGTTCATCCTCCCCAGCACGGGACGCGCGATGCCGTGGATCTTCAAGGACGGACAAGGGCGCGACATGGATTTTCATTTTCGGAGCCGGCAGCGCATCCATGACGACGTACTGGGCTGCGTCAACTGGGCCATTGCGGGCGGGGGCCTGTTCCAGATCTATCACTTCATCGCGCAAGCCGCCGTGCAGCGCGGCGAGCTGGTGGAAGTGCTGCAGTCGGCCGGGCATCGTACCCGGCGTTTCTCCATCCTGTATCCGCACAATCGCCATCTGTCGGCGCGGGTGCGGGCGTTCGTGGATTTCGTGATGCAGGCGGTGCGGCCATAAAACATCGGCCCCATCGCCACGCCAACTAAGACGCGAGGATGGGGCCGACGAGGCAATGGGTGCGGGAGTGCTTCCCGCCTCCCTGCTTAGTGATGCATCTTGGCTTCGGTACGATCCAGGACGGCTTCAGGTGCTTGCGCGTCTTCCACGGTCTCGTTGTTCAAGACCTTGGTCAGGCGTTCGCTGTCCAGTTCACCGCTCCACTTGGCGACCACCAGGGTGGCCACGCCGTTACCGATGGTGTTGGTCAGTGCGCGAGCTTCCGACATGAAGCGGTCGATACCCAGGATCAGCGCCAGGCCGGCCACCGGCACGTGGCCCACGGCCGACAGCGTTGCCGCCAGCACGATGAAGCCCGAACCCGTGATGCCGGCTGCACCCTTGGAGGTCAGCAGCAGCACGCCCAGGAGCGTCAGTTCCTGCACGAAAGTCATGGGGGTGTTGGTCGCCTGGGCGATGAACACGGCTGCCATGGTCAGGTAGATCGCGGTGCCGTCCAGGTTGAAGGAATAACCCGTCGGGATCACCAGGCCGACCACGGTCTTCTTGGCACCGGCGTTTTCCATCTTGGCCAGCATGCGCGGCAGCACCGATTCCGAGGACGAGGTACCCAGCACGATCAGCAGTTCTTCCTTGATGTACTTGACGAACTTCCAGATCGAGAAGCCGTGCAGGCGGGTGATGATGCCCAGCACCACGAAGATGAACAGCAGGCAGGTCAGGTAGAAGGTACCCATCAGCTTGGCCAGCGAGAACAGCGAACCGACGCCGTACTTGCCGATGGTGAAGGACATCGCGCCGAAGGCACCGATCGGGGCCACCTTCATGATCGCACCCACCACCGAGAACAGCACGTGCGAGATCTTTTCGATGAAATCGAACACCAGCGTACCGCGGCCGCCGAACTTGTGCAGCGCGAAGCCGAACAGCACTGCCACCAGCAACACCTGCAGCACATCACCCTTGGCGAAGGCGTCCACCATGCTGGTGGGAATGATGCCCAGCACGAAGTCGGTCACCGAGCCCATCTTGCCCGGGGCGGTGTAGGCGGCGATGCTCTTGGTATCCAGCGAAGCCGGATCGACGTTCATGCCCACGCCAGGCTGCAGGAAGTTCACCAGCAACAGGCCGATGACCAGCGCCACGGTGCTGACGACTTCGAAATACAGCAGGGCCAGGCCGCCGGTCTTGCCGACCTTCTTCATGTCTTCCATGCCGGCGATGCCGATGACGACGGTACAGAAGATGACCGGCGCGATGATCATCTTGATCAACTTGACGAAGCCATCGCCCAGCGGCTTCATGGCTTCACCGGTAGACGGATAGAAGTGACCCAGCGCGATACCGATCACGATGGCACACAGGACCTGGAAATACAGGGACTTGTAAAGGGGCGGTTTTTGCGCCGACATAGTGCTTTCTCCTTGAAACATGGATGACCGGCGGGTCCGTGGAGACCTGCCGCCTGCCGTTGTCGGATCGTCGTCCGTTCTGGCGGGTACTTATTGTTTGTCCGGGAGAACTCCCCCTCCCCGGTTCGGCCGCAAGTATCTCGCAGTCATTTCCGGGCGGGTATTGTGGGAAACCACATAGCGTCACTAAAGAGGCACGCAAACTGCTTTATTCTTCATTCTGCATAGCAACAAAATTCGCTATATTCTGTGCCGGACTGAACGGTTCATTTTTTCTCCGGATGCAGTCGGCACTTACAAGGAAAACATCGTGCAACGAAAACTGACGGTCACTGCCCGCCTGGCCATCCTGGTGGCGGTACTGTGCGGCAGCGTAGTCCTGCTGGCCTGGCGCGACATACAGGGCATGGCCTCCAGCAACGACAAGCTGCGCTACGTCTATGAAGACCGCACCATGGCGCTGATCCACATTGCCCGGGTGCGCGATGCGCTTTACCTGAACCGCGACGTCATGGGCCGCGCCCTGATGATGGCCAACCTGCCCGCCCCCGCCATTGACGACAGCAACGGTACCAGCAGCGATCGCATCAAGCCCCTGCTGGAGCGCATCCCCGCGCTGGATGCGACCTTCGAGCAAGGCTGGCAAGCTTACCGGGCGACGCGGCTGGAGCCGCAGGAACAGACCGAGGCGGAACGCTTCGAGCAGAGCTGGCGGCGCTACGTTGCCGAGCGCGCCGTGGTGCTGGACCTGTTGCGCAGCAACGAGCCGCTGCAGGCCAACCGCCGCTGGACCCCGCTGACCAGCGAGCTGGCCGGCCTGGCGACGCAGCTGGCCGCCCTGGGCCAGTTGCAGGAAAGTTTTACGCGCACATCTTATGAAGCGGCGTTGGAGGACTATCGGCAACTGCGCACCCACAACCTGCAGATCGCCGGACTGGCGCTGGCCATCGGCGTGGCCATTGCGCTGTGGATCATGATCAGCCTGCGCCGCCAGCTGGGTGGAGAGCCGGATTACGCCGCCCACATCGTGCATCAGATCGCCGAAGGCAATCTGGGCGTGGCGGTCACCCTGCGCCGCCGGGACCGCAGCAGCCTGCTGTACGCAATGCAAGGCATGCGCGAACGGCTCACCGACATCCTGCGCGGCGTCACGCTTCTGACGCAGGCCCTGGGCGACTCCGCCCGCCAGCTCAATGCCACCGCCCAGGACCTGGCGAGCGCTTCCAACGAGCAGGCGGCCGCCGTGGAAGAAGTACACAGCGCCATCAGCAACATCAGCCTGGCCATCCAGCAGACCGGAGAACATGCCCGCCGCACCGACCAGATCGCCCTGAACGCTGCTGCCGATGCCGACCAGAGCGGCGCGGCCGTCCAGAGCACGGTGGCGGCCATGCGCGGCATCGCGCGCCAGGTCGGCGTAATCGACGACATCGCCTACCAGACCAATCTGCTGGCCTTGAACGCCGCCATCGAGGCGGCGCGCGCGGGAGAACACGGACGCGGATTCTCCGTGGTGGCAGCTGAAATCCGCAAGCTGGCCGAGCGCAGCCAAGGCAGCGCGCAGGAGATCAGCGTGATTGCCCAGCAAAGCGTGGAATTAGCCGAGGCCACCAGCCAGCGCCTGGCCGCCGGCACGCTCAACGGCATCCGTGAAGCCTCGCAGCAGATCAACCAGATCACACTGTCGGCGCGCCTGCAGGAGGAAGGGGTGCAGGAAATCGGTTCGGCGGTGATGCAGCTCAATGACACCACCCAGCGCAACGCGGCCGCCTCCGAGGAACTGGCCACCACTGCGGAACTGGTGGCCGAACGGGCGCGCGAACTGACCGCCCAGCTGTGCTACTTCAGACTGGACGAGAGCCGTCCGGCAATGCCGCCGCCGGCCTCTCAAGCTTGAGCAGGACGATCAAGCGGCCGACCCTTGCAGTCGCGCGCGCATGGTGATGTGGGGGATGCCGGCTTCCATGAATTGCTCACCCTCGCGGGCGAAACCATGGCGCTGGTAGAAGCCCTCGGCATGCACCTGGGCATTGAGGATGACTTCGGCGTCACCGCGTGCACGAGCCGCGGCAATCAAGGCCTGCAATACGGCGCCGCCCACGCCTTGGCCGCGCCCGGCCTTGCGCACGGCCATGCGGCCGATGTGCCCGTCCGGCAGCAAGCGGCCGGTCGCCAGCGGCTGGCCAGCATCGTCATAGGCCACGGCGTGTAAGCAATGCGGGTCCATCTCATCGAGCTCGATCTCGGCGGGTACCTTCTGTTCATCGACAAAGACCTCGAAGCGAATCGGCTGGGCCTGCGCACGCAGCTGCTCCCAGCTGCCGGTGGTGATTTTCATGGTGGACTTCCTGCAAAAAAAAGAACAGCGTGCTCCGCTCACTCCTGATCCAGCTTGCGCGAGATATCCAGGCGGCGAATCAGCTTGAAGGTGCCCATGGCCTTGGCCACCAGGCGATCGCCGTTGAACAGTTCGGCCTGGCAGAAGCACATGGTGGTGGAGCGGTGATAAGTGTGGCCGCGCGCGATGATGGTGTCCCCTGCGTGCCCGGCCGGCTGCAGGAAACTGGTGCTCATCTCGACGGTGGCGGAGGATTTGGCATCGGGAGCGCCGGCGCGGGCCGACAGGCCCATGGCAACGTCCAGCAAGGTCATGCTGATGCCACCCTGGGCCACATGCCAGCTGTTCATGAACTCGGGCTTGAGCTTCAGTGCCATGACGGCGCGGTCATTGCCGTATTCCAGCACCTCCACGCCCAGTGCTTCCAGATACGGATTCCCCTGCGGGAAGATGTCAGTAACGGACAGACTCATGCCGGCCTCAGAACGCATGATTCACGTACTGACGCACCTGGCGCGGCAGCGTGGTGGCCGGATCGGCGCTTTCTGCATGATCCTTCAGTGTCAACATGGCGATGGGCTTGATCACGGTCGCGCTTCCTGGTCAGAAAATGAACAATCCGTAATGATAAGCCAAAGCCTCCGCGACAGTGGCCGGGGTGTCAGGCGCGCTGGGCGATCTTCATGAAGGAACCGACCAGGCGCCCTTCGCGGCGCTCGGCCAGGCAATAGACGTAGGTATGCGTGGACACCGGATCCCCCGCGATGCGCACCATCCGGAAACGTTCATCCGGAATGAACTCTGCCTCGGACACGGCCCCCAAGCCCAGGCCCCGCGCCACCGCCTCGCGCAACGCTTCACGACTGCCGATTTCCATGACCACCTGCGGCTGCGCACCGGCCTGCTGCAAGGCCTGCTCCAGCGCCAGCCGCGTGGTAGAACCTTGCTCCCGCATGATCAGCGGCTGCTGGTCCAGTTCGGCCAACGACACCGCCTCGCGCTGGTAGAACGGATGGCTGCGATGGGCGAACAGCACCACGGCGTGATCAGCATAAGGAACAGAATGAAAGCGCGCATCATCATTGAAGCTGGCCAGCACCGCCACATCGGTCACGTAATTGGCCAGGTCGGCCAGCGACTGCGCCGAATTGCCCAGCTTGATTGACAGTTCGACCTTGGGATAGCGGGCGCGATAGGCATCGACCATCTCGATCACGTGGAAAGGACCGACTGCACCGATGCGCAGATGGCCTACGTGCAGCGCGCCCGAATTGACCAGCAGGTTCAACGCATCGAGTTCCAGTTCTGCGATGTTCTGGGCGATCGGCAACAGTCGCTGTGCGGTTTCGGACAGATCCACGCGCCGGCCCCGGCGGAAAAACAGCTCCACGTTGTGCTCGCGCTCCAGCGATTGCACCTGGGTCGTCAGCGTGGGCTGGCTCACGCCCAGCGCCCGGGCCGCCGCCGAAAAGCCGCGATGGCGCGCCACGGCCAGGAAAGCGCGTAGTTGGGAGGGTGTCATCTATAGATCCTATCAATAGTATCATCCAATTTCATGGATTATATCGATAACAAGCCCGTCACAAACAGGGGTTAAGCTCTTCCTCCATCCCGGCGGCCACCTTCACAGGCCTGCCTTGCCTGCTTGTCCGCCATCGTCACTGCATTTCCAAGGAGAATCCATGATCCCCGCCTCCGGCCCCGGCCGCACCCTGCAAGCCGTCATCTTCGACTGGGCGGGCACACTGGTCGATTTCGGTTCGCTGGCACCGACGCAGATCTTCGTGGATGCCTTCGAGAGCTTCGGCATCGCTCTGACGCTGCAACAGGCGCGGGGGCCCATGGGATTATCCAAGTGGCAACACATCCGTCTGCTGCTGGAGGAGCCTTCGCTGGCGGCGCAATGGCAGCAACGCACTGGCCATGCCCCTACGGAGGCGGATATCGATGCCATCTATGCCCACTTCATGCCAATGCAGATCGCCAAGGTCGGCCAGTATTCGCAGCCCATCGCGGGCGCGGCGCAGGTGCTGGCCTGGCTGCGCGGCCAGGGTCTCAAAATCGGTTCCTGCTCCGGCTATCCGCGCCAGGTGCTGGATGTGCTGCTGCCGATGGCGGCCGAGGAAGGCCTGCGCCCCGACCACGTGGTGGCCGGCGACGAACTGGAGGCCGGTGGCCGTCCGGGCCCCTACATGGCGCTGGCCAACGTGCTGGCGCTGCAGATCGATGACGTGGCCTGTTGCATCAAGGTCGACGATACGGTGCCGGGGATTGAGGAAGGTATTCGCGCCGGCATGTGGAGCGTTGGCCTCTCCCTTTCGGGCAATGAAGTGGGGTTCACGCGGGCAGAACTGGATGCCTTGCCGCCAGAGGAAATCGAGCGTCTGAAGACACACGCCGAAACACGCCTGCACGCCGCCGGCGCGCACTACGTGATCGATTCGGTGGCCGACCTGCCGCAGATCGTGGCCCACGTCCGGGCACGTCTGGCAAGGGGTGAACGCCCCTGAAAACAGGCGAGATCGGCTGCCGCGCCCCCTTTTGCGGTCGTTGACAAGCCCGTCGCCGGGCTCATAGAATTGCCCGGCAGATAATTCACACAAGAGACCATCTGCAAGATGGTCTCTTCACGCGCGCAGTGCGCAGGCCTCTTGCAGTCAACATCAGGAGAGCCCTGTGCACACCGCAGTCCCCTTGCGCGGCATCGACGATGTCGCCGCCTTGATTGACTCCCGCCCCTACCGCTCCGGCCACGCCACCGCCAGCAGTGCGCCCGTTCCTGTCGACAGAAGCCGCCATGAACAGCCGTGACGGGATCCTCGCCATCGACGCTGGCAGCTCCAGCACACGCGCGGCGATCGTGACGGCCGATGGCCTGGTCTCCTGCCTGCACCGACGCCCCTTGCGCACGCACTCCGCGCGCAGCGGCGTGGTGGAACAGGATGCGGCCCTGATCTGGCAGCAGACCCTCACCGCGTGCCGCGCCAGCCTGCAGCAGGCGCGCCAGAAGGGACTGCGGGTGCGCGCCATCGGCCTGTGCAACCAGCGCGCCAGCGCCGTGGTGTGGGATACCGTGAGCGGAGAACCGCTGGCACCGGCACTGTCCTGGCAGGACAGCCGGCACGCGGCCGAACTGGCGGCACTGGCACCGCACTGGGATCAGCGGCTGCGACCGCGTCTGGGGCGACCGGTCGGCAGCCGCTCGCCCTACCTCTGGGCGGCCCATCTGCTGCGCCATCAGCCGCGCGTGGCGCGTGCCTGGGCGCAAGGACGGCTGGGCTTTGGCGGCATTGACACCTGGCTGCTGTGGCAACTGAGCGGCCGCCGCCTGCTGGCTACCAGCGCGACCAATGCCACGGCCTGCAATGCCTATGTGCTGGACGCGCATGCGTATGCACTGGACTGGCTGGAGGCGCTCGGCTTCCCCGCCACGCTGCTGCCAGCGCTGTGCCAGGATGCCGACGACTACGGCCGCAGCGACGCTGCCGTACTCGGTGCCGCCCTGCCGATTCGCGCCTGCGCCGGAGATCAGTTGGCCGCTGCCATCGGGCAGGGTTGCCTGGAACCCGGCCAGGCGCTGTGTCAGCACGGCACCGGCAGCTTCATCGACGTGCTGGTCGGCCCGCGCGCTGCACTCGCCCCAGCCGACAGCACTGCCGAGGCCAGCGTAGTAGTCACCGCCAGGCGTCAGAACGGCGTCTCCCACTTCGCCCTCGAAAGCTACACCGCCACCACCGGTGCCGCCCTCACCTGGGCCTGCCAGCGCCTGCGCTGGTTTCCGGATGCGCGCCAGCTGCTGGCCCTGGCGGCCAGCGTGAGTTCGGCCGGCGGCGTCAGCTTCCTGCCGGCGCTGGCCGGGATGCAGTCACCGCAACGCCAACCCGCAGCGCGAGCAGCCCTGCAGGGGCTGTCGCTGGCCACGGGCCGCGCCGAAGTGGCACATGCGCTGGTGGAGGGAATCGCGCAATCGGTGGCCGCGTGCGTCGGTGCCAGCGCCGACACGGCCGGACTGCCCGTCTCGCGGATCATGAGCGGCGGCACGCTGGCCAGCAGCGACCTGCTGCTGCAACTGCAAGCCGACCTGTCGGGCGTAACCACCTGCCGCACCCATCAGAGCGCCCACGCCAGTCTGCGCGGCATCGCTTTCCTGGCCGGCAGCCACGGCCTGCTGTGGGACGACTTGCCGCAAGCCTGCGCCCGAACGCGGCTACAGGCCGTTTTCAAGCCACGCATCGACTGCGCCGAGCGGGCCCGCCGCCGTGCCCAGTGGCAGGCACGGCTATGTGCCGAGCTGGACCATGTGCGCCAGGAAAACACACGCTAGCCGCGTGTTTTCCATTCGCCTTTCTTTCTTGCTTCTCTTTTTTCACTCTGGAACCTTGCATGCGCTCTCCCTCTCCCCCTCGTTCCCCGGCACGCGCCGCCGCCGCGCCGGCCTCCCCGCCCGCCTCCCCTGACGACCGCTCCCTGCAAGCCAGGCTCAGGCGGCATCCGGTCATGGCAGCGGTCTATGGAACCCAGCACCTGCCGGCCTTTCTCGCCAGCGCCGCTGAAGTCGGCATCGTTGCCAACGTGGAGTTGCGTGAGTTGCAGGCGCTCAGCACCCGTGTCCGGGATGCGGGCAAGTTCCTGATGCTCAATGTGGATACCTGTGAAGGACTGGCGCAGGACAAGGCCGCCATCGATTATCTGGTCGCCCTGGGCGTACCGTCGCTGGTGTCAACGCGGGTGGCCACGCTGCTGCGGGCCAGCCGGGCCGGCATGATCACCATGCAGAAGGTATTCGTGACCGATCGCACCACCTGGCCGCGCAACCTGAAGGCGCTCGAACAGAGCGAACCCAACCTGGTGCAACTGATGCCGGCACCGATGCTCACGCAACTCAAGCCGGCGGACCGCGCCGTGCTTCCGCCCATCGTCGCGTCGGGCTTCGTCTGCAATGCAGACGATGCGCGTGCGGCACTGGCGGGTGGCGCGGTGGCCTTGTCCACCAGCGAGCAGGCCATGTGGAACCTGCCCGCCGGGACTTTCGGCAAGCCATGACGACCATCCGACCGGGGCAACGTGAACCCCGGCCTTGAGCATTTCAACTGCGCTTGGAGCGCGTGCGCGCCGGTGTGCCGCTCCTGGTGGTCTTGGCGGTCCCCGTGGCTTTGGCGACAGGCGCAGACTTCGTTGTCTTGGCAGAGGTCTTGGCCTTGGCGCTGGCAGGCTTGGCCGAAGGCGCGCTGTTGACCGGCTTTGGCGGCGCACTCGCCTTGGCCGGCTTGGCCACCGGCGCAGGCGCGCGTGCCGCCCGCTTGCGCGGTGCTGCGGCCGGTCGCGCCGGTTCCTCGTCGGACGACGGCAAGGTCAGCGCATCACCGTCTTCACCAATGGCCTTGGTCAGCTTGCGGGCCAGCGCAATCACGCGATCGGGATCAACCTCCAGCGTTCCGACCAGCAGTTCAATGATTTCCGAGCGCGGATTGGCCAGCGTCGGTTCGATCATCATCACCGCCGCTGCCAGCGCCAGCGCGCGCTCGCGCGAGGCTGCATCGGGCAGCATCTGCCCGAGTGCATTGAGTGCCTCCACCGGGGCCACCGCCGTAATACGCGCTTGCTCCTTCAACAGTTGCACCCAGTTGGTCTGGGGCGACACGCTGGCATGCATGTTCGGCAGTTGCGCCAGCAGCCTGGCCAGACGCAGGCTGCGCCGTTCGAACGCACCGATGGAGACCATGCCGGCGATGACGATCCGGCAAACCGCTTCGGCAAAACCGCCGTCGGCAATCTGGCCGATGACCGTATCACGGTAGCTTCCCAGCTCCTGCTGCGCCCAGCGCTGGGCGAGTTCGGCATCCGGCTCGCGCGGCGGCAGCCAGGCACCCAGTCCGGTCGGACCGAACAGCTGGCGCGTCATCCGTACCGTCCGGGCATCACGCTGGTCGCGCCAGGCATTGAGCTCGTCGGTGATCTTCTGCGCCATGCGCCGTTCGTATTGCTTCAGCGGATGTTCCGGATCCAGCTGTACCCGTTGCGCGCGCGCGGTAGCGGCCTGCTGGCGGATGAAGGCGGCGGCCGGATGCTTGTCCGAGAAAAGTTGCCGCTGCATGCGCAAGGGATTCATGCGCATCAGCGTATTGGCGCTGTCGCGGGTCGCCGTCATGCGCACCCAGGGCCGGACCCAGGTCTTGTACCACTGCGCATTGAGTTGCGACCACTGGCTGATGGTCGAGAACAGCGACTCTTCTTCGCGGCCCTCGGGATTGAGCTTGCGCAGGTCTTCCATGGTGCGGTGCTCGTAGTGCACCGTGTAGTCACCCGGCTCCAGCGCATCCCAGCGCTGGGTCGCGCGGCCGTCCTTGCGTTCCAGCTTCATTTCGTAGAGCCCTGGTGGCAGGCTCTCGATGACGTCCAGCGAGCTGACCAGCTGGTCGTGTTCCTTGAGCGCCACCGAACCGCCCACGAAGATGCCCAGATGGCCCACGCTCTCGTGCAGCACGTAGATGATGGTGCGGCCGGCGGCGGCGATGGCGCGCTCGTCGCCCCAGACATCGATGATCCAGTTCAACGCCTGCGGCGGCGGCGTGATGTTGTCCCCCCAGGAGGCGAAGACCACGATGGGCGCCGTGATGTCGCGCAGATTGACTGCCCTGCCCTTGACCTCCAGCTCTCCGCGCGCCAGCTTGTTGCCCACGAACAGATTCTCGGTGATGGCCTCGATCTCGGCCCCGGTCATGCGGAAGAAACCGCCCCACCAGCGTTCGAATTCCAGGAAACGCCCTGCCTCCTGATCGACTCCGGCCCAGAGGTTGTAATACTTGCTCCAGAAGGTATTGGCCGGATTGAGCTTCTCGAAGTTCTCGACCAGATAGGCGCCATCGAAGCGGTCGGCCCCGAGATCGGCGGCCAGCGAGGCCAGCCAGGTCCCGCCGAGGTTGGCACCGCTGTAGCGCATGGGATTGAGCGTGGAGCTGCCGGCCCAGTAGGAGGCCGGGGCACCGACCATCATCAGCGGCCCGAACAGCTCGGGCCGCACGGCATCGAGCGTCATCATGGCCCAGCCGGCCTGGCAATTGCCGATCACTACCGGCTTGGCCGGGCATTGCGGATGGCGGCGTATCACTTCTTCGAGGAAGCGCGCCTCCGCATCCATCACGGTGACCAGCGTCTGGCCCTCCTCGGGCTCGGGCCGGAAAGTGACGAAATACACGGTATGCCCGGCCTTCATCGCCATGCCCACTTCCGAATCGAACTTGAAGCCGCCAATACCGGGGCCGTGTCCGGCGCGCGGATCGACCACCACCACCGGTCGTGCCTGCGGATCGACCGGCAGGCCCGGCGGCGGTTGCAGGCGCAGCAAGGCGTAATTGCAGGGCTGCGGCAGGTCGTGACCGTCCAGCACCAGTTCGTGATCGAATTTCAGGAGCGGCGGCGTGCCCTGCTCCAGATGCTCCAGGTAGTCATTGCCACGGTCGAGCAAGGTATCGAGGAAAAGGAAACTGCGCTGTACGCAATCCTGCACATAATTCGGTACATCCCCCCAGGCCGCAGCGGGCGCGACGGGCTGCTCAGGGGGATGGAGGTCGGACGTCTTGCGGCTTGCCATGGGTGCACTCCGGTCAAGTAAGACTTCCATCATACTGACCTGGATCGTCAGCAAATCGTCCGAACTCTGCGACAATGGAACCGCAATTCCCGGAATTGCCTGCAAAAACCACACAAACCATTGCATGGAGGAACTGTCATGGAGCTCAAGAGCCTGGTAGACCAGCCCGGCAAGCTGCCGACCATCCCCAAGGTCGTGCAGCAGCTGATGACCAGCTTCAACAGCGAGGAAGTCTCGGCCCAGGATATCGCCCACCAGATCGCGGCCGACCCGACGCTCACCGCCAAACTGCTGCGACTGGCGAACTCGGCGTTCTTCCACGCTTCGCGCACCATCGGCACGGTCGATGATGCGCTGCGCATGCTGGGTTTCATCATGGTGCGCAATCTGGTGCTGGGCAATGGCATGGTGGCGGCTTTCAAGAGCACGCGCGGCATGGAGCTGCCGCAGTTCTGGCGACATACCCTCTACACCGCAGTGGCAGCGCGCTGGCTGTCCATGCACGCCGGCATCCACGGCGAAGACAATGGCGACGCTGTCTTCACCGTCGGCATGATGCATGGCATCGGCCAGTTGCAACTGCATGCGGTGGCCGCCGCGACAGTCGCCCCGCTGGACAAGCAATGCAACGTGCTCGACGCCGACCGCGCCGAACGGGAAAAGCAGACCTGGGGCTTTCACTACGCCGATGTCTCGGCCGAACTGGCGGCGATCTGGAATTTCCCTGAAGCGCTGGTCACGGCACTGCGCTCGGTGCCTGATCCGCTGGCGGCGGGCCGGCTCGACCGCGCCGCTGCCTGGGTACACCTGGGCGCGTGGGCCGCGCGCGTGACCGTGCTGTCACTGGATGACGAAGCCGCACTGGCCACCTATCCGGTGGCCGTGGGCAAGAAGCTGGGCGTGGATCCGGCCTGGATGCCGGTCCTGGTGAAGCACGATCCCGACAAGGCCGAGCGCGCCATGCCCTCATTGGGCGAACTCTCTGCCGGGCTGGATGCCATGCTGGAGTAAGGAGCTCCATTGGACACATTCATCAGTCTGCTGCTGGGCCTGTTGCGCCACCTGGCCTTCAATATCGTGTTCTATCTGATCGGCTGCGGCCTGCTCAAGCTCATTACCCTGGGCCGCTATCCGCGCTGGCGGCCGCTGCGCGCAGGCCACTGGCGCGTACAGGCGCAGGATGTCGACCTGATCGCCTTGTTCGGCTTCCTCGCCAGCCTGGGCCTGCTGCTATTGGCTGCGCGCCTGTTGGCCTGATCCTGCCACCGCCAGCTTGTCCCTCAGGTGGCGCAGATACTGCAGCTGTGTCCCTTGCAGTTGTGCAGCACGCTGCTGCGGCCTGCCCCTGCATGGGTGCCCGGCCCGGTCGCCCCCTGTCCGGCCAGTTGCTCGGCACCGTTGCGCGGCTGCCAGCGATGCTTGACCTGCAAGCCGACATGACCGCCCGTGGGCATGGGTGAGGCGGCCGTCTCCTCTTTGCAATAGGGACAGCAAGTCTGGCCGTGCAATCCCTGCAAGGGAATCAGGCGTTCGAAGATGCCTTCGCAGTGGCTGCAACGAATGTCATACAAGGGCATGGGGACTCCTTCACCAATCCGTTATCACGAAAAAACCCGGCCAGGCCTGCGCCCGGCCGGGAACACACACGTCACTGCGTTGTTGGCTAGCCCTTGCGGCCCCAATAGGATTTGTCGTTGAGCATGCCCTTGGGCGTGATGTCCTGATCGAAGATGGAGGTCGGCAAGGCCACCGTGCAGGCGCAGTTGGGAATGTCGACGATGCCGCCGATGCGCCCTTCCACCGGCGCGGCGGTCAGCAGCATATAGGCCTGGCTGCCGGTGTAGCCGAAGTGGGTCAGGTAGTCGATGGCCTTCAGGCAGGCTTGACGATAGGCCACGGTGGCGTCGAGATAGTAGTTCACGCCGTTTTCCACGCTGATGCCTTCGAAGGTCAGCCACTGCTCGTAATGTGGCTTGACGATGCTGGGCATGAAGATGGGCGAGGTGATGTTGTACTTGGCCATGCCGCCCTTGATGAGGTCGAAGCCGACGTGGCTCACGCCATCCATCTCGATGGCGCCGCAGAAACCGATCTCGCCATCACCCTGCGAGAAGTGCAGGTCCCCCATCGAGAAACCCGCGCCCTTCACGTACACCGGGAAGAAGATGCGGGTGCCTGCCGACAGGTCCTTGATGTCGGTGTTGCCGCCGTGCTCGCGCGGCGGCACGGTGCGGGCGGCGACCTTGGCCATCTCGTCGAACTTGGCCCCGGTCAGGCCGCGCAGCACGGCGGTGCTGGGGTTGGGCGGCTGCGCCAGGCCCTTGGCGGCCAGTGGCGCTTCGCGGCGGTTCCATTCGGCCAACAGGTCATGCGAAGGCAGGCAACCCATCAGACCAGGGTGGGTCAGGCCTGCGATGCGCACGCCCGGAATATGGCGCGAGGTGGCATACAAGCCCTTCAGGTCCCAGATCGCCTTGTCGGCTTCGGGGAAATAATCGGCCAGGAAGCCGCCGCCGTTTTCCTTGGCAAACACGCCCGAGAAACCGACCGGGGTCACCGGCTTGATGTCCAGCAGGTCGATCACCAGCAGGTCGCCCGGCTCTGCGCCCTCGACATGGAAGGGACCGGTCAGCGGATGGGCGCGGGTGAGATCGACGTTCTTGACGTCGGAGACATCGTCGGTGTCCTGGATCTGCGCGTCGAGGAAGTCCAGCGACTCGATCAGGATGGATTCACCCGGCTTGACCGAGGCCAGGAACGGCAGGTCCGGGTGCCAGCGGTTGTGACCCAGTTCAGCCTGCTCTGCCAGCGGGACGCCGGGCTTGATCTTGAAGTGTTGCATGCGATCTCCTTGGTGGTGGATGTGTGATGAGGCCTTGCGCCTTCGGCCTCAGGCTGCCGGCTCGGTGGGAATCCCCGGCATCGGGCATTCGGGCGTACCGGCACTGTTGCGCGTCAATGCCTCGACCTGGGCGCGCGCAGCCTGCGGGTCGTTGACCCAGGTGCGATAAAAGTCGAAAGGACACTCGGCCACGCCCGCCGGCGATTCGCCCGAATTGATCTTGCCGGTGTAGCCGCGATGCAGGAGCTTGTAGAGGTGGTTTTGCGACTGCCAGTTGCGGCGTGCATCGCGGATGGCCGAGACCGACAGTTCGGCATACTGGATGCCCATCTCCTCGGTCCCGCACTCGCCCAGCGTGCGGCCATCGAAGCCGACGATGGCCGAATGGCCGAAGTAGGAATAGACGCCATCGAACCCCGATGCATTGGCCACGGCCACATACAGGTTGTTCATCCAGGCCATGGCCTTGGAGACCATGATCTGCTGTTCCTTGGCCGGATACATGTAGCCCTGGCAGCGCACCACCAGTTCCGCCCCCTTCATGGCGCAGTCGCGCCAGATCTCGGGATAGTTGCCGTCATCACAGATGATGAGGCTGATCTTCAAGCCCTTGGGGCCGTCGCAGACGTAGGTGGTATCGCCCGGATACCAGCCCTCGATGGGCGTCCACGGCATGATCTTGCGATACTTCTGCACGATCTCGCCCTGGTCGTTGATGAGGATGAGCGTGTTGTAGGGCACCTTGCGCGGATGCTCCTCATGGCGCTCGCCGGTGAGCGAAAAGACGCCCCACACGCCGGCGATGCGGCAGGCTTCGGAAAAGATGGCGGTCTCGTCGCCGGGGATGGTGGCGGCGGTCTCGAACATTTCTTCACGGTCATACATGATGCCGTGGGTGGAATACTCCGGGAACACCACCAGGTCCAGCCCCGGCAATCCCTGCTTCATGCCGACCAGCATGGCGGCGATCTTCCTGGCGTTCTCCAGCACCTCGCCGCGCGTATGCAGGCGTGGCATCTTGTAATTCACCACGGCCACGCCGACGGCGTCCCGGCTGGCTGAAATGTCTCCGTGTCGCATGGGCTTGCTCCTCTGAAAAGACGGTCGGATCAGACCGACAGATACTTGCTGATGGTGGGCGCATCGACGTTCTCGCGCGTGTCCTCGTAGACGAAGCGGCCCTTGTCGATGACCAGGAAACGGTCCGCAATCTCCAGCGTGAAGCTCAGCACCTGCTCCGACACCACGATGGTGAGCGCACGGATCTTGCGGATTTCCTTGAGGCTTTTGGCGATGTCCTTGATGATGGAAGGCTGTATCCCTTCGGTCGGTTCATCCAGCAGCAGCACGCGCGGGTTGGTCGCCAGTGCGCGCGCAATGGCCAGTTGCTGCTGCTGCCCGCCGGACAGATTGCCGCCCTTGCGGGTGCGCATGTCATACAGCACCGGGAACAGCGAATACAGTTCATCGGGCACCTTGCCCTTGGCCGATGCGGGCAGTCCGGTCTGGATGTTTTCCAGCACCGTCATGTGCGAAAAGATCATGCGACCCTGCGGCACGTAGGCCACGCCGCGCTCGACGCGCTGGTGGCTTTCCAGGCCACCGAGTTCCACGCCATCGATGCTGATGCTGCCGCCGCGCAGCGGCAGGATGCCCATCAGGGTCTTGAACAGCGTGGTCTTGCCCATGCCGTTGCGGCCCATCACGGCGACGATTTCTTCCTTGGCCACCGACAGATCGACATCGTGGATGACCTTGCTCTGGCCGTAGCCGGAGGCGAGTTGCGAGACTTTGAACATGGCAGGCTCCGAGGGTGAGGAAAGTTCAGTGACCGAGATAGACATCGATCACCTTGGGATCGGACTGCACCTTCTCCATGCTGCCTTCAGCCAGGATTTTTCCCTGGTGCAGCACGGTGACCTTGTGGGCGATGCTCTTGACGAAATCCATGTCGTGCTCGATCACTACCACCGAGCGGCCCTGGCTGATGCGGCCCAGCAGCTCGGCGGTCTTTTCGCGTTCGGACACGCTCATGCCGGCCACCGGTTCATCCAGCATCAAGAGCTCCGGCTCCTGCATCAGCAGCATGCCGATCTCCAGCCACTGCTTCTGGCCGTGCGAGAGCAGGTCGGCTTGCGTATGCAGCTGTTGGTCCAGGAAGATCTCTGCGGCCACCGCTTCCACCCGCGCCACCACATCCGGCGAACGTTTGAAAGTCAGCGCGCCGAACACCTTGCGGCCACGCGGGAAGGACATCTCCAGGTTCTCGAACACGGAGAGGTTTTCGTAGATGGACGGGGTCTGGAACTTGCGTCCCACGCCTACCCGCACGATGGCGTGCTCGCTCATCTTCGTCAGTTCGTGATTGTTGAACTTGATGCTGCCGGAGGTAGCGCGGGTCTTGCCGCAGATCAGGTCCAGCACCGTGGTCTTGCCCGCACCGTTGGGGCCGATCACCACGCGCACCTCATTGCGCTGCACGTAGAGATTGAGCTTGTCGACTGCCTTGAACCCATCGAAAGACACGGTCAGGTCTTCGATGGCCAGGACCGGATGGGCGTCCGATTCGAAACCGATGGCGTTCTCGCTCATTTGCTGGCCTCCAGGGTCGCGCCCGGCTCGATGCCATCGCGCTTGGGTTCAGGGGTGGATGCTCGGGAAACCGGCTTGGCGGCTTCTGCAGCAACGGGTGCTACTGCCTTAGATTGACCGCGCAGCTTGTCCATCAGGCGCTTGCCCTGGGTCTGCCAGAGCCCGGCCAGGCCATTGGGGAAATACATCACCACCGCGATGAAGAGACCGCCCATCAGGAACAGCCACAATTCGGGAAAGGTTTCGGAGAAGTAGGTTTTGCCAAAATTCACCAGCAGCGTTCCGTACACAGCGCCCAGCAGCGACATGCGGCCACCCACTGCAGCAAAGATCACCATTTCGATGGAGGGCACGATACCGACGAAGGACGGCGACATGAAGCCCACCTGCAGCGTGAACATGGCCCCGCCGATAGCCGAGAACATGGCCGCCGCACAGAAGACGAAGACCTTGAAGCTGGCCACGTCATAGCCGGAGAAGCGCACCCGTTCTTCCTTGTCGCGCATGGCCACCAGCAGGCGGCCCAGCTTGGAACCGAGCACGTAACGGCCGAACAGGATGCAGCCGAACAGCAGTCCCGCATTGACGAAATACAGCATCAGCTTGGCATGGTCGGTGCGGATATCCCAGCCCATCAAAGTCTTGAGGTCGGTGATGCCATTGACGCCGCCGGTCAGGCCCTGCTGGCCGATGATGAGGATGGACAGGATGGCCGCAATGGCTTGCGTGACGATGGAGAAATACACATCCCCCACCCGGCGCTTGAACATCGCCAGCCCGATCAGCATGGCCAGCGCGGTCGGCACCACCAGCACGGCAAGAATCGTGAAGGCAAAACTATGGAAGGGCTCCCACATGGCCGGCAAGGCGGTGATCTGGTTCCAGTCCATGAAGTCGGGGATGCCCGGCGTGGACTGGATTTTGGTACTGATGGGGTCCGAGGCTTCGAGCTTGAGGAACATGGCCATGCAATAGCCGCCCAGGCCGAAGAACACGCCCTGCCCCAGGCTGAGGATGCCGCCGTAGCCCCAGCACAGCACCAGGCCCACGGCCACGAAGGCGTAGGACAGGTATTTGCCCACCAGGTTGAGACGGAACATGTCCATTGTCAGCGGAAACACCACCAGCAGCAGTACCGCCATCACCAGCAGGCCAAGCGCACCGGAGCGCCCGCCCAGCAGTTTTTCATAGGCTGCATTCATCATCGGACCTCGCTCATGTAGTTGGATCGGAAGTGGCCATGTTTCAGATTCATTTGCGCACCTTCGCCGAGAACAGCCCTTGCGGACGCAGCATCAGGATCAGGATCACCGCCGACAAGGTCAGCACCTTGGCCATGGAACCAGTCAGGAAGAATTCCGCCGTGGACTGCGTCTGTGCAATCGAGAAGGCCGAGGCGATGGTGCCGATGAGGCTTTGCGCGCCACCGAAAACCACTACCAGGAAGGTATCGACGATGTAGAGCGATCCGCTGGTCGGGCCGGTGGAGCCGATGGTGGTGAAAGCCGCACCGGCCACGCCGGCGACCCCGCAGCCGAGTGCAAAGGTGGTGCGGTCGACCTTGCGGGTATTGATGCCCACGGCCCCGCTCATGACGCGGTTCTGCATCGTGGCCCGCACCTGCAAGCCCCAGCGTGAACGGAACAGCAATACGAAGATGGCACCGGTGAGCAGCACCGTGAGGCCCATCATGAAGAGACCGTTCAAGGGGATGTCGATGGCATCGGTCGGCTTGAAGGACCCCATGAGCCAGTCCGGCAAGGTGGCGCTGACTTCCTTGGCGCCGAAGATGGAACGGAAGGTCTGCTGCATCGCCAGCGACAGGCCCCAGGTCGCCAGCAGCGTATCGAGCGGACGCTTGTAGAGGCGGCTGATGAGCAGCAGCTCGGTGAGATAACCCACGCCATAGGCCACGGCGAAGGACAGCACGATGGCCACGAAGAAATAGAACGGCTGCAAGGCCGGCGCATAGGTGGTGGTCAGGTGCGACAGCAGGTAGGTGATGTAGGCGCCGATGGTGAGGAATTCACCGTGGGCCATATTGATCACGCCCATCTGCCCGAAGATGATGGCCAGGCCCAGCGCCATGAGCAGCAGCACGCAGAAAACCGAGAGGCCATTGAAGCCCTGCATGGCGAAGATGGCGCCGAATTCGGATAGAGAAACCATGATGACTCCCGACGGGGCAGAGTTGCAGATTGGAGAAATGGGCGGCAGCGCCCGCATGTCACTACAGGCGCCACCGCTTTGCTGCACGAAGGACCGGCGCGGCACCGGCCGGACCGCCTTACTGGTAGCCCTTGGGGAAGGGATTCGGCTCGATCAGTTCGGACTCGTAGACCACCTTGAACTGGCCGTCCTTCTGCGCCTCGCCGATGCGGGTCTTGCTCCACAGGTGATGGTTTTCATGAACCTTGACGTAGCCTTCGGGCGCGGTCTTGAGTTCGATGCCGGGCGAAGCGGCCACCACCTTGTCCACGTCGAAGCTGCCGGCCTTTTCCACGGCGGCCTTCCACAGCCAGGGGCCGAGATAGGCTGCTTGTGTGACGTCGCCGATGACCGAATTGGCACCGAACTTGGCTTTGAACTCGGCGACGAATTTCTTGTTGTTGGCGTTGTCGAGACTCTGGAAATACTTCATCGAGGCAAAGAAGCCTTCCACGTTCTCGCCGCCGATGCCCAGCATTTCATCCTCGGTCACCGAGATGGTCAGCAGGTTCTGGGTCTTGGCGGTGACGCCCGCGGCCTTCAACTGCTTGTAGAAGGCGACGTTGGAGCCCCCGACCACGTCGGCGAAGATCACGTCGGGCTTTTTCAACTTGATCTTGTTGATGAGCGAACCGAATTGCGTGTTGCCCAGCGGGTAGTATTCCTCGCCCACCACCGAACCCTTGAGCACGTTCTCGATGTGCTTGCGGGCGATCTTGTTGGAAGTACGCGGCCAGATGTAGTCCGAGCCGACCAGGAAGAAGGTCTTGGCCTTCTTTTCCTTGGCCACCCAGTTCAGGCCTGCCAGCACCTGTTGCGTCGCCTCCTGCCCGGTATAGAACACGTTCTTGGATTGCTCCAGGCCCTCATAGAAGGTGGGGTAATACAGCAGGCCGTTGTCCTTCTCGAACACCGGCAGCACCGCCTTGCGGGAGGCCGACGTCCAGCAGCCGAAGACGGCAGCCACGCGGTCGTTTTCCAGCAGCTTCTTGGCCTTTTCGGCGAAGGTCGGCCAGTCGCTGGCACCGTCTTCCTGGATGATCTTGATCTTGCGGCCGAGGATGCCGCCCATGGCATTGATCTGGTCGATGGCCAGGCGCTCGGCCTGGATCGAACCGGTTTCGCTGATGGCCATGGTGCCGGTGGCCGAGTGCAACTGGCCGACCGTGACTTCGGTATCGGTAATGGCCAGCTTCGTGGTATTGACCTTGGCGGTCGGATACTGCTGGGCCGAGGCCATGCCCGGCAGGGCCGCTGCTGCCGCCCCGGCGGCCAGGCCCATGAGGATCTTGCGGCGCGGGAGCGAGGGAGGATTGGAAGACGAGGAATGCGACATGCGGTACTCCTTTCGGGCGTTGTTGTTGGACTCGGTCTGGGCCATCGTGGCGTCATGCAAGCGGTGAAACGAAGACCGGACAAGTCACTGCCCCTGCAGTGGCGCAGCTCGGGAAACCCCTTCCATCACACGGTTCCGGCGCTTCGTTCTGAGCCGCAGAATAGGTTCGCAGGTGCAGCGCAACAATACGTTGTTTGACGTAAGCCCCCTGCTGGTGCGGCCCGCCGGCCTGCACAGCTTTTGCTCATGGCTTGCCTGCTGTTGGTGCGCACTTTGCGTACAGGGCGTCGGGATGCGGCGACGGCGTCCATGCCGGCTGCCTTTTCTTGGTGAATTCTCATGTCATGCAGACAGGCATCTACGTCATTTGACGTATGCCCTCTTGCCCCGAATGGTTTGAAAATTGCTTGGACATAAACACGAGCCGGGCAGTCAGCCTGCGCTGCAGCACACTGACAAGGCGCTGACGGACATGACCCACCGGAACCCCCGACCCCACCAAGAGCCAACGTGACCCATCCCGCCACTCAACGCATCGTCAAGGTCCGGCGCGACTACAACACCTGGGTCGCCAACGAGACGCTGGAAGACTACGCGCTGCGCTACACGCCGCTGTCCTTTCGCCGCTGGTCCGAATTCCGGCTGGCCAACACGGCGCTGGGGGCCACCTCCTTCCTGGCGCTGGAAGCCATCAGCGGGGCCATCACCCTGAGCTATGGCTTCACCAATGCCTTCTGGGCCATCATCTGCGTGATCGTGCTGTTCTTCGCAACCGGCCTGCCCATCAGCTATTACGCGGCGCGCTACGGGGTGGACATGGACCTGCTCACGCGCGGCGCCGGCTTCGGCTACATCGGCTCGACCATCACCTCGCTGATCTACGCCAGCTTCACCTTCATCTTCTTCGCGCTGGAAGCGGCCATCATGGCGCAGGCTATCGAGATCTATTTCGGCCTGCCGCTGGTGTATGGCTATGTGCTCTGTTCGCTCATCATCATCCCCATGGTGGCCTACGGCATCACCCTCATCAATCGCCTGCAGATGTGGACCCAGCCGCTGTGGCTGGTGCTGCTGGTGCTGCCCTATGCCTGCGTGCTGTACAAGGAACCGGAGGCACTGTCGAACCTGATGAGCTTCGCGGGCCGTGCCGAAGAAGGCAGCTCCTTCAACCTCACGCTCTTCGGCGCGGCCGCCACGGTGGCCTTCTCGCTCATTGCGCAAGTGGGGGAACAGGTCGACTTCCTGCGCTTCCTGCCGCAGAAGACCGCCGCCAATCGCGGCCGCTGGTGGAGCGCCCTGCTGCTGGCCGGACCCGGCTGGATCCTGCTGGGCGGGGCCAAGATGCTGGGCGGCACGCTGCTGGCATTCCTCGCCATCCAGCATGAAGTGCCGATGGCACGTGCCGTGGAGCCAACCCAGATGTACCTGATCGGCTACCAGTACGTGTTCGGCAATCCGGCCTTTGCGCTGGGAGCGGTGGTGCTGTTCGTGGTGGTGTCGCAGATCAAGATCAATGTCACCAATGCCTATGCCGGCTCGCTGGCCTGGTCCAACTTCTTTGCCCGCCTCACGCACAGCCATCCGGGGCGCGTGGTGTGGCTGGTGTTCAATGTGCTGATCGCGGTGCTGCTCATGGAGCTGGGGGTGTTCAATGCGCTGGAACACGTGCTGGCGCTCTACAGCCTGGTGGCCATCTCCTGGATCGGGGCCGTGGTGGCCGATCTGGTCATCAACAAGCCGCTGCGGCTGAGCCCTGCGCACATTGAATTCAAGCGCGCTCACCTGTATGACGTGAATCCCGTTGGTGTCGGTTCAATGGTGATTGCCACCCTGCTCTCCACGCTGGCCATGTCGGGCGTGCTGGGCAAGACCATTGCCGCGATGGCCCCCTTCATCGCACTGGGGACGGCGCTGGTGACGGCGCCGCTGATCGCGCTGGCCACCGGCAGCCGCTACTACATCGCGCGGCGCGATACGCTGTCCGAGCAGAACTATCGGCCCGTCACACCCGGACAGGCGCACTCGGTACTGGATTGCGTGATCTGTGGCAATGCGTTCGAGACGCCGGACATGGCGCATTGTCCAGCCTACCAGGGGGCCATCTGTTCGCTGTGCTGTTCACTCGATGCACGCTGCAAGGACCGCTGCAAGACGCCCCGCGCACGCCTGCCCAACCAGATTCTTCATACGCTGCGCCAGCTGATCCCGGCGCGCTTCGCACTCAAGCTCAATACGCGTATCGGGCATTACCTGAGTGTCTTCGGGCTGCTGGCAGGCGGACTGGCCATCGTGTTGTGGATGCTGTATTTCCAGCAGATGGCCGATCTTTCCGGGCTGAGCTTGTCCGCACCGGATTCATTGCGGGGCGTCTTCATCAAGCTGTTCTGCCTGCTGCTGGTAGTGGTTGGCGTCGGTGCCTGGTGGCTGGTGCTGACCAACGAGAGCCGGGCCGTCGCCCAGGAAGAATCGGAACGCCAGACCAACCTGCTGCTGCAGGAAATCGAGGCCCACAAGCAGACCGATGCCGAACTGCAGCGCGCCAAGGAAGCCGCCGAATCGGCCAACCTGGCCAAGAGCCGCTTCGTGGCCGGCATGAGCCACGAACTGCGCACGCCCTTGAACAGCATCCTCGGCTATGCACAGATCCTGCACGTGGACGCCACCATCCCGCCGGCCCGCAAGGAAGCCATCGCCATCATCCGCCGCAGCGGCGAACACCTGTTGAGTCTCATCGATGGCCTGCTCGACATCGCCAAGATCGAAGCCGGCAAGATGCGGCTGGCCTCGGACGAGCTGGCGCTGGAAGCCTTCCTGGAACAGATCGTCGGCATGTTCGCGCCACAGGCCGAACAGAAGGGCCTGCACTTCCGCTTCGAGAAATCCGGACGCCTGCCGCAGATCGTGCACGCGGACCAGAAGCGGCTGCGCCAGATCCTCATCAACCTGCTGGGCAATGCGGTGAAGTTCACTGATCACGGCGGCGTTACGCTCAAGCTGCGCTACGCCCGCGAGATCGCGTATTTCGATGTGATCGACAGCGGCATCGGCATTGCCGACGAGGACCTGGAACGCATCTTCCTGCCCTTCGAGCGCAGCAGCGCCGCCAATCTGCGCGAAGACATCGGTACCGGCCTCGGCCTGGCCATCAGCCGCATGCTGGTGCACATCATGGGTGGCGAACTGAGCGTGCAGAGCCGGGTCGGCCAGGGCAGCAGTTTCCATCTCAAGATCTACCTGCCTGAAGTACACGTCCCGCGCCCGCGCATCAAGCTGGAAGACCAGATGTCGGGCTACGCCGGTCCTTCTCGCCACATCCTGGTGGTGGACGACCAGGCCTCGCAGCGACGACTGCTCAGGGACATGCTCATGCCGCTGGGATTCGTGGTGAGCGAAGCCGACAGCGGGCTGGCCTGCATGGAGCGATTGGGACGCGAAGTTCCGGACCTGATCCTGCTGGACATCGCCATGCCGCAGATGGATGGCTGGACGGTGGCCCGCGCCATTCGCGCACGCGGGCTCGCGCAGCTGCCCATCCTGCTGGTCTCGGCCAATGCCTTCGAGAACCTGCATGAGCGCAACGAGCCGCCGCTGGTCAATGATTTCGTGGTCAAGCCGGTCTCGTATCACGAATTGCTGGGCAAGATCCGCCAGCATCTGCAACTGGACTGGGTGGCGAGCATCCTTCCCCCTGTACCGGCAGAAGTGCCACCGCCATCTGCGGCGCCACAGGCCCTGATGCTGGTGCCACCGCAAGACAAACTGGCCGCCTTGCTCGAACTGGGCAGCATCGGCTACGCCAAGGAAATCCTGCGCCAGCTCGACGCGATGGAGCGCCAGCAGCCGGCCTACCTGCCCTTCACCACCGAGCTGCGGCAGCTGGTCAAGCAATTCCGATTGAACGAATACGTCACCCGCATCAAGGAGCTGATCCGACATGATCTCAACGACGTTCGATAGACACGTGGTACTGATCGTCGATGACATGCCCGACAACCTGGCCATGTTGTCCGACGCGCTCGATGAGAGCGGCCACATCGTGCTGGTCGCCACCGACGGCCTGGCGGCGCTGGAGCGGCTGGATCACATCACGCCCGACCTGATCCTGCTGGATGCGATGATGCCCGGCATCGATGGCTTCGAGACCTGTCGCCGCATCAAGCAGGTCAAACGCGTGGCGCATGTGCCGGTGGTGTTCATGACGGGCTTGTCGGAGACCGAACACGTGGTGCGCGGCTTCGAGGTCGGCGGCATCGACTACGTGACCAAGCCGATCCGTCCGCAGGAGGTAGTGGCGCGCATTGGTGCGCATATCCGTACTGCGCGCATGATGACGCAGACGCGCGGCATGCTGGAACATGCGGCACATGCGGTGATCGTGCTGGGCGGCAATGGCTTGCCGATGTGGCAGACCAGCAAGGCCTCACAGTGGCTGGAAAAATACTATGGTCCGGCGGCACCGGCCAGTCACAAGCTGCCCGGGCCCTTGCAGGTCTGGCTCAACGAGCAGCTGGTACGGCAGCGCCAGGGCGAGAGCCTGGATCACGTACCGCCGTTGATCGTGCGCCAGCAACAGGATGAACTGCACATCACCCTCTCCGGTCCGGGCCAGGGTCATGGCGTGAGCCTGGTGCTGGAGGAGAAGATCGCCGGCTCGGCGCATCGCGGCGAAGAGCTCATGGTCCTGCCGGCCACTCTGGAAGGCGCGCGCCTGACCCCGCGCGAAAGCGACGTGCTGCTATGGCTGGGCAAGGGCAAGACCAACCGCGACATCGCCGAGATCCTCGGCATGAGTCCGCGTACCGTCAACAAGCACCTGGAACATATCTTCGTGAAGCTGGGGGTGGAGACGAGATCGGCGGCGGCGGTGCTGGCCAGGGCCAGCGTTCCATAGATCGGCAGCGGTCACAGACACGCAAACATTGGGGCAAGGTCGCGCGGACCGCTCAGGCCAGCGCGGCCAACGCTTGTGCCTCCGATTTCAGCCCGCTGGCAAAGTATCTCTTGAGCAGTACGTCCGGCATGGCCCGCAATACAAAATTACGCATGGCAAAGCCCACCCGAGTGGACGGAACGTACATCGGGGCCAGTTTGCGACTGCGATGCTGCAAGCGCATTACGGTAGGACGCAGGCGCTGATCGTGACGCGCCAGCGCCACCTCCAGTCCAGCCGCCGAGGGGGCGATTGTGCCTGCGGCAGCACGCTCCAGTTCTTCGGCCAGTATCGACGCCGATGCCAGCGCCAGGCCGGCCCCCTGCCCCGAAATGAGCGACAGACTATGCGCAGCGTCGCCCAGCAGCAGAATGCGGCCTTGCCGCCAAGAGGGTAATTCCACCAGTACCAGGTCGTCGATGACGATCTCCTGCGGATTCTCAACCGCTTCCAGCGCAGTGCGTACACCTGCGAAACTTCTGGCCGTGCAAGCGCGCAGCAATGACTGGCGCTGCGCCGGCGCAACGAACCCGGCCTCACGGCTGCGCCAGACATGCAGTGCGGCCAGCCGGCCATCGCACAATCCATAGTATTCGGTCTGGATGCCGGGCTCGGCATAGCAAAGAAAGTCTTTTCCCAGCATCAGGCTGTCCTGCACCTCATAGCTGGCGTACCGGTAGCCCAATGGCCGGAGACAGTCGGCATCGGCGGCGAAGTACCGGCGACGCAGAGGCGAATGCACACCATCAGCGGCAATGAGCAGATCGGCCTCATGGCAAGAGCCATCGCTCAAGGTCACGCGCACACCGCTGTCATGGTTGAGCGCCTCTTGCACGGTCACGCCGAAGCGCCACGCAATGTCCCGTATGGGCAGCGCCGCATGCAGTTCCTGCACCAGGACGCCACGCCTCAGCGTGAGCCACTCGATACCGGCCAGCGCCTCGCGATAGTTGATGCGCAAGATCTCCCGACCAAGCCGGTCGCGATAGATATGCTTTCCCATGTCGGGATAGGCCAATTCGCTCAACCGCGGCACCAGGTCCATACGGCGCACGGTGGCCAGTCCGGGGCCGGACAGGCCCATCATATGGCCGCCGTCGCGCAGGGCATCAGCCTGTTCCACCATCAACACGCGCCAGCCGGCACGCTGCAGCCACCAGGCAGCGGCCAGCCCGGCGATGCCGGCTCCGCAGATGACCACAAGACCCTGGCGGGACGTTTCCTCATGCGTTTGCATCACTTGGTTTCTCCGAAAAAAGATCAGGCCCGATGCCACGGCACCAGACAGCCACGCCGGCCATCGCCAGCGCCAATGCAGCCAGGCCCAGCACAGCGCTATAGCCCAGGCGGTGCGCCAGCCACCCGCCGACGATGCCCAGCACGACGGCCATGCAGGCATCGGCGCACTGGAACAAGGTGAAATCGACGCCCGGCTGGTGGCCATCTGCACAACGCATCAGCAGCGTGTAGCTGGCCACGAAGGTGGCGGAGAGCGCCATCGAGAACACCCACACGGCTACCGCCTGCATGAGCAATGGCACAACGCCCGCCAGGCACAGCAAGGCCAGCGCTTGCAGGGTCAATGCCGTCACCAGCGCCACGCGCGCTTGCCAGCGACGCACCAGAAGGCCGCCCAGCAGCGCGCCCGTCAAGCCGGCCAATACGCCGCCTGCGCCTTGCAGCCAGGCCAGTCGCTCCAGTGGCATGCCGTGATCAAGCAGGAAAGCACCAGTCAATCCCATGACCAGCCGCGGGCCGATGGCCAGCAGGATCGTCAGTACCAGACCAGAGCGCACCGCCGGACGGTGCCATGCCTGGCTCAGCGACGCCGGTCTGCGCGTCAAGCTGCGCCTCGCCTGCCCGGGGCGCAGGAACCACCACGGCAGGCTGAGCAGGGCAATCAGCAAGGCCAGCAGCAAGCATCCCTTTGCCATCCCCCATCGCTGCGCTGCCAGCAGGAACAGCCCACCGCCCAGCAGCAATCCGGCATAGCTGCCTCCGACTTGCACCACGTTGACCCAGCCGCGCAGGGACGGCCGCGACTGCTCTATCGCGAAACCGTCGCAGGCCACATCAATGCTGGCGGCCAGCAGCGCGGCCAGCGACAGCGCCACCATGATCAGCCCGACCTGTCTGCCCCCGCCTGCGGCCATCAGCGCAAACAGCGCCGCCAGCATCAGTTGCCCGCCCAGCACAATCTGGCCAGAGCGGGCGGCGCTGCCAGCGGGCAAACGCCAGCGTTCGATCCATGGCGCCCAGGCGAATTTGAGCGCCCAGGGCAGCATCAGCAAGGAGAGCCAGCCCAGCTGCTGCAGCGAGGCGCCCTGGCTGCGCAGCAATGCCGGCAAGGCTTGCGCAGCCACGCCAGTGACCACGCTCTGGGCCACGTAGACACCACCGATAGCAACCAGCAGCAACCCGGCCCGGTCCTCGGTGCTGGTAGTCTCGCTCCGGCGCATCAGTAGGCGTAGCTCAGCATGACGCCCACGGTGCGGCCGCTGGCGACCTGGGCGAAGTTGCCGAGTTGCGCGCCACCGGAGAAGGCGTAGGTGCGGTAAGCGCGGTCGGTCAGGTTGTGCACGTAAAAGGCCAGTTCGGTATCGGGACGGAACTGCCAGGCCAGCGCTGCATCGATGAGGGTATAGGCGGCCTGGCGCAAGGTATTGGCGGTATCAAAATATTGCGCGCCGAGATAACGCGCATTGAGCTGCGGGCGCCAGTTTCCGACAGGGGATGACAGATCCCCTTGCAACCCGAGCCTGAGACCATGCCGTGGTGCGAACGGCACGTCATTGCTGCCGCAGGCAGTACAGGCGCTGGAGGCGACATAGCGGGTGAAGCGCGCGCGATTGATGAAACCGGAAGCGTTCAATGTCCATTGCCGACTCAGGCTCCAGGCCAGATCGAATTCGACGCCGGTAGAACGGCTGTCGCCGACGTTGCGCAGCGATTGATAGCCGACGCTGTCGCCCTGGTACAGCTGGGCATCCTTGATGTCGATGCGGTAAGCGGCGATGCTGCCCTGGACGTGCTGTGCGTTGAACCGGGTGCCGACCTCGACACTGGTGGCGCGCTCGCGCGAGAATGCGCGTGCGTCGGCCACGCTGCTGGGCGCCAGGTTGTATCCGCCTGGTTTGTAACCCTGCGTCAGGCTGCTGTAGAGACGCCATACCGGGTCGAGCCTGTAGCCGGCCGAAAGACGCCCCAGTACGCTGCCCTCGCCGGTGCTGTTGGTACCGCCGAAGGACTGCTGGGCAAAGGTGGCGAAATCGAGCGCGGTCCCGCCAAAGGCCGTGCGGGCGCGGTCTCGGCTCCAGCGCATGCCGCCCGAGAGATCCAGCGCATCGGTGGCGTGCCAGGTCAGGTCGCCATAGGCGGCCACCGATTCGGTCTCATTATGTGATCGCGTGTCGATCGCGTTGACGCCAAACAGCGGCAAGTCATTGCGATAGCGCCGGCTCTGGCCCGTCGCCTGCCGGTACAGCCCGAAGAGGCCATCCCAGGCGCGGCCCGGGCCTTGCGATGCGAGGCGAATCTCTTGCATGTCCTGGCGCCAGTTTTCAGGTTGAGCGGTGTAGTAAGGACCAAACACATAGCTGCGATCCGTCTCGGCCTGCTGCCAACCAGCCAGCGCCGAAAGCTTCCACGGCCCCATGTCGTAGACGGCAGCCAGCGATTGACTATCACCGCAACGCCGTTGTGAAAAGTCCGCCAGCGATTTGGGCATCCCGCTCTGCACATAGATTTTGCGGCTGCCGATGTCATTGAAGGCGACGTAGGCATCCTGACTGGAACGCGCGCACTCGCGCCCGGCCGCCAGGCTCGCCTGCCACCCGGCCCCTGAAGGGGCCAGGCGCAACTTGACCATGCCGCTGCTGCTGCGCACGCCGCCCTGGCGACTGGCGCCGGTAGCAGGATTGTGCAGGTCGCCCGGGGCATTGTCGTGACGCAGCGCCACCGAGGCATACAGCATCTCCTTCACCAGCGGCAGAGCCAGCGTACCTTCCAGCACATTGCCATCACGGCTGGACCAACCGGTGCGCAAACGTGCGCGTACGGTATTGTCGGGCTGGCGCGTGGTCACGTTGATCACGCCGCCCTCGGCGCTCTTACCGTACAAAGTTCCCTGCGGCCCTTTGAGCAATTCGACGCGCTCCACTTCCACCAGCGACTGGTTCACCAGAATGGGCATCTGCGGCACTCCATCCACATACAGCGTGAGTGCAGGATTGTAGAAGTCTTGCGCCGACGTGACGCCGCGCACGCTGATGAGCGGATAGTGCAGCGATCCGCTACCGGCCATCTGCACACCCGGCAGGATGCGCCCCAGGTCCTGGGTGCTGCGTACTTGCGCATCGTCGAGCTCGCTTTGCTCAAGCACTACCACGCTGCCGTTGACGCTCTCCAGAGTCTGTTCGCGCTTGTTGGCCGTGACGATCACCGGTGCCAGCCGTGTGCGCTCATCGACGATAACCGCCCCCGCCTCTTGCGCCAGGACCGGGCTGCCCCACGCCGCGCAAGCTGCGGCGACAGCGGTACGCAGCAATGGGTATGCAACGCCATGCATCATTTTTCTCATGTCCACTCTCCGTGTGCCATTATGATAATGAGAATTATTATTATCTTTGACGATAAGCGGTGAACGGTTTCACGACCGTCTTACCGGTTTCGAGGATTTTTCATATGGATCAGCACAACGAAGACTGGAGCGTGGCCGAGGACGGCAGCGTCCGCATGGAACATCACCCGCTGTTGCCCAGCGTCGTCCTGCCCGCCGAATGGGCCGCCATGATGCGGGTGGATGAACTGGCCGGCGGCATCAGCATCACCGGCTGGCACGGCCACCCGCGCCAGGCGCTCGATGTCAGAGCGACAGGACCGGCGCTGTTCTGCGTCGCCCTGCTGCTGGAAGGCCGGGCCGCCATGGCGCTTGATGGTGGTCCCCTGCTGGAGCTTGAGGCTGGCATGGCGGTCATTCAGACCGCCGACCGGCCAGTCACTGGTCGCTTCTGCGTAAAGGGTGGCGCGGCCATCCGGCTGGTGGACATCCGCTTCACACTACAGGCGCTGGCCGATGTCGGTGGCCGGCCGTTGTCGAGCCTGCAGCGCGACCTGCTGCGCGATTGCAGCCTTCCCGAGGCTGGCGCGCTGATGGGGGGCTTGCACGCACCGCCCGTCATGCTGCGCATCGCCAGCGAGATCTTGCAGTGCGACTTCAGCGGCGATCTGCGTTGCCTGTACCTGCGCGCCAAGGCGCTGGAGACGCTGGCGCAGTTGCTCCAGCACCTGCACTGCGGCAGCCGGGGCGAAGTGGGTACGCGAGAGCAACGGCAACTGGAGCAGGCGCGCCGGCTGCTGGAACAGCGCTACGCCGAGTCATGGAGCATCGACAGGCTGGCACAGGCAGTGGGATTGAACCAGAAGAAATTGCAGGCAGGCTTCCGGGTCATGGCCGGACGCACCGTCCATGCCCACCTGCGCGAGCTGAGGTTGCATGCGGCGGCGACCATGCTGGCAGAGGGTGTGGGCGTGGCTGATACGGCCTTGGCCGTGGGGTTTTCCAACCTGAGCCATTTCAGCAAAAGTTTTCGCCAGACCTACGGCGTGACGCCCAGTCAATGGAGGCAACACCTGCCGCCCCATGCCCGCCTGCTACCGTAGGCAACAGGCCGAAGCCACAGAAACTGCGCGCTTGTGACAGAGGGACAGGCCCCCACCTTTGGTCGCTCCGCCCCGCGGTCATTGAGCATGGCGGAAAAGAATGTCGCACGTGAACCGATACTTTGCCCTATCCTTGCACAGGGCACTCACGCCCATCATTACCGAAGCAAAGGAGTCAACATGCCCAAGAAAGAGAAACTGGACCCGGAAACCGAAGCCCTGATCCAATGGTGTACCGAAGTCGAGCAATTCCTGGTCAAGGGCGGTGCCACGCTGGACCAGGCACAAGAGCACATCGAGGAACAGGTCGAATGGTTCACTGACCTCTACTACGATGGCCTCACCCCGGAAGAAGCTGCCAAGGAAGCCCTGGCCTGATTCTCATCCGCCACTCCCCCAACCGCATCCCGGCCCGCAAGGCCGGGATTTTCTTTGGCTGACACGCCGCACCGTGACACCGGGGCCGCCGGGGCAGGCCACCGGTCACAGGACAAGGCAAGTGAAACGTCTGTGATCTGAGCTGAACCCGGCCAACGTTACGCAGTCAGAGGACGAGCCCGGTTCAGTGATGCCAGGCTTTGCAGGACACTCCATTGTTGCTCCTTGGACGCGCACACCATGCTGACAATTTTCTTGCAGACCACCCGAACCACACTGCGTACCGCCTTGCTTTGCCTGTGCGCGGGATGCACGCCGCTGGCGGTGGCCGAAGGCAGCGCCTTCGTTCATCCAGGCGGCCTGCACACCACCGCCGATTTCACCCGGATCAAGACCCGCCTGGCCGCCATGGACCAGCCCTGGACTGCAGGCTGGCAGCGCCTCACCGGCAATCGCCACGCCGGCCTCGACTGGCAGCCGGCGGCGGTCCCCGTGATCTATCGCGGCAAGGATGGAGCCGGACATGCAGAAAACTACAGCCGCCTCTTCAACGATGCAGCCGCAGCCTATGCCCTGGCCCTGCGCTGGAAAATCAGCGGCGACGATCGCTATGCCGCGCGCGCGACGCTCCTGCTTGAGGCATGGGCCAGCACCTTGCAGGCCATCGAAGGCAGTTCGGACCGTTTTTTGGCATCGGGCATCTATGGCTACCAGCTGGCCAACGCGGGAGAACTCCTGCGCGACTATCCACATTGGCCCGGCGGCGGCTTCAACGCGTTCAAGGACATGATGCTGCGGGTCTTCTACCCGATGAATCACGACTTCCTCACCCGCCACAATGGGGCCCGCATCGATCACTACTGGGCCAACTGGGACCTCGCCAACATGAGTTCGATGATGGCGATCGGGATCCTGGCCGATCGCCACGATCTCTACCAGGAAGCCGTCCGCTACTTCAAGCAGGGAGCCGGCAATGGTGCCATCAACAACCTGGTCTGGACGCTCTATCCCGACGGCCTTGGCCAGATCCAGGAAAGCGGTCGCGACCAGGGACACAGCCTGCTGGACCTGGCCCTTGCCGGCGCGTTCTGCCAGATGGCCTGGAACCAGGGTGATGACCTGTTCGGGTACGAGAATAACCGGCTGCTGCGCGGTGCCGAATATGTGGCGCGCTACAACCTGGGCGATACCGTTCCCTTCACGCCTTATCACAACAGCGACGTGACGCAGGAGACCATCTCACCCACAGGCCGTGGCGAACTGCGTCCGATCTGGGAACTGCTGTACCAGCACTATGTGGTGCTCAAAGGCCTGCCCGCGCCCGCCGTGCAACGCTTCGCCGAGAAGGTGCGGCCGGAGGGAGGCGGCGGCGACTACGGACCCAACAGTGGTGGTTACGATCAGACCGGCTATGGCACCTTGATGTACACCTTGCGCTAGCAAGCCCCCCCTCCGGCAGCGCCAGGCAATCAGACGTACGTCTGGCCTGCCGTATTACTTCAGCGCAAACCGCGTCGGCACCCGCTGCAGGGCGTCATACAAGGGCCGGCAGGACTCGGCCAGACGCTCCAGGCTGGCCTCGCGCAGCGCGTCCAGATCCACCGGCTCCGTTCCCGCCAGTCCGGCCCAGGCCAGCAGCGCACCGAAGGCTTGCGGCGTATCGAACATGCCATGCAGGTAGCTGCCCAGGATCTGCCCATCTTCCGATTGCGCACCCTCGCCGCGCCCGTCGATCACGAACGCAGGACGCCCCAGCGCCGGGCCGGAGGACACGCCCATGTGGATCTCGTAGCCACTGACCGATGCAGCCGTCTCAGCGAAGGCGCATTGGCCGACCACCTGAAGCAGTTTCTTCTCACGCGTCAATTCGGTACGCATGGGCAGCAAGCCGAGGCCGGCACTGCTGCCGGGCGCACCTTCCGCACCATGCGGATCGTCCACGCTCTCCCCCAGCATCTGGAAGCCGCCACAGATGCCGATGAGCTTGCCGCCATAGCGCAGGTGCCGTGCGATGGCCGTGTCCCAGCCATGTTCCCCCAGCCAGCGCAGGTCACCGCGCGTGTTCTTGCTGCCGGGCAGAATGATGAGATCGGCGGGCGGCACCGGCTGACCCGGCCCGATGAAACGCAGGTCCACACCGGGATGGGCGCGCAGCGCGTCAAAGTCGGTGTGGTTGCTGATGCGCGGAAAGACCGGCACCACAATGCGGAAATCGCCCTTGCTCTCCTGCGTGGCCGCCACCGCATCCTCGGCATCGAGATGCAGTCCGTGCAGGTAAGGCAGCACCGCCAGCACGGGCTTGCCGGTGCGGGCTTCGAGCCAATCCAGGCCGCCCTGCAAGAGACTGATATCGCCCCGAAAACGATTGATGACGAAGCCGATCACGCGCTCGCGCTCACTCTCGGAAAGGCAATCGAGGGTGCCGGTAAGATGGGCGAAGACGCCGCCCCGGTCGATGTCGGCCACGATGATGACCGGGCAATCGACCACTTCCGCAAAGCCCATGTTCGCGATGTCGCGCGCGCGCAGGTTGATCTCGGCCGGACTGCCCGCCCCTTCCACGATCACGCAGGCATATTGCGTGCGCAGACGCTCGTAGGATTGCAGCACCGCCTGCATGGCTTCGGTCTTGTAGCGGTGATAGTCACGGGCGTTCATATCCGCGCGCACCTTGCCATGCACGATGACCTGCGCCCCGGTATCACTGGAGGGTTTCAGCAGCACCGGGTTCATATCGGTGTGGGGCGCGATGCCGGCGGCCTGGGCCTGCAGGGCCTGGGCCCGTCCGATCTCGCCACCGTCGCTGGTGACGGCGCTGTTCAAGGCCATGTTCTGCGGCTTGAAGGGGGCGACGCCGATGCCATCCTTCTTCAGCAGGCGACACAGCGCAGCGGCCAAGGTGCTCTTGCCGGCATCCGACGTGGTGCCCTGGATCATCAAGGTATGGAAGGGAAAATCAGCCACGTTGGCTCCATGTGTTCAAGGCATCTTGCAGACGCGTCCAGCCCGCTTCATCCGGCGGCAGGCCGAGCCGGATGCCACCGGCACCGCGCGTGAAGAGGCGCACCCAGATGCCGGCACGCGCCATCGCTTCATGAAACGCCTGCGCCTCGGGCTCGGGCCACCACTGGAACAGCGCCGTACCACCGGCGCGAATACCGTGCTGCGCCAGCAGCGCATGCAGGCGTTCGCCTTCGGCCAGCAAGGTCTGCAGCGTGGCGGCCTGCCATGGTCGATCACACAGCGCGGCGCTGCCGATCTGCTGCGCCGGGCCGCTGATGGACCAGGGACCGAGCCAGTCGGCCAGCGCCTCCAGCACGGCGGGCGCAGCCCCCACGAAACCCAGCCGCAAACCGGCCAGGCCAAAAAACTTGCCGACCGACCGCAGCACGATCAGGCCCGGCTGGTCGCTGTGGGCGGCCACGCTGCGGCCTTGCACGGTATCGCCAAAGGCCTCATCGACCACCAGCCAGCCACCGCGTGCGGCCAGCAGCGTCGACCAGCGCAATACATCCTCCGGTGCCACCATGGCACCGGTCGGGTTGTTGGGATTGCACAGGACCAGCACCTCGCAGCGCGACTCACGGACCGCCTCATCCAGATCGTCATAGGGCACCTCCCGCACGGCATGCCCTGCACGCCGCCAGCAGTGGGCGTGTTCGGCATAGATGGGGGCCGCGACCACCACCTGTGCCGGTCGGCCTTGCTGTTGCAGGCGCAGTTGGGGCAATGCCTGTATCGCCGCTTGCGTGCCCGCCACCGCCAGCAGGCGGGGCGCCCCGTAATACGCGCAGGCGGCCTGTTCCAGCGCGTGCGAAGGTTCGGGCAGGCGATGCCATGCATCGGGCGCAGGTGCCGGGGCCGGGTAAGGACGCGGATTGATGCCGGTGGAGAGGTCCAGCCAGTCAATGCGCGGACGGCCATAATGGCGTGCCGCGTGGTTGAGATTGCCGCCGTGTTCAAGCATGGTGCGCTCCCGTTCCGACTGCGAGGGTCAGCACTGCCAGTGCGCAGACCACGGCCACCCACAGCGCCGCGGTCATCGCCACCAGACGCCAGGCGCGCACGATGTCCGGCCCTTGCGGCGGCAGGCCGCGTCCCAGCGGCGGGCGCTCTTCGACTTCACCGTCGTAGATGGCAGGTCCGCCCAGGGCCAGGCCCAGCGCACCGGCACCGGCAGCCATCACGGGGCCGGCATTGGGGCTGCTCCATGCGGGTGCCTGTGCTTTCCAGCAATCCAAGGCCTGACGACGTTGCCCCAGCCACGCGTAGGAGAACGCGGTCAGGCGTGCAGGCAGCCAGTTGAGGCCATCATCGATGCGGGCGGCAGACCAGCCGAAAAACAGGAAACGCGCATTGCGATAGCCCCACATGGCGTCCAGCGTATTGGCCAGCCGGAACAGCAACGCCCCCGGACCGCCCGCCACCAGAAACCAGAACAAGGTGCCGAAGACGGCATCGTTGCCATTCTCCAGCAGGGATTCAACGCCCGCCTTGGCCAGTTCGGCCTCCCCGGACTCACGCGTATCCCGGCTGACGATGTACGAGGTCAGCCGCCGTGCCAGAGGCAGATCGCCTTGCGCCAGCGCCTGGGCAATCGGCAGCGTATGTTCGCGCAGGCTGCGCAGGCCGATGCAGAAATACAGCAGCGCCGCATGCGCCAGCGCGGCCAGCCATCCCGGCAATACGGCAATGATCCAGGCGCAAGCCAGCACCGGCGGCAACACCGCCAGGCACCAGGCCAGCACGCCGCGCAGACGTAGCGCGGGAGCGTGATTGAGCCTGCCCTCGATGCGCTTGGCCAGGTTGCCGAAGCCGACCAGCGGATGCCAGCGCCGCGCCTCGCCCAGCAGCAGGTCCAGCGCGATGCCCAGCGCCATCAGTGCGGCCAGCGCGGGCCACGACAGCCCGCTCAGCATGGGTGGTCCTTGAAGGTCAGCGGCAAGCCGGCCGCCACCCATTGCACGCGTTCGCAAAGCGCGGCCACAGCCTGGTTCAAGCGGCCCGCCTCGTCAACAAACCAGCGCGAGATCGCCCCCTGCGGCACGATGCCCATACCCACTTCATTGGAGACCAGGATCACGGTGCCCTGCACTTCCTGCAAGGCGCGCAGGAAATCCACGCGCTGCTGCGTGAAGGCCAGCGGCGGCGTGATCGGCCCTACCTCCGGATAGTCCACGCCCTCGGCGAAGAGCAGGTTGGCCAGCCAGACGGTAAGGCAGTCGACCAGCACCACGGACTCGGGCTGGCTCAGGCTGCGCAGCGCCTGACCCAATGCCAGCGGTTCTTCCACGGTGCTCCAGTGGCCGCCCAGCGCGCGGCGGCGCTGCTGGTGATGGGCGATGCGTTCCTGCATCTCGGCATCGGCACGGCTGGCGGCGCGATTGGCGGTGGCCAGATAGACGATCTCCTGCGGACCGGAACGCGCCGCCGCCAGGGCCAGGCGCTCCGCGTGGGCACTCTTGCCGCTGCGGGCGCCGCCGAAGATGAGGCTGCGATGCCGGGTAGAGCTTGGGGTCGTCATGCTTTCGGTTCTCCTTGCACGGGCCAGCGGTCTTCGAAGACCAGGTCCTGCAAACGTTGGCGGGTCGCCCATTGCTCCTGCTCCAGCATGGGCTTGTCATAGAATGCGGGCACGTGGCCCAGGCACAGTACCGCTACCGGTTCGGCACCCTCAGGCAGATGCAGCAATTGCGCCAGTGCCGCGGGTTCAAACAGCGATACCCAGCCCATCCCCAGCCCTTCGGCACGGGCGGCCAGCCACATGTTCTGCAGCGCGCAGGACAGCGAGGCCAGGTCCATCTGCGGCAAGGTGCGGCGACCGAAGATATGGGTCTCGCGCTGATCCATCAGTGCGGCGACGAGTACCTCGCCACACTCGCTAATGCCTTCTACCTTCAGGCGCATGAATTCGTCTTCGCGCTGATCCAGTGCCCGGGCAGTGGCGATACGCTCCTGCTCCACCAGGGCATGGATCTGCTGGCGCAGCGCCTGGCTGCGGATGCGAATGAAACGCCACGGCTGCATGAAGCCCACGCTGGGACCATGATGGGCCGCCTGCAGCAGGCGTTCCAGCAGCTCAGGCGCGACCGCATCGGGCAGGAAATGGCGCATGTCGCGCCGCTCGCGAATGACGCGGTAGACCGCATCGATCTGCGCCTGCGGATAGCGATGAGAGACGGCCTCGCTCATGAGGCCGCCCCTCCCAGCAGCGCTGCCACCGTACGCGGTGCCGAGCGGAAATAGGCATGCAGATAGCTGGCGGTGACCTTGCCACGGCGATAGACGACCTCCCCTTCGGACGAATCGAAGAGACGCTCGCCACGCGCGATGAACTCCGCTCCGACCACCGCACGCGAATAGTGGAAGGTATGGCAGCGCAGATGCTCGCCGACTGCGCCGGGCAGGTTCAGCTGCAAGGTCTGGTAACCCAGTCCCTGCAGGCGCGGCTGCACTGTGGCCTGGCCGGGCAGGATGCCGCACAGCTGGCCGCTGCTGCCGTCACCGGCAATGACCGTCTCCAGCAGGAACAGCATGCCGCCGCATTCCGCATAGAGCGGCTTGCCGGCCCCGGCATGGGCGCGCAGGCTGGATTGGGTGCGTTGCGCAGCCTGCAAGGCTGGCAGGTGCAGTTCCGGATAACCGCCCGGCAGCCAGACCGCGTCGCACTCCGGGACCGCTTCATCGGCCAGCGGCGAGAAGAAGATCACGCTGGCCCCCATGAGCGCCAGCAGATCGAGGTTTGCGGGGTAAATGAAGGAAAACGCCAGATCGCGCGCCACGGCGATGGTCTTGCCCTCCAGCAGGCGCGGGAATGCGCGTTCGGGCGGGGGCGTACCGAAGTCCACTTCCGGAGGCAGATTGGCCAGTGAAGTAGCGGACATTCTTTCGGCCACGGCATCCAGGCGCGCATCCAGATCGGCGATCTCGGGCGCAGCCACCAGGCCCAGGTGGCGCTCCGGCAAGGCGAATTGCATGTCGCGCTGCAAGCCGGTCAGCAGCGGCACCGAAGGACGTGCATTCTGCAAGCCCTGGCGCAGCATCTGCGCATGGCGCGGACTGGCCACGCCATTGGCCAGCACCCCGGCGAACTTCAGCTCGGGACGATAGGCCAGCAGGCCTTGCGCCAGCGCGCCGATGGTCTGGCCCATGCCGCGCGCATTGATGACGGCCACGATGGGAATGCCCAGCAACTGCGCCAGATCGGCACTGCTGGGCTCGCCGTCGAAGAGGCCCATCACGCCCTCCACCAGCAGCACATCGGATTCGGCGGCGGCCAGTGCCACCTGGCGGCGGCAGTGATCCTCCCCACCCAGCCACAGGTCGAGGTTGGCGACCGGCTGGCCGCTGGCCTGCTGCAGCACCATCGGATCTAGGAAATCCGGGCCGGTCTTGAACACCCGCACCCGCTTGCCCTGGTGGCGATACAAGCGTGCCAGGGCGGCGGTGATGGTGGTCTTGCCATGGCCCGAGGCCGGGGCCGAGATGAACAGGGCCGGGCAACGATATTGAGGGGCAGACATCAGAACTCCACGCCTTTCTGCGCCTTCACGCCCTGCTCCTTGTAGGGATGTTTCAGCGGGCGCATCTCGCTGACCAGGTCGGCCTGTTCAATCAGGGCCTCCGGCGCATGGCGGCCGGTGACGACGATGTGCAGCATCTCGCGGCGTGCCGCGAAGACACGCAGCACCTCCTCCAGATCGAGGTACTGGTATTTCAGGACGATGTTGAGTTCATCCAGGATCACCATGTCGTAGCTCGGATCCCCGATCATGCGCACGGCCTCGGCCCAGCCGTGTGCGGCGGTGCGCATGTCGGCGTCGCGGTCCTGGGTATCCCAGGTGTAGCCTGCGCCGACGACATGGAAGTCACAGTTGGCGTGCCCGCCGAGAAAGTCGCGCTCGGCGCTGTAGAGCGCGCCCTTGATGAACTGCACCACGCCCAGTTTCATGCCGTGGCCGAGGATGCGCATGCCCATGCCGAAGGCGGCACTGGACTTGCCCTTGCCGGTACCGGTGTTGACGATCAGGAGACCCTTTTCCTTCTGGGCGGCGGCCTTCTTTTTTTCGAAGCCCTCCTTGTGACGCTGGGTCATGCGCTTGTGCGATTCGGGATCGGTTTTCATGGTGAGGTTCTTTCCTGGTGCTGCAACAAAATCAAATCCATTCGGTGCCGGTCAACGACGACAGTAACTGCGCCACGCGCGCGCGACTGGGGTGGTAGCCGATGAAGACCAGCTCGGAGCCCCCTGCGCTCTTGCCACCCTGCGCACTGGCCACGACGGCGCGCGCACGCACGGCTTGCAGCAATTGCGTGCTGCCCTCGCCGGTGGCGATGAAACCCTTGGTGCGCAGGATGGGCTGGTCCAGCGCCACGGCCACCACGGCACGGCGCAGGGACTCAGGCTCCTGCGCTGCCAGGCTGCGCAGCGTGAAGGATTGCCAGCCGGGATCCTGCTCATGGAAATGCTTGTGGGTGGACAAGCCATGGCTGTGCGCACCCAGCCCGGAGTGCGCATGGCCATTGAAGCGCCACTGGTCCGCTGCCACGGTGGCGCGTTCGCCCGGCATGCCCACCGGCGTGTAATGGTGATGCACGGTGCTGCCTGCCTGGTGCAGGCGCAGGCCGAGTGCGAGACGGATGTCCAGTCTGGCCCCATAGGCCAGCTCCAGGAAACGCACGTTCGGTGCCAATGCGCGCACGGTCTCTTCGGCCTGCAGCAGCGGTGCTTCTTCCATGCCATCGATCTTGTTCAGCACCACCACGTCGGCACATTCCAGCTGCTGGCGGAACAGCTGCGCCGTCGCATCGCGCACGGCGTCACCGCTGGCAAAGGCTTCTTCCAGCAGCAGCGGCGTGTCGACCACGGCCAGCGTGGCATCGAGCACGAAGTGCGGGGCCAGTTCCGGCGATTGCAGCACTTCCATGACGGCACTGGGCAGGGCCAGGCCGGACGTCTCGATGAGCACGTGATCGATCTGCGCCCGCCGTGCGGCCAGGGCCAGCATGGCGGGGACGAAATGTTCGTCGTCGCCATAGGCAATGAGGCCGTGGGCAAAATCCTGGATCTGTACATGACCCTGCGCATCCCCTTCGGCACGCAGCAGGTCGCCATCGATGGCCACTTCGCCGAATTCATTGATGAGCAAGGCCAGGCGGCGCGACTGGCGACGCTGGACCAGCCCGCGCAGCAAGGTCGTCTTGCCGGCACCGAGGAAACCCGTCACCACCGTGACCGGTATCGGTGGCAATGGCGGCGGCAAGGAAGCTACGACGCTGGCCATCTTCAGCCCCCGACCAGTGCTGCCAGTTGCGACTGCAGGGTCGGCACATCATGGGCCACCTGCGGATAGGCCAGTGCTGGCCGGCGCACCGTCAACAGCGGGATGCCCAGGGCGCGTGCCGCATCGACCTTGGCCCGATAGCCACCGGCCTCGCCCGAATCCTTGGTGACCACGCAGTCGATGCCCCAATCCCGCCACAGCGCTTCATTGAAGGCCTGCGAGAACGGTCCCTGCATGGCGCACAGGTTGGCGCGCGGCAAGCCCAGTTCCAGCGCGCGCTTGATGAAGTCCGGATCGGCGGTGACGCGGGCGAACCATTGCTTGTCGGCCGCACCGGGCGCCTGCAGGAAGCTGCCCAGGTCCTTGGAGCCGGTGGCCAGGAAGATGCGGCGGCCCATGGCGATGGCGCGGGTGGCGGCTTCTTCCATGTCGGCGCAGGCGTGCGGATCATCGGCGACCAGGTCGCTAGGACGTTCGTAGCGCAGATACGGAATCGCCAACTCCTTGGCCAGCATCATGAGTTGCTGCGACATCTGCACCGCAAACGGATGCGTGGCATCCACCAGCACGCGCGCCTGGCTCTCGCGCAAGGCCTGGCGGCGCGCTTCCACGCCCTGGCGGCCGGACCAGACGTGGGCCCCCGGACAATCCTGGCTGGCCAGTTCGCCGCCATAAGCGGTCGCCGTGGAGATCACCACCCGCTCGCCCTGCCCGGCCAGCTCGCGTGCCACCAGATTGCCATCGCTGGTACCGGCAAAGACCCACACCGCCCGCTGCGGCAGTTGCGCCACTTCAGCGGCCTCCGATTCTTCGCTCCAGTCGTTGTAGCCGCGCGGCGTAAAGATCCAGTCGCGCTTGCGCTGGGTAAAGCGGTTGCCGATGACGATCGAGGTCAGCATGTCGAACTGCAGGCCCGGCAATTCATCCAGGCGATGAATGGACACCTGCTGGCCCGGACGATAGGCGTTGCGCACCACGCCGCACAGGGTGTGCGGGGCCTTGTGTTGCAGCATCAGCTGCAGGATGCGATAGACGCCCTCCTGCCGCCCGGCGCTCTGCACGTTGTAGAGCACGCAGGCCAGGTCGGCCTGGGCGATGTGGCTGGCGCGCTGTTCGATCCAGGACCACGGGCACAGCAGGTTCGACAGCGACAGCGTGGCGAAGTCATGCGACAGCGGCGACCCCAACAGCGAAGCGCAGGCATTGGCCGAGGTCACGCCGGGAATGACGTTGACCTCATAGGTATCGTCCTCGCGCATGTCGTCGAAGGCCAGCGCGGCCATGGCGTAGATGCCGATGTCACCACTGGAGATGAGCGCCACGCGGCGTCCGGCGCGGGCCTGCTCGATGGCCAGCAAGGCGCGCTCGCGCTCTTGCGTGAGGGGCGGCGTGTGGATTTCCTTGCCCTCGATGTGCGATGCAATCCAACGCAGGTACAACTCGTAGGCGACGATGACCTCGCTGTCGCGCAAGGCCTCGATGGCGCGCGGGATGATCATCTCTTCGAAACCGGGGCCTACGGAGACCAGGTTCAATACGCCTTTTTTCTTGACGGCTTCCATCTGCATACTTTCCATGTTTTACAGCTTGTCTTTGAATGTCCGCCAAGCATCGGCGTCATCCACCACGGCCACGGTCACCCCGTCCAGCGCGGTCTTGCCCAGCAGCAGCCGGCCACGCGGGCTGGCGATCAAGGCCGCCGGTTCGCAGACGCCGTCTACGCCGACATTCTTGCGCACCCACTCCGAGGGCTTGCCGACCCAGGCGCGCTGGGCGATCTGCTCGCGTGCAATCACGCGCAGCGGCAAGTCATGGGTGGCGCAAAAGGCCAGCAGGCCCGGCTCTTGCGCCTTGATGTCGATGGTGGCCACTTCACGCACCTGGGCCAGTGACGCGCCGGGGCACAGCGCCAGCGCCTGCGACACGGCAAGGGCAATCTGCTCCGCCGAGGCCAGCTTGCGGCAACCGATGCCCAGTACCAGCGGCTTGACCGCCTCAGTGGCGGTCGTCACCACCGGCTGCGCCCCTGTCAGTTGCGCTACGCGATAGGCCAGTCCGTTGGCCCCGCCTTCATGTCCGGCCAGCAAGGCGATGGCAAAACGCGCCACCTCATCGACCACCACCAGCGCCGGATCGCTGTGCTTGTCCTGCGGCAGGCCGTCCAGGAAGCGCACGGCAATGCCGGTGGCGCCGATCATGATCCATTGACGATGGCGGCGGTAGGCCAGCGCAAACTGCTGCCGCTGCGACAGTCCGCCCTCGGCCTGCAGCCACGGCTGATACAGCTCGCCGCCCAGCCTGTCCTGCAGGTAAAGAGCCAGCGCCGCCGCCTCGGCACGCACCGGCCACAGGCCGAGTTCAGCCGGGGCGACGGGGGGATTCATGCGGCGTCCTTGTTCTTCTTGACCACGCGGAAGAGGTGCGTGAAGTCCTTGGAGTAGAGACTGGATTCGGCGACCTGTTCCTTGTTCAGGGCGGCACCCACCAGCATCATGGTGGTCAGGTTCCACTCGCCGCGCTTGTTCTCTTCCAGCACCTTGTCGAGCGATCCCTGGTAGATGCGCTGCTCCGGCCATGTGGCGCGATAGACCAGCGTGACGGGGGTCTCCGGCGGATAGTGCAGCAGCAGGTCGTTGACGATCTTTTTGAGGTGCGGGCCGGAGAGGAAGATGCACATGGTGGCGCGATGTGCCGCCAGCGAAGCGATCGACTCCGATTCCGGCACCGCCGAAGCACGCCCCGACACCCGTGTCAGGATCACGCTTTGCGACACTTCCGGCTTGGTCAGTTCGGCCGACACGGCCGCTGCGGCAGCGGTGAAGGACGACACGCCCGGCACTACTTCATAGGCAATACCCAGCGCATCGAGGCGGCGCATCTGCTCGGCAGTCGCGCCGTAGATGGCGGGATCGCCCGAATGCAGTCGCACCACGTCGATGCCCTGCTCCTGCGCACGCACGTAGCAGGCTTGCTGCTGCTCAAGATCGAGGGCGGCGGTATCGATGATCTCGGCCTCGGGGTGGCAATGTTCCAGCAAGGCGGTCGGCACCAGCGAACCGGCATACAGCACCATGCGCACCTGGCCCAGCAGGCGCGCACCGCGCAGGGTGATGAGGTCGGCCGCACCGGGGCCGGCCCCGACGAAATAAACTTTCATGCATTTCCTTTCGAATTCTCTTGGGGCGCGCGATGGCGCTGCGCCTGGGCCGTCTTGCGGATCAGCAGCACGGCCAGGTAACCGCTCGCTTCTGCCGCATCCAGCGCGGTGAGGTCTGTGGCCAGCACTTCGCCCTCCAGACCTATGCGACGGGCGAAGCCGCAGTGCTGCGCAATGCCCATCTCCCGCAGCAAGGCCAACACCCAAGGCAGGCGCGCGCCGACTTTCATCAGCACGACGATGTCATGGCCTTCGATCTCGGCGCGCAAGGTGGCGGCGTCTTCCGGACAAGGGAGGATCAACGTGCGCTCCTTGCCCACCCCCAGTGGCCATTCCAGCGCGGCTGCGGCTGCGGCGTAGCTGGTGATGCCGGGCAGCGTCACGCAATCACACGCGGGATACAGGTCACGCACGGCCGCCAGCACATAGCCATAGGTGGAATAGGTCAGCGCGTCACCGATGGTGAGATACACCACCTGCAAGCCCTGGCGCAATTGCGCCGCCAGTTGCTGGCCCAGTTGCGCGTAATGTTCCTGCAGGACCTGGCGATCCGGGTCCATGTTGAATTCGATTTCGCACAGGCGGCTGCGGTCGAACTCCACGCCTTCCAGGCATTGCAGGGCCACCGACAAGTCCGCGCCACGCGCACGCGGAATGTAGATCACATCGGCCGACCGCAGCGCTGTGAGCGCCGCCAGCGGCAGATAGCCGGCCGGACCGGGACCGACACCGATCCCCGTGAGACGCCCGCTCATGCGCTCTCTCCCAGTTGCCGTCCGTCCAGATCGAACAGCCGCACTGCGATGCGTTCTACCGCCGGCACGCGTGCATGGGCAAGCGCCGCAATGCGGGCTTCGATCTCGCACCAGAGGCGGCGCGACAACGCGGCATCCTGCTGGCGCACCAGTTCTATGATTGCTTCCACCGTATTGGCTTCCTTCATCTGCTGCAGCAGGCTGGCGTCAAACCAGACGCCCTGCCCTGCCGCGTTCATTTCTTCGGCCACGCGGGCCACGCCCTGCATGGCCATGTTGCTCTTGCTGGAGTGCGTATCCCACACCCCATCCAGCACCTTGGCCAGTTTGCCCGGATGCCCCGCCAGCCACAGCAGCGGCAGCGTGCGGCCCTCTTCGGCCAGCGCCTTTTGCGTGAAGTCCAGCGCATCGCCGAGGAAATTGGCGATCTGCACGCTGCGCTTGTCGGGCAGGCCCAGCGTCTGTGCCACGAAGACACGGCCGATCTTGCCCGGCAGGTAGGCCACCGCATCGCCCGGCGCACAGGCGGCCAGGGCGACGCGGATGTAGACCTCGATGGAGGCGATCCACGAGGCCATCGACATCGGTTCCACGATGCCCGAGGTGCCCAGGATGGAAATGCCGCCGACGATGCCCAGCTTGGGGTTGAAGGTCTTGGGCGCAATCGAGAGACCTTCGCGACAGCCGATGGTGAGGTCGAAGCCGCAAGAGCTTGCCTCAGGCTGCAGCTCCGCCAGCAACTCCGCCACGGCCGCGCGCATCATGGCACGCGGCACCGGGTTGATGGCCGGCTCACCGACGGCTACCCGCAAGCCCGGCATGGTGGCCGTGCCGACGCCCTCGCCGGCGAAGAAGCGGATCTCGCCCCCGGCATTGCGCCGCACTTGCGCAACAATGGTCGCGCCATGCGTGTTGTCGGGATCATCGCCACCGTCCTTGAGCACTTCCGCCTGCGCGGTATCGGCATCGATCATGCTCACGGAATGGATCGGCACACTCAGGTAATGCAAGCCATCGGGCAGGCTCACTTCGGTCTGCTGCACCGTCATGCCCGCCAGCAGGCGATACAAGGCCGCACGCACCGCAGCGGTGGCGCAACTGCCGGTACTGCGTCCGCGCCGCAGGCCATTGGGCGCCAGCACGGACAGGTCGTACTCGGCACGCTGCAGCTCGCCGTTGGTCTCGTTCACTGCACGCCTTCGCTCTGCGCTTCCTGCGCGACCAGCCAGGCGATGGCATCGATCATCAGCGCATTGACCACGCTGGCCGCCCAGGGCGAGCCGCCGCGCGTGCCGCTGTTGGTGATGCGCGGCACCTGCAGGCAGCGGCGCAGTTCATCCTTGCTCTCGCGCGTGCCGACGAAACCGACCGGCAGCCCGATCACCAGTTGCGGCCGCCAGCCATGTTCGCGGATCAGGCGCACCGCCTCGGTGATGGCCGTCGGTGCATCACCGATGGCCAGCACCATGTCGTTGCCGAACTTCTGCCAGGCGCGGCGGATACCGGCGGCCGAGCGGGTCATGCCCAGGTTCTGCGCCATCAGGTGCGATTCGGGATCATGCACGCCGCACCAGGTTTCCACGCCCAGCTGTTCCAGCACGGCGCGCTTGAGGCCGGTCTGGACCATGGTCACATCCGTTACTACCCGCTTGGTGCGCAGCAAGGCCTTCATGCCGGCCTGTACGGCACCGGCGGAAAAATAGATTTCATCAGCCACGGCGAAATCGCCGCTGGTGTGGACCAGGCGCTGCAAGACCGTCAGGTGATCGGGCGGGAAGCCGCTCCAGTCGCGTCCGGCCTGGATGATCTCCATGCTTTCCGCTTCGATGGGATGGGGCACGTAAGGGGCCGTGCCTGCCGTGGCCTGCGCCAGCTGCTCGCGCGCGGACAGATCGCGCACCTGCAGGTGATGCGCGCGCTGCGGCTCGCCGACCTGCTGCTCGAAGCCGACGATCTGCACCCGGTACTTGCAGAGCGTGCAGTTCATGGCGGCACGGCCTTCAGCGGCATCACGCGCGCGTTCCAGCATCACATCGGCCACGTGCGCATGCACGCCCAGATAGGCGGCCTTGAGCACTTCCACGCCTCGCTCGCGCTGTGCCAGTTCATCGGCAGCAGCGTAGATACGCTTGACCAGCACGCCATCGAAGAGGAAGAACGGCAACACCACCAGACGCTGCCAGCCTTCGCCAGCGGCCTGGGACAAGCCGTCTCGCACCAGCGGCGCGGCCGTGCCCGAGAAGCAGACCTTGACGCCGCCAAAGCCCATGCCTTCCTGCACCATGCGCGCCAGCTTGGCGATCTCGCCATTGGCGTCCGGGTCGGTGGTACCACGGCCGACAAGCACCAGGCAGGCATCCTGGCGATGGATGACTTCTTCAGAACCGGCTTCGGCTTCCACCACGCGCTGCTGCACCAGTTGCAGCAGCAGCGGGTGCAGGTCCATGGGCGCGCCGAAATGGAAATCGACCTGCGGATAATCGCGGGCCAGGGCCAGCAGTTCGGCCGGCATGTCGTTCTTGGCATGGCGCGCGCCCAGCAGCACGCCGGGCACCACCGCCACTTCGGTGGCGCCGTCGGCCACGCAGGCGGCGGCCGCTTCCGAGATCGTGGGGGCCGCAAATTCCAGATAGCCATGGCGCACGATGCGGCCCTCGGCACGATCCCGCACCAGCGCCACCAGTGCCTCGAATTCCCGCAGGGCATCGGGATCGCGGCTGCCGTGGCCGGCGATCACGACGGCCGATTGGCGCGTGGCGCTCATGCCGGGGCTCCCGCTGCCACCTTCTCCGGCGGCGGTTCAATCTGGCTGTCCATGGGCGTCAAGGTGCGGATGAGCATGATGCTCATGTCGCTGAATTCCTTGTCAGCACAATCGGCGAGCTTGCCGTGCCACTCGGCATCGCCCCGGGTCAGGTTTTCCCAGACTTCCGTGGGATGATCCGGATTGACGCCCTGCTGCAGCAAGTAAGTCGCAATGTGGCGCGGCATGAAGGAGCGCGCCGCATCCCACGGACAAGGGATGACGATGGCATTGCGTCCATCGTTCAATACGTTCACCAGATGGCGCTTGAAGGGCTCCAGATCGCCGCGCCGGTGGAAGGTGATGAAGGTCGTTTCATCAAAGCACACCCGCGCCCTGGAAGCGAGGATCTGCGCCGAGGAAATGCCCGGCAGGGTTTCCACGCGGTGGCCGCAGGCACGCTCCACGCGCTCCAGGTACTGGAAACCGCTGAAATGGATATCGCCCATGAAGACCACCACGCAGCGCTTGCCCGCGTGATGCAGGGCAGCGACTTCGTCGAGTTTGGCAACCTGGTCGCGATAACCCATCAGCACGACCTGCGCGCTGGCGGGGATGAGGTCCTTGACCACATCGACCACGGCATTGAAGCCGGCCACCACGTCGGCATTGCGGATCAGTTCCGCGCCGCGCATCGTCAGGTAGGAATGGTCGCCGGGTCCGGCACCGATGCAGATGATCATGTGTTTTCCTTTATCAGCGCGCGCCCAGTTGCGCGCGCACGGTCAACGCCAGAGCGTCGCCGGTCAATTGTTCGAGGGTCAGGCAAGGCGCACCCAGCGCCTCGGCCAACTGGGCCGCACGGCCCAGGCGCAGATAGCCGGCTTCGGTGTCCAGCACCAGGGCCGGTATGCCCTGTGCGGCCAGCGTCTGTGCGGCTTGCAGGGTTTCGGTCCAGGGGTCGCCGCTGCTGCCGGGCAGGCTGACGTTGGCCTTGCCGTCGGAGAGGATCACCAGCAGCGGCGGTGCTTCCTGCGCGCTCTGTTGGGCGGCTTGCTGCAGCACTTGCGCCGCCAGTTGCAGCGCATGCGGCAACGGCGTGCGGCCGCCGGTCGGCAGCT